>Ga0182012_10006417_pt1 | contig 12009 bp, 11 predicted proteins | sample 612S2SmetaG_FD_120486 | JGI IMG/M metagenome (GOLD analysis project Ga0182012, IMG submission 120486) | Permafrost microbial communities from Stordalen Mire, Sweden - 612S2S metaG | ecosystem: Environmental > Terrestrial > Soil > Wetlands > Permafrost | place: Sweden: Stordalen | collected...
ACGGGCAACAAGTACGCCCAGGACACCATCTACTTCACCGGCAACGATCCGGTCATGGGACGTCGCTGAGCACCACCAGGAGCTGACGCGGCTGCACCCGCCGCCCAGCCGCCACCGTCGGTGGGGTCAACCCGTCACGGGATGGGTGGGCGTCGACCCGTCGCCCAGCAGGTTGTCGAAGCCGTCCGGGATGGACAACATCCCCGGACCGGTACCCGACACATCGGTGATTCCGTACTGCCAGACGATCGAATCGGTGGTCGGGTCGATGACCACCACGCGGTTCCGGTAGTCGTCGTTGACCATGATCAGCCCGTTGGGTAGGCGTTCGGCCAACGACGGCTTCTTCAGGGCGCCGTCACCGGCCTTCGCATCGTAGATCCACGGGATCTGGCCCTCCCGGGTGAACTCGAGGATCCGGCCCTCGGCCGGCGGGTCGTAGTCGGTCATCAGAAAGAGGTCGGACGCCAGCTGCTGAGGGTCGGACGGGTAGTTGACCGTCGTCATCTGTACATCCCAGACCAACTTTCCGGATTGGGTGTATTCGTCGATCCACGAGCCGTTGATCTCCGACACCAGTACGTCGCCATCGGCCAGAGGTGTGTCGCCGTTGGGGTAGGCGATCGAGACCCCGGCCACGTGGGTGTCGGCACCGTTACCGATCTGGCCCAGCACCTGGCCCTGGGGCGAGATGAACAGGATCCGGTTGTTGGAGGCGTCGGCCACGGTGATCACACCCGATTTGAGCAGGTAGGCATCATCGGGCTGGTTGAGGTAGCCGGGGGCCGCTCCGGGCTGGCCCGGGTGCCCGTACTGCCAGAGGATCTTCCCTGACGGGTAACCGATCTCCACAATGGTGTGGTTGTCCTCCTGATTGGAGATGATGCCGGTCCCGCCGTGGATGAAAAAGGCATCGTCCGGGAAGTAGAAGCCCCCCGGTGGAGGCGGCATGGTGGCCGACGGGTACTGCCAGATCGTGTTGCGGGCGGCATCCAGTGAGATCAGGCGGTCGTTGCCGCGGTCGGCGATGAGCAGGGTCCCCTGGTAGGGGGAGCCCGAGCTGGCCGATCCGGCCGGCCCCCCGTACCGGCTCGGGCGCAGCGAGATGATCGACTGCAGACTCCCCGACGCCACGCCGGCCTGCAGGTTCCCGGCCTGCGAGGCGACCTCGCCGCCCACCATGTACCCGACCGCCCCGGTGCCGGTGCCCACCGTGGCGTAGCCGGCGAAGGCGTCCGCCTGGGGCAGCAGACCCGCCGGAAGCAGCTTCCCCTTCGACGGCGAGAATGCGTAGATCTGGGTGAGGGTGATACCCCCGGGCACCTGGCCCCCGGCCACGTAGATGGTCCCATCGATGACGAACGCCGACGCGCCGTAGAGGGCCTGGGGAAGGTGTCCCACAACGGTGGTGGTGTGGGTGGAAGGGTCGACCCGCTGGACATCGGTCGTGGCCGCGGTGGTGCCCGTCGGCGAGGCGGTCTGGCCTCCGAAGACGTAGATGGCACCTCCGAGGGCGGCCACGGCCGGATAGCGCACCGGCATCTTCAGACTGGTCACCGGTGTGTACGAGGTGCCGTCGGTGGTGGCGAGGACATAGGGGAGGTAGGCGGTCCCGTCGTAGCCACCGACCACGTAGGCGGTGAGCGACCGCCGGGTCGGGCCGGCCGGTAAGGTCGCCACGGCCAGGTCGGAACGGGGACGGGGCAGCTGCCCCGACACGGCCGGCGGAGCGCTACCCGTCGCCGGCGGCGTGGCGACGGACTGCACTGCGGCCACCGTGTCGGGGGAACCGCCACCCAGGACGTAGGTCCGGGGCCCCAGGGACACTGCCGCGGCATCATGGACCGCCGCCACCAGGGGAGCGGCGGCCGTGATGGTCCCCGTGGCCGGGGTGATGGTCGACACCGTGTCCACCGAGGTACCGGCGGGGGTGATGCCACCGAGGACGGTCAGGCCGGCACCCGTGGCCACCACCGACTCCCGCGACAACGGTGCGGCCAGCTGCCAGGGTTCCACCCCGGCCTCGATCGACGGCGGCCCGGTGTGGACGGTCGACGTGGACGTGGCCCGGTGGTCCGCGCCCGCCGCCGTGGTGGCCGTCACCGGGGTCCGGCCACCACCCTGGGAGACCCCGGCCACCACCACGACCACCACGACCACGGCGGCCACCCCCAGGGCGAGGGCGGTCAGCCGCCGACGTCGGAACTGTGCCCGCCGCTGCGCACGGGTGGAGCGGGGTGTCCCGTTCCCCATCGTCACCGGGGCACCGGCACGGACACGACCGGGCGCGACCCCCCGTGGCAGGGACGACGACCACGGGGCCGGCGGGCCCGGCTCGCCGGAGGAAGGACCTTTCCGGAGCGGGTTTCCTTCAGGACGGTCCTGGAGACGGGGGGCACGCCACGAACGGTACACGGCACGGTTGCCGGCGGGGTCCACCCCACCTCGGGGCGGTACGGGCCGGCGATGTCGCCGGACACCCACCGGTCCTGACGAATCGATGATCCCTTCGGCTGCCGGCGAGCCCTACCGCTCGCGGATCTCCGCCAGAACCACGTTGCCGTCCAGGCCGGCGCCACTCGCCGCCAGTCCGATGGGCGGCCGGGGTCCGGAGACCGGACGCCGGAACACGGTGAGTGCGAACCGGTCGTTGTGAAGGACCGACGTGGTAGACCCTTCCGACACGGAATCGAAGCCGTCGACGGCCACCCGGCCCCCCGACCACCCGCCACCGACGAGGCGGACGCCACTGGGTGCGATGAACCAGCGGCCGTCGAAGCGGGCCATGCCGAGGGCTTCGCCCTGGCCGGTCATGGTCACCGCCGCCAGCATGACGACGAACAGCGGGTCACCCAGGCCGTCGTACACCCAGCGGGTGCCGAGCACGGAATGTTCCATCGGCACGATGAAGGCGTCGTCGGCACCCTCCAGGGGTTCGTCCCGATAGGTCAGCGGAATCTGAAACAGCACGCCACCGGCGCTGACGAGGTGCGTCTCCATTCCCACCCGGCCGTCGGGGTCGTCAAACCGGAACGCTCCCACCATGGTGATCGGGTCATCGGCCGGCGGGCCCCACGCCCGGGTCGGAGCCCAGGTGGCGATGAGTTCGGCTTTGGACGGCGTGATCGACGCCCGGTGCAGGATGGCCACGGTCGACGATGCTAGGGCACGTGTCGGCACTTTTGGCATACTCGGGAGATGCAAGCTCGGAGAATCCGGTCGGTGGTCCGTCCGACCGGGACCCCGCATGGACTCTCATCTCTCCGGTGTCACGCGGATCCCGTACGGTGACGGAGTGACACCGGTGGACCTCACCTCGATGGCGGTCGACGTGTCGGTCCGGTTCGACGCGCCGGCCGGGGAGGTGTGGAATCTCCTGACCGACGTGGAGCGCATGGCCGGCCTGGGTCCCGAGCACTTCCGGGCCCGCTGGCTGACACCCGGGCCCGCCGTCGACGCCCGATTTGAGGGGTGGAACCGCATCGGTGACTTTGAATGGGATGTCATCTGCGTCGTGACCCGGTGCAGTCCGCCAGGCTTCATCGAGTGGAACGTGGGCGAGGGACCACTCCCCTCGTCGACGTGGTCCTACACGATCACCTCCGAGCCGGGGGGCTCGTCCCTCGTCACCCAACGATTCCGCCACGGCCCGGGCGGCAGCGGCGTGAGTGCAGCCATCGAGCGGCACCCCGAGCGGGCGGAGGACATCGTGACAGGACGCTCACGGGCGCTCCGGACCAACATGGTGTCGACCCTGGAGGCGGCGGCGGCACTCCTCTGAGCCGGGAGGACGGTAGAGGCGGCACCCGTTCAGTATGGGCCGACCGGTACGTGCAAGCATGGGTGGATGGACGGGTACGTGGCGGTCAATCTGGCCAACTGGAACAGTCGGGTCCCCCACCACGTCCGGGGGTACGGGCTCGACCTGTTCCGCTCCGACCCTGCCCACCTCTCCGATGTCGTCCGTTTCGACCGGCCCCGGCTCGGGAGCATCGAGGGGCTCGACGTGGTCCATCTGCAGTGCCACATCGGTACCGACACCCTGTCCCTGGCCCGCCTGGGCGCCCGCAGCGTGACCGGACTGGACTTTTCGCCGCCGGCCCTTGAGGCGGCGGCCCGCCTGGCGTCCGAGTGCGGAGCAGTCATCGAGTACGTGGAGAGTGAGCTGTACGGGGCGGTCGGCGCCCTCGGCGCCGCCCGGTTCGACCTCGTCTACACCGGCATCGGGGCCCTGTGCTGGCTGCCGGACATCCGGCAGTGGGCCCGCACGGTCTCGGCCCTGCTCCGGCCGGGCGGCCGGCTGTTCATGCGGGAGGGCCACCCGGTGCTGTGGGCCCTGTCCGATCCCCGCCCGGACGGGCTGGTGGTGCTGGAGTACCCCTACTTCGAGACCGACGGGGTTCCCTTCACCGAGGAGAAGAGCTACGTCGACCACGACGAACCCCTGGCGTCGCCCGACATCATCCACTTCAACCACGGGCTCGGAGAGATCATCACGGCGCTGCTGGACGCCGGCCTCCAGCTGACATCCTTCGAGGAGCACGACTCAGCCCCGTGGAATCCTCTGGATGACGCAACCGTGGAAGAGGTCGGTGACGGTGAGTACCGGCTCCGTGAGGATCCGAACCGGATCCCCTTCACCTACACCCTCCAGGCGGTCAAGACCCCGACCGGAACCAACCGCCCCGACCTCTGATGACCCGGCGGCCCGCGTCGGCCCTCGACCGGTGGTTCGGCTCTCTCCGCATCCGGAACTTCCGCCTCTTCTTCATCGGCCAGACCACATCGCAGATCGGGACGGGCATGGCCCCGGTGGCCATCGCCTTCGCCGTCCTGGCCCAGGGAACGGCCACCGACGTCGGCTACGTCCTGGCCGCCGGAACCGTCCCGCTGGTGCTCTGCCTGCTGGTGGGCGGGGTCGTGGCGGACCGGGTCGGCCGCCGCCGGGTCATGCTGACCTCCGACGCGCTGCGGGCCGCCTCCCAAGGGGCCCTGGGCGCCTGGATCGTGCTGGGACATCCGCCCCTCTGGGGATTCATCCTGCTCACCGCCCTCAGCGGAGTGGGTCAGGCCTTCTTCAGCCCCGCCATGACCGGCCTGCTGCCCGAGATCCTGGAGGCGGGGCACCTGCAACAGGGCAACGTCCTGAACGGCCTCACCGAATCCGTCGGGGGCATCATCGGACCGGCCGTCGCCGGGGTGATCGTGGCCACCTCGAACCCCGGATGGGCGGTGCTCATCGACGGGCTGACGTTCCTCGTCAGCGCGGTCTCACTGGCCATGGTGCGCATCACCGTCGAGACCCCGTCGCCCACCGACGCCTTTTTGGTTCTTCTCCGCCAGGGATGGGACGAGTTCTGGAGCCGGACCTGGCTGTGGGTCATCGTCGTTGAGTTCTCACTGGTCAATGCCATCATCTTCGCGCCCTATCTCGTACTGGGTCCGGTGGTGGCCAAGGAGTACCTGGGGGGCGCCCGGGCGTGGGGTCTGGTTCTGGCCTCGCTCGGTGCCGGCGCGGTCGTCGGCGGGGTGATCATGCTCCGGGTGCAGCCCCGCCATCCCTTGCGGGTAGCCGTGGTGAGCACGTTCGTATGGGTCGCCCCCCTGTTGGCGTTGGCCGTCCACGCCCCGACAGGGGTCCTCGCCCTCAGTTCATTGCTGGGGGGTGCCTCCGTGCCTGTCTTCATGTCCCTGTGGAACACCACCATGCAGCGGGAGATCCCCTCCGACCTGCTGTCACGGGTGAGCGCCTACGACTGGTTCGGATCCCTGCTCTTCCTCCCGGTCGGGATGGTCATCGTGGGTCCCCTGTCCACGGCGGTCGGACCGACTCCCGTCCTGGTGACCGCGGCGATCCTGACGGCGGCATTGACCGGCGTGGTCCTGTGCGTCCCATCGGTCACCCATCTACGTGCACCGGCGCCGGTGGGGACCGGGCCGGACCCGGATCTGTGACCATCCCCCGGGCGCCCGGGACAAGCCCCGGCCCGGCCCGGCCCGGCCCGGCCGCCGGGGTCTGCGGCATGATCGTCCCATGGACATAGACCTTGACAGTTCCCTGGCGCACGTGGACTGGGCCCGGGCCAAGGTGGACCTGGGTGCTGACGACTTCGACAACGGGAGATCGGCCGACGCGCTGGGCCGTTCCTTCCGACAGTCCCAGCACGCGGTCGTAGCCCGCCACGGGGACCGGGTGGTGGGGATGGCCCGACTCCTCTCCGACGGTGTCTGCAACGCCTACCTGCTCGACGTCTGGACCAGTTCGGAGTACCGCAGGCGGGGCATCGCCACCAGAATGGTGCGACATCTGGCGGCCAGGGTCCCCGGGCAGCACATCGGCCTGCAGACTGACGACGCCGGCGATTTCTACCTCCGGCTGGGGTTCCGGACCCAGCCCGAGTTCATGTCGTTGGTGGTCGGCCGATGGCTGGACAACGACGCCAACCGCCCGTGACCGTCGGGGCGGTTCGAGCCATTCCCCGATCGGCTGACACACTGTCGGGATGGAACCGGCCGTGATCCGGAGCGCCCGCGACGACGACATCGACCGCATGGTCGAGCTCCTCGAGCACGGCTCACTGGTGGAGGGACGGGAGGATCCCGACGACCGGCCGGCCTACCGGTCGGCATTGGCAGAGATCCAGTCGACTCCCGGATGCGATGTGCTGGTGGCAGAGACCGACGGTGTCGTGGTGGGGATGTGCCAGGTGATGGTGTTCCGCCATCTCCAACACCACGGAGGCCGGTGTGCCGAAATCGAATCGCTCCATGTCCATCCCGATGTCCGCTCCCGCGGGATCGGTGGCCAGCTACTCGCCGCCGCCGTCCTGAGCGCCCACCGGGCCGGCTGCTACCGGGTCCAGCTCACCTCCAACTCCCAACGCACCGACGCCCACCGCTTCTACCTCCGCCACGGTTTTGATGACAGCCATGTCGGATTCAAACTGGTGACCCCACCCGGGCCACCGGACACGGATGACGGGGAGGGCCCGACCGCGCCCCGGCGGTAGCGTGGTCGGGTGCCCGCCCCACCGCCCATCACCACCGGGCGCCTGCAGATGGGCCTGCTGCTGGCTCCCACCATCGAGTCCCTCCTGGCCGGTGATCTCGACGCCGCGTCCCGGGCCCAGGGCGTGGCCATCACCGACGGGTTCCTCACCTCGCTCGACGACGGTTTCCTCCGCGGCCAACTACGCCAGGCCCGCGGTCCGGTGACCGAGCGGGATTGGATCGGCCGGGTGATGGTCCGGACGGAAGACGGTGTCGTGGTGGGCCACTGCGGGTTCCACGGTCATCCGGACCGGGTGGGCCGGGCCGAGGTCGGCTACACCGTCCTCACCCCGTTCCGCCGTCGGGGTTACGCCACCGAGGCGGTGGCCGGCCTCATCGGGTGGGCCGCGGAGCAGGGCCACCCGGTGGTGGTGGCGTCCATCGCCCCCGACAACGTGGCGTCGTTGGCCGTGGTCGGAGCGCTCGGATTCCGGCAGGTCGGAACCGAGGAAACCGCCGAGGGCGACCAGTGGCTGTTCTCGCACGACGGTGCGGCACCCGCCGCCACGGCCTGACCGTCCGGGGGTCCCGGCCGGTTGACCGCCGCATCCCGGCCCGACATCATCCCCAGGGTGGAGGAACCGTCGGGAGAGCAGCGCTCCCGCCTGACGGCCGGTGCGTCCGGAGTGGTGGCCACCCCGGCGGGCGACCCGTCGATGGCGGTCCTGGTCCTGGCCGGGTCGGGCGGGCGGATCGATGAACGGCGGGCCCGGCACCTGGCCGGCCGGGATGCGCTGGCGGTGAGCATCCGCTGGTTCGGGGGCCCGGGTCAGCCGCCCGGGATCTGCGAGGTACCCCTCGAGACCTTCACCGCCGTCATCGACGGTCTGGAGGCACTGGGTAGCGGACGGATCGGGATCGTCGGCACCTCCAAGGGCGCCGAGGCGGCCCTGTGGGTGGCGTGTGTGGACCCACGGGTGGCGGCGGTGGTGGCGGTGGCGCCGACCTCGGTGGGCTGGGCCAACGTCGGCCCGGGACGCGACAACCGAACCCGCCCCTGGCGGTCCTCGTGGACATGGAGGGGTCGACCCCTGCCGTTCGTCCCCTACGACGACACCTGGCCGGAGAGCAGTCCTCCGGTGGCCTACCGGACCCTCTACGAACAGAGCCTGGCCACGCACCCCGCCGCTGCCGGCGCCGCGGCCATACCCGTGGAGCGGACCCGGGCCGACCTGGTGCTGATCGGTGGCGGCGATGACCAGATGTGGCCGTCCGACCGGTTCATCGCCCAGATCGAGGACCGGCGGCGGCGCTCCGGTCGGGCGGTCGTGTCGCTGGTGGAGCCCGGTGCCGGCCATCGGCCGGTCTTCCCCGGCGAAGAACCCCCGGCCCCGTCGGACCTCGCCATCTACGGCGGGTCCCCCGGGGCCGATCGGGCGCTGGGTCGACGGGCCTGGCCCCTCATCCTCGAGACCCTCGGAGCCGACCCGCCGTCCGGGCCCTGATCCACCCACCGGTGCCGGCGGCCGGCCTTCAGGTGGCCAGGGGTTCGCCCGCGTTCAGCACCTCGGCCTCCCGGATGGACCCGGGGTCGTGATCGTCCCGGGAGCCCCGCAGGACGATCACCGCCACCACGGTGCCGATGCCGGCGGCGACCGCGCCGATCAGGAAGGCCAGCCGGTATCCGCCCACCAGCGCCTCGGGCACCGTGTGGCCCGCCGCCACCAGGGATGACGTGTGGTTGGTGGCGATGGTTCCGAGTACCGCCAGCCCGATGGCGGCGGACATCTGCATGGAGACGTTGACGATCCCCGAGCCCAGGCCGGCATCCGGGGTGGGCACCTCGGACATGGCGATGGACAGGAGAGGCATGAACGAGGTGCCGGCGCCCAGGCCGATCAACAAGAAGGCCGGCAGGAGGACCGACTCGAAGTCGGCTCCCGTCCCGATCCGGGTCAGAAGGAGCAGGCCGGCCGTGGTGGCCACCATGCCGGGGATCAGGACCCGTTTGTTGCCGAACCGGCCGACCAGGCGGGCGGTCACACCGGCGGACAGAAGTCCCATCATCACCGAGATGGGCAGGAAGGCCAGACCGGTCCGGACCGGATCGAATCCCAGGACGTCCTCCAGGTACAGGGCACCGAGGAAGAACGTGGTGTAGAGACCGGTGGCCACAAAGCCGCGCACGATGCTGGAGTTGGTCAGAGTCTTGATGCGCAGGATGCGGAGCGGCATGATGGGGTTGGCCAGCCTGGCCTCCATCACCCCGAAGACCACCAGGAGAACCACGGACACTCCCCCGAGCACCAGGGTGTGCGGCGATACCCATCCGTACCGGGTGGCCTGGGTGATGGCGTAGATACCCAGCATCAGTGCCAGGGTCACCAGCACCGAACCGGCCCAGTCCACCCCGTCCCGGACCCCGAGCCCCTCGTTCTCTTCGATGAGGGCCCGGCCGAAGATGAGGGTGGCCACCCCGATGGGGACGTTGATGAAGAAGATCCAGTGCCAGTTGAGGGCCTGGGTGAGTATCCCCCCGACCAGCAGTCCGATCGAACCCCCGCCCACGGCGACGAAGATGTAGGCGCTCATGGCCCGGGCCCTCTCGGCGGGCTCGGGGAACTCGGTCACCACGATGGCGATGATCACCGACGAGGAGAACGCCCCCCCGATGCCCTGGGCGAAGCGTCCGGCGATGAGCAGGGCCTGGCTGTGGGACACCCCGCAGACCACCGAGGACAGTGTGAACAGGGCCACCCCCCCGAGGAAGACCTTCTTGCGCCCCACCAGGTCACCGAGGCGGCCGGCCAGCAGCAGGAAGCTGCCGAAGGTGATGAGGAAGGCGTCCACCACCCATGTGAGGCCGGACTGGCTGAAATGGAGCTCCCGCTGGATGGCCGGCAGGGCCACGTTCACGATGGACGAGTCCAGGGCGTTCATGAACATGGCCAGGCACACCACCACCAGCGCCCACCAGCGACGGCGGTTGCTTCGGGTGGTCGACACCGGGGCGGCGACATCGGTGGTCACGGGAGGTCGGTGGTCATGACGGTGGGAGATTGGATTGCCGGCGGGAGCGGTGGGACACTCCCGGGGTGACTCGGGGGAAAGTCGACGCCAGGGTACCGGGAAGGCCTGTCGGACCGGTCATCGCCATCGTCTCCGTGTCCATCTTGCTCCTGCTGGCCGGATGCACGACCTCCACGTCCCCGGCTCCGTCCTCCACCACCGCAGCCGCCACCGCCGTCGCCACGTGCCACCGGCCACTCCCCTCCCACCCGGTGGCGGCCACCCCCGTGCCCGGCAGCACCAGCGACTGGGACGTGACCTCGTTCGACGGCACCGTCATCCGGGCCCACTGGTTTCCCGTCCATCCGGGGTCCGATGCCCGATATCCGACCGTCCTGATGGGCCCGGGGTGGAGCCTGGCCGGGGACACCGACACCCAGGGATCGGGCGTGCTCGGCGAGGTCCCCATCAAGGACCTGTGGGCGGCCGGGTACAACGTTGCGACCTGGGACCCGCGGGGCTTCGGTCAGTCCGGGGGCCAGGCCCAGGTGGACAGCCCGGCCTACGAGGCCCGGGATGTCAGCACCCTCATCGACTGGGTGGCCACCCGGCCCGGCGTGGAGCTGGACGGCCCCGGGGACCCCCGCATGGGCATGGTGGGTGGCTCCTACGGGGGTGGGATCCAGCTGGTCACCGCGGCCACCGACTGCCGGATCGACGCCATCGTGCCCACCATCGCCTGGCACTCGCTGGTCACCAGCCTGGACAAGGCCGACACCTTCAAGTCCGGATGGGCCGGGATCCTGACCTCCCTCAGCGCCTCCGACCACGTGGACCCGGAGGTGCCGGCGGCGGAGAAGGCGGGACAGTCGGGGGGTATCACCCCGGCCCAACGCCGATGGTTCGCCGCCCGCGGGCCCGGGGCCCTGGTGGGCCGCATCCGGATCCCGACGCTCATCGTCCAGGGCACCGTGGACACCCTGTTCACCCTGCAGGAAGGGGTGGAGAACTACCAGATCCTCCGGAGCCACGGCGTGCCCTCGGCCATGGTGTGGTTCTGCGGGGGTCACGGCGTGTGCCTGACCCCGCCGGGCGACCAACAGCTCCCGCTGAACGCCACCATCGACTGGCTCAACCGCTACGTGAAGCGGGACGCCTCGGTCGCCACCGGTCCGGGGTTCGAGTTCGTCGACCAGAACGGCACCGCCTACTCGGCCCCCGGTTACCCGGTTCCGCCGGGTCGTCCGGTGACCGCCGACGGGCAGGGCAGCCTCTCCCTGGTGGCCACCGGCGGTGCCGGTCCGGCCGACGTGGCGGGCAGCGGTCAGGAGCTGGCCACCCTGGTGGCGCCGGTCACCCCGGCCCGGGCCACCAACGCCGTCGACGTGACCGTCCCGTTCGGGTCGCGGTCGGGAGTGGTGGTGGGAGCGCCCCAGCTCACCCTGACCTACCGCGGTACCTCCCCGCCGGGCACCCGTCCCACCCGGGTCTTCGCCCAGCTGGTGGACGGCTCGACCGGACTGGTGCTGGGCAATCAGATCACCCCCGTCGACGTGACCCTGGACGGCCGGACCCACACCACCTCGGTGCCGCTGGAGATCGTGGCCTTTACCGGCGAGCCCGGCCACACGGTGCAGCTGCAGCTGGTGGCCACCACGGTGGCCTACGCCCAACCCCGCCTGGGAGGCGACGTGGACTTCCTCCACATCCACGTCTCCCTGCCGGTGGCCGCCACCATCCGGCCCCGCTAGCCGGGCCCGTCCCTACTGGCGGTATCCCTCCACGGTCCCCTCCGACCGGAGGGTGGCATCATCGGGGCTCCGGCCGGCGTCGCGCAGGGCCCGGCGCTGGCGGAGCAGATCCCACAGCTGGTCCAGAGTGACCTCGAGGGCCCGCATCCGGTCCTCCTCCTCAGGCGAGAGACCCTCACCCACGTGGCGCTCCTCGAGCTGCTTCTCCTCGTCGGCGAGGGTCCCGATCCGGCTGATGATGTCGCGGTCGTCCACGGTC
>Ga0182012_10006419_pt1 | contig 12005 bp, 11 predicted proteins | sample 612S2SmetaG_FD_120486 | JGI IMG/M metagenome (GOLD analysis project Ga0182012, IMG submission 120486) | Permafrost microbial communities from Stordalen Mire, Sweden - 612S2S metaG | ecosystem: Environmental > Terrestrial > Soil > Wetlands > Permafrost | place: Sweden: Stordalen | collected...
TACCGGCGATACGGCACTGTTGGTAACTGCATCAACGACGCGGCTGTTTCTAGCAAAGGACAGCCGCGGATTTTCCGTAAATGAGATTATCTGCAAGCCTCGGAAATTTGACATTACGATGAAACCGATTGCTCCTCAGCTACCGGAGCCACAGAAGCCGGTCGCTCAGATCGAAAGAGCAACCAGCGACATCGAAGGGAGCAAGGGATAGGCCACAAGGGAAGCAAAATCACGCCCACCCAAACCCGCTGCTCTTCAACGGCAGCGTCCTTATCCGCTTCCCCGTCGCCGCAAAAATCGCGTTCGTCACCGCCGGCAGCGTCGGCGGCAGCGTCGGTTCGCCCAGCCCCGTCGGCGAATAGTCTGTCTTCAGCCAGTGGCACTCGATCTCCGGCACCTGCCGCATGCGCATCAGCGGATGGTTCTGGAAATTCGACTGCGTCACCCTCCCATCCACCAGCGTGATCTCCTGCGCCAGGTGGCCCATTCCTTCCATAATGCCGCCCTGCACCAGGTTCTCCGCCGCTCCCGGGTTGATGATCTGGCTCCCGATATCGGTCACCGCCCACACCTTGTTCACCTTCACCTTGCCCGCCGCGTCCACGCTCACGTCCGCCACCTCGGCCACATAGCCTAAATGGCAAAACCAGGCCGCGATCCCCATCCCGCGTCCCGGCGTCTTCTTGCGATTCGCCCAGCCTGACTTCTCTGCAACCATCTCCAGCACGCCTTTGAACCGCTCCGCAATCAGAACGCCCGGCCCTGTTGGCTCATGGTCGCCCACCGCATCTTCGCCGTCGGATTTCCACGGCGCCTTCTTGTTGCTCAGCAGCTCAAGCTGAAACTCCAACGGATCGCGTCCGGCCTCGTGAGCCATCTCGTCCAGAAACGACTGCGCAACCCAGCAATACGCGTTGTCCCCCGGCGCGCGCAGTGCTCCCGTCCTCAGCATCAGCGGCTGTGCAGAGGTGTACAGCGCATAAGCCGGCGGAAACCCAGCCGGAAACGCGTCCCGGCCGATTCCACCGCCGGACGTCGAATGCTTCTCATCCCCAAACGTCGCAAAATGCTGTCGCCACGCGGTCAGCTTGCCCTGCGCATCCACTCCGCCCTTCAGGCTGAACGTTCCACCCGGACGGAATGGATCGTGGATCACGTCATCTTCGCGCGACCACAGCAGCTTCACCGGCGCATCCACGCGCTTGGCAATCCAGGCCGCTTCCACCAGCCAGTCGTTCTGCAGCCGCCTTCCAAAGCTGCCCCCTGACCGCACCATGTGCGTCGTGATATCGCTCTGCTGAATCCCCAGTGTCTTCGCCACCAGCCCGCGCCCGTCCCCAGGCAGTGTGCTGGTCGACCACATCTCCAGCTTTCCGTCTTTCCAATGCGCCGTTGCGCCCTGCGGCTCCATCGTCACGTGAGCAATGAATGGATACTCGTACGTTGCCTCCACAAGCTTCGCCGCGCCCTTCAGCGCCGCGTCCACGTCACCATACTTGCGCACCGTCGTCGCCGGCGGAGCCTTCAAAAGCTCCGCGGCCTTCGTCCTGAATCCTTCGCTGCTCTGCGTCGCCGCCGGCCCCAGGTCCCACTCCACCTTCAGTTGCTTCCGCGCCTTCTGTGCATGCCACCAGCTGTCCGCCACGATCGCGATCCCCGGCTCCATCCCCGGTTCCCACGGCGTCAAGGCGGCAGGCGTAATCCCGCCGTCAATCACCAATACATATTTCACGCCCGGCAGCGCCTTGATCTCTTCCACATTCGCCGACTTAACCTTCCCCGCAAACACCGGAGCCTTCTCAATCGTCGCGTAGAGCATCCCCGGCAGTTGCACGTCGATTCCGAATATCGGCTTTCCCCTCACAATCGCGTGCGTATCCACATTCGGCTGCGAGTGCCCTATGATCCGGTAATCCTTCGGATCCTTCAGCTTCACGCTGCTCAGTGCAGGCGCGGGTAGCGCCGCGGCCTTCTCCGCCAGCTCGCCATAAGCCGCCGACTTCCCACTCGCCGAGTGCACCACTTTGCCCGGCGTCGTCGTGCATTCGCCCTCTGGCACACCCCACGTCTGCGCGGCGGCGGTTATCAGCAACTGGCGGCCAGCCCCGCCCACCCGCCGCATCGGCTCCCAACCAGTCGGAGTATTCGACGATCCGCCCGAATACTGCGGCCCATAGATCTTCTCGTTCAGCTCGGCCTGCTGCACGATCACGTCTTTCCACTCCACGTCCAGCTCTTCGGCAATCAGCATCGGGAACATGTTGCGCATCCCCTGGCCTGATTCCGAGGCCCGCGCCATAATTGTCACCATGCCATCCGGCGCAATGTGAATGAACGCTTGCGGCGTCAGTGCAGGTCCACTCGGGCCCTGGGCCTTGGCAAGCGGTGAGAGATGAAAATCCAGCGCAAGTCCGCCACCGGCCAGGGCGCTCAACTGAAGAAACGATCTGCGATCAAGTTGCATAATCTAAGCCTCCCCCTACTTCGCGCTCGCGGTCGCGCCCGCAGCAGCATGGATCGCCTGGCGAATCCGTGTGTAAGTCCCGCAGCGGCAAAGGTTCCCGCTCATCGCTGCGTCAATCTCCGCGTCCGTCGGGTGCGGCGTATGCTCCAGCAGCGCCGCCGCCGACATTATCTGGCCTGACTGGCAGTAGCCGCACTGCGGCACGTCTACAGCCTCCCACGCCACCTGCACCGGATGCGTCCCATCCGCTGACAGTCCTTCAATCGTGGTCACCGCCTGGCTCCCTACCGATCCCACCGTTGTCGTGCACGACCGCACCGCCTTGCCCCCGATCATCACCGTGCACGCCCCGCACAGCCCAATCCCGCACCCAAACTTGGTCCCCTGATAGTTCAATACGTCGCGCAAAACCCACAGCAGCGGCGTATCCGGCTCCACGTCCACCGTCATAGCCTTCTTGTTCACATTCAATGTCAGTGGCATTCCCGTTCCTCCCCCACAAGCCGGAAACTTGTCGTCTTGCGGCCGTCCGCCAGGCTCGTGGTCAGACCAACTCGGCAGTCAACCTCAATACTATGACGTTCCGCCCCGCCGCGCGGACCCGCCATACCATCCAATCAAAATTCCGCAGCCACGAAACAGCTCCCCGTGCCCCATCCATTCGCCGTCTTTTGGCGAATGGATGGGATTTAGTACACTCGGCCTTACCGACATCCACACCGCAAAACAAAAGGGCACAAAGCCGCATTCCGCAGCCCCGTGCCCCTCTGTCTGGTTTTATTCTTAGCGAGCGATCGTCACGTACCGCCGTCCGGCATAGATCCTGTAGCCATGCGTGCCATCGGCCACCACCTGCAGCGGCCGCGGCCGTGCCAGCCCGGCGTCCGTCCCCGTGCTCACCGTCAGCACTTCGTGCGCGCCCACGTCCGTCACCAACAGCTTGTCGCCATCGACGAACCCGATCCCGTAGATCCCTGCCGCAAGCTTCTGCCCACCTACCTTGATTGGCTCTTCCGTGATGAAATACGCTTGATACTTCGCCTGAATCCCCGTCGAGTAGCCGCTCGTATCCACCAGCGTCGTCAGCAGGTAGGTCCCGTCCGCAAACTTCACGCCGCCCGAGTTCCTCAGCTGCGTCGTCGCCGACTGCCCCTTGTAGTACACCTTCTCAGGCAACAGCTTTTCCATGTCCGTCGGCTTCAGTACCGTGTCCCCAGCCTGCGCCTTCGCGCCCACCGGAACCGCCATCATCAACGCGGCCGCCATCGTCACCGCGGCCATCTTCAAAATTGCCTTCAAATCCATAACCTCTCCTCCATCTGGCTGGCCATGACTGGCCTCGTGCTTCAACGTACCGGAGTATATCCCAATCCCGGCGGCCACGGCCCCCGCCTCATGGTTGACCTGCAATTGCCTGCGGCAGAAATCCGAATTTGAAAGGGCACGACTTCAGTCGTGCCGTAATGCCAAAGGTTTCAATTGGGCTTTAGCCCCCGAGGGATGTTTCTTGTAGTTCAGGACTTTCGCAACAGGCCGTCATGCTCGAAACAAATCCACATACTCGCTCACCGCCATCCCCTCCAGCCGCCCCCGATCCAATGAAGCCTCCAGAATCCTCTCCTGCTGCTCCTCCGCAAACCGCCTCTTCAAATTCGTCTTGAACTTCTCCACCAGCAGCGGCAGTCCCTCCGCCCTCCTCCGCCTGTGCCCAATCGGATACTCCACTGTTCGTTCCAACTCGGTGCCATCGTCGAGAACAGCACGAAGTGCGTTCGCAATCGACCGCATCGCCGGGTCGTGATAATCCTGCGTAAACTGCGGCACCTCGCTGCACTCCGTTATCTCCCGCAGCGCATCAATCCGCTTCCCCCACACCGGATCCAGCGCCAGCGCGTCCTCATAGTCCGCCGCCGTCAGCCGCCCAAACAGCAGCGGAACCGCAATCATGTACTGCACGCAATGGTCCCGGTCCGCCGGGTTCGCCAGCGTCCCCTTCTTGTCGATAATTCTCAAACACGCCTCATGCGTCCTTAATTCGATTCGCTTAATCGCCGCCGCAGTCAGCCCCCGCCGCGCCAGCTCCCCGTGCAGCGCCACCGCCGCCTCCACCGCCGTCTGCGCATGAAACTCCGCCGGATAGCTCACCTTGAACAGCACATTCTCCATCACGTACTCGCCATACGCCCTCTGAAACTTGAACTCCCGCCCCCCAAACGACACATCGTAGAATCCCCAGGTCTTCGCCGTGAGAGCACTCGGATACCCCATCTCCCCCGCCTGTGCCATCAGCGCCAGCCGCACTGCCCGGCTCGTCGCGTCGCCCGCCGCCCAGCTCTTCCTGCTTCCCGTGTTCGGCGCATGACGATAAGTCCTCAAGCTCTGCCCATCCACCCACGCCAGGCTCAGCGCGTTGATCGTTTGCTCCAGAGTCAGCCCCAGCAGCCAGCTCACCACCGCCGTCGACGCCACCTTCACCAGCACCACGTGGTCCAGCCCCACCTTGTTAAACGAGTTCTCCAGCGCCAGGCACCCCTGAATCTCGTGCGCCTTGATCATCGCCTCCAGCACCCGCTTCATCGTCAACGGCTCTCGCCCCTCGGCCACGGCATTTCTCGACAGCCAATCCGCCACCGCCAATATCCCGCCCAGATTGTCCGATGGATGTCCCCACTCCGCCGCCAGCCAAGTATCGTTGAAGTCCAGCCACCGGATCATCGTCCCGATGTTGAATGCCGCCTGCACCGGATCAAGCTCATAGCTCGTCCCCGGCACGCGCGCCCCGTTCGGCACCACCGTCCCCGGCACAATCGGCCCCAGCAGCTTCGTGCACGCCGGATACTCCAAAGCCTCGAGTCCGCACCCCAGCGTATCCATCAGGCAGTGCTGCGCCGTCTCCAGCGCCAGCTCGCTCTTCACCTCGTACCCCAGCGCGTACTCTGCGATGTCCACCAGCACCTTATCCGGCGCCGGCCTTTCATTGCTGATGTGCGTCGACACTTGCTTGCCTCTCTATCCCAGCAATCCTAAATAACCGCCGGGTGCCCCAGTTTGCCGGGGTGCCCCAGGTTCGCGAGACCGCCCAAGCGGGCGAGCTAACCTGGGATATCTACAATCTTTTACAACGTCCCTCTCCACCACCATCCGGGCGGGAGACAACGAAGCCCACCCCGCCCATCCTAACCAAACCAAGATGATCGGGTGCCCCAGGTCCCTCGCACTCGGGGACCTGGGAGTCAATGACTCTCCACTCGACCATCCTGATCAAGCCAAGGTGATCGGGTGGGAGACAACGAACCCCACCCCGCCAATCCTAACCAAACCATATGATCGGGTGCCCCAGGTCCCTCGCACTTGGGGACCTGGGAGAAAACAACCTATCCCCTCTCCCCGATCCCAACGAAGAGAAGATCCTCCGGCCCCGTATAGTTCGCGCTCGGCCTGATAATCTTCCCGTCCTGCCGCTGCTCAATCACGTGCGCGCTCCACCCCGCCGTCCGCGCCATCACAAACAGCGGCGTAAACAGGTCGATCGGTATCCCCATCTCCTCATACGCCACCGCGCTAAACCAGTCCAGGTTCGGAAACATCCGCTTCGTCTCCATCATCACCCGTTCTATCCGTTCCGCCACATCGTAGAGCCGCATGTTCCCGCCAGCCTCCGCCAGCCCCCGCGCCACGCCCTTCACAATCTCGCTCCGCGGATCGCTGATCGTATACACCGGATGCCCGAATCCAATGATCACCTCTTTCGCCGCCACCCGCACGCGAATGTCCGCCTCGGCCTCATCCGGCGTCGCATACCTCCGCTGAATCTCCAGCGCCACCTCGTTCGCGCCCCCATGCTTCGGCCCCTTCAGCGCCCCAATCGCCCCCGTAATCGCCGAGTGCACGTCCGACCCCGTCCCGGCAATCACCCGCGCCGTAAACGTCGACGCGTTGAACTCGTGCTCCGCATACAAAATCAGCGACGTCTGCATCGCCCGCGTCCACAGCTCGCTCGCAGCTTTCCTTTGTAGCTCGCTCGAGCCTCCGTCGGAATTCGTCCCATGCAGCAGCTCCAGAAAATGCCCCGCAATCGAATCCGGCGAGCTCGCAGCCTGGCCCTCCACCTCAATCCGCTTCCCATTCCTCGCAAATTGCAACCAGTAGCACAGCATCGACCCCAGGCACGCCAGCAGCCGGTCCGCAATCCCCCGTGCCCCCTCGTCATCATGCGCCAGGGCCTCAGGTTCCAGGCACCCCAGCACCGAAACCCCCGTCCGCAGCACGTCCATCGCGTGCGTCGTCCCCGGCAACAGCTCCAGCGCCTGCTTCACCGCCGCCGGCAGCCCGCGCATCCCCTTCAGCTTCGCCTTGTACGCCGCCAGCTCCGCCCGGTTCGGCAGCTTGCCGTGAACAAGCAAATGCGCAACTTCCTCAAACTCGCACTCCCGCGCCAGGTCCTTGATGTCGTACCCGCGATAGTGCAGGTCGTTGCCCGTGTGCCCCACGGTGCACAGCGCCGTATTTCCCGCCGGCGTTCCCGACAGCGCCACAGATTTCTTCGGCTTAAAAGTATGTGTGTTGCTCGCAGGGGTATCGCTCATATCGACCTCGAATCCAATATTTCAACTAAGAATGGTCGAGGAAGGGCACAGCTGGCAATAGGGCCGCCTACTCTTTCCCCTTCGCAAACAACTCATCCAGCTTCCGCTCATACGCGTGGTAATCCAGGTACCTGTACAGCTCCTCGCGCGTCTGCATCAGCCCAACCACGCTCTGCTGCGTCCCCTCGCTCCGAATCGCCTCATACACCTTCAGCGCCGCCGCATTCATCGCCCTGTACGCCGCGCAGCAATAGAGCACAATGTCCACACCCGCGCCCTTGAGCTCCTCGCGCGTCCATAGCGGAGTCTTCCCAAACTCCGTAATGTTCGCCAGCACCGGCACGCCCACAGCCTTCTTGAACGCCGTATACTGCCCCAACTCCGTCACCGCCTCGGCAAAAATCATGTCCGCGCCCGCCTCGACATACGCCTGCGCCCGGGCAATCGCCGCCGCCAGCCCCTCGCCCGCCAGCGCATCCGTTCGCGCCATGATCACGAAACTCTCATCCGTCCGCGCATCCACAGCAGCCTTCACCCGGTCCACCATCTCCGCCGTCGGCACCAGCTCTTTCCCCGGCCTGTGACCGCACCGCTTCTGCCCCACCTGGTCTTCCATGTGTACCGCCGCCGCGCCCGCCTTAATCATTTGACGAATCGTCCGGGCAATGTTCAGCGCCCCGCCCCACCCCGTGTCGATATCCACCAGCAGCGGCAGTCCCGTCGCATCCGTAATCCGCCTGACGTCTGTCAACACGTCTTCCATCGTGCTGATCCCCAGGTCCGGAACCCCCAGCGAGTTCGCCGCCACCCCCCCGCCCGAAAGGTAGATCGCTTTGAACCCTGCCGCCTCGGCCAGCCGCGCCGTATAGGCATTGATCGCCCCCACCACCTGCAGCGGCTGCTCCTCGCGCACCGCCGCGCGAAATCTCTCCCCCTGGCTCGAATCCTGACCAAAACTCTGCTGCATGCAATGCCCCTCGCGCGCATCATACCAGCCCGCTCACCATCGAATCCCGCCGCTGCCGGGCGGCTCAATTCCTCCACCGCATTCCGGACGCCCCACCTCTCGCTCACTCCCCGATGCCCAGCTGACAGCTGAAAGCTGATAGCTGTCTTGCCTCTATGCGACAATCATCCCGTCCGGCACGTCCAACCAACGAACCTCACCAACCTCCCTGAGGAGAAACCTCCCATGAAACGCTTCCTTATCTCGTGTTGCACCGCCCTTCTCGCCGCCTCCACCTTTGCCGCCGCCCAGCCTCCCGCCCCCAAGCCCCCGCCCAAGAGCCCCCCCGCCACTGAAACTGCCACCATCGCCGGCAAAACCATCTCCATCGCCTACAGCTCCCCCCGCGTCAACGGTCGCGAAGGCAAAATCTTCGGCAAAGATGGCCAAATCGGCAAAGACCCCAGCTATCCCATCTGGCGCGCCGGAGCCAACTCCGCCACCGTCCTCCATACTGACGCTGACCTCACCATCGGCAGCCTCACCGTTCCCAAGGGCGACTACTCCCTCTGGGTCGACATCACCGATCCCAACAACTGGGTCCTCGTAGTCAACAAGCAATCCGGCCAGTGGGGACGCACCTACGACGCCGCCAAAAACCTCGGCACCACCCCCATGGCCACCAAATCTACCCCTGGCCTCGTCGAAGACCTCAAGTACACCATCACCGACCTCGGCGGCGGCAAAGGCACCATCACCCTCGCCTGGGAAGACAAATCCGCCTCAGTCAACTTCACGGCGATGTAGATTTGCTTGCCTTTGCCAACCCGCGATGAGAGCCGAGCTTTGAAAACGCACGACTTCATCTTCGCCCAAGCCCGAGCTTGAAAGGACACAAGTTCATTTTCGTCAAAAGGCGAGCTTTGAAAGGGCACAACTGCATTTTCGTCAAAACCCGAGCTTTGAAAGGGCACGGCTTTAGCCGTGCCAAATGAGCCGCAAAATCAAAGGGCTTTAGCCCCTGAGGGATGTTTTTAGGCAGTACCGATCTTCAACCCAGGCTGTTCAAAGGCAGCCCCTCTTTCCAAATTGTTCCACCGGCAGGCGGCGCCTTCACTCCAACGCCGCCTCGCCGATACAATAGAAGCAGTCAGCAATTACCCGCTGGAGAGGCCGAAACCCCTTGCCAATGTACCCCTACCGCTGCACCGCATGCGGTCACAAATTTGAAAAGATCCAAAGCTTTTCCTCCGAGCCGGAAACCGTCTGTCCCAAGTGTGGCGGCGTTCTCGAACGCGTGTTAACCGCTCCCCGTCTCAACTTCAAAGGCGCCGGCTGGTACATCAACGACTACGCCCCCAAGAGTTCCGGCAGCTCCGACCCCACCTCCAGCGACTCCTCCAGCTCAGCCGATTCCTCCTCAAGCCCCAAAACCGACTCCCCCAAGTCTTCCGACAAACCCGCCGCCACCACCACTCCCACCTCCACATCCACCTCCACCCCGTCCGCATCCCCGTCGTCCACCAGCACCCCCTCCGCCCCCAGTTCCACCCCCTCCTCAAGTTCCACCACATAGCCCGCACCCTCTGGCTCGCCGAGAGTTGTAGCGCCAGTCTCCTGACCGGCTGTAACGGCGGCGTCCCCGCCGCCGTTACGCTCTCGGGTGAATGGTCATCTCTTGCCCCGCATTCATCCACCCAGCCGTTAACATAAGTCTTGCGCCATGCCCCTCCTCGACCCCATCCCGTCCCCCGTCGAGCACGCCGACTCCAACGCCCTCGAGTGGGACCACCTCCTCGCCCTGGTCGGCGGCTTCGCCAGCTCCTCCATCGGCCGCCACGCCATCCTCGCTCTCTGGCCATCCTCTGACGAGTCCTGGATCACCGCGCAACACCAGCTCGTCGCCGAGCTCCGCCTCCTCCTCTCCGAACAAATCTCCATCCCCCTCGGCGGCCTGTTCGATCCCACTCAAGTCGCCGACAAAGCCCGCATCCCCGGCGCAGCCCTCGAAGCCGCCGAGTTCCAATCCGTCGCCCGCCTCGCCAACGACGTAGCCTCCTGGCAATCCCTGCTCCAGTCGCCTCCCGCCCGCCTCGCCGGCAAGCTCCCCGGCCTCTCTGAGCGCTCCGCCTCTTTAACCACCAGCCTCCGTCCCCTCGCCGAGACCATCGAGCGCACCATCCAGCCTGACGGCTCCCTCGCTGACAACGCCTCCCCCGAGCTCCACCGCATCCGTCGCGACCAGGAGCGCCAGCAGCGCGTCATCGAAGAATCCCTCCGCGCCGCGCTCCGCAAACTTTCCTCTGACGGCTCCACCCAGGAAGACCTCATCACCATCCGCGGCGACCGCTTCGTCATCCCCGTCCGCTCTGAACTCAAGCGCCGCGTCTCCGGCGTCGTTCATGGCGCCAGCTCCTCCGGCCAAACCGTCTACGTTGAGCCCCTCGAAACCATCGAGCAAAACAACGAGCTCGTCCGCCTTCTCGAAGAGGAACAGGCTGAAATCCATCGCATCTTTGTCGCCCTCACCCGCCAGGTCGGCGTCTTCGCCCAAACCCTCGTCGACGGCGCGCGCGTCCTCGCCCTCGTCGACAGCCTCCTCGCCCGCGCCCGCTTCGCCCGCGACTTCGACTGCGTCGCGCCCATCTTCGCCCCCGACCTCCTCCGCCTCGATGCCGCCCGCCATCCGCTCCTCGAAAATCGCCTAAGAACCAGCGCCGCAGTCAACGGGGGGAGCCTCATCGTCCCCATCACCCTCGAGCTGACCGCCGCCCATCGCCAGCTCATCATCTCCGGCCCCAACACCGGCGGCAAAACCGTCACCCTCAAGACCACCGCGCTCCTCGCAATGATGGCCCAGGCCGGCCTTCCCGTCCCCGCGACCGCAGCTCATCTCCCCGTCTTCACCGCCTTCCTCGCCGACATCGGCGACGCCCAATCCATTGAGGCCGCGCTCTCCACCTTTTCCGCCCATATCCTCAATCTCAACCGCCTCTCCCGCCTTGCCGACGCCCGCTCCCTCGTCCTGCTCGACGAGCTAGGCTCCGCCACCGATCCTGAAGAAGGCTCAGCCCTCGCCGTTGCCATTGCCAGTCACTTCCTCACCGCGCAGGCCTGGTCGCTCATCTCCACCCACCACACATCGCTCAAGGTCTACGCCTCCACCACCCCCGGCGTCCTCAACGCCGCCGCCGGCTTCGATGAGGCCACCCTCGCTCCCAACTACCAGCTCCAGCTCGGCGTCCCCGGCGCATCCGCCGGCATCCAAACCGCCGCCCGCCTCGGCCTCAACGCCGAAATCATCGCCTCTGCACGCCAGCGCCTCAGCTCTCAGCAGGTCGACATCGCCCGCTTCCTTGAGCGTCTCCACAACGAGCTCGCCCAGCTCGAAACCGACCGCAAAGCAACCCGCGAAGAGCAATACGCCCTCAATCAGCTCCGCGCCAAGCTTGCTCGCGAAGGCGACGTCGAGCTCCGCAACCGCACCCGCGAGCTCGAAACCAAGCTCGCCTCCTTGCTCAAGGATTTTGAATTTCAAATGCGCGAAACCGTCCGCGCCATCGAAGACCGCACCGCCCAGCAAAAGCTCTCCAAGGAAGCCGAGCGCCGCATGACCCGCCTCCGCCGTGAGTTTCAGGAGAGCTTCAACCAGACAGTAGTCGCCCACCGCACCGGCTCTGACGTTGGCGACGCCAATGCCCAGCCCCACCTCCTCAAGCACATCGCCCCCGGCGACCAGGTCCTCATCAAATCCATGAACAAGGTCGCCACCGTCGTCCGCGAAGTCGAGAAAGACCTCTTTGAAGTCGCCCTCGGCCCCATCAAGATGCGCGTCAAGCGCGACGACTGCTCCGAGCCCAAAGCCCCCGCTCCAGACTCCGGACCAACCCGCCGCCCCGCCCCCCTCGCCGCCGCCCGCCGCCAAAAAGGCGTCCACGTCACCGTCACCAGCGCCAATACCGACGACATGCGCATGGAGATCAACCTCATCGGCCGCACTGTCGACGAA
>Ga0182012_10006421_pt1 | contig 12000 bp, 10 predicted proteins | sample 612S2SmetaG_FD_120486 | JGI IMG/M metagenome (GOLD analysis project Ga0182012, IMG submission 120486) | Permafrost microbial communities from Stordalen Mire, Sweden - 612S2S metaG | ecosystem: Environmental > Terrestrial > Soil > Wetlands > Permafrost | place: Sweden: Stordalen | collected...
CAGGGCGGTCGGCAACGCGGTCGACAGCGTGCGCCAGATCTTTCCCACCGAAGGGCTGCCGGTGCTTGGCTCGGTGGCTGCCGGGCAGCCGATGCTCGCCGAGGAGAACATCGAGGGATACGTCTCGATCCCCGACATCGCCGGTGGACGCGAGGGCGAGTATCTGCTGAGGATCCGCGGGGATTCGATGGTCGAAGCGGGGATCCTCGAGGGCGATCACGTTGTCGTCCATCCGCAGGAGACGGCCCGGAACGGGGAGATCGTCGTCGCGCTGCTGGGCGAGGAGGCGACCGTCAAGCGTTACTTCAAGGAACCCGACCACATCCGCCTGCAGCCCGAGAACCAGACGATGGAGCCGATCCGGAGCAAAGAGGTCAAGGTGCTGGGGCGGGTCGTCGGGCTGTTGCGCCAGGTCTGAGCCGCGCGCCGGGGCCGCGGCCGGGCTTCACTTTGGCGCAACGAAGCTGTAGCTTGGATCTGCAGGTCAGACAGCCGCGGAGGCACGAGCCTTCGAGGAAAGTCCGGACATCGAAGGGCAGGGTGGTCGAGCTATCGACCCGGGGAAACCCGCGGGAAAGTGCCACAGAAACAAACCGCCTACGTCCGCCGTCCCACGTGAACGGCGGGCCGGCAAGGGTGAAATGGTGCGGTAAGAGCGCACCGGCGACGCGGTGACGCGTCGGCCGGGCAAACCCCACCCGATGCAAGGCCAAACAGGACCGTTTGCAGGCTGCCCGCCAAGGTCCAGGTAGGCCGCTCAGATGGATGGCTGTTCAACGACAGAATCCGGCTTATCGACCTGCTAAGGAAAAGCCCCGCAAATGCGGGGCTTTTCTATATGTGCAGTCCCGGAATTATTGTCATGGCTTGCGGTGATACCAAGCTTCCGCGGGCGATCTCTATGGAATCGCTCGGCCCGGGCGCCCGGAGAAAACCTCCGGCAGCGCTCCACGCCGCACAAGGATTATTAGCACCATGAGGGGACGCTCGCAGCGTCCCCTCACCAGCGGTTCCTCGATCAGCAAGCGGCACGCCACTGCTTCCAGGTCTCCGTTGTGTACGCCCGCCAGGAGAAGCGCTGGCGGGGCTGTTGGTCTGCCAGCGAGTGCTGCGGGGCGATGTTCGCGTCAAGGACGAAGCGGCTCACCGGCGGCTCGCCGCGCGCTGCGGTCGCGGCGGGTCTCGTGGACCGCGCGCACCGCCTCGGCCGTGCCTTCACCGTCGTCGACGCCGGCGGCCTCGTTGCGCCCCTGGACGCGGCGAATTGTCTCGAAGCCGAGCTGTATGCGGGCGACGCGCTCAAGTGTCTCGCGGTTGCTGCGCCTGGGCGAACTCTGGCGGAGCCTGTCCAGCAGCTCGCTGTCAATCTCAACGGCTCGTTCTCCCGTGCCGGCCATGGTCTCCTCAGATCTTAACGCCGGCCAGCCCCTAACACCAAGTCTGCCGGGCGTGCCCGTCAGTCCCACGCAGCGAGCTGACCTGGATGAATCCTCGGCCGGCCGACGGTGCGATCGGTGGCCTCAGGTCCGGGCGCGGGAGACGAAGGTTCCCCCGTGCGGTCGGCGAGAACCTGTGCCGCTGCGTGCAGCTCCTCGCTGGCGACGTGCGCATAGCGAGACACCGTCGACAGATCAGCGTGCCCGAGATACTCAGCGACCAGGCGTGTGTCGCCGGTTGCCTGGCGAAGCCACGTCGCGGCGGTGTGGCGCAGCGTGTGCGCCGTCACGTGCTTCGGGATGCCCGCTCGCTCTGCGGCGCGGCGGATGATGCCCGCGAGGATCGTCGGCTGCAGGCGTCCGCCGGCCAGCCCGCAGAACACGGGGTCCGCAGGCCGCGAAGGGTGCAGTGCGCGCCCGCGCTCAAGTCCCGCCACCAGCTGCTCGGGCAGCGGCTGGCGCCGTGGCTTTCCGCCCTTGCCGCGGCGCACCAGCAGCGACGGGCGCGGGCCGTCCAGGCTAACGTCACCCCAGTCCAGTGCGATTAGCTCCGAGCGGCGCAGCCCCGTCATCACGAGCGCGAGCAGCACCAGCCGGTCGCGCTGCACCAGCCCAGGACGGTCACGGACCGGGTGCGCGGCCGCGTCGAGCATGCGGGCGAACTCCTCACGGGTCAGCCAGTCACTCTCCTGCCTGGGCTTCGGCGGGGCCTGCAGGTCCACGAACGGGTCGGGCAGCCCGTTGCGGTGGCTGACCCAGCCGATGAACCGCCGCAGGAGCAGGAACCGCCGGTGGTAGGTCGCAGGAGCCGGATCACACCGCGCCCGGTAATCAGCAAGATAGGCAACGATCGTGGCCTCCTCGAACAGCTCCCCGGTGCGATCCTCCCGACCAGCCCAGGCGAGCAGATCGTCGATCGCATGCCGGTAGCCGCCGATTGAGCTCGCGCTGCGTTCCGCGCTGCGCAGCCGCAATAGCCAGGCGTCTCGGTCTCGGGTGAGCAGCCTCGCTGAGCGGCTCACCCCGGCAGGCCGGACACCCATCTCCGCCAGCGAGCCTGCCAGGACCTCGAGTGCGGGCCGCTCCTCGCCGGCCTCGCGTGCGAGCACGAGCGCGGCATCGAGCGCGCCCAGGGCGATCCTGTCAGCGGGACTGGCTGGCATCAGCGCCGCCCCCGGCAGGAAACAAACATGGCTATGAAGGCGGCTGGGCTGGGCTCGGAGAACGCTCTCATCGGTGTTAATGTTCCTGAGCGCCCTCGACCGGCCATGTAATTTCCTCGGTGCCTGTTGGGGCCCTGTGGAAAGCGGGCTCGCCGCCGCGGAGCGAAGCCCGTAGGGCGTAGCGAAGCGGTGGCGATGCAGTGGCGTCCGCTGCCCCGTCAAGGGTGTGGCAGACGGCGGGATGACTCGATTAAACCGGCTGGCCCCTCATGGGTGCCCTCCGTTGGATTTGTCTCCCGTCGCCTGCCACGGACGCCGCCATGACTTCATAGAAGCGTGCTGCTTTGCTCGACATGGCTTTGTCTGGCGGCCTCCACATCACCAGCGCCAACCAGAGAATGGAGACCGCAAAATGATGATCGCAGTGGGCGTGGACACCCACAAGCACCAGCACCTCGCCGTCGCCGTGGACGCCCTCGGGCAGTTCCTCGCCGAAGTCACGATCACCGCGACGCTCGCCGGCTACCACGAGCTGCTCACATGGATCGCAGCGCTCGAGGGCGAGGTCCGAGTCGGGATCGAGGGCACCGGCAGCTACGGCACCGGACTGTGCGAATACCTCCAGGACAACGGCATCACGGTGTTCGAGGTCGAGCGGCCCAAACGTCGCGAGCGACGCACCGGCAAGTCTGACCGGCTCGACGCGCTGCTGGCCGCCAAGAAGGTGCTCGCCGGTGATGGGCTCTCGACGCCGAGAGGGCACGGCAAGCGCGTGGCGCTGCAGATGCTGCTCGTCGCTTACCGCTCTGTCATCAGCGAGCGCTCGCGCCTCTACAACCAGATGCAGGCCCTCCACGTCACCGCACCCGCCACACTCCGCGAACGGGTCGGGCCCGCCAAGAACGGCGCGAAGCTCGCACAAAGGCTGACCGGGATGCGGATACGCCCCAACGCGAGCCTGCAAGAGAACACCACCCTCCAGGTGCTGCGCGATATCGCCAACCGCATCCGTGCGCTCGATACCCAGGCAGCCGCCTATACCCGCCAGATCGACGCGCTCGCACGCGAGCTCGCGCCCGCGCTCATGGACGAGCCGGGCGTCGGGCCGATCACCGCCGGCAAGCTCATCGCGTTCAACCCCGCGCGCTTCAAGAGCGAGGCCGCGTTCGCGCGAGCCAACGGCACCGCCCCGCAACCAGCGTCCTCTGGCAAAACCGTCCGTCACCGCCTCAGCCGCGGAGGCGACCGCCAAATCAACACCGCGATCTACACGATCGCGCTCTCACGCTCCATCCACCACGCCCCGAGCCGCACCTACATCCAACGCCGCGTCGAGGAAGGAAAGACCAAGCGAGAGGCCATGAGATCCCTCAAGCGATACCTCTCCCGCGACCTCTACAACAAGCTCTCCAACACCCTCTTGACAACATAGAAGCATCCAACGAATTTCGCCGGAGCGCGCCCAGAATCGCGGCCCGCGCCAGCCAAATCGCTGTCTGCCATGCGTGCGTGCCCGAGGCGTCTCACACCTCGATTGAGCACAGCTTCAAGGAATCGGGCAGCAGATCTCCGGGGGCGGCTATGTCGCGCGAGCAGGGCCCGGCGCGTGCGCTCGCCCCGCGCCTATTTCGCCAGCCGACTGAACTCCTCCCGGCTGATCCCGGCCGACCGCAGGATATTCGCGAGCGTCCCCTTCTTCAGCGGCGTGTTCCCGTGCACCGGGACCGGGATCGCGTCAGGGACTGTCGGGTGGCGCAGAACGTGATGGCTGCCGCGTATGCGCTTCACATACCAGCCCTGGCTCGCGAGGATCTTGATCAGCTGCCTGCCCGTGACGGCAGGCGTTTGGCTCACGCGGCGTGGACCGCAACGCGGTCGCGATGCACCAGCGGGATCGGCAGCCCGTCTTCGTGCATGACCTCGAGGTAGCCCTCGATCGCCTCGCGGGCGTTAGCCCTTGCCTCGTCGAGGGTCTCGCCCTGCGTTGCCACGCTCGGCAGCTCGGGCACGAACACGCTGTAGCCACCCTCCGCCTCCGACATGATCACCAGATCGAACTCACGCTCAGTGCTCATGCGACAACGATAGCCCAGACCGAACAACTCTTCCCTGTCGACGGGTGCCCTTCCCAGCCAGGTACGCGTCCCCTCGCTCCCACCTACCGCCCGTTACAACTGCATCACAACTGCATCACCGACAGACCATATGCACAGCCATGCTGGCGCTGTGCGATCGCCGTGCCGAATGGGCTGCCTGACTTCGGCCGTTCGGACACAATGACCGGCTGAAGGGGTGCGCGAGCGAAACTCGTTGGCCGGTTTCGGCTCGTTGGGGTCTGTAACCACAATGGAGGGGCGCTCAACGAAAATTCGTTGGCCGCTCGGGCGTGTTCGCGCTCTATATCCGTGGTGATGACCGCCGCGAGCATCGGTGCCGTCAAGGGCGGCGGGTACGCCAGGTATCTGGAGGCGAAGACAACGACGCCTGAGCGCGGCGATTACTACCTGACCCCGGACGGCGAGCCGGCGCAGGCACCCGGCCGGTGGCTCGCCTCACCCGACACGCTCGCTCGCCTGGGGATCGAGGGGGAGGCCGTCGAGGGCGCGGACTTCATCGCGCTCATGGAGGGGCGTCATCCCCGGTCGGGGGAGTGGCTGCGCCGTGAGGGTGCTGGTGGTGGTCGCGGCGGCGGGATCGATCTGACGTTCAGCGCCCCCAAGTCGGTGTCGGTGAGGTGGGCGCTCGGGGATGAGCACGAGCGCGGGGATATCGAGGCCGCGCATGCGGCGGCCGTCAGCGAGACGATCGGCCATCTCACGCGGGAGGTCCCGGTCGTTCGCCGCCGCTACGGCGGCGCTGTTGTGGAGGAGCCGGCCCGTGAGCTGATCGCTGCGGAGTACCGGCACACCACCGCGCGGGGTGTGGCGGGCGCGGGCGCGCCCGATCCTCAGCTTCACAGCCATGTGGTCGTGACGAACGCCGTCAGGGAGGACGGGCGCATCGTCGCTGTTGCCTCACGACCGGTCTACCGCTCGGCGAGGGAGATCGGTGCCTACTATCGCTCCGCACTCGCCAGCGAGCTCGCAAGCCGCGGCTACACCATCGAGGGCGGGACGGGGCAGCAGAGTCGGTATTTCGAGATGGCAGGGGTCCCTCGTGAGCTGATCGACGCGTTCTCGGCTCGCAGCCGCGAGGTCGCGCAGGCCGCAGAGCGCTTTCGCGCGAGGTGGGGCAGGGCACCCGAGCGCGGCGAGCTCCGCAGCTTGGCGCTCGAGAACCGAAAGGCCAAGATCCCAGTCACGCGGCGCGAGCTGCAGGATGTCTGGAACGAGAAGGCAGAGCGCCTACGGCTCACCGACGGGGAGCACGCCCGTACGCACGCCGACGCCCGGCAGCCCACGCCGGCCAGTGCGCTTGAGGATCGCGTCGAGGAGCGCCTGACCGACCGGGCGGCGACGTTCACCGCGAGCGAGCTGCGCGCGGTCCTGCTCGAGCAATCCGTCGGCGAGATGCCGCCCGCCGCCGCGCTCGCACGCGGCAAGGCCATGATCTCCGAGCGGCGCGTCCTGCCGCTGGAGGGCGGGCTCATGACGACGCTCACGGTGCGAGCTCAGGAGCAGGCGATCGAGCGACGCCTCGAGCAGCTCGCCGAGCCCGTGGGCAGGGAGGCGGGGGACACCGCCCGCCAGCTCGCCCGCGAACAGATAGCTGAACGGATCGGCGCACCGCTCAGTCGCGAGCAGACCCTTGCTCTCGAGCTCGTCGGTGGTCCGGAGCGCGCAGCGATCCTGATCGGCCCCGCAGGGACGGGCAAGGGTGTGGTGATCGACGCCGCTGCGCGCGCGGAGCAGCTCAGCGGGTATGACGCGATCGGCATCGCGGTGTCCGGATCGACCGCACAGCGTCTAGGGCAGGACAGTCCCGCGCTTGAGGGCAAGACCCTCACCCTGGACGCGCTCCTCGCACGCTCAGCCCATGGCGCGCAACAGGTTGACCGGTTCACGACTATCTTCCTGGACGAGGCGGGCATGGCCGACACGTCGCGACTCGACCGGCTCACAGAGCTCGCCCAGCGCACCGGAGCAAAGCTCATCCTGATCGGCGACGGGCAGCAGCTCACGTCGATCGGCGCGGGAGGCATGTTCGACCGCCTCGCCACGACCGTCCCGGCGGCCGAGCTCTCAAACGTTCGCCGGACGCTGGACCCCGGCGAGCAGGCTGCCTGGGCTGACCTGCGAGCCGGGCGCTCGGACCGGGCGATGGCGCACTACCTCGCGCGCGGCCGGCTGCACATGGCCGACACCCGCGACCAGGCAATCGAGCGAGCCGTCCAGAACTGGGCGGCCCTCACCAAGACCCATCCGATCAGCGAGGTCGCACTCCTCTCCGACGCATCCAACCAGGAGATCGCCCGGCTGAACGCCCGTGCCCAGCACTACCGCGCCGAGCGAGGCGAACTCGGAACCCGCGAGGCGCCCATCCCGGGCGTCCACTACGCGGTCCGAGAGGGCGACCGGGTCGCCATGATCGCCCAGCACCACGAGCAAGGCAAGGCCCGAGTCGAGAACGGCAGCCAAGGACGAGTGCTTGATGTCACACTCGCCGGGGAGGTCCTGATCGAGTTCGACTCGACCAGTGAGCGGCGAACGCTCTCAGGGGAGGATCTGGCCAACGTGCGCCTCGGCTACGCTCAGCACATCCATCGCGCGCAGGGCGCGACCGTCAGCCGGACGCTCGTGGTCACCGGCGGGTGGCAGACGAGCAAGGAGCCCGCATACGTAGAGGCCTCCCGCTCACGAAACGGCACCGACTGGTTCGTCAGCCGCGAAGACCTCGGCCTGCAGGGCCGCGACAGCGACCGCATCGCCCGACTCGCCGAGCGCATGGGCAGAAGCCACTCGCAAACCCCGTCGCTCGAGCACCGCGCGCTCCCCGATGGTGTCTGGGGACCCGGATTTCAGATCCCGGTGGCACCGAGCCGCAGCCTGCTGCCCGGGATCGCACGCAGCATTCACCGCATCGCATCGCCCGACCGCTCACCGGAGCGCTCGCGATGAGCCATCGCCTGCAGATCGTCCTCCCGGACCCGATCCACGAACAGCTCCGTGAGCTCGCGAGCGGCGCACGCCAGCCGCCAGCGACACTCGCGGGCCAGATGGTCCGGGCCGCCATCGGCGAAGCTTCCAAGAGCGGCCACGTACGGGCCGTCAAACACCCCCCGGTGTCCGCACGCCGGCCCGGCGGGAGCAGCCGCGCTCGCTGGCTTGAGCCCTACGGGGGCGACGCCGACTGGAGGGCGCTGATGTGGGGGTCGATCCTCGCACTCCACGGCAGATACCCGCGGCGGCTGCGAAACCTCAAAGACGGCTGGTGGAACGACGACGTCCATGTCGAGATCCTCTGCGCCCTCGCAACATGGCGCAACGAGCTCGACGACAACGGCGAGGATCCCCGCGAAGAGCTCGCATTCCACACCCAGATCAGGGACTACAGCCGCATCCTGGAAAAGGAAGGCGGCAGCATCGCCAACGAATGGAAGCCCGGAGCGCCACCGGACTCATGGGCCACCAAACCAGCATCTGGGAAGCAAAACGTTGGCGCCCGAGCGACGGGAATACTCCTTGACCGCGAACCGCGAGGCGACTCAGGCTCCGGGTCGTTTGGCGCTCGGATGACGAGGCGCTGACCCCCCCTCGGGGTGCAGGCGAGCGAGCCGGTTGGTAGTCCGGCCTCTATCGCGGTTGATGGATGGTCGCCCGGCCCCGGTACCGGCAGGTGGCTGCGACCCGAGGGCGCCGGTGGCGGTAGGGCCCGAGATCGACGTGATGTTCAGCGCTCCGAAGTTCGTCTCGACGGGGTCGGGGAGGCCAAGGGAGGCCAGAGTCCGGCCGCTGAAGTGTTCGCGGCGCGGTACGTAGCGCGGCGCAGCGCTACGAGCCGCTGAAACGAGTTCCGACTGTCGCAACAACACTTAGATACGGATGATACAATTCGCGTTGACGGAGTCAGAAGCAGTTCACGGATGGCCCTGCACGACGTTCGACCGGTCAGCTAACGAGGGAGTTCGACGTGAACCAGTTTCGTAGTCCGCACGTCGCTTGGCGCGGCGTTTGGATCCTAGGAGTTCTGGCTGCGACAGCCGTCAGCCTAGTCTTCCTCACCGTCGGTGGCTCGTCGGCACACTCAGCGAGCACTGCCCCCAGCGGGAGCATGGCGAAGCAGTTCGCCGCTCTCCAACGAGCCCCCACCGCAGCCGACGCGCTGCCGACGAACGCGACCATCGCTGGTCCGGCCCGTCGAGTTGACGTCAGCGGCGAACCGCAGTGGCTGCTGGTGAAAGGAAATGAAGTCTGCGTCCTGCTACAAGGCAGCCCGTCTTCGCTCACAAGTGGTGGCCCTAACAGTTGTATCGAAACCGAAAAACTCAAAGCCGACGGTGGCGTGTTGGTCTTCGAGTTTGGTTCGTACCCGCCGACGCTACCGTTGACCGCCACTCCGCCGCCGCCGCGCGCGCCGCAAATCATCGCGGGGGTAGCGGAAGACGGCATCACGTCGGTCACGATCACGTTCGTAAACGGCGCCGTGGTGAACGCGCCGGTTGTTGATAACGGCTTCCAAGTCGCGACCGCCGAACGGATGCCCGCCGAATACCGGTGGACGTCGGCGGATGGCGCAGCACACTCGGAGAAAGGCGGTAGCTGATGTCGCGCCTCTTGCGTCGGTTTACGGCAGGCCGGGCTGTTGCTGTCGTGGTACTCGCCCTTGGCCTCCAGTTCAGCTTGGGAGTCGGAAGCGCCTCGGCTTACGAAGGGATCTTCTGCTACCAGATCTATACCTACAGCTGCACGAGCAACTACGCCACGAGCATTCGCCGCGCAACCGGTCATGGCGACGGCAGTGCGGGCGAATCGGTGGGCACGGTGGTCGATGTCCGAACGCAGTTCGGCGAGGTGTCGGGCAAATGTATTGGTAACGGCTGCCACGCCGACTCCGGCTATGGCAAATGGGCATATGGGACGGGCAATGGTTACGGCGATATTCGCAACTACTACTGCTGCAACAAAATCGTGCTGTTCGGATACTTGTACCCATAGCCTCGTCGCTTAATTTCGCGGATGAGGGCGGTAGTGCTCGCCCTCATCCGCGGTATCGCGTTGCAGAAAGGATCGTGAGGTTCCTCGATTCTGCGCGAACAAGATGCGGTAGATCATTCGGTCGATGTCCCCCCTGACCTCCTAGACCTCGCCGTCGAGATGGCGCGCGGCGCCGCACGCCGTGCCCTCTCGGAGGTTCTGCATTCCGGCCGATACGGCCCGCGCCGTCATCGGAACAACTGTCGATGAGCGCCTCGTCGGGGCTGTGGCCCGGGGCCTTGTAGTCACGCCGGCTCCGACGAAACGGGCGCGCCCCGCCTGCGCGGGTGGTCGGCTCGTCAGAGCGTTTGGGCACCGCTATGGGGCGAGCCTACGCTGCGCCGGTGATTGCTCGGTCGGGCCCACTGATTGTCCACCCGCGGGGCCTGAACCCGTCGCTGCCTGCGCCCAGGAGAGCCGCTTGATCGCACCGTGCAGCTGGTGGGCGTTCACACGGGTGTAGCGCTGCGTGGAGTCCAGGTGCTTGTGGCCGAGCAGCTCCTGGATCTGGCGCAGGTTTGCACCCGCGCTGAGGAGCTCGGTGGCGAACACGTGGCGCAGTGTGTGGGGCGTGACGTGCTTGCGCCGGGAGACACCCGCGGCGTCTGTGTAGCGACGGAACGTTATTGAGAGGATCGTGGCGGAGAGGCGCTTGCCATGAACACCGACGAACAGCGCAGGGTCTCCTTGGCCCCCGCGCGTGGCGGCATACTCCACGAACAGCGGCACCAGGCCAGGGTGTATCGGGACGACCCGTTGCCGTCCGCCCTTGGCTTTGCGCACGCGGATCACCCGCCGGTCCAGGTCGACGTCGTCCCAGTCAAGGCCGAGCAGCTCCGAGCGGCGCAGCCCGCCATAGGCGAACAGGGCGAGCAGCAGCCGGTCGCGCTGCACCTTGCCGGCATGGACTCGCGTCCAGATGCCGGCGCGGCCGGGAACATCAAGCAGCCGCGACAGCTCTTTACGATCCAGGACATCCGGGAGTGCCTCGCTCTTCTTCGGCGTGCGCAGCACCTGCGCCGGGTCACGCTGCAGGTGCTCGCTCTCCACACAGAAGCGAAAGAAGCACCGCAGCGCAGCGACCGTCCTTGCCTGGCTCGATGGGGCCGGACGGTGCGTTGACTCATCGGCGAGGAAACGCCGCAGATCACGCGTATGCACCTCGACGAGGGCGCTGATGCCCTGGGCGCGCAGAAACCCAAGGCAGGCCCGCACATCGCGCTCATACGCCTTGCACGTCAAGTCCGCGAGGCGCCTCTCGACGCGGCAGTAGATGATGAAGTCAGACAGGGCATTGAGCACGTGGCCTCCGTTTTCGGGCAGGCCCGCCTGGCTTGGTGGCGCTTGCTATGACGACTCTCCGGCTTATCGACCTGCTAAGGAAAGGCCCCGCAAATGCGGGGTCTTTCTATGTGTGCAGTCGCCGGGTTCTCGTCATGTTGGGCCCGCAGCCGCGGGCGGGGCGATCTCTAGGGAATCGCTCGACTCGGGCGCCCGAAGAAAAACTCCGGCAGCGTTCCGTGCCGCCCAAGGATTATTAGCACGCTTCAAGGACGCCAGCGCGGCCGACGCACCGGACCCTCCGGCGACTCAACCAGGTGCTGAGACGCGGTCACGGCGATCCTCGAGCGCGAGCCCGATCGCCTCCCGCACCATCACCCGACCCGCATCGAGTCCTGCGCCCAGCGTGTGCACCTCAGCCAGCTCGGGGACGTGCGCGTAAACCCAGCCATCGCCGGCGTCCTCAAAGACTACGTTGACGCTCAGCGCGCTCACCCGGGTCGAAGCGACTCACTCACTGGCGCGCCGGGCGCCGCGGACTCGGCGCGTCTCGCGTACTGCGCGCACCGCCGCGGCCATGAGCTCATCGTCATCGACGCAGGCAGCCTCGGTGCGCTCCTGAACGCGGCCAAACGTCTCCAGGCCGAGCTGAATCGCGCCAGCCGTTCACGCGTCTCGCGGTCGGTGCAGCCGGGCGAGTGCTGGCGAAGGCGGTCCAGAAGCTCGCTGTCGATCTCGACGGTTCTCGTGCCGGTGCCGACCATGGCGTCCGTGGATCCTAACGTCGGCCGGTGTGGAGCTTCGTGTTTTGAAGCTCTTCCTGTCAGTCCCATGCGGCGAGCTGACCGGGATGAACCCTTGCGGGTCGCTGGATGGCGGGCCCGGCGGTCGTTGCTGGCGGGGGAGGGGCGTGCTCTCGGGTGTCGTCGGCGAGGGCCTGTGCTGCGAGGTGCAGCTCCTCGCTGGCGACGTGCGCATAGCGCGACA
>Ga0182012_10006422_pt1 | contig 11999 bp, 11 predicted proteins | sample 612S2SmetaG_FD_120486 | JGI IMG/M metagenome (GOLD analysis project Ga0182012, IMG submission 120486) | Permafrost microbial communities from Stordalen Mire, Sweden - 612S2S metaG | ecosystem: Environmental > Terrestrial > Soil > Wetlands > Permafrost | place: Sweden: Stordalen | collected...
CGAAATGCGCGTCGACGCCGTCACGGACGCACCGTAGCAAATTGAATAACTTCTACGGCGTCGTATACGTCTCGTTCGGGTTCTTGACCATCGGGATCGTCCCGATGACCACGTTCACGAGGTGGTCGCCGCGGCGTTCGACGCGGCGAAGGTAGATATTTGAGACCATATCGCGCGTTTGCGCGTCGATCGTAATCGGGCCGCGCGGGCTCTGAAAACTCATTCCGCGCACCAATTGCATCGTCTTGTCCGGATCGAGATGCCCGCCTTGGAGCTTAGCGATCGTGTAGATGGCGTTGAGGACGTCGTAAGCGCCGTAAGCCGCGTAGTTGGCGCGGACTTTGCCGCCGGTCGCCACGGCGAAATCGCGCTGAAACATCTTGTTGGCCGGGTTCTGCAGCACGCTCGAATAGTTGTAGGCGCTCACGAGTCCGATGGCCGGATCGCCCTCCGCATCGAGAACGTCGTCTTCGACCATGCTGCCGACCGCGATGATCTTGATGCCGCGCTTGTCGAGACCGAGATCATGGTATTCGCGTAAGAAAAGCGCGTTGTTTTCGCTCGCGCCCAAAAAGATGAACATCGCATCGGCGTCCGAATCGCGCACGTGCAGCAGATACGGCGCAAAGTCTTTGGAGAGCAGCGGCGGCTTCGCCTCGCCGACCACTTTGCTGATGCCGTCGGACTCGTAGAACTTCGTGAACGTCTTGGCCGCGTCGGCACCGGTCACGTAGTCCGAATAGAAGTTGAAAATTTTACGGTAGCCCTGCGAGTGCGCCCAGCGCGCGAGCGCGTAGCTCGCCTGACCGTTGGTGTACGCGAAGCGGGCCATGTACGGTGCGTTTGCCATCACGTTGTCGGTAGCCGAGTTCACGATGAACACCGGCTTCTTCGCGCGCGTCGAGATCGGGCCCAGCGTGATCGCGTCGGGCGAAAACGACAGTCCCATGATCATGTCGACGTTATCGTTGACGATCAGCTCCTGCGCGAGGCGCTGCACCACTTCTTCGTTGGGTCCCGTCGTGTCGCGGCGGATCAGGACGATCTTATGGCCGTCGACGGTATCGCCGTGTTCTTTCTGGTAGGTTGCGATCGCGGCGTCGAGCTCGGGTCCGCCGTTCGAGCTCGAACCGGAGGTGGTGAACGCGAAGAGCACGCCGATCTTCAAGGGCGCCGTATCGGCAGCGCCGGCCGAGGCACGGCCGATCACGAGCAGGGCCAGAACGGCGACGAGCAAGCGCAGGTTCATGAGCACGCAGCTTTCCAGAGAAATACGAAGCGCTCCCTCGCCAATGCCACCCAGCTGGCACTCGGGGGCCGCATACTGCGGCCTATGTCCGCCCAGCCGATCAGGAACAGCCGCTTTGCCTTCATCGACGTCGAGACGACCGGGATCGATCCGGCCAAGTGCCAGGTGGTCGAGGTCGCCTGCCAGGTTGTCGAAGCGGGCGAGGTCGTGGCCACCTTCGAGTCGCTGGTGAACCCGTGCCGCGCGATCCCGCCGTTCGTCACTGCGATTCACGGCATCAACGACAGTATGGTCTGGGGCCGCCCGATGCTGCGCGACCTCAAGCCGGAACTGCTCGAACTCTGCCGCGGCGCGGTCGTCGTCGCGCACAACGCGGCCTTCGACCGCCGCTTTCTTCCGTTTTTAGCCGGCCATCCATCGGCCTGTTCGTGGCGCCTCGCATCGCTCGTCGTCCCCGAAGCGCCCAATCACAAGAACCAGACGCTGGGCGCGTTCTTCAACGTGTCCGATCCGTATTTGGCCGGACGCCACCCCCATCGGGCGCTCGCCGACGTGATCGTCACGCGCCACGTCTTCTTCCACTGCCTCGAACGTTACGTCGCCGCGGGCTATGACGATCGCATCGAAGCGCTCTTCGATTTTCTTCAGCCCCAATATCTCCGCGACAAGTCGGCCTAGTGGATCCCCGTTGACTGACGATCATAGCGGTTGCGTAAGCGAACCAGTCCGATCGGTGTTGCGGATTGAAGCGTTCGTCGTGCTCGTAGCGCTGGTCGCGCTTTACTGGCGCACCCACGCCAGTTGGCTCGTTTTCGTCGTCCTTCTCCTGGCCCCCGACGTTGCGATGGTCGGATACCTGCGAGGAACGCGCCTCGGCGCCTGGAGCTACAACGCGTTCCACACGTATGCGGCTCCCGTCGTCTGCCTCGGCGCTTCCCTTTACGCTCCATGGCTGCTACCGATTGCGATCGTCTGGGCCGCGCACATCGCGATGGATCGGGCTCTCGGCTACGGGCTCAAATACGAGGATGCGTTCGGGCACACGCACCTCGGTATCATCGGAAAGCCAAAACGCTAACGCTGGTCAAGGCGCGGCGGGAATCTTTGCGAGCTTCGGCAGGTTGCCCAGATTGAACACGTTGCGCGCCGTCTCGCCGAGGATGTTTTTCTTCGCGTGTTCGCTCAGGAACGGCAGATCGTAGATCGTGCTGGGCAAGTCGAAGTCCCAGTGCGGATAGTCGGATGAGTACATCAGCTGCGTTTCGGCGTTGATCATCTTCATCGTCAACTGCAGCGCTTCGAGGTTGTTCGTCCGCTCCATCGGCTGCGTGGAATAATACATCTCACGCATGTATTCGCTGGGCAACCGTTTGAGCTGCGGCGCCTCGTTGCTGCGCATCATGTATTCGTTGTCGAGCCGTTGCATCAGGAACGGAATCCACGACAAGCCCGATTCCATCCAGATTACCTTGAGCTTGGGAAAGCGCTCCGGCAAGCCGTTGATGACCCAGTTGGTCATGTGGACGAGGTTGTAGAACACGAAGCCGAGCGAGTGCACCGAGATAAAGCGGTTCATCGACGCGAACGCCTTCTCGCCCATGTTGTAGCCGCCGTGGAACGCGAGCGGCAACCCGCGTTCTTCGAGCGCGGCGTATACCCGCATCAACCGGTTATCCTGAACGGGAGCGTTGTGCGTCGCCGTGACGAGGAAGCCCGACACGCCCTTCTTGTCGCCGAATTCCATCACCATCCGGTAACAGGCATCGGGATCGTGGAACGGCAGATAGAGCATCGAGCGCAGCCGCGGCTCGGCCGAGAGCACGCGTTCGACGAGCCACCGGTTGTAGGCGAAGGCGAGTTCGGTTTGCGTTTCCAGCACGGGATGAGCGCTCAGCAGCAGCATCGGGGTGGGAAAGAGCATCGCGATGTCGGTCCCGATCGCGTCCATCCAACGCACCGTGCGCTGCGCTTCTTTATGCTGGCCGGGCTCGAACTTCTCGCCGTGGCGCAGGATATAACGGCCCACGCGGCCGCCCATGTCCTGTGACGCCAAGGGCGCTTGAAAGAGCAGCCCGCCGGCTCCGCCGCGCAGGTTCATCGCTTTCGCGATCTGCCGCAGCACGGGATTGTCGAAGTATTCGAGGATCTCCGGCAGCGCGTCGCTCTCGTAGTGGTGTGAATCGACGTCGACGATGAAGAGCTCGTTGTACTTGCGTTCGCGCGCTTGATCGGCGGCGTGCGCGAGGAGCGTACGCGTGTCGAACTCGCCGACGCTCATCCCGGCGAAGTCGCTGGTGGGAATCGTTACAGCCATCGTTCCAGCCCCCTCAGTGCGCCCACGCCTGCCACAGGCCGAGCTCGAAGATTTGCACGTTCACCGCGCGCAGTAGCGCCGTCGTCGTCACCAGCGCGTCGGTCGCGTTGATCGTCGACGGCTTCACGACGGCCATGTCACCGGCGCGCTCCACGCGCTGCGCGTAGAGCCGCACGGCGACGCCCATCAAATCTTGCAGCGCGGCGTCGTCGAGCGCTGCGCCGCCCGTGCCGAGCGTTTCCGCGATCTCCGCGAGGGTCCGCGAACAAGCCACCGCTTCAGATGACGACATACACACTCTCCCCTTTACGTAAGACGTCGAATTTTCGCAGCTTGCGCCGCCGATCGGGAACGCACTCGCCGGTTTCGAGATCGTACTCGTAGCCGTGCCACGGGCATACGAAGTGCTGCTCCTTATCTTCGAATCGCTGGCCCTGGTAGGTCTTGTCGGGCGCGACGATGTCCTCGACTTTGGCGATCACCATGCCTTCGCACGCCGGTCCGCCTTGATGTACGCACACGTTGTGATAGGCGTAGAAGTTCTCGCCGCGGCGCAGCACGCCGATCTCGAGATTGCCGCTGCGCACGATGCGCCGGCCGGACGGGACGAAGTCGGCAACCTCACCGACATAGAGTTCGGACACGATCGATCCTCTCAAGGCTAGGGTTAGAGCGGGGCGCCGCCCGGGCGGGTTACGGCTATCCAGTCGTTCTTATCGGCGAACCAGCGCGCGACCACGCCGGCGTTGCGGGTAAGGCCGTGTTGCAGGCCGTCGCGAAAGTCATAGATGCCGTTGATACCGGCCCAGCCGTGCAGATGCTCGACGTAGTCGTGAATCTGCTCGGCGGACGCATCCGGTCCGAGATGGCGCAACGCATCGACGATGATCAGCGTGGGATCCCAGGCATACGAACCGCCGGGCTCCGGCACGACGTGCGCGTCACGCGTGGCGCGAAAATAATTATCCTGCGCGTCGCGAATCGGACCGGGCCGCAGCGAGCTGTGCGCTTGCACGAGCGTGGCGGCAAAGTACAGGCCGGCTTTGGGGATGATCTTTGCCATCGCGTCCATCTGCGCGTGCGTCATGTTGCCCGGCGTCGTTACGACCGGTACGTCGAGGCCGGCTTCATTGAGGCCGCGCAACACCGTCTGGAGCGAGGCGCCCGTCGTCCACGCAACCACGGCGTCGGGCGCGGCGGCTTTGATACGCGCGACCTGCGCGGCAACGCTGAAGTCGCTCGTGTTGAACTTATCGCGCGCAACGACGCTGATCAGGCCGGCGTTTTCCGGCAGCGCCATGGCATCGTCGATCGACTCCTCGCCGTCTTGGCCCGTCGCATCGGTGGGCAACAGCATCGCGATGCGCTTGATCTTGCGGTCGCGCAGATAGCGCATCGTCGTCGCCAGGTTTTCGTGCGTGGCAACGAGCGAGCCGAACAGATAGCCGTTCGGCGTGATCGGCACGCCCGGCGAAAAGCACCACTCGACGGGGCCCTTCATCGTTAGCTGCGCCGTCGCGCGGCAGGTGGAAACGAGCGTCGGTCCCATCAGGATCGCGGGATGCTTCGCGATGATCTGCGCCGTCAGGGAGACCGCCGTCGCCGGGTTGCCGCCGTCGTCGAAGAACGTGAAGTGCAGCGGCCGCCCCTTGATGCCGCCGGTCTTGTTGACGATGTCTTGCAGCACCATCATCGACGCCTTGATCTGAATGTTCGTGAACGACGAGCCGCCGGTCAGCGGGAGCACCGCGCCAATTTCGTATGGCTCGACCTGCGCGCGTACGGCGGCGGCGGGCGCGGCAAACGCGAGAATTGCCAACGCTGCGACGAGCAGCGCGCGGGTCAACTGCATGGCAAATACCTTGGCCGGACGAGCGTCGGAAATATTTGTTTGAGATACAACAGTCTGGTGTTATACTAATACGCACCATGGGGACGCTTGTCAAGACCTCCGGCCACGCACGCCCGCTCTCAACCGGGCTCGGCTATCTCGTTCGCACGACCCACAAAGTGATGTCGCGCCGCCTCGCTAGCGAGCTCGCCGCGCACGGCATCTCATTCAAGCAATACTTCTACTTGCGCGCGCTGCTCGAGGAGGATCGCATCTCACAAATCGAGTTGAGCGAACGGGTCGGCATGAACCGCGCGACCGTTACCAGCGTGATCGATACGATGGAACGCCAGGGCTTCGTCCGCCGTTTGCCCGATCCCGACGATCGGCGCGTATACCTGATCGCGCTTACGCCGAAGGGCGCGAAGTTACGCGCACCGATCATGGAGACCATCGCCTCGATCCAAAAAGCAGCCAGCGCCGGGCTAACGGCGCGTGAACTCGCCGAATTTCGCCGCGTTGCGGAAAGGATGCAGCAGAATCTAGAGCCGGAGTGATTGTTCGAGGAAGCGGCAGACGCCGTTGACGACTTTGACTTCCTCAACGGTTCCCGCGCGTTGGCCGAGCAGTGCGGGCGACCCGACCATCACGGCGAGCGCCCGGGCTCGCGAGATCGCAACGTTGAAGCGTTGCCGATCGAAGATGAACCCGATCCCGCGCGGGGCTTCTTCTCCGCTCGACGCGGCGGTCGAAAAGAACACAACGAACGCCTCGCGTCCCTGGAATTTATCGACCGTGCCGGCTTCGACACCGCCGAAACCGGCAGCGTCGAGGGCGCGGCGAACCAGCCGCACTTGCGCGTTGTACGGCGTAACGACGATGATGTCGGCAGGCTTCAACGGGCGCGACTCTCCGCGGTGATCGCGCACGGTGCCCTGCAGTAACAAGCCGATCTCGTGGACGATGCGTTCGGCCTCCTCGTCCGATCGTTGGGCGTTGCCGGCATGCTCGACGGGCAGATACCGCAATCCGGTTCCGCTCAACCCAGGCGAGGCGACGTGCTGATGCTCGCGGTCGGGCGCCGAGCGCAGCCGCCCTTCGTACAGCAATTCGGAAATGAATGCGCAGACGTCGGGGTGCATGCGGTACGAATTAGTCAGCAGCACACCGCGGTCGGGTGCGACGGGACGCAAGTCGCGGTCGAGCACGTGCTCGAGCACCGATGCTCCCAAATCGCCGGGATGCGCGGTGTGCGACACCTGCGCGAGCTGCAGCGGATCGCCGAGCAGGATCGTGCTTTTGGCCGACGTCATCACGGCGACGGCATGCGGCAACGCGACCTGCCCGGCTTCGTCGATGAACAGGTAATCGAGCTGCCGATCCATCGCCTGCACGCCGAACGCCCACGCCGTGCCGGCAACGAGATTGGCATTCGGATCGGCGATCGATTTCTCGTTGCTGCTGATGTGCGCGCTCGTATATACCGTAGCGTCGTCGTCTTTCGTGCACTTCTTGAGACCGGTAAACGCGAAGTTCCGCTCGGCAGCAACCCGCTCGACCTCGTCGAGCAAGTTGTGGATGGCCTTGTGGCTGTTTGCCGTGATCCCGACGCGCTTGCCGCGAGCGAGCAGATTGACGATCAGTCGCGCGCCGAGATACGTTTTGCCCGAACCCGGCGGACCTTGAACGAACAGATAGCTGTCGTCGAGGTTCTCGCAGAGCGCTAGAAGCGATGCCTCGTCGACCGTTGCCGGTTGAATGATTCCGCTCGCCGGTCGTTCACGTAGATGCGGCGCCGCACTCGTTAGCACATCGAGGGCGGCGCGGTAACGACAACGGTCGCCGTCTGCCAGCAACGCTTCGCCAAAACGAGCGATAGCCTCGAGGATCGAGCTCGACGGGATCGTCTTGCGAAGCGTTACCGCCCGAGGAAACGGTACGTCAGCATAACTGCGGCCGCGGACTAAGACGAGCCGGCCATGGTCGTCCCCGTCAACGACGCTCGTAATCTTTCCCGTCTTCTTCTTGGTGTCCAAGTCGTAGCATTCGCCGTCTTCGACTTTGTGAAATTGCGGTGGAAAGTGAAATGTGTGCGCCCACGACTGCTTCACCTTTTCGGGTTCGCCGTACGGCTCCAGCGCGATGATGCTCTCGGCATCGTCGGCGAGCGCGTTCGGATCGGCGTGATGAGTCTCGCAGCGGTCGTGAAAGCGCCAATGAACCGGCTTATCCTCGCGCCAATGATATTCGAGCATATGCCGGGCTAGGAAGTACCGCCAGACGGGTCCGCTGCGATCGTCGCTTTCCGGGTCGAACTCTTCAGGAATCTTCGCATCGAGCGCCGCCTTTAGTTCGACGAACTTGATGTCGGCCTTCGACGCGTCCGGCTCCTTACCGGTATACGGCGGGATTGCGACGCCGAACGCATTCGCCGCCTCATCTCGAAGGGCCAGCAGCCATTCGCGCAAGCCGTGCGTCGAGATGCAGTCGTACTTGTTATAGCGCTCTAAGTCGTCGAGAATCGAGTCCTCGCGCCGCGCCGGGTCCCCGCGCAGCGTGAGCCATTCTTCGAAACGGAGGATTGAATCGTCGCCGGCCGCGATGCCCGAATCGCCGCTGCGTTTACCGTAGAACTCCTCGATCTTCTTGATCGAGTAGCTCGGCTGCCCGACGGCGATCGCCTGACCCACAACCGTATAGAGATCGACCAGCAACTCTTCCCGCAAAATGAGATCGACTTCGTCTTCGCGCGTCGCGTGGCGCTGCGAGAGCTTCTGCAGCGCCGTCTTTTCATACGATGCGTAGTGATAGATGTGCATCCCGGGATCGCGCTCGCGCCGAGCCATCATGTCGTCGATGAACGCTTCGAACGCGCGCTTTTCGGCCAAACGATCGAGCCCGGGAACGGCACTGCGGTCGCAACCCCAAAACGCTTGAAAGCCGTCGGCCACCGTATAGATGCCGAACATATACTCGAGTCCCGTCCCGATGTCGAAATACGGGTCGCCTTCCATGTCGAAGAACACGTCGCCGGGTGAAGGCTCAGGGAGCCGAAAGAAGCCGCGCTTCGGTTCGACCCGTCCGTCGTCCGCAGGCGGCTTTGCGATGCCGCTCTCCAGTATCTCATACCGGTAGGGATACTCGTCGCCGCGCGCCTTCGCGATGCGCTGCTCTTCTTGCAGGCGCGCTTGGCGATGCAGACGCTCGAACGTTCCCGCCACCATTTTCTCCGGCTTGGCCGCGGACGGCGACTCGGCTAGGCCGTGCAGCGTGGTGATCGCGGCGTCGTTCAGCCGTGCGACCTGCAAGCGCGTGATGTTCGCAACGAGGCTCAAGTGGTCGTCTTGCACCCAGCGTTGCTCGCACGTCTCGCGCCATACGCAGAGTCCGCAGTGGTCGACCGGCTGCGGGTACGGCTGCCAATCCGCCTCGGCCAAACGCGCAATGAAGCGCGTGCGGACGCTGCGATAATACGCGCTGACATCCTCGACTCGAAATGTCGCGCGGTCGCCGTTGCCCAACACGACGTGCATGTTCGCCGCCGGCGCGCCTTGGATGCGCGCGACGTGCTCGCTATAGTAGGCGAGCTGCAGCAGAAAATACGGCTCGGTGTGCCGGGCGAGCTTCGTATCCTCGACCTCGTAATGCCAGTCCCACGTGCCGCCGTCGAGCGGCTGCGGAATCTTGCGCAAAAAGTCCGCGTGCCCGAGCCAGCCGTCGTGAAAGAACGTCGCTTGGTAGATGAAGTCGTCGCCACGCGCCATGGCAGCTTCGGTATCTGCCGCCGCGCGCCCAAAGCCGCCGGCGGCGCGGCGGTCGACGACGGTGACATGATACCCCTTGGCGAGCAATTGCTGCAAATAGTTTTGTTCGTGCTCCTCACCGAGCTTCGCGAGCAGCGGCGCCTGTCCCGACGCCTTCTCCGGACGCTCGCGCACGCCGTGGACGACCTCCATGTCGAGCGACATGAGATGCTCGCAGGCCAGATAGTTGTTGAGGTCCGACGCCGAGTAGACGACCCGGCCCGCGAGGAGCTGCAACTAGACGACGCCCTCTTCATCGTCGTCCGCCATGGCATACGAGAGCGCGGCGTCACCGGCGGTCGGATCGTAGAGGCGATGTTCGACCGGCTCCGCGAGTACGCGCGGATCGCTGAAGTAGTAGTTCAAGAACGACGTGTTCGGAAACGGCAAAAACCATTCGTCGAACCGCAGGTTCGCAAACGCGTACTGTTCGCGCATCGCGCCGTTCTCGATGCCGTCGAGCTGCGCGTTGAAGAGCATTTCGTAGTCGAGGTCTTGGAACGCCGATTCCTCGAGGTCGTCGAAAACGTCACCGATATCGATGTCGGCGTTCTGCACCGTCTCCATGATGGTGCCGAAGAGCATCTCTTCCATGGTCGAGGCCAGGTCGAACCAGCCGGGACCGGCAAGCTTCTGCCCGAGGCTCGCCGCCGCGACGATCGTGCGGCGTACGAAGGGCCGATCGTACCGCTCAACGTAGGCCGGCGGAAACACGAGCAAGCCTTCGTGACGGAAATCCGCCGGCGCAGGTCCGCTCGGCGGCAACGCTTCGTAGAGATCGAACAGCAAATCGATCAGGGCCTGCAGCGCCGAACGCAGCGTTTCACGCTCCGCCGCCGACGTCGCATCGAGGTGGTTGACCGACGTCGCTACCGTCGCGCGCCCGATCTGGTCATCGGGGTCTTCCGGATTCATTTCCACGCCAGTTCATCGTTCGCGGCGCGATTACTCTAGCCCGGACTCCGCTCGGAGCGCTTCATCTTTCCGCATCTCGAAGCAGCTGCCGTTTCGTGGCGATGACTTGCTGAAGGCGAGCGTTGGGTATTCTTGAGAGGTCCTCAAGCGATGTATCCAATCCGCGGAAGCCCCCGAACGTCGCCGGCGCATACTGCTGCGTTATGAACGTCTTGTCTTCCTCAGACGGTACGTTGTTGTTCTGCAAAATATAGCATTTGCTGTTTCTGCCCTTCACGAAAGCGAGCGGCTCGAAATAGTAGTGCATGATCGATTTCTTATTGTAGGTTGTAAACGAATAGAGGTACTTGCCATTGTAGACGTAGTTCTTCAATTTATCGAGGTTGGCGTGCATGTCGGCCGGACTCTGCCACGAGTAGTGGGTATAGATGTAATCGTAGTTCCAATCGCACGGCGGCACCATCGGCGATTGATGCTCGTGCTCGAGCGATAGTGCGTGACCGAATTCGTGCGCGACGAGTCGATCGAAGTCAGGCTCAGCCGGCGCGTTCGAGTCGAAACCCTCGAAATTCATACTCGGCACGTGATTCCTACTGTCGACACCGATGTACGACCAGTATCCGCCATACGCGCCATGTAAGAAACCGACACGGATATCATAATTGGGTGAGGCCGCCGCACCGCAGTCGGCGAGATCGCTAAAAGAAGCGGCGTTGTAATCGAGGTTGCCGCGGGTCAGTTGGTGGAGATGCCATTGCCGCTGCATGGCCGCAGCTATCTTTGACCTCAAGCTTCTCGTGCCGCCGATGAAGCAAATGGTAAGCTTCCGGTGACTCGGCCATTTATAGAGGTTGGCGATCACGCCGCGGCCGATGAGGTCCCCGTTCGGCTTTCGGATCGTCTCGAGGGGTTGATCCATGACTTCCGTGCGGATCATTCCCTTTAGGTCATGAGATGATGCAAATGACGGACACAAAGCCACGCTCAGCGCCGACATACCTAGTACAAATAGAAGCCGTCTGCCGATGACCATATCGAACACCTTTCACACCAGAAGGTAAGGAGAACGGATTGCGCAGTGACGAACTCTGCGGTCGGTCTGGGTTGGGTCGTGGCTTTTTCGGCGCGGATTCTTGCGTTGGCGAAATTCCGCCTCTAGGCAACGTCCGTTTCAGCGATTGAAAGGAACGTCGTGCGCCTGGCTTTCGTGGTAGCCGTCCTGGCAACAATGCTGACTGCAGGCCGGCCGAACGTACAACTGCCGGAACTGGTCGTCCAGCGCGGTAACGGCGCCGCGGCGCTGGCCGTCGCGATCGATCGATCCGGTCACCTCATCGCCTCGACCAGTATCGACGGCATCTACCTTTGGGATCGCGCGACCGGGCGGATGTTGCGGCGACTCAGCATCGAGGGGACTGGAGTCGTCGGATTCAGCCACGACGGAAAGTATCTGCTTGACGGCATTCACTTATTCGATGTGGGAACGGGGGCGATCGTGCGCTCTCTCCCGCCCGCCGGACTTAGCTACGATGTCGCAAAGGCATCGTTTTCCGCCAGCAGCGACGGACGCTGGCTGCTCTCGGTAGCCGTCAATAATCAGATCCCCGTGAACGAACAGATTGCAACGTTTTGGGATCTTCGCACGCCCGGATTTCCAGCGCGTAGCGTACGAATAGAGCACGCTGGTCCGCCGGAAAGCGCCGTTCCAACGGCGTTCGGCTCTGACGGCATGCATTTTTTTACCGCCGATGGCTTCGGGATTTACGAGCGCGATCTACAGACCGGCGTCATCGACCGCACGATGGATAAACCGGATTACAGTTTTGACGTCAACGGTAGCGGCGTTTTTGCACTCTCACCCGACGGACATTTTGCGCTGGCCGCAAC
>Ga0182012_10006423_pt1 | contig 11998 bp, 10 predicted proteins | sample 612S2SmetaG_FD_120486 | JGI IMG/M metagenome (GOLD analysis project Ga0182012, IMG submission 120486) | Permafrost microbial communities from Stordalen Mire, Sweden - 612S2S metaG | ecosystem: Environmental > Terrestrial > Soil > Wetlands > Permafrost | place: Sweden: Stordalen | collected...
CTGTTCCGAGACGTGATTGAAGGCGTGAATGGCCGGGAGGATGAAGCTGGAGACAAGCACCACGACCACAAGGCCGGCAAACCAGATGAGGTAGTCCACCAGGAGCGCGATGAACCGGCTGCCAATGCCGGCCAGGGGCATCTCAATGCTCACCAGCTCAGGCGTATCAATGTTAAGCTGGTCAGAATTCGCGTCTTTCATTGCTTCCATGGCACAAATCCTTTCCAACCAGTGGATACTCAAGCGCCGCCCGCACTGGGACCGGCTTTCTGCGCTCCTGGCACAGTCAGACCAAAACGGGCTCAACCAGCTCTCGCGCGACGAACTGCAGGAGATGGCTCTGTTATACCGTCAGGTGGCTGCTGACCTGTCAGTGCTTCGGCAAGACGCAACCAGCCGCACCTATGCGGTTCACGTAAATCAGTTGCTGGCTCGGGCCCACCATATCATTTATTCGGGGCGTAAGACGAGCCTGATGACTCTGTTTCTCTTCCTGCGAGACGAGTATCCGCTCATCTTCCGGCAGCAGATCGGATTTGTGCTGGCCTCGCTGGGTGTTTCCCTGGCTTTTGGCATCCTGGGCGCTGTCATCACCCACGCGCGGCCCGAGTTCATGCGGCATTTTGTGGGGCCCGAGATGATTGCCACCATGGAGCGCCACGAGATGTGGACGCACTCGATCGTAGGCGTCGAACCCAAGGCCACCAGCGCCATCATGACCAACAATCTCACCGTAACCTTTGTAACGTTTGCCACGGGCATCGTGTTTGGGGTGGGAACGCTGTTTTACCTCTTCATCAATGGCATGATGCTGGGGGTGATTGGCGCAGCTTGTGCGCAATATGGCATGTCGATACCGCTATGGAGCTTTGTTGCGGCCCATGGATCGCTGGAGCTGCCCGCGATCATCATCTCCGGAGCGGCAGGATTCCGGCTCGGCTACGGAATGCTCTTCCCCGGCGCGCTACGCTGGAAAGACTCCGTTGCGCGAGGTGGCATCGAGGCGGCGCGGCTGGTTTCAGGCATCATTCCCATGCTGGTAATTGCGGGCTGTCTCGAGGGATTCTTTTCCCCGTCGAACGCACCGGTGTGGCTCAAGTTCACCGTGGGCGGCTTGTTGTTTACCCTGCTCAACGTGTGGCTGTTCCGGCCGCTGAAGGTGCGGGCGGAAGTTAGCTGAGCGAGAGCTGTTACCGCTTGCTCAACTCAGCGCTGTCGCCCGGCCTCCGCTACACCTTGACGAATATCTTCCGCCGATACATCACCCACACCGGTACAAAGCAAACTGCCGCGTAGAAGACGGCGTAAGCAAAGGCTGCCCAGCCAGGGTCCGGGACGTGGCTGAAAATGTGTGCCTGTGTCCAAGGCAACGGGGTCGTGTGGTGGCCCGCGCTCGTCGGGATCTTGATGAACTCGAGCAGGCCGGGCAGCAGCTCGCTGATCATGTAGGCCGTGATGGCGTTTGAACCGAAGACGAGCCATGGATAGACAAGCCAGGCGCTGCGGCCCTTGCCCCAGCCAAGGCGCTCGACGGCGATAAAGGCCAGCGTCAACACCAGCAGCGAGTAACCGGCGGCAACCAGGACGAAAGAGCTGGTCCACATGTTCTTGTTGAGCGGGAAGCAGAGCGACCACAGATAGCCAAGGGCGAGGCAACTTGCCGTGGCGGCGGCAAGGCCGAGGGCCCTCTGTTGGACGGTTCTCGATGTGCGCAGCCACAGACCGGCAAGCAAGCCCAGCAGGGCCGTCCCGATCGCGGGCAGGTCGCTGAGCAGGCCCTCAGGGTCACGAACATTGTGCGCATCCGGGCCACCCCAGTCGAGGTAAAGGTGGTGCGGCATCAGCAGGCGGTCGAGCCAGGACACCAGGTTCATCCGCTGATCCATAAAAGGGAAGTCCCGCCCTGGCATGCCGGCGCCGGGAACCGGAACCCAGCGCACCAGAACGTAGTAGCCCACGAGCGCTACGGCGAGCGCAGCCACCTTGGTCCAGACACGCTGATCGAAGAGATAGAAGAGCCCGACGACCAGGTAGCAAACGGCAATTCTCTGCAGTACTCCGTAGAATCTCATCCCCTGCCAATGGAAGAGCGGAAAGTTGTTGACCACCCAGCCCAGCGCAAACAAAATCACAGCGCGCTGCGCCGTATGCGCGGCCAGTTGCGCTTTCGTGGCTCCGCGGGCCAGCCGGGACTCAAAGGCGAAGACGATGGACGCGCCCATGGTAAAGACAAACGTAGGGAAGACAAGGTCAGTGGGCGTGAGGCCGTTCCACTGCGCGTGATTCATAAAACCCCACGCGCCAGGGCCGCCGTTGTTGTTCACCATGATCATGAAAGCGATGGTGATGCCGCGCAGGATGTCCAGCGAAAGGAGGCGCTTGGTTTTGGCGGGAGCCTCGAAGGTGTTGGACATTTGTTCTCCTGGGTTGGGACTCACTGGGATTCAGAACCACCTTACGCGCTGGAGCAGTACCCAGCCAAGGATAAAGGGATGGAGCAGGTTGCCACTGGGCTTGATTCCACTCTGTCATTCCCTACGCCCTGCCTGCTAAACTCCCCCTTCAGCCATAATGCGTTGCCGCGCCTGCTGATGACCGGAGGATAGGAATGGCAGAGTTTCAGCCCTTTGTTGCACCAAGCGAAAACCGACCCGAGTTCACTGTTCGCGCACTGCTGCTGGGGTCGGCCTTTGGCATTATCTTCGGCGCGGTCACGGTGTATGTGGGCCTGCGCGCCGGGCTCACCGTGGCGGCTTCTATTCCCATCTCGGTGCTCTCCATCAGCATCTTGCGCGCGTTTGGGCGTGCGTCGATTCTCGAAAATAATATCGTCCAGACCACAGGCAATGCGGGCCAGTCAATTGCCTCGGGCGTCATCTTCACGCTGCCGGCCCTGGTCTTCCTTGGGTTCGATCTCGAGTACTCGCGCATCTTTATGCTGGCGCTGATTGGCGGCTGGCTGGGCGTTCTGTTCATGATTCCGCTCAGGCGGCAGCTCATCGTTCAGGAACACGGTGCGCTTCCCTACCCTGAAGGCACAGCCTGCGCCGATGTCCTGATCGCAGGCGAAAAGGGTGGATCACTGGCCAGCCGCGTCTTCCTGGGACTCGGACTTGGCGGGCTCTACACGTTCTTCCAAAACGAGAATCTTTTCAAGGCATGGCCGCACGCGCCGGAGTACCGGTTCGATATGGGACCGCAGCACGTGATGAAGGGCGGAGAGATCAACGCCGATGCGACCTCCGAGTACCTTGGCGTCGGTTACATCATCGGGCCAAAGGTGGCCGGCGTGATTGTGGCGGGCGGCGTGTTCTCGTGGCTTGTGGTCATGCCGCTGATCTACTTCTTCGGCAAAGAACTCGGGCGGCCGGTGTATCCGGGACAGGTTCCGATCGGCGACATGAGCCCACCGGAACTGTGGGCCACATACATCAAGCCAATGGGCGCGGGCGCGGTGGCGGCAGCGGGACTGATCACACTGTTCAAGACGTTGCCGACGATTTGGGGGGCGCTGAGCGCGGGATTCAAGACCATGCGGCCGGGCGCGGGAGGCGCGGCAGCTAAGCCGCTGCGCACCGAGAACGATCTATCCATGGGCGTGGTGCTGATTGGTTCGCTGATCATCGTTGCGCTGATGTTCATCTTTCTGGAGTTCAAGCCGGTGCCTGGAGCGTTTGTGGGCTGGGCGGCTAACCTGGCCGCATCGCTGCTGGTGGTGATCTTCGGCTTTCTCTTTGTCACTGTCAGTTCGCGCATCGTCGGCCTGGTGGGCTCATCGGCAAGCCCCGTCAGCGGCATGACCATTGCAACACTCATGGCAACCTCGGCCGTCTTCCTGGTCAACGGCTGGACCAGCCCTGCCTTTGGCGCACTGGCCATCACCATTGGCGGCGTGGTGTGCATCGCGGCATCGAACTCAGGCGACACCTCGCAGGATCTGAAGACCGGCTACATCATCGGCGCTACGCCTCGCCTCCAGCAGATCGCGCTCATGATTGGCGTGGTGGTTTCGACAGTGGTGATCGGGTTCACGTTGAATCTGATGAACACCGGCCTGCAGGAGTTTCATGCAGCGCCGCAAGCCTGGGACCTGAACGGAAACCATCCCGGCATCACCATCCAGGGCAACGAGAAACTGCCCGACAACATTCGCGTAATAGCGGCAGACAACAGCGTAACGACGCATCAACGCGGCGAATTTACGGTGCTGAACGCCATCGGGTCTTCGGAGATGCAGGATGGGAAGTACCTGTATTCGCCGGCCAGCGGAAAGATCGAGGTGCATTGGATTCAGGGCATCGGCAGCGCCGCTGCGCCTGCGCCGCAGGCTAAGCTGATGGCTACCGTAATCAACGGAATCCTCAGCCGCAAGTTGCCGTGGGGACTGGTGCTGCTGGGTGTGTTCCTGGTAATTGCCATCGAACTGATGGGAATTCGTTCGCTGACCTTCGCCGTTGGCGCGTACCTGCCCATCGGGACTACACTGCCTATCTTTATCGGGGGCATGGTGCGGTGGATGGTGGACCGGGCCGCGAAGAAGGCCGGCGAGGAAGATGCTGACAGCGAAATCTCCCCAGGCTCGCTGTTTGCATCGGGGCTGATCGCCGCAGGCGGCATCGTTGGGCTGATCGGCGTAGCGCTCAAGGCATACGAATCGACAGTGGGCAAAGGGGACATTCTTAACTTCCCAACTACGTTCCTCGATCATGATTGGGTGGCCGTGCTCGGATTTGCCGCACTGGCATTCTCGCTCTACTACTTCGCACGCAAGCCGCTTAAGAAGTAACGAATCGACAGGACTGAGGCGAACATCAAAAGCACGTCGCTCCCATGCGAGCGGCCCAGGGTGCCACTCGCGCCTGCGCCTTATCATTCCAGTTAGAGGGGTAACGCAATGAATCTTTCCGGCAACACTATTCTCATTACGGGCGGCGGTTCTGGCATCGGCCGCGGCCTGGCTGAGGCCTTTCATGCGCTGGGCAACCAGGTGATCATCTCCGGGCGACGCCGCGAGATGCTCGACGAAACTACACGGGCCAACCCCGGCATGAAGTCGCTTACTGTCGACATAGCCGACGCTGCCGCCATTTCCACATTTGCCGCGCAAGCCGTTGAACAGTTCCCCGCCCTGAACGTGCTCATCAACAACGCCGGCATCATGCGCGCGGAGAAACTGGCCGCGCAACCTGTGGACCTGGCCGACGCCGAAGCAATCGTAGCGACCAACATGCTTGGCCCCATTCGACTCACCGCAGCCTTGCTGCCCCATCTTCAAAAACAATCCTCGGCCGCAATCGTGAACGTCACTTCAGGGCTGGCCTTCGTTCCGCTCGCTTTTACGCCCACCTACTGTGCCACCAAGGCCGCGCTTCACTCTTATTCGCAATCTCTCCGCTATCAACTCAAGTCCACGCCGGTGGAGGTGATAGAGCTGGCGCCGCCCTACGTGCAGACTCATCTGATGGCCGGAGCCGAAGATCCGCGCGCCATGCCTCTGAAGGAGTTCATTGCGGAAGTAATGGAACTCTTCAAGACGCAGCCCACGCCCAGCGAAATCATCGTAGAGAGGGCAAAAGGCCTGCGCAATGCGGAGCGCGAGAACCGCTACGACGGAACCTTTGCCGGCATGAATGCTGGATGGGAGTAAGGGGCAACGACGAACATGAGGGCTTGAAGCAGAATGACATTGATGGTTAAGGAAGAAGTAGAGCACGCGCAGCAGTTTGCCAGCGACAACTACGCGGGCATTTGTCCTGAGGCATGGTCGGCGCTGGAGGCAGCCAACGCCGGCCATGCCACGGCCTATGGCGACGACCCGTGGACGGCGCGCGCGGCCGATGCGTTTCGTTCTCTATTTGAAAAAGACCTTGAACTGTTTTTCGTCTTCAACGGAACCGCGGCAAACTCGCTGGCGCTCGCTTCGCTCTGCCAGTCGTACCACGGCGTGATCTGCTGCGACTCGTCGCACGTTGAGACCGACGAGTGCGGAGCGCCTGAGTTCTTTTCCAACGGCTCCAAGCTGCTGGTGGCCGCGGGGCGCGACGGCAAGCTGACCCCGGAAGCAATCCACGAACTGGCGACCAAGAGGACAGACATTCACTACCCCAAGCCACGCGTGGTGACCATTACGCAGCCAACCGAGCTGGGCACGGTCTACACCGTCGATGAAATCAAGGCGATCTCCATAGCGTGCAAGCGGCACGGGCTCTGGTTGCACATGGATGGAGCGCGTTTCGCCAACGCCTGCGCAGCTCTCGGCTGTTCCCCGGCTGAGCTCACCTGGAAGAGCGGCGTGGATGTGCTTTGTTTTGGCGGCACCAAAAACGGAATGGCGGCAGGCGAGGCTGTGCTGTTTTTCGATAAGGCGCTCGCCGTCGATTTTGACTACCGCTGCAAGCAGGCCGGTCAACTGGCGTCGAAGATGCGCTTTCTGGCTGCGCCGTGGGTCGGCATGCTGGAGAGCGGCGCATGGCTGAAGAACGCCGCGCACGCCAATCGCTGTGCGGCCTATTTCGCGGAACGGATCGCGGGGCTTCACAACATTCAAATCACTGCGCCGGTCGAGGCGAACTCGGTGTTCATCACGACATCAGATGAGATTCTCGATCGGATTCGAGCGCGCGGATGGAAGTTCTATACCTTCATCGGTGGCGCGGCGCGGTTCATGTTTGCCTGGGATGCGGACCTGGAGCGAGTAGATGCGCTGGCGGCCGACGTGAAGGCGTGCGCAGGAGCGTAGGACCCAACCGCTCTTAAGCGTGCGGCGCATTGCGCTTGCGGTGTATCACCTGCAACTCGCGCCGCCAGTGCTCGCCGAGCGCGAGCAACTCCCACTCCACCATCGGTGAAAAGTACCGCAGCACCGGCTCGTTTGCCGGATGAATGCGGAGCGCCGGGGCAGCGAGCAGCAGGCGCGGCTCAAGCGGCGAGACCTCCGTTCCAGCAAAGTACCCCTGCCGCTCAAAAGCCGAGATAGCGCGTCCTCCCGGCGACGCAGGCTGGCGGTCGGCATTCAGCGCGCGGACGCGAATCCAGTAGTCGAGAGCTTGCAGCGGCAGGTGCAGGTCTTCGTCGGCCTTGAGTTCAATGACCGTGAGGCGGCCGCCGCGGTCGAGCGTGAGCAGGTCGAGCATGCCACGATCACCGACCGAGATAGCCGGCACCTGGGAGCACAGCAGATCGCCGCGCAGCCCGGGAAGAAGCTCAGGCAGCTCCGAGCGAAGCCGCGCCTCAAGCCACCGTTCAGGCTGCATGCGAAAGAGCGGATCTGTGTGCACACCGTCGGGGCGGCGGCTCTGAAACAGCCTCGCCAGCAACGCGCCACAGGCGGCTTCGTTCTCCTCAGTGAGCGGCGTCTCGTTAGCGCCCGCACCAAAGGTGACGTCGTCCTGGCGAGAAAACGAGTGAGCCGAAACGCCGTGACGCACGCGCGCGAACTCCAGGCCGTGGAGAAGAAGTCCAACCTCAGTCGACGACTTAACGTGAACCTCAACCCGCTCGCGCGCGGCCTCGGGGACCAGTGCAAGCAGCCTCTCGAGACCTGCCGCACATCGCTCCCGAGCCGCCTGCGCGTCGAAAGCATGCACCAACCTCGACTCGAGGTTGCCGGTGTCGCGAAAGTCGACCGGCGTGAGTTCCTCGCTGCGCTCGTCCAGGGTGTAAAGCTCAAACCTCGCAGCAGCGTGGTTGAGCCAGGCCATCCTCTCAGCCGTAGTGCGCCACGCGCCCACGGGCACAATCACCTTGAGCCCGCCCACGTGGCGGCGACCCTCGCTCTTCTGCCTGCAATGGTCGAGCCAGAGAATGCCGAGAGTGAGAATGCCATCGACCATTGCGGAGGACTCAGCTTCAGCCACGCCTATGACAGCATCTACATTGGTGCCCAGCAGCAGCTTGCCGCGGACATAGGCCGGCCCAAAGCTGTGTTCCAGATCCATGGCCGAGCGCATGCCTTCGACCCTGGCGCCGATGAAGTTTCGACTGAGCGCGCGCTCGAGCAGGCGAAGGTAGTGCTTGCGCGCAGCATCGCGAGCGGTCGGTGTGCGGCGGTCGTTCGTGGCAACGAGTTCAAGTGCCTGCGGCTTGGCGACGCCCATCTTGCGCGTGAGGATTCTCAAGCAATTTGCTCGGTGCTGCAGGTCGACAACCGTGCGGACAATGTTGCGCTCTTCGCTCCACATCTGCAGCAGGCAGCGGCCGTGCTGCTCGCTCACTGAAAACCGTGCCAGCCGCATGTCGAAGAGAACGCACCCATCCTCAAGCAGAGCGGCGGCCGGATGATCGGCCAGATACTCCTCAAGAGTCTGGGCAAGCTGGCTGGGAGACAGTGCTTTCGCATCGCTTGTTGCGGGTTCAGCGGCGATGCGAGAGCTTGCTTTCACACTCGCATTACCAACCCTGGCGGGCGCGGAGCGCAGTGATGTGGGCTACATGATGGCGCGAGTGCCAATCGTAAATAGCCAGCGCAACAGCCAGGGTCTGCTTTCCGTTTTCCGGGTGGGTGTAGCCCTTGCTGAAATCGCCCTCAGTCATCGATCCAAGCAGATTGACCCACCGGGTGTGGAGCGCCGCAATCAGGGCCATCGAAACATCGATTGGCATTTGGCTGTCAGCCAGGTTGGCCCAGGCCTTTTCATCGTAGGGCTTGATGGTCGGCCAGTCCTCAGTGAGCGCGAGCTTGAACCGGATGTAAGAGTTGGCGTGGCTGTCGGCAACGTGATGCACAAGCTGACGCACCGTCCAGCCGCCCTCGCGATAAGGGGTGTCGAGTTGGGCGTCGTCGAGGCCCGCCACGGCTGCAGTCAGGTGCTCGGGCAGCTCGCGAAGAACCTGGATGTGCGCGGCATACACATCCGCGCCGCTGCTGGCGGGCATGCGAAAGCGGCCAATCGGATAGCGAAGGTCAGAAAGATCGGTCATGGCATACCTGTGCGGGCGGAACTTTGGCAGGGATTTCCTGAGGAATTGAAGAAAGGAGACCGGCGCGACTCTGGTGGCGCACACGGGAGAGGCGGGCCTGGCGGCAAGTTGCGCGACAGGCCCGGTCGGGGGTTAAGCGTGGTGATGCATGCTGGCGTGGTGGTGGTGATGGTGGTGGTGATGCCGGGAAGCGGCAAACGCCGGGCTGGCAAACACCAAAAGGAGGAGTGAGGCTGCGACAAGCTTCTTCATGGGTCGAATGTAGCACGATTGGCAGTCGTGGAAAAGACCGCCGCGCATGCCGCACCAAGAGAGGAAACGGCCGCTCTGCCGTGAGACGGTCGGCACGTTGGGTGTCTCCTGCGACCATGCGACGAAAGAGTAGACTGGAGAGACGATGAGCCTTCCTCAGACTTCCCCTCAACTGGGCCACAAGCAGTACTTTTTTCAGAAGTTTGGCATCACCGAACGGCTGCTCGAGCGCTGCCTGGGCGAGGCGCTCTCCGCCGGTGGCGACTACGCCGACCTGTATTTTGAATCGGTTACGGCCACCGCGCTTGGCGTCGACGAGCAGATTGTGAAGTCCGCCAGCCAGGGCACCAGCGCAGGCTGCGGGGTGCGGGTTCTCTCTGGCGAGCGCACCGGCTACGCCTACACCGACAACCTGAGCCCGGAGCGCCTGTTGCATGCGGCGCGGACCGCGGCTCTCATCGCCTCAGGCCCTGCCAGGGAGACTGTGCAGGGGTTTGTCGAGACGCCCATGGCCGATCTCTACCCAGTCCCCCTGGGCGGATTTTCGCTCGACCTGGCGGCGCGGCTGGAGCTGATTCTGCGGGCCGACCGGGCTGCGCGGGCCTACGATCCGCGCATTGTGCAGGTAAGGTCGAGCTACTCTGAGGAGCTTCGCCGCATCCTGATTGCGGCCTCTGACGGAGCCTTTGCCAGCGACACCCAGCCGCTCTGCCGGCTCAATGTCTTTGTGATTGCCAAGGATGGCGCAAACCTCACCAAGGGGTCAACCGGAGCGGGCGGGCGCGCAGGCCTCGAGCAATTCGTCGCGAACAAAAGCCCAGAGCATCTGGCCCAGGAAGCCGCGCGCGGAGCGATCTTGCAGCTTGGCGCGGTGGCTGCTCCCGCTGGCGAGATGGAAGTCGTTCTCGGACCGGGCTGGCCGGGCATCCTGTTGCACGAGGCGGTTGGGCACGGGCTTGAGGCGGACTTCAACCGCAAGAAAACATCGGCATTTGCCGGGCTGATTGGCCAATCGGTCGCCAGTTCCAAAGTGACCGTGGTCGACAACGGGACTATGACAGGGCGGAGGGGTTCGTTGAACGTAGATGACGAAGGCTCAGCCACGCAGGAGACTGTGCTCATCGAGGGCGGCGTGTTGAAGGGCTACCTGACTGACAAGCTCTCCGCACGGCTGACCGGCGCTGCCAACACGGGATCAGGACGCCGCGAGAGCTACCAGTGCATTCCAATGCCGCGCATGACCAACACCTACATGCTAGCCGGCGACGACGCGCCTGACGACATCATTCGCTCAGTCAAGCGCGGACTCTACGCCGTCAACTTTGGCGGCGGCCAGGTGGACATCACCAATGGCAAGTTTGTCTTCTCTGCCTCCGAGGCCTACCTGATCGAAGACGGCAAGATCACTGCGCCGGTGCGCGACGCCACGCTGATCGGCAACGGCCCCGAGGCGCTGAAGTATGTGTCGATGGTGGGCCACGACCTGAAGCTGGATGAAGGCATCGGCACCTGCGGGAAAGACGGCCAAAGCGTCCCCGTCGGCGTAGGCATGCCAACCATCAAGCTCGACCGCATGACCGTAGGCGGAACCGGGCGGTGATTTTGCCGTTGCAGCTGTATCTCAAAAATGAGATAATCTCCCCGTGGCTTGGACTGTAGAAGTTCTCGACGATACGGTGCGCGCCGAGCTAAGAGAGCTGCCCGTTGATCTGCAGGCTCGCTTTGTCAGGCTCGGTGATCGCATTCGTCAAGTGGGCTTGATCGGTTTGACTGAACCTCACGTCAAGCATCTTGAAGGCAAGCTCTGGGAGATGCGACTGATTGGCCGCGATGGAATAGCGCGAGCGCTCTATGTCACGGCAATTGGCGAACGCATTATCGTGGTTCGCATATTCATCAAGAAGACACAAAAAACTCCACGTGCCGAGATCGATCTGGCGCTTCGGAGAGCAAAGGATATCCAATGACCATTCCATTTGAAGTGATCAAGGCCGAACTGCTTGCCAACCCCGAGGTCAAGCGGGAGTATGATGCGCTCGCCTGGGAATTTGAATTCTCTGCTGAGCTGCTGCGCGCGCGCCTCCGTGCAGGCCTCTCCCAGGCCGAGTTGGCGGAGCGCATGGGCACCAGCCAGTCTGCCATCGCACGTCTGGAAAGCGGCCGGACTCTGCCCAGCGCTAAGACCCTGATCCGTTTCGCCGAAGCGACAAAATCTAAGGTCGAGTTGCGGCTGACCGCGTCGTGATGAGTGCCATGGGTAAGGTAGATTCCTCTTTGAGTTCGCGCGAGAAGCTCATGGTCCGCGTTCTAGGTTATGCATTCTCTGGGCTCTTTTTGCTTCCAATTGTTTTATTCATGGAACGGAAAGAAATTGATCGTAATGGCTACATGCCACATTGGCGCCGGGTAGATGTCTATATCAAAGGCGACTGGCTCGACGGCGAGGATCGAGTTTGTTCAGGTATCCAGGATCAGCCTGAAAACGGATCCTCGAAACAGCTAATCGATCTCCACTGTCCGGCTCAACCTGACGGGCCGTTCGCCAACAGCTTTGACGCCAACCAATATTCAACCCACAATCTATCTGTCCTGTTTTGGGGGAGAATATCCCGCCCGGGAATCAGCTACGCCGATGAACTTTCCGGCGCGAAATTATCATGGAATTGCACCCGAAGTGACGATAGGTTCGTTTGTCGGGCGAGAAACTAGTGTCCTGAGTCTAAAGTTCGCGTACAAAATCGAGAGACGGAATCCAGAATCTGGTCAGCGGTTTTGTGCCAGACGAATGGTTTTGGATTCTTGTTGTGATGCTGAATGAAGCTCCTGA
>Ga0182012_10006426_pt1 | contig 11996 bp, 16 predicted proteins | sample 612S2SmetaG_FD_120486 | JGI IMG/M metagenome (GOLD analysis project Ga0182012, IMG submission 120486) | Permafrost microbial communities from Stordalen Mire, Sweden - 612S2S metaG | ecosystem: Environmental > Terrestrial > Soil > Wetlands > Permafrost | place: Sweden: Stordalen | collected...
ATCTTGTTCGCACTCAACGCGACGAATGGCCATCTTCTCTGGACGTTCAACACGGTGAAGGAGCCCGATCCCGGTGTCGTGTCGTTGGGGCTGGGCGCGGGCGGTGCGTGGGAGACGCCACTCGTCGGTACCGACGGGTCCGTCACCTTTGGCACGGGTAACCCCTACCAATATCTCTCGAACGCAATCGACCATCCGCAGAGACAGCTCTACACGGACAGTGAAGTGAACCTGAACTCGAAAACGGGAGCGCTGCGGTGGTACTACCAGGCCGTTCCCAATGACTTCAAGGATTACGATTTGCAGACCTCACCGATCTCGACGATCGTCGCGCATCGTCCAGTGATCATCGCCAGCGGCAAAATGGGTGTGGTCTATGAATTGAACGCGCGCACCGGCGCGCTGCTCTGGAAGACACCCGTGGGCGTGCACAATGGGCACGACAACGATTCACTGAATCTGCTGCTGCATAAGGGGAGCCTGAAGGTTCCCTTTACCTACGAACCCGGGTCCCTCGGTGGTGTCCTGACGAACCTCGCGGTGACCGGAAACAGTGTGTACGTCGACACGATCGATTTAGCGCTCCGCTATACCTCGACATCACAAGTCGTTGGTGGCGCTCCGTCAAAACACGTCAGCGAAACGGGGCAAGTGGAGGCGCTGAATCTCACGACGGGCAAGGTCCAATGGGATGACAAGGTCTCGTCGCTTCCTCTCGGCGCAGCGACCGTCGTCAACAATCTCCTCATCACCACCCTCTACACCGGTCAACTCCTCGCGATCAACCGCGCGACGGGGGGAATCGTCTACCGCGTGACGCTCCCCACGACGACCAATAGTGCGCTCGCGATCGCCGGCAACACGATCATCGTTCCCGCCGGTGGGTTGAAGAGCGGGACGGGTCAGGGAGGTTCGCCACAGATCGTGGCCTATCGACTCCCGTAGTTCGAAGATGCCGAGCGCATCGAATCGTCATGTACATTCACTCAATGGAATCTGACGTCGCGCAGCAGTTCACCGAGGAGTGGCTTGACGCGTGGAATAGGCACGACATTGACGCGATTCTGAGTCACTTCCGTGACGACGTCATCTTCTCGTCACCATTGGCCCAGCGGATCGTCGACGACTCGGATGGTTACGTCCGGGGCATGGATGAACTACGCCAGTACTGGACCGAAGGCCTGCGTCGTAACCCTGACCTTCACTTCACCTTGGAAGGTATCTACGTTGGCGTCGACACACTCGTCATCAACTATCGCAACCAAGCGGACCGGCGTGTGAACGAGGTACTCGTCTTCGAAGGTCCGCTCGTCATCGAGGGTCACGGCACGTACGAGGCGATATAACGCCGCCGGACTGATTCAAACGCGCTTGGTCGCAATGAAGACGGGGATGGTCCGTTCGGTGCGCGTCTGATACTCGGCGTAGGGAGGAAAGGCCGCAACGGCCCGTTCCCACCACACCTGACGTTCTTCGTCAGAGGCCTCGTGCACGTCAACGTCAAACGGCTCAGGACCGTCTTGGATGAGGACCGATTCCGGCGCCGATTTGAGGTTGTAGTACCACACGGGGTGCGTCGGGGCACCGCCTTGTGAGGCTACGAGGGCGTACTGGCCGTCGTGCTCGACTCGCATGAGCGGTGTCTTGCGCACGTTGCCGGTTTTGTTCCCCCGGGTGGTCACGATGATGATGGGGAGTCCGGTGTCGCGAAGCGTGTTGGCCTGGGTCCCACCAGAGGCCTCGTACGCCTCGACCTGATCGCGCACCCAGCCCGAGGGACTTGGTTCGTAGTGACCTTGCAATGACATTATGTTGTCCTTTCGCCGCACACATCGATTTGTGTCGTCGAGCGTACTGGCGGCGATTGGTTCTCGCGCTGAGGCACGGTGCGAGCTGTTTTGTTATCGTTCGGCTATTGAAAAGGGGGACAGTATGCCTGAGTTTCCAACCATCACCCACGTGGCACTTACGGTGAGCGACCTAGACACGAGTGTTCCGTGGTACGAACGACTCTTCGGCGCCAAGCCAGTACTCGATGAGGACACCGGTCCGTTTCGCCACGTGGTGTGGCTCGTCGGCGGTACGACGCTCGTGGGACTGCACCAGTTCCCCGCCCTCGATGACGATTGCGCGTTCAGCGAGCGCCGCATTGGTCTCGACCACTTGGCGTTCCAGTGCAACAGTCGCAGCGAGCTCGAGACCTGGCAGGGACACCTCGACGCCCTGGGGATCGCCCACGGTGGCGTCGTCGACGCCGGATATGGATCGGGACTCTCGTTCCGAGACCCTGACAACATCGCGCTGGAGTTCTTCGCACCACCGGCGTGAGAGGTTGACGTACGCCGACAACGTGGATCGACGAAGTGAAGCGGAGGTAGGGAATGGAGTATCGGATTTCCCTCGCGATCAGGGCCGAAGGGCCCCGGCGCAAGGTCTTCGACGTCCTTCGAACGACGCAGGGGCACCAGGCGTTCTGGACAACGGACTGTGAACTCACCGACGTTCACGGTCGTTTCGGCTTTCGTGAGGCGCCGCTCGACTTGAATGTGACGGTCTCGCTGGTCGAGGATGAGCTCGTGTCGATGACGGTGACATCCGGGTTTCCCGGATGGAACGGTTCAACATGGCAATGGGCGCTGAGTGATGCACCTGACGACGACGCGACGATCGTGCAGTTCCGTTACTTTGGCTTTGAGCCAGGTCATACAGAGGACGCCGTGGGTTTCACCGCGCAGACGTGGGCCATGATCTTGGAGCGGCTCGCCCGATACATCAAGAGCGATGCGCCAGATCCCTTCTTCACCGACGAGCCGACCTAGGGTCCCTACTGCGTTTCGCGGTGATTCATTCGTCCGAAGGCAGTGACGCTATTCTCGAAGCACCTTTCGCGAATCGCTCCCGAGGAGACTCATGGCCATTGACTTCACGCTCGCCCCCGAGCACGAGGAGATCCGACGGCGCGTTCGTGACTTCATTCAGGGCACCGTCATACCGGCCGTTGCGCGGCCTGACGACGTTGAACAGTCGCTGACTCGCCGAGAGTACCTCGCCACGATCCTTGATCTGCGTGAACAGGCCAAGGCACTCGGGTTGTGGCTACCGCACATGCCAAAGGAGTGGGGCGGGATGGGCCTCGGTCACGTCGAACTCGCCATGGTGCAGGCCGAAGCGGGCAAGACGCGCGTCGGACCGTGGGTTCTCAACTGTATGGCGCCCGATGAAGGCAATATGCACACGTTGTTGCATTGGGCCAATGACGACCAGAAGGATCGATACTTGCGTCCGTTGTGCGAGGGACGCGTCATGTCGTGCTTCGCCATGACCGAGCCAGAGGTGGCCGGTTCTGATCCGACGCTCATCCAAACGCACGCGGTCAAAGACGGCGACGAGTGGATCATCAACGGGCACAAGTGGTTCATTTCGAATGCGCGTCGCGCTCAGTTCGCAATTCTTATCGCGCGTACGGAGTTGGACGTGCCGGAAGGTTCGTCGGGCGCGACGACCGCGTTTCTGGTCGACATCCCTTCCGATGGGTGGAACGACGTGCGCGAAGTTGAAACGATGCACGGCTCCACCGGTCACAGCGAAATCGTGATCACCGACCTTCGGGTGAGTGACGCCCAGGTCCTCGGTGGACGCGGTAACGGACATCGACTCGGTCAAGCGCGCCTCGGCCCGGCCCGACTCGCGCACTGCATGCGATGGATTGCGCAGGCCGAAACGGCACTCGACATGATGGTCGACCGGTCGATCCATCGCTATTCCCACGGTTCCACGCTGGCTGAGAAGCAGGGCGTCCAGTGGATGATTGCTGACTCCGCAATGGAGCTCTACCAGTGCAAGCTGATGGTTTTGCACGCGGCCTACAAGATCGACCGCGGCGACGACTTCCGAACGGAGGTTTCGATGACGAAGCACTTCGTCGCCAACAGTCTCAACCGGATCATTGACCGTGCCATCCAAGTTCATGGTGCGCTCGGCTATTCGACGGACACGCCACTCGCCAACATGCTCCAGCACGCTCGTTGGGCGAGGCTCGCCGACGGTGCCGACGAGATCCATCAGATGCGCATCGCCGAACGGACAATCGCGGCCTACAAGGACACTGGGTCCACGTCGTCGGCCACCGGCGGACTACCGATTTGAGCATTGCTACATTCGTAGTAGTGGTTGGCGATGCCAGCTCAGTAGAGGAAAACCGGCGAAGGAGAAGTTCGATGACGGACGAGGACATTCTGGCGCGCATCAATGCTCTGGTCGACGAGGAAAATCTTCTTCGCGCGCACGAGACTCCTGACGACGTCGAACGACTCGCCACGATCGAAGTCGCCCTCGATCAATGCTGGGATTTGCTTCGTCAGCGTCGCGCCCTGCGCGAATTCGGTCGCGACCCGGCCGGCGCCCGGTTGCGCAACCCCGACGTCGTCGAGGACTACGAACAGTAGTCGTCCAATGTTCCTATAGGTGACTTCCTTTACCCATCGACTTCGTGAACTCCACGGGGGTTACCGACGAACGGGCGACGAGCGTTATTCCCCGACGCTCGCGGTGACGAGTTCGACGTAGATGTCGAGATGTCCCACGTGGCGCGCGTACTCCTGGAGCAGATGGAACAGCACGCGTTCCAGGGTGGCCGGGTCATCATCTCCCCAGCGCTCACTCTGCGCGCCGACCTCTTCGAGGCCGTGACGTCGCACGATGGCGTTCGTGATCTCACCTCGACGTTCGAGCGCTTCGAGCAGGGATAGTCGCGTGTCGTCCGGTGCCGTAGCGAAGCGCGTTCCCACGCGATCACTCCACGGGTCGGGGATGCTCTGGCCTTCGAAGCCCCACTCGAGCCAACGCATCTCGACGAAGGTCAGATGCTTGACCAACCCGAGGGGTGTCCACTGCGAAGGAAGGATGCTTGACGTGAGGTCATCGTCGGGTAATTGAGAGACCTTCTCGATGACGCGACCGCGAAAGTAAGTCAAATAGTCGAGGAAGAGTTCCGCTCGAGGTCGAGCCAAACCCGACGGTGAGGGTAGTTCCATCGGGCCAGACTAGAGCCCGGCCCCGCAGTCAACCAACGGTTTCGTTCGCAGCGCCACGGTGCCTCTGCGAAGTTCAACCGGTCGTACGATAACTGCATGGGTAGTCAAGGTCGACGCAAAGAGTCGGACGGGGAAGAGCCGCACGTCGTTACGGACACGACGCCCCCCGTGATGTGGCCGGACGAGGGGAGCGGCTTCGAAGCGGACCCCTTTAGCCCCGCCGGAATGTCCCAACAGGTGTGGCGTGCGACTGGTTATCGGGCGCGAAGTCCCGTTGTCCGTCGAATCGTGCAAGTCGTTGCGTTCTTAATCGCTCTCGCGTTCATCGCAGCCCAAGTCACACACTGACGACCATCGAGCCTCAGTGAAAACCGCAGGGCGGCGGATCAAGGTACGGCGCGATGGTTGGACCCGATCCGCCGCGCGTCATTCGCCCAACCAGTGGCCGTGCGTTGCCCGTTGCTTGGAACGACGCAGTGGTGGTCGTGTGGTCAAGCGTGAGTTGGAGAAATGACGTTGTCGTCGACGCGACCAAAGCGAAAGCGCCGGGGTCCTCAGCGTCGAACGGTGGCAAATGATGGGCGTGGAGTAGTTCAAGGAACCACTTGTCACCCTGATTGACGGCGCCGTAGAGTTCAAGACCTTCGTCGGGCGCGTTGCACTGATCACGGGCACTCTGGACGAGGAGGAGCGGCGGCCTCGAGGCCTCCGCCCGATAGGGAGCCTTTCCATCCACCGAGCCCGAAAAGATCATCGTCGATCGGATCGCCAGTCCCTCTCGCAGACGGGCGTAGAGGACGCCCTGTGGGTCGCGACCCGTCGAATAGGCCAGGAGGCCGACGGCGTCGGCTCCGTCAGAGTGACCGGCGAAGTCGAGTTCCTTCGGTGCGAGGAGTCCGTAGACGAGCGGGCAGGTCGCCGAAAGTGTCGATGAATCATCAAGGAGTTGTTGGGTGACGAACGTGAGGTCGGCAGGCTCGTTGTCGAGGTCCGCCTCCGTGTCGACGTGTTGCCGAAGTACCTCGGTACTGCTCTCGTCGGGAAAGATGGGCGCCGCGACAACGAATCCCTTCTCGGCCCAGGCCTCGAGCAGCCTGGCGTAGGTGCCCGGAGTGACGTCGTAACCGTGCGCGAAGACGACCATGGGAAAGCCGCCGCTCTGTTGCGCCGGTGGCGCATTCGTGATCTCGGTGTGGTTTGGCGACTGCGTGAGCGTGGGGTAGCGAACTTCCGTCACCAGCGTTCGCTGTCGCGCCAGGACTGATGGTGGTGACGTTGCGTAGTCGAGCACGTTTCTCGTTCGATCGACGAAGACGCAGCGCGTCACTCCTACGCCATAGGGCGTGTTTCCCGCGACGTGCGACTGGAGTCCGTAGGCCACCGGTTGCGCCGCGACACCCGCGATCACTGCCAACGCACCAACGACGATTGCGAGTCGTCGTTGACTGTGGCGTCGTGACTCAACTCGAGAAGGGACCTTCAACGATGACCCACCCGGCCGACGGTGCTCCATTGGTTACCCTTCGCACGCGACTGACACTGGAACAACCGTATCGTCCCTCTTCTCCACCAGGTCAGCGTCTCGGGTCGTCGCCTTCTGCACGGGAAGGAGTGAATTTCACTTCGCGTAGCTGAGGTCATTGTCACATCGTCTTGGATCTGCTCGAATCGCCGGACCGGCGAGTGAGATTCGTCGCAGGAACCAGGAATCGCTGACAGAAATGGCTCGACCATTGTGACGTAACTTCACTAGTGTCAATTGATGCCGCGTCGCGGGGGATGGTTCGAGGCGACGGATGGTGTGCGAGGAGGTCCGGTGAAGGAACCGATTTCGAAAGTCGACGAGCGTTTCAGTGATCGTGATGCCGTCGCGACTCCGTGGGAAGTGACACTTTCCGAACTTGAGTCCGCGCAGCTGTTCTGGATTACGACGGTGCGTGGCGACGGACGTCCGCACGTGACGCCTCTCGTGGCAGTGTGGTCGGAGGACGCACTGTACGTGTCCTTGGGTGAGGACGAACAAAAGGCCGTCAATTTGAGGGGAAACGCTCACGTGGCACTCACGACGGGATGCAACGGTTGGGAGCGAGGAATCGACGTGGTCGTCGAAGGTGAGGCGAGTCGGGTCATGGACCGCCAAGAACTCGAACGTGTGGCGCGAGTTTGGACGCAGAAGTGGGACCAACGTTGGCAGTACGTCGTCGGTGACGATTGTTTCCATCACCCCGGCGACGACAGCGAAACGCCAGACGTGATCCACGTGTATCGGGTCACACCGACGAAAATCTTCGCCTTCGCCAAGGGCAACTTCAGCCACACGACGCACACGTTCTAGGTGTCCATCACGAGTCGAATGTACGTCGCTGAGCGTATGGTGTGGCGATGAACGTTCTTTGGCCCGAGAACCTTCCGCCACGAATTGAACCAGACGGTCACGAGAATGAGCGCCGCTCCTTGGATGGTTGGATTGCCTATCACCGTGCGACCTTGCTGATGAAGAGCGAGGGCTTGAGCGCTGAGCAGCTCAAGCGGCGATCGGTCGCTCCCTCCACCCTCACCCTGCTCGGATTGGTGCGCCACATGACCGAAGTGGAACGGGGCTGGTTCCGCATGCAGGCCGCGAGAGAGCAGTTCGAGTTTCCGTACTCCACAGATGAGAACCCAGAGGCCGACCTTCTCGATGTCGACTCGGCGGATGCGTCCGCTGACATTGCGCTGTACGTCGAGGAGTGCCAACTGGCGCAGACATCCCTGGCGCTCGTTGACTTGGATACGGTGATTCACCGCAACGAGCGTTGGTTCGACGTGCGTTGGATCTACCTGCACATGATCGAGGAATACGCTCGCCACAACGGACACGCCGACCTGCTCCGAGAGCTGATTGATGGTGCCACGGGCGACTGAGTGCAGCAACAGGACGTGCGGACATCGACGAAATGAAGGCCACGGGCAACCACGGCGTTGACCTTTGCCATGACCAACGCTGGCGTCGCGCCGTTACGCTGCGTTGGTGTTTCAGGTGACGAACGAGCGGTTCGAGGAGTTGGCGGGCGAAGCGCTCCAATCACTGCCCGAGTCGCTTTCTTCACGTATGGACAACGTCGTGATCCTGGTCGAGGATGAAGCGCCGGGACGAAATCTCTTTGGACTGTATCAAGGCATACCGCTCACGAAACGGGGCGTCCAGAGTTACAGCGGCGTGATGCCCGATCGAATCACCCTCTACCAGACGACCATCTGTCGCGTGTGTACGAACGAAGATGAAGTCAAGGCGCAGGTCCGCAAAACGGTGATTCACGAGATTGCCCATCATTTCGGCATTAGTGATCCTCGCCTCGACGAACTCGGCTGGGCCTAAAGGTCTCGGGCACTCCACTGCTCGCGCGTGACGGTCCAGAGGTAGCCGCGACCACTCTGTCCGGGCGTGCGAATCTCGCGCTGCAATTCGCCGTCAAGGTGGTCGCCGAGTCTGCGCGGAGCGCCCGCACTCGCGAGATTGGCGACGTCCATGGTGATCCGCACACGGGCGATGTCCACTGGTGCGTCGAACGCAGCGGTCGTCAACGTGCTCGCAGCGTTGGTGGCATAACCACGTCGCGTTCGATTCGTTCGTACCCAGGAGCCAATTTCGAGTTCCTCGAACTCGTCGCAACGACGAAGTCCCGCACTGCCGACGCACCGCTGGGTTCTCCATTAGGAGAGTCTGGACACGCCTTTGCTCACGAGAGACTGAAACTCTGAGGCAACGACCGAGGGAAAACTACCTTCGAGGAAGGCCGCGACGAAGTTGCCCTTGCGCACGATCGTGTAGTCGTAGTGCAAGGTGCCTCGAACGTCACTGTCGACCATGGCGTAGGTCGAACTGGCGTTGCCAAAGTGAGCGAAGCTCATTGGCGCGACGGTGCCCGTGACCATCACGCCATTCACGAGACCGTCCGTTACGTGACAGGAGTTGATTCGCGCGATGATCTTCTTGTACGCGGTCTTGACGTTGGCGTAGGTCGCGATCTTCTCATCGAACTTCGGCAGTTGATCCACCGTGCCGAGGAAGTAGGCCTGCGACGCGTGCGTCTGTTTGACACCAGAGGGTTCGAGAAGGTTATGGAGACAACCGAGGCCGTCGTCGGTCGTACTGCTTGATGTCCATCCCGTCGGCATCTGACCCAGCGTCAGCAACTCGGACGACAACTTTGATGCGGAGATGGACGTCGCAAAACTCGCGCTCGGTGCGAGCATTACCGCGACGACGGTCGTAATGGTCGCGATAGATCCAAAGGTCCGCCTCATGGCACCTCCTCGACGAGTACTGATTTAGCAGATGATAATGAGCGGCCGATGCTGGCGCAGTAATCTCGTGAGGCTCCTCCTTGACATTGTCGGGTGTGCGTCAAAGAATGGACTGCTATGAGTTCAATGAAGGACCTGGACCGAATTGCACTCGCGCTACCAGAAGTGGTGAAAGAGTTGCGCGACGACGATCGACCGACCTATCTCGTCAATAGGAAACTCTTCTGTTTTCACCGAGTGCCGCGAAAGGACGCCGTGGATAACGTGACGGGAGAGCGACTCGATGACGTGTTGGCGTTTCGCCTCGCGGACGAAGAGATGAAGGCGATGTGGTTGTCGGATTTCCGTTCCATCTTCTTCACGACAGATCATTTCAACGGTCACCCTTGGATACTGTTGCGCATTGGTGATCTGTCACTCGTGGACAATGACGAACTGAATGAATTGGTGAGTGATGCGTGGCTCACGAGGGCCCCTTCGCGGCTCGCAAAGTCCTGGCTCGCCGACCACGGCGAGTAATCGAACGTTGCCGTGCGCCGTCACTGGTCCCGTGTCCGGGACTGCGACGCGTCGAGGCGTTTAGGGGACGAAGATCGCCATGTCCCAACTGCCGGTGAATTCGTAGTCGCAGAGCGACTCGGTGAGCGAACACATCACAGTGAGGATTTCCGTTGGGGTTGCAGAATGTGGGACGTTCAACAGGAGTCCTCGAGTGTTGTGGTCCTGTTTGATGGTGAAAGGAGCACCGCCGAGCATGAGGGCGACGCGCTCGGCTCCTAGACGACTTCTGGAATGCAGTACGCCCAGGGTTGACGGCTGGGGCACCCCTTTTCGCAGTGGCGACGTGACGTAGGACGCGACGGCCACGCCCTTGTTGAGCCACAGGCCGAAATAGTTGACCTTCATGTCGGGAATGTCCTCCTCCACGAGGGGCGTCACGTTGCACCAACCACGCCCGTCGCTGACCGACGCGATGGCCGCCTCGGCGTCAGCCCGATCACTCGAGAAGCGCAGATGTCGCGGCGTCGTCACGAAGTCCCTTAGATCTTGCGCGTGTCGCGCTGATAGACCCGTACGGCGAGAGCCGACGACACGACGGTCCAAGCGGCGATGACGATCCACGCTTCGAGTGGCCATCCACCACCGCCCAATGCGGTCTTACCGGCGAGGACGAGCCAGTAGGAGGGCAGGCACTTCACGACCGCCAAGAACGCGCCGCCATTTACGAGCGGTCCGTATGCGCCACCGAGCAGGGCCAAGAGAGAGGTCGTGCCACCAATCGCCGGTCCCAGTGAGTCCGGCGTGAGCAGGTGACCGAACATGATGCCCAGTACTGAGAATGGAATGAGGCCGACGAGCAGAAGGCCCACCATCACGAACCATTGAGAGAGCGTGAGGTGAACGCCAACGAACGATCCGGCAATGAAGATAACGAGCATGCTCAGTATCGCCATCAGATAGCCGCAAAAGATCTTGGCGGCGAAATACGACCAGGTCGGCAGGGGAGTAATGCGCAGCTGCCTGGTCCAACCGACCTGTCGCTCGGAGGAGATTCGGGCACCGCTCGAAATGACGGCGACCATCGTGCCCCAGGCCACCATGCCGGTCATGTAGTACAGCGGGAACGAGATGCCGAGGATCGACTGGTTCTTGTGCGGGCCGGCTACCGCCAAGAACAGGATCAAGGGGAACGCCAAGGAGAACAGGAGGAAGCGGCGATTTCGATACGTGCGGATCACCTCGTAGCGAAGGTAGGTGAGCTGGGTCATCGTCAGTCGCCCTCGTCTTCTTCCTCGGTCAACTCGAGAAACGCCTCTTCGAGTCCGGCGCCGCGAACTTCGATGTCGCGAACGATCGGGTACTGGGCGAACAGAGCACGCAGCGTCGCGTCGGAGTCGGAGCAATTGAGCGTCACGGCGTCGCCTCGTCGCTCGGCGTTCGTCACGCCGCTCAGCGTTCGAAGTTCGTCGAGGGCGACGCTGGGCAACGTCGCGCGGACAATCCGACCGCCGACGGTGGCCTTGATCTCGGTCGGTGCCCCGTCGGCGACGATGCGACCGTGCGCAATGACGACGATTCGGTCGGCGTAGGCGTCCGCCTCTTCGAGGTAGTGCGTCGCGAAGACAACCGTTTTGCCGCGGGCGGCGAACGCGCGCATCGCGGTCCAGAAGTCGCGTCGTCCCTCGACGTCAAGGGCGACCGTTGGTTCGTCCAGCACGAGCAGTTCAGCGTCGGCGACGAGCGCCATAGCGAAGCGCACTCGTTGCGTCTCGCCGCCAGAGAGTTTGCGCGTCATGCGATCGGCGAACGCCTCGGCTCCGGAGATTCGCAGGGCCTCCTCCACGTCGAGCGGCGAAGGGTAGAGCGCGGCCATCATCGAAACCAGTTCGCGCACGTTGAGGTAGTCAATGAGCGATCCGGTCTGGGTCATCGCACCGATGAGACCCTTGCGCACTGCCTCGGCGGGCGTGTTGCCGAAGAGCGACACGCTGCCGTCATCAGGCGTCGTTAATCCGATCATCATGTCGATCGTCGTTGACTTACCGGCACCATTTGGGCCCAGCAACGCCACGGTCGTTCCGCGCTCCATCTCGAAGTTGATGCCCCGAACTGCTCTCACCTTGCCAAACGTCTTGGTGAGATTGCTCACCACGATGTTATGAGTGCCATTCGTCG
>Ga0182012_10006427_pt1 | contig 11995 bp, 12 predicted proteins | sample 612S2SmetaG_FD_120486 | JGI IMG/M metagenome (GOLD analysis project Ga0182012, IMG submission 120486) | Permafrost microbial communities from Stordalen Mire, Sweden - 612S2S metaG | ecosystem: Environmental > Terrestrial > Soil > Wetlands > Permafrost | place: Sweden: Stordalen | collected...
CAAGGGAGCAACGAATATGGCCGTCGTCACCGCCACCCCACGCCTGAAACGCATTCAGCGCGGTTCGGTCGCGCTTCTGGTGCTGGGTTGCGCGGTGAACTACATTGATCGTTCCACCCTCGCCGTCGCCAATCCGCTGATCCGCCACGATCTCGGGCTGTCGCTTGCCGATATGGGCCTGCTGCTGTCGGCGTTCCTGTGGGCCTACGCCGCCTTTCAGCTTCCCGCCGGCGCGCTGGTGGACCGGTTGGGACCGCGCAAGCTCCTCGGTCTTGGCATCTTTGTCTGGTCGCTGGCGCAGGCACTCGGCGGTCTTGTCGGCAACTTCTGGGAATTCGTCGGCGCCCGCGTCCTGCTGGGCATGGGCGAATCGCCGCAATTCTCCGGCCTGGTGCGCGTGGTGCGCGACTGGTTCAACGTCCGCGAGCGCGGCCTGCCCACCGGCATCGGCCTGTGCGGGTCCAAGCTCGGGCCGGCGATCGCGCCGCCAGTGCTGACCGTGCTGATGCTGGCCTTCGGCTGGCGCTGGATGTTCGTGATCATGGGGGGAGTCGGCATTGCCGTCGCCGTGCTGTGGTATGCGGTCTATCGCGAACCCTCCGAGGTCGCTTTGACGGAGGCGGAGAAAGCCTACCTCGCCGATGGGGAAGCGAAACAAGTCGCCGAACGCGTCACCTGGGCCGATTGGAAACATCTGTTCGCCTACAGAGCAACCTGGGGCATGGTGCTGGGCTTCTTCGGCGAGGTCTATATGGGCTGGGTCTATCAGGCCTGGCTGCCCGGCTACCTGGAAATCGAACGCCACATGAGCATTGGCAAGACCGGCTGGGTCGCGGCGATACCCTTCGCCTGCGGCGTCCTCGGCAGTATCGGCGCGGGCTGGCTTGCCGATTTCCTTGCCGCTCGGGGCGTGTCGCCGATCAACAGTTGCAAGATTCCTGTAGTGATTGGCCTGACCGGCATGGCGAGCTTCACGATCGTCACCGCTTTGACACCCAGCACGCTGGTCGCGGTGACCGCGATGTCCACCGCGCTGGCCTTCAATGGGATGGCGGGTGCGATGTGCTGGGCACTTGCCAGCGTCGCGGCGCCACGGCATTGCACCGCGTCACTGGGGTCAATCCAGAATTGCGGCGGCTATATCGGTGGCGCGCTGGCGCCGGCGGTCACAGGGTTTATCGTGCAGGACACTGGCAGTTTCGTGCCGGCGCTGCTGTTCAGCGCGGGGCTGGGACTGACCTGTGCGCTGGTCTATGTGTTCATGGTGCCGGGCAAGCCGATCGATGTGGCTGGTTTTGGGCGGGTGGCGCGGGTGGCGGCGTGACCGGCGTTCGGGAAGGCGGTGCGCTCTGGCGGCAGACGCGACTGACGGGTCATACACCGGTGAACCCCGGGCTCCTGTTATAGCCAATGGCGGGGTCCCTTGCAGCCCAGGCGACGATTAGCGCTCGTTCCTTCTTGAGCACATCTGCACGCGAGGCTGTCTCGGATTCCCAAAGGATTTCTCGCCGGATGGTCATATCGCGTCGTGCCTCGCGCGTTGGGAAATTAGCTTCGATCAGGTACTTATCGGAACTGCCAAAATAAATGATCGAGTCCGTCAGATCACTGCCGACATAAATCTTCCCGTTCGGCCAAGTGACCTTGTAGATCACCTTCATCATCCGCCACCGTTTATCGCGTGAACACGCCAATCTGGACGCAAGGCCTCCCATGCATGAACGGCGCGCCGCCGTTCATGCCAAGGCTTACGAAGAGCTGACTAGTTCGATGTGTAGTTGACGTTCACGTCATAAGCGGTCACGCCTTCCAGCGTGCCGCTCACCGTCTTCGTGACCGCACCGGCGTGCGCCCAGAGTTCCGCATAGGTCCCGGTGAAAGTCGCGCTGACGGCATAGGACGATGCGACCGCCTTGGCCTGGATGGTCTGGTTCTCACCCACCATGACATTCGCCGTATAGGAAAACGTATTGGTGAATGTCTTCGACACGCCGAGTGTCGCGGTGAAGGACACCTGCGCGGACTCGGTGAATTTCGCATCCGCGACCAGCGGGACGCCGGCCTGGACCTCGACCGTCGTGCCGATGGTGAGACCTTCGGATACCGAGAAGGTGAAGGATGACGCCACACTCTCCGAGAAGTTGATGCTCATTTGCTGTTGCGTGTTGGTCTGGTTGCTGACCGTTGCGGTCGCGACATTGAGCGGCGTCGCCGCACCGGGGGTTGCGGGACTGTAGGTGTAGGACGGCACGTAGAGGCCCTGGTTCATCAGCTTATCGGTCTTGAAATAGAACGCCGCGGCGTTGATCGCGGAACCGGATTTGCCGGACATGCCGACCAGCACCATGTTCTTGGCGGGCATGGACGAACCCGTTGGTGTCGCGATCTGCCACGCCGGGGGATTGGTTTGCGGCGTGCAGTAGGACGGATTGGACGTCGGCAGCGAGCAGAACGCCGGGCCGTTCAGCAGTTCGGCGTAAATTCCGACGATGACGGGACTGCCGCTGAACACATTCGAATTCGAACTGATATTGAAATACAGTTTGGCGATCGAATTTCCGCTCAGGGTCAGCGTCTGGACCGATGCATTGTTCGCGGTGGGCGGGTTGTTGCCGATTGTGATGGACGTGCCATTGTCATAGGTGATCTGGACGGCCTGCAGGAAATAAAAGTTGGTGGCTGCGTTGTTGTACGAGGTGTAGCAGTCGATGGTCTTGATATAATTCCCGGCGATCGTCAGGAAGCTGCCGCCGCCGCTGGTGCCGCCATAGGTGTTCGTGAGCTGAAGGTCCTGGTTGGCAAGCGCATCTTCCATGCCGATGTCAGTCAATGCAGTTGATGGCATTTTTGGTCTCCCCGATTGGTGTTGTGGAACGAACCCGACTATCATTGTCATGGTTCCCGTGTCTGTCAACCAATGTCTGATTTCAGGAAGTAACCGCGGTCTGTAGGTAATATCACATTCCCGTGATGGCTGGACGCGCCAAACCGCCGACCGCCGGGAACGCCGGTCACAACCGGTTGGTCAGACCAGAATCCTGGACAATATAGTGCGAGCCGCCTCGGGGATCGGCACCGGCCGCTGCGAGCCACGCTGCACGAACACGTGCACGAAATGACCCTCGGCCGCCGCCACAGCTTCATCGTTACGGAATACACCGATTTCATACCGCACCGAACTGCCGCCGATCCGACCCACCCGGATGCCGACGGTGACGCGGTCGGGGAAGGCCAGCGAACTGTGATAGCGGCAGGCGACCTCGGCCACCACGCAATGCACCGGCCCATCCAGCAGGCCAACCACCTTCTCGGTCATTTCGTAGTAGGTCACCGCAGTGTCGAAATAGGAGAAATAGTTCACGTTGTTGACGTGCTGGAAGACATCGTTGTCCATCCACCGCGTGGTGATCGCATTGAACCAGCGGTAATCGGCGCGTGTTCCGGGGGGTGGGCGGCTCATGCGGGCACATCCTGCTCGTCGAAAAAACACCGGTGTCCCTAGCCCGGAAGCCAGCCACCCGTCCACCCGCATTGGACAGAATGCCCGGCGAAGGCTACACGCCCGCCGCGTCCGACCTGGAAGGGACAAGCCGTGCCGAAACTGCTATCACGCCTCGCTTTCGGCATCGTGCTGTTCGCCGCCGCCCAAGCCTTCGCCCATGCGATCCTGGAGGCGAGCCGCCCCGAGGCCGGTGGCACCACCCCCGCGGGCCCGATCGTCATGCAGTTCCGCTACAACAGCCGGATCGACCGGGCCCGCTCCAAGCTGGTGCTGACCCGCCCTGACCAAACCCGGACCACCCTGCCGATCGACCCCGATGGGCCGCCCGACGTGCTCGCCACGCGCGCCGATCTGCCGCCGGGCGCCTATGTCGTGCGCTGGCAGGTGCTGGCCGTGGACGGCCACATCACCCGCGGCGACGTGCCTTTCACCGTGACCGGACCCTGAGCCGATGGAATTGCTGGTCGATGTCTTCGGCTACCTCTCGATCATCGTGCATGGCCTGACGATCCTGGCGCAGTCCATGACCCTGGGCGGGGTGCTGTTCCTGCTGCTGCTCGCCCGCCCCCTGCTGCCGCAACTCGGCGCCACCGGCCGCCTGGTCGCCGATGGCACCGCTCGTATTGCCGCCTGGAGTGCCGTCGCCCTGCTGACCGCGGAGGCGGTGACCGTCGCGCTGCAAACCGCGGTGCTGACCGACACCCTGGACCTGCCGGTCACCGCCATCCTGGGCGCCAACTTTGCCGTGGCCGGCTTGGTGAAGACCGTAGCCGCCGCGATCATGGCCATCCTGCTGTTCGCCCGCGGGCGGGACGCGCCGGCGCTGCCGCTGATCGCGCTGACCATCCTGGAACTGGTCGCCGCCACCTTCACCACCCATGCCGCCGCGCGCCTGACCGACCGAATGCCGCTGCTGGCGGTGGAGTGGCTGCACCAGGCCGGCGCCGCCATCTGGATCGGCGGCATCCCGTGTTTTCTTCTCGCAATGGCCAAGCTGTGGGACGGCGTATCCTGGCGGCTGGCGGGGGCCCGGTTCTCGCGCATGTCGATGGCGGGCGTCGCGTGCATCCTGGTCAGCGGCATCACCATGACCGTGTTCTACATCGGCAGTTGGCAGGGGTTCTACGGCACCGCCTACGGCGTCATGGTCGGCGCCAAGATCGCCATGTTCCTTATGCTTCTTGGCTTGGGTGGGCTGAATTTCTTGCTGGTAGAGCGGTTGCGCGCCAACCCCAACACCTCAATCACCCGCCTGCGCCGTTTCGCGGAGGTGGAGATGGGGATCGGGATTTCCATCTTCTTCGCCGCCGCGTCGCTGACCTCGGTGCCACCGGCGGTGGATCTGACGCAGGACCGGGTCACCTGGGCGGAAATCGTGGCCCGCAATACGCCCGAATGGCCGCGTTTCAGCAGTCCCGATCACGACGAACTGGCGTTGCCGGCGTTGCAGGCTCAACTGGATGCCGAAGCGTCCGAACATCACGCGCATCCTCAGGCGGCCTTCGTGCCGGGGGCGGGCGAGCTGCCGCCCCGCAATGCCGACGATATTGCGTGGTCGGAGTACAATCACCATTGGGCCGGGCTGGTGGTGATCGGCGTTGGCCTCCTAGCGTTGCTCAATCGAGCGGGGGTCCGTTGGGCGCGACATTGGCCACTGTTGTTCCTGGGGCTGGCGGTGTTCCTGTTCTTCCGGTCGGATCCGGAGACCTGGCCCATGGGCAATATCAGCTTCATGGACAGCCTGCGTGACGTCGAGGTGTTGCAGCACCGACTGTACGTGGTGCTGATCGTGGCCTTCGCCTGGTTCGAATGGCGGGTCAGAGCGACCGGGTGGAACAATAAGGCCGCAGCCTTGGTGTTCCCGTTATTGTGCGCGGGCGGCGGGGCGCTCCTGCTCACGCACAGCCATGCGATCGCCAATCTGAAGGACCAGTTGCTGATCGAACTGACCCACACGCCGCTGGCGCTGGCCGGAATCGCCGCCGGATGGGCCCGCTGGCTGGAATTGCGGTTGGACCCACGGGCGACGCCGCGCGCGATCAGCATCGCCGGCTGGACCTGGCCGGTCTGCATTCTGTTCTGCGGGCTGCTGCTGCTGTCGTACCGGGAGGCGTGACCGGCACCAGCCATTCCTATGTCGGCAGTCGCAACGTCGCTGTCGTGCCGACACCTGGCTCGCTGGCAAACACCAACGTGGCCCCCATCGCATCCGCGAGCCGCCGGCTCAGTGCCAGCCCCATTCCGGTCCCCGAGGACGAAACCGCCTGAAAAAACGGTTCCCCCAGTTGCTGCAGCACCACGGGCGGCATGCCGACCCCTTCATCCTGGATCACCACCAGCGCGGCGCCCGGCGCGGTTTCCAGGGAAATATGGATGCTGCTGCCGCTCTGGGAGAACTTGATCGCGTTGGCCAGCAGGTTATCGATGATCCGTCGCCCGGCCCACGGATCGAGCTGAGCCGAGCAAATGAGGCTGGCAGGAAATTCCATCTCCAGGGCGATCTGGCGATCGGCGGCCATCGGGCGGCTGGCCTCAACCGCCTGGCGCACGAATGTACCCAGGTCGATACGCACTGGGCGGAGAGCCTGTTCCTCGATACGGCTCAGATCGATCAGGTTCTCGATCGTTTCCAGCAGGTGGCGGCCGGCACTCTGCACCTGGCCCAGCGGCTCCCGCTGATCGGGCCGGCAATTGGCCATCATGAGTTCAAGCAAACCGACCATCGAGTGCATGGGGACGCGCAGTTCCTGGCTCAGATTGGCGAAGACGGTTGTCTTGATCCGCTCCGCCGCCTCGGCCCGTCTGGTCTCGTGGGCCAGCTGCTCCTGGATCTTGCGTGCATAATGCAGGAAAGCGGCGGTCGCGAGGATCGCCACCAACGACAGGATCCGGTTGCCGACCAGGTTTGGCAGATCGGGGTTCACACGCGGGAAAAATGCGCCGATGACCGAAAGCACACATGCGAGCGTGGTCAGTCCCCACAGCGCTTTGGCGTTGCGATAAAAGACGGCCGTGCAAATCAGCGGGATGTAGAACACGCCAAAGGCCAGGGTGTTGTCCTGCCGCAGATCGGCGACAAAGGCCATCAGGCAGGCGAGGTAGATCAGCGGCGCCAGCCAACGCGCCAGCCCGGGTCCGGGGAACGGAAAGATCCCGCGTTCAACCAATTGTATCAACCAGCCATGCGGTCAGTACGGACGTTCCCGACAGGAAGTCGTCGATCCGCATCGCCTCGTAAGGGTTGTGGCTGCCGTTTTCGTTTCTGATAAAAATCATACCCACCGGGACACCGCACGCTGAAAACGCGGCAGCATCGTGGGAGGCCGGGCTGCCAATAGCAAGGACAGAGATGTCCAAAGCGTGCGCCATGTCGGCAAGGCGCGCCTCGATCGCCGGATCGACCGGTCCGATCGCCGCCCGAGCCTTTGCGCCCCGGTGAAAGCGCACGCGGCGGCGCTGCTCGATTCCGGCGATGATCGCATCGACCTGGCGGTCGAGCGCTGCCAGCACCGCCTCGTCGTAAGCCCGCACGTCCAGGCTGAGGTGGAAGGCGCCGGGGACGATGGTGAGCCCGTGCGTGGCGGCATCGGTGTGGAACCGGCCGATGGTGCAGGCCATCGGGATACCCCGCATCTCGTGGTCGGCCCAAACCGCATCCAGGGCGGTGGCGAAGTCAGCCCCGGCCAGGGCGGCATCGCGGCGGAACCGGCGTGGCAGGCCGACATGGTCGCTGCTGCCCTCGATCCGCATGTGCGGGTAACGGAAATTGCCGGGAATGCCGGTGCAGATCGCCACCGGCCGGCCGGCTTCGACCAGGCTTGGCGCTTGCTCGATATGCAATTCCAGGTAAGCGCGCAGGCTGGCGGGATCGAGATGGCGCCGGCGCGCCGCCAACGCGTCCGGGTCGCCGCCGCAGTCCCTGAGGTGGTCGGCCAACGTGCGGCCGGTGTCGATGCGACGCGCCTCCAGCGCCCCGTCCGGCAAGGTGCCCAGCGCGCCGCGGCTGCCGATATAGGACACCTGGAACCAGATGCTCTCCTCCGCCCTGATGCCCATCACGACGATGTCGCAGGCCGGCTGGATTCCCATGCGTTGCAGCGCGGCGATCGCGGCCAGCCCCGCGACCACACCGGCGGCGCCGTCGAAATTGCCGCCGTGCGGCACCGAATCGAGGTGCGAGCCGATCACCACGCGGGGCGCCGAGCGGTCGCGGCCTGGCAGGGTCATGTAGAGATTGGCGGCGTCGTCTTGGGTGATCTCCAAGCCAAGGGATCGGCTGGCGGCTGCCATGGTGGCATGGGCGCGCTGTTCGCCGGGACCGTACGGGTCGCGCGAGACCCCCGGTTCGTCCAGGCCATCGCGGCGCAACTGGTCGAACAGCGAGAGGCTGAAGTCGCGTTGTGCCGCTACCGCCGCTCGCAGGTCCATCGTGCCCCTCCTTGTGCCAGCGCGCTTAGGTTATCGCGGTGCGGTCCGATAGCGCGCATTGATCTCGATCATCCGGCCATCGCGGCGGAGCCTGTCCATGGCGGCGACGATCGCGCGCTTCAGTGTCAGGTCGCCCTTCCACAGGCCGAACACGACAGGGTAGCGAGGCAACGCGTCCGGCAACCAGCCGACCGGCCAGCCCAGGGGCGTGGCGATGGTCATCGCCGACAGGCGTTCGGTGATCGCGATGTCGAACCGTCCATCCTGCAGGCCGCGCACCAGCTCGTCGCGGTCCAGGGTGACCGTGACCAGCGCTTTCGCCGCTCGCAGATAGGCGGCGAGAGCCACCCGATCGAGGCCGGATACGCCCACCAGCACGCCGACCCGGCGGCCTTGCAGTTCGGCGTTATCGTGCGGCGACAGCCAGGCCCAGCCGGTGGTTTCATAGGGGGGCGTGGTTTCCAGGAAGGATCGTGTCGTCGCCGACCCGACCACGCCGCCGGCCAGCACCTCGCACTGGGCCCGCGTGATGCGCCAGGCGCGCGGATTGAAGTCTCGCCCCATCATCGGGTTCACCACGGTGACGAGTTGCACGCCGAGCTCGCTGGCGATCGCCTGCAGCAGTTCGACATCGATGCCTGGCGCGGACGGGTCGCCGGTGACCAGCGGGGGATAGGATGGCGGCATGCAGACACGCAAAGTTCCGGCTGCGCGCACTTGCTGCAATGCGGTGTCGGGCGGCAGCAGATAGACCGCCCCCAACAGACCGAAGACACCGACGAAGGAAATGACGTCGCGTCGTTGCGGCAACCAGAGTGCCATCTGCCGGTCAGGCCTTGCTGAATCCGCGCAGCGCCAGGGCGAAGAACAGCACCGCCATGGCGACCAATGCCGTCGGCCCCATCCAGGCGTCGAACTGATGGAAGTGGATGAATGCGCCGCGCAGCGCATCGACGGCATAGGTCATCGGATTGCAGCGCACCAGAAGCACCAGCCACTCCGGATAGATCACGTTGGTCTGTGCGTTCGTCAGTGACGGGTCCAGCGGGAAGACCGAACTGGAGGTGAAGTACAGCGGCAGGATCACGGCGTTGGAGAAGACCCCGAATCCTTCGAAGCTGCGGATCCGCCCGGCGATGACAACGCCGAGGGACGTGAGCCCGAAGGCCAGCAGCGCCATCAGCAACAGACCCCAAGCGATGTCCGCGATCGACAAAGACAGGTCGGCGAACTGGGCGAGCACCAGCACGAGACAGCCGTGGAACAGCGCGACCGTGGCACCGCCGAGGATCTTGCCCAGCAGGATCGTTGCCCGTGGCAGCGGCGACACCAGGATTTCCCGCAGGAAACCGAACTGGCGGTCCCAGATCACCGACACCGCCGATTGCACCGAGGTGTACATAATGTTCAGCGCGATCACCGCGGGGAAGATGAACTGCAAGTATGTGTAAGGTACGACGAAGCGGACCTCGCCGTAAACTTCACCGCGGAAATACGGGTTGAGGCCGATGCCCATGATCAGCACCCATAACAGCGGCCGGCTGACCCCGCCGATCAACTGGCCGCGGTCGCGGATCGCGCGTTTGACTTCGCGGAACCAGATCGCATAGAGCCCGCCGAGTTGCAGGCGGATAGCATCGTTCATCGTGTATGCTCCCCGCCTTGCCGGCCGAAAGCGAGCGTTCGTTCGCGCGCGCCGGCGGCCTGGTCGCGGATTTCGCGGCCGGTGAGCGACAGAAAAACGCTCTCCAGGCTGGGTTCCTCCACCGACAGCCGGCGGATGCGGCTGCCGTAGCGCGCCAGGAAAGTCTCCGCGAAGTCGTCGCCCGATGATTTGATGATGATCTCGTCGTTGTGCGGGACGGTGGAGTCCGGAAACGCGGCGATGATCTCGGTGGTGGTCGCAGTGTCGCGCGGGACCACCCGCAGCAGTTGCTGACCGCGTGCGGCTTTCAGCGCGGCAGGCGTGTCCAACGCCAGGATCGTCCCGCGATCGATAATGCAGACGCGATCGCAGGATTCGACTTCCTCAATATAATGCGTGGTGACGACGACGGTCAGGTCCCGCTGGCTGCGCAGTTGGCCGATATAGTGCCAGATGCGTTCGCGCGATTGCGCATCCAGTCCCACGGTGGGTTCGTCCAGAAACAAAATCCGCGAATCATGGATCAGGGCGCGGGCAATCTCCACGCGGCGCTTCATGCCGGATGATAGGGTGCGCACAAGTTTCTCGCGCCAGTCGGTGAGTTCAACCAGCGCGAGCAGTTCCTTGATGCGGCTGCGTCGCAGCGGGCCGGGAACGCCATAGACCAGACCGTGGAAGTTCAGGTTCTCATAAACGGTGAGGCGGTCGTCGAGGCTGGGCTCCTGAAACACCACGCCAATGTCGCGCCGGCCGCGGGTGGGATGGGCGATGATATCGAGATCGCCGATGCGCACCGTTCCACGGTCAGGCTTGAGGATCGTGCAAAGGATGTGCAGCAAGGTCGTCTTGCCGGCGCCGTTTGGTCCCAGCAGCGCGAACACCTCCCCGGCCTGGACGTCGAAGCTGACGTCGGACAAAGCCTGTGTCCGGCCATAGCGCTTGCTGACACCGCCGATCCGGATCGCGGCGGTCATGGCACCGGCGTTCCGGGAAAGTTTTCACCGGTCAGGATGCCGGCAATGGTGCCATCGGCGGTCAAGGACGCGATGGCCTGATCGACACTGCTGCGCAGGAAGCTCTGCTTGCTGAGCAGGATGGCACCCACATCGGCGGTGGACACCGGCAGCGGGGTCGGGGCGATTTCATGCAACGTCGCAAAATCCGCATTTGTCTTGCGCAACGCCCACAGGGCCGGCGCCCAGACCAAAGCGGCGCCGGTGGTGCGGAGCAGCACGGCTTGCAACGCGGCTTCGTCGGATGACATCGGGAATTTGTCCCAGCGCTGATCAGCGGCGACCGCGAGCAGATATTGCGACAGCCGCATGTCCGCGCTGGTGCCGATAGTGGCTCCGATCGCGCGTGAGGTGGGCATGTCACGGAGCGACCGCCAAGTGGGATCGGCCGCAACATAAACATAGGCACTGCGGTAATACGGCCGGGTGATCGTGATCCATCCCGGATAGGCATCCGACACCAGCTTGAACCCGAACAGCACGTCGCAATGCTGGATCAGCAAGCGGTAGGTATCATCGAGGTCTTCGCCCGACATGTCGGCGGTGCGCGGATCGTTGCCGATCAGGTACTCCCTGGGTTGCAGCAGCAAGGCCCCGGCAACAGCCGCGGCGATCTTGCGCGCGACGGGCCAATCGGGGTCGCGTTCGTCAACGCAATAAGTCAGAGTCGCATTGGTTTCACGCGTCCCAAACCGCCACGCATCCACGACGAACGGGGTGTCGGCTCTGGATGGCATGGCGATCAGGCACAACAGCAGACAACAGGCCGCCAGCCAGGAACCTCCCCCTTCCCGAGAAGGAGGAGGAAGGTTCCGGGGGACGGTCATTACTTCTTGTCGGGCAGAGCGAACACCCACAGCACCGAACCGCCATCGGGTACCGTGATCTCCGGCGTCAGCGTCGCCAGCGCCTTGGCGTGGCTGGAGCCATTGCCGACGGAGACGGCGACGTATTGCTTGCCGTTCACGCTGTAGCTGATCGGGAAGCCATTGATCGCGTTATTGGTCCGGATTTGCCACAGCACCTTGCCGGTCGCATCGTCGAATGCTCTGAAATTGCGGTCCCAGGCGCCTTCGAACACCACTCCGCCTGCGGTCGGCAGCACGGCACCGGTTGAGGGTGCCCGTTCCCGGAACGACCAGGTGGTGGACCGGTCGGTCAGCTTGATCGCGTCGATGCGTCCGACATTGCCATCGCTGCCCGGCACCAGAGTCCTGGCGAACACTGCACGCCCGCCACCGGTGTAGGCCTGGCCGGGATCAAGCGGCGTCGGCGTGGTGTTGGAGCAGAACTCATTCAACGGCAGGAACAAAGTTTGCGTGTTCGGGTTGTAAGCGGTCGCCGGCCAGCCGCGCCCGCCGGGGTCGGCCGGGCAGTTGACCGTGGTCTGGCCGATATGCGGGATCG
>Ga0182012_10006428_pt1 | contig 11995 bp, 10 predicted proteins | sample 612S2SmetaG_FD_120486 | JGI IMG/M metagenome (GOLD analysis project Ga0182012, IMG submission 120486) | Permafrost microbial communities from Stordalen Mire, Sweden - 612S2S metaG | ecosystem: Environmental > Terrestrial > Soil > Wetlands > Permafrost | place: Sweden: Stordalen | collected...
CGGTGATGACGATAAGCGGCCGCGGAAAAGGAAATGGAAAGCGCCGTGAATGAGGCCGACATCGCGGAGTTGATAAGGCTGACATTCATGCTGATCTTCCGGCTGGCCGCGCCACTGCTCGCCGTCGCGTTGGTCGTGGGACTGCTGGTCGCGATGTTGCAGGCTGTCACTCAGATCAACGAAGCAACGCTCGTCTTCATCCCGAAACTACTTGGAATCGGCGCGGTTCTTCTGCTGATGGGCGTTTCAATGTTTGGCTCGCTGGCGGATTTCACCCGCTTTCTGATCGACCGGATGGTTGCGACCGGGGCATCGTGACAAGTCTCGCCGGCCTTTCCGGGGACATGATCCTCAATCACGCCTTCGCGCTTGTCCTGATCCTCGCACGGATCGGAGCGACGTTCGCGATGATGCCCGGTCTGGGGGAGACCACGACCCCCGCCGTCGTGAAAGCCGGCATGATTTTCACTCTGACTATTTTGTTGCTGCCGGTTATCGAGCCGCTTCTGCCGCCGCGGCCAGCGAATGAGGTCGTGTTCGGCCTGATGCTTCTGGCGGAGTTAGCGAACGGACTTTGGTTCGGCTGGCTGGCCCGCATCCTGACAACCAGTTTACCGATCGCGGGCCAGATCGTCGCCGATTTCGCCGGGCTTGCGAACGTCTTGCTGCCGAACCCGGAGCTTGGAGCACAGACCACCGCGGTCTCTCGGCTATACGAAATCGCGGTCCCTGCTTTGATCCTGGCCACGGGCCTGTACAGCGTATTGATTCAGGCACTTGTTGGATTTTACCAACTGGTTCCCCCTGGCACGCTGGCCGGGGTGTCCGATAGTACCGCGATGACGATCACCGTCGTCGCGGAGAGTTTCAACCTCGCGCTGCGGCTTGCCTCACCGTTTATACTGGCTTCTATCGCGTGGCATGTCGCCATTGGGTTGATCGCGCGCCTGGTGCCGAGGTTGCAGATTTATTTCGTCGCGCTGCCAGGACAGATCGGGCTGGGGCTATTGTTGCTGGCCGCCGTCGCCGCTCCATCGATCGGTGCCTGGACCGATGCAATGCGCGAGGGGTTCAGTTCGCTCCCCGGTGGAAACTGACCGCTCATGTCCGGCCAGGCAGGCGACCAGGAAGACCGCACCGAAGCCCCTACCGTACGTCGTCTGCAAAAAGCCCGGGAAGAAGGCGAGGTGCCGGTTTCGCGTGAGGCAGTGCTTTTGGCTGGTCTCGCGGCGGTGACTCTGAGCTTCTTGCTGGCGGATCGCGGGATTGGTCTCTCTCTTTCGCGTTCCCTGTCGATTGTCCTCAGCCAGCCTGGTCTGCCAATCGGAGAACCGACAGCACTGTTCCACGAGATCGCCATCACTTGCGTTAAAGTCGTCGCGCCCTTCGCCGTTCCGATCCTCTTGGGCTCCGTGGCCGCGACCCTCGCGCAAACTCGTTTCGCACTCCGGGCCAGCGGGTTGCACGCGGATCTGGGGCGACTGTCTCCCCGCAAAGGGCTGAAGCGGATGTTCGGTTCCGACAGCCTGGTCGAGACAGTGAAATCTCTGGCGAAATTGCTGATCGTCGGCAGCGTGATGATGCTGATGCTGCGGCGGGAATTGCCCCGGATCGAAACGCTGCCCCTCGCTCCGCTGACATTGTTGCCCAACATTCTTACCAGGATCGTGACCCAGCTGTTGCTGGTGGTGGTGCTTGCTCAAACGGTGATCGCCGGCGCCGATATGTTTTGGCTTTGGCGTCAGCACTTACGCCAGTTGCGCATGAGCCGGGCCGACATCAAGGATGAGACCAAGGAGACCGACGGCGACCCGGCGATCAAAATGCGCATCCGACGGCTTCGCATGCGGCGCGCGCGGCAGCGCATGCTCGCGGCCGTCCCTACAGCGACGGTCGTCGTGACGAACCCGACGCATTATGCGGTCGCCTTGACCTACGATCGCAAGAAGAGCAACGTTCCCAAACTGGTTGCCAAGGGTGTCGATTCGATGGCCGCCCGCATCCGCGATGCGGCGCGCGAACACGGGGTACCGATCGTGGCCAATCCACCCCTCGCTCGCACCTTACATCAGTTACCGCTTGGAGCGTCGGTTCCACCTGAACATTACAAGGTCGTCGCGGAACTCATTGCCTACGTGTGGCGTCTGACGGGGCGTCGGGGCGAATGACCGGTTCCACGCCGCCGAAAATCGGGCGGGATTCTCATACGAGAGTGCTGGCGCACGACTTAAACAATCTTCTCACGGCGATCATCGGCGCGACCGAGTCGATATTGGAACGACGCTGGATCGATCTGGAAACGCGTGCCGACATCGCGCATATCCGCGAGGGAGCCCGTCGCGCCGGAGCATTGATCAGGCATACTCCGCCCAATCCGCATGAGCCTTCGTCTCGGGACGTCATATCGGTCAATGAGACGATCCTCGCGACATCCCGCTTGCTCGCTTTTCGTCTGGGTTCAGATATTTCGCTGATGTTGGATCTGACGGAAGACAATGATGGAGCTCGGGCCGAACCATCACAGTTGGACCGGGCCCTACTGAACCTCGTGGCGAACGCCCGATATGCGATTGAGGGCGCCGGCACGGTCACTCTGAGGACCGAGCGCCGCCTCCTGGTCGCCGCCAGCCCTTGCGTCCCGGACACAATCCCTGCGGGAGACTACCTTGTAATCGCGGTCGCCGATACCGGTGGCGGCATTGCACGGGATCATTTATGGCGAGTCTTTAATTCTGGCTTCAGTTCCCGGAGTGGTTCGGGTGGCTCTGGTCTCGGCCTGTCGTCCGTCCGCGATATCGTCCGTGAATTAAATGGATTCCTCGCGATTGAAAGCGTCAGGGACTGTGGAACGTCGGTCAGGATCTTTCTGCCTCGCCATACTCGTAGACGGATATCCGGCCGCGTCACTGAGGCACATCTCACGGTCCGCGCGGGTGTGATTTTGCTGGTGGACGACGACTCTCTTGTCCGCCAGATCACTGAGCAAATCCTGCGCCGAGCCGGTTGGACGGTCCTTTGCGCGGAATCGGCGGAAGCCGCACTGGAAGTTTCTAAACACTCAGCATATGATCTGCTAATTACGGATGTCGCCATGCAGGGCATGGATGGTATGACCCTAACTCGACAAGTGCTGTCTCGCCATCCTGAGATGCCGGTAATCCTCACCTCAGGATATGCCGAACTTCCGGCGTTGGACGAATGGAGACCGGCGAGCGTGAGGTTTCTGACAAAGCCGTATGGACGCGCGGATTTGCTTGACACCATCAACCGAGTTTCTCGACGGGGAGCCGCCGAATTGTCGAGGACGCGGGGTTCTGACGCGTCGTAGACCGAAGGTCCAGCGCGGGGAAACGCGCTACAAACCATGCTCGGCCAACCGTGAAGATCACACGCAGCGGGAGGAGGCAAATTGAAACGAAAACCGCGGGCCCTCCATAAGTCATGATTGTCCGGCGGCGGCCTGGGAGACCGACATTTTGGATGCCGGGCGAATTGGTATCGATCTTGGTGAGACGCCCCCCTGGAGAAAGCTGTCGAGTGGGCCCTCCAGAACAACGTGTGAACCATCGATGTCCAACTGGACAGTGGCGACAACGTCGTTACGCGGATCGACGCCGCGCGGGCGGGACGGATTCGCGATCGTTGCGAACGAGGGGGCATCCGCCTCGGTGTCCATACGTCTTCCACGGTCAACGTCACCGAACTCGTGCCGCTGGTTGGCGACGTCGTCGATGGGTTCCAGAAAGCTTGTGTCGATGCCGCATCGCTCTTGGACGCGGGATGGAATGTCGTTCGCGCCGGATCCCATTTAGGATCCGACATAATATGTCGCATGGAACTCGGTCTGCATCGTATCCGTCGCGTGACCGACTATGCCGCAGGCCGACTCGCCGCCAGCCATTTTAGCAATTTGGAGGTCAGCACGGCCAAAGTCAGCGGCTTGGACAACTGATCATTCATTCCGGCCGCCAAGCATTCTTCTCGGCTCCCATCCATAGCATGCGCTGTCAACGCGACGATAGGGGTGGAACGTCCCAGCATCGACTCAATCTGACGGATCACTCCCGTTGCCTGATACCCATCCATCTCCGGCATCTGACAGTCCATCAGAACAAGGTCGAACACCCCCGCCCTATAAGCTGCCACTGCCTGCACGCCGTTGACCGCCGTCCGCACTTCACAGCCCAGAGTTTCCAGCAAGGCCTGAGTCACTCTCAGGTTCGCTGGGTTATCCTCAACCAATAGGATGCGCACCGAGGAACGTCCGGCCTGGCGCAGCATCTCCTGAAATTCCTGCCCAGCGGCTGTGACCATGCGAGGGCGGACTGTCGGTACAGGAGGCGGCGGCGTGGCAACGGCATGTGGCGCCTGCTGTGGGCTCAAAATCTCCCGGGCAGGTGCCGCTGAGGCCTTCTCGAACGGTAACACCAACCAAAAGGTCGAGCCCACACCTACGATGCTTTGAACGCCGAACTCGCCATTCATGCGCTGACTGAGTTCCTTTACGATCGCCAGACCTAGGCCGCTTCCACCGAATCGCCGAGTCATCGAACTGTCGCCCTGAGTGAAAGCATCGAATATTTGTTGCTGCATCTCAGTTGGGATACCAATGCCGGTATCGCCAACTTCAAAGCGGATCTGGATCGTACTCGGTGTTTCGTCGGTTACTGACAACCGAATGGCGAGTCCGCCGGATTCGGTGAACTTGATCGCGTTATCCAACACATTGCTGAGCATTTGGGAGATGCGGCGGGAGTCGCCGATCAATCCAATTTGCAAGGCCTCGGGTAGTGACACCGCGAGGTTTAGCCCCTTGGCCTCGGCTGGTCCGGAATACTGACTGATCAATGTTCCGATTAACGCACCAAGCTGGAACGGCGCGGGCTTCAGACCAATTCGGCCGACCTCCATCTCGGAGAGATCGAGCACATCGCTCACCATCCGCAACAACGATTGCGCGGAGCGGTTCGCCTGCTCGATATAGTTCCGCTGTGTCGCGGACAGGCCCGACAGCCGCAGCAATTCCAACATGCCGACGACGCCGTTAAGTGGCGTTCGGAGTTCATGACTCATGTTGGCCAAAAACTGTGTTTTGGCCCGGTTCGAGGTTTCGGCCTGGCGTAAGGCCTGCATCGTTTCTGACGCTTTGCGCCGCAAATCGGCAAGCATCGTGTTGAACGCGAGCCCCAAACTTCTCACTTCCGACGGCACCCAGACGCCGAAAGCGGGGGCCGAAACCTGCTCGTTGCCCTCCATCACCGCTTCCGCCGTCGCCGCGACCTGGCGAACCGGCCGGGTGAGCCATAGCGCGGTAAGATAGCTGATCAACGCCGCTGAGACGAACGCGGCCACCGCGATGACCAAGGCCAACTCGTTCACTACGTTGGCCCGGCGCCGCAACTCACTGATGGGTTGCGGCACCATGACTCCCCAGCCGGTTTCCGGCACCACGGCATAGCCGGCGATCATCATGCCGTTGAACGCCGGCGAGTAGAACTGGCCTACGCCGGTCTCGCCTCGCATCATCGCGGCGACGACCGGAACGCCGGATATATCGCGGGATGCCGCGACCCAGTCCTTCAACGGATGCGCGATCACCTGGCCTTTTCCATCGGTGATCACGGCGTGCCCGCGATCACCGAACGCGATCGCTTGCTGCAACGACACGAGATAGCGCGTGCTGACGATACCAAGCCCGATTTTTCCAACAGGAAGAGCCTTCACGAGATAGAAAACCGGCCGGCCTGCCTCGTCGTGGTACAGCTTGGACAGCACGGGCTCATCCGGCATGTCTTCGGCCAGTTCTTTCAGCGATTTAAAGCGGTCTGGCGTCAGGTTGAATTCGTCGAGGGCATCCGACAACCCTGGAAACACGCTATCGACCGTGCCATCGGGATTCAGGATGCAAATGTGGATGACGTTCAGCGAGGTCAACAGGTCATTGAGACCCGCGGTTGGCGCGGTCACCGACCCGGTGGCGAAGGCGAGGGAAAACGCCGATTTCAGGTCTTTGACGTAACGCGACAGGGTGGAGGTCAGGTTGCGGGCAACCAGCAGATGCCTTTCGCGAACCGAGTCCAGTTCATTCTGGAAAGCGGTTTGCCCCTCCCAGATCGCGAGCACTGCAATCGGCACGCCCGCGACCAATGTGAACGCGAGGAACAGCAAATGATGCATTTTCGGCCACGCCCAACGTCTTCTCTGCGCGGAGACGGCATCGGGTCCCGCCACGGCTCCGGGCTCGGCGGGGGGGGCAGATGGAGGTTGGGTCGGATACGCGGGTCCGTCCATTCGCGAGGATCCCAGAACTACAGCGGATTTTGACACAATATTCGCGGGGAGACTACCGGTGGCGACAAGAAAAAGCAGCCCCGCATCCGTTTCGTATCACGCCGTGGCGCTTCCGGAACAGGGTCCACAACAACGACGACGCCACCGATCCATCGACGGCTTCAGCGCGACATGTCACGCTATCGTTTCGTCACGAGCCCCCGCCGGATCGGCATCGCCGCAAACCCGCCAACAACACCAATGGAAGCGCGAACAAGCACAGTGATTGAGGCTCCGGGATGTTATTCTCGCTCGCGACGGCCTCGCCGATCGCGTTGCCGAGATTTAGCGCGTCGATAACGGCTTCCGGAGTATGAATTCCGCCGACGACCCGGCTGAATTCGGCACCGTTGGGTCCCTGAGACGCGTCGGAAATGGTGTCGAATGTCTCCGTGATGGGACAAATCAGCAAGCTGTCATTGCTGCCGCCGGGGTTCACGATGTCGTTGCAGCCGGTGCCGGACGCGTATTCGCTGGGGTTGAAATAAAAGGTCGTCGTACCGATCGTGCAGGTCACCGGGTTATTGCCGACATCGGTCACCAATGCGCCGCCCAGGGTGGCGCAGGCGCTGGCGGGGGCATAGATCGTTGGCAGGCTGTTATAAAGGAACGCGAGCCCGGACGAGCTGGAGGGCGTGACTACGCATGCGATGATCGACCCTGTTGCGTTTGCGCGCAGCGGCGATCCGCCATTGCAGTATGCATCCGACGTGGAAACGACCTGAATGTTGTCGGTGCCGAAGAAATTCTCCAGCACCGTCGCCGCGGCGCCGCTGAACGCGGGGTGGCCGGCCACATAGTCTGGATGCGGAGGCGTGGCGATCAGCGAGGCCCAGCCCGGATCGCAGGTCGTGAAGCTGGGATTCCAATCGGAGCAGTCATTGATCGCGGTGACGGGACGCCACAGGGGCGCGGAAGCGCCAGGAGGATTATATTTAATCTGCCACGCGGCGATACCGGCGTCCTCCAGCGACGCTCCCACCAGGGATCCCAGACGCGCCGCCTGTAAGGTCGAAAGACCCTGCGAAAGCGCCAAATTGTCGGTGATGTCGAGCCAGTGGCCAGGCGGCTGAAACGTCGTGCCCGGGTCGTTCCAGAACAGCGCGGCCTTGGCCTGCGCTGTCGTCTCCGGTGAGTATCCCGCCACCGCGCAGGCGTTCTGAATGGGCGATGGAAGGACGGTGCCCGCGCCCTCGCACTCGGTTTGCAGCAGGAGGTTGGCATAGGCGGCTGAGTTAACCGCGGGCGCGCCGGGAACCGCCGCCTCGAGCGCGGTCATTTGGGTGGTCGTCAGATCGACCGGGGCAACAGTGCCCCAGGTCGGAAACATCGCGACCCTGTTTGAGGCAGGGGCGGTCGCGACCGGATTGGTGCTTGGTGGAATGTAGGTGCCCGGATCGGTATTGGGCGGCACATACGGATTGGTGATGCCCGCCGCGATCTGAGTATAGGACCCTCCGGGTCCTGTATCGTACGCCGACGTCACCACGCCGCCGGTCACTATGTAACCATTGGCCGAAAGGTTAGCATTGCCCGCCGCCACGCCCAACGCAAGGCTGGTGGTAATGCTCGCGCCGCTGGGACCTTCGATTGTCTCCAAATTCGTCAGCGCGGCATTGTAGGTCGCGGTGATCTCGTTCAACATGGTCGTTTGAAGAGTGGCGTTTCCGCCGACCAATGTGGTGGGGTTTACCGCGGGATACGGAACGCCCGCCCAAATGGCATTGGTGAATATCCCTTGCAGAGCGGTATAGCCGGCGGACAGTGCCGCGATATCGATGGAAGCGCCGGATACGGCACCGCCGGAGTAGGCGATCGGCGTGTATGGTTGCCCGCTCGCTGCGTTGGCCGCATCGAACATGGCCGAGTCCACGATCGAAACTTCCCGGGCAACTTCCGGCGGTCCGGCCACCAATAATCCGGACGTCAGCCGCGTGTCATTCAGCAATTCGTTATTAATAGCCAATATTGAATCCGACAAATCCTGGGCGTGGCCAACGCCAGGCGACACGGTGACGGCAATCGCGAACAGCACGGCGAACAAATAGCCGACCAACGGATGTCGAGCAGAACTCACAATCGAGCAAGACCGCGCACCACGTCGTGGAGCGACACTCGGCGATATTCGGTCACTAACCGAGGGTTGTGTCCACATGGTCAAATCATCCCAAAAACACTTCAGGTCATCGCTAATAATCCATGCGTATCCGATTTTCCCGCCAAAATCAATGATTTGCCAAAACGTGTCGCGCTATTTCCGGCATTTTGCCGCAAAACCCTTGCAAAATACTTTCAATTCGAACCATCGGTCCAATGCGGGGACCAGAGGAAAGCTCCTCCGATTTCAATGACTCAGTATGACAAGCAGTACGCCGAAGACGACGAGAGACAGGCCGGCGACATCGCTCCGCTTGAGCACTTCTTTTAGGTAGAACCGGCTGAACAGGAGCGTGAAAACGATCTCGATCTGACCAACCGCGCGAACCAGCGCTACCTCGGCGATCGCGAACCCGGTGAACCAGCATGCCGAGCCGCACCCCGACAGGGTTCCTACCCACATTGAACTCCGCCAGGTGGTAAATGCCTTACGCAGTTCGGCGGGCTCGCGCCAGTAAAGCCACGCGCCCTGCATCAGGATTTGCAACGTGTTGGTGATCACCAGCGTGAACAGCGCGCGAACCACGAGGCTTGGGCCGGTCAACGATTGATTGCCCAGTTTGATGAACACGGTGGTGAAGGCGAACATGGTCCCTGCGCTGAGCCCGCACACCGCCGCCGGTTGGATGGTCGCCGCTAGGAGATCCCTGGGTTTCATGCCGCGGCCGGCGAGCGACAAGGTCATGACGCCGATCAGTCCAATGCTCATACCAACCCAGGCAAAAGCGCGGAGATGCTCCCTCAGTACGAAGAAAGCCAGAATGGCGCTTTGCACGGTCTCGGTCTTCGAATAAGCGGTGCCGACCGCGAAATTCCGATAGCCGAACGACATGATCAGCAGGTTGGTCGCGACGATCTGGAACAGGCCGCCGAATACGCAATACGCCACGAACAGCGGATTGACCGCGGGGACGCCGGCATCCGTGACGACAAGCGCGATCGTCAACAAGATGAGCGCCGTGGGCATCCCATACAAATAGCGAACGAAACCGGCGCCGTTGACCGACAGCAGACCGCGCAGCTTTTGTTGCATCGCCGTCCGCCAGCACTGGAACAGCGCCGCCGCCACCGCGATGGGTATCCAGATTGGCATGGTCGAGGTTCCGCGTCCGGTTGCCTCCGGACGCGCCCGGTGACTCTTCCAGCATGGTAGGGTCGAGCAATGCTGGGTCAAGCAGCGGACGGCAACGCAACAGGTGTTGCCCGCCAGGTCAGCAAGCATGATCCGATGTTGGACCCGCGTGGTGAGCCCGTTTGTTTCCAACCCGCCTCTTATCGCTTACCGTCGGCCAATACCACGCGGCATACCGTGGAGCGCGCAAGAGGGAATCACATGATCTACGACTACATCATTTGCGGCGGCGGATCGGCCGGCTCGGTTTTGGCCAACCGGCTGTCCGCGAGAACCAGCAATAAGGTGCTATTGCTGGAGGCAGGGCAGGATACGCCGCATGGAAAAGTGCCGGCGGCGGTGCTCGATTCCTATCCTGGGACGGCTTATCTCAATCCGAATTTCACGTGGAACCAATTGAAGGTCACCACCGAGGTCATCTCTCACAACAATCCGGATGCTCCGAAGCCACCTCTGCGGACCTATGAGCAGGCGCGCATCCTGGGTGGCGGTTCGTCGATCAATGGGCAACTCGCCAACCGCGGGGCGCCGACAGATTACGACGAGTGGCACGCGCGGGGCGCGGCGGGATGGAACTGGGACAATGTGCTGCCGTACTTCAAGAAGGTCGAACGCGACATGGACTTCGACGGGCCGTGGCACGGGCGCGAGGGCCGCATTCCGGTGCGGCGCATTTTTCCAGACCTGTGGCCGGAACACGCGAAGGCGGTGGCGGAGGCCTTCAGGCAGGCAGGTTGGGAATATCTCGTCGATCAGAACGCGGAATGGAAGGACGGCTATTTCCCGATCACTATTTCCAACGCCTACGAACGGCGCGTGTCGGCGGCGATCGGGTATCTCGATCCGGGCACGCGGCTGCGGGAAAACCTGACCATCCTGACGGAAGCCCAGGTCGCGAGCCTGATCTTCGAGGGGAATCGTTGCACGGGCGTGAAGGCCATGGTTGGCGGCCGGGAGCAGGACTTCCACGGCAACGAGATCATTCTGTCGTGCGGCGCGATCCATTCTCCGGCGCATTTGATGCGCGCCGGGATCGGACCGGTTGGGCACCTTCGAGACAAGGGAATCGATGTGAGGGTGGCTCTGCCGGGGGTCGGGCAACGGTTGCAGGATCATCCGGCGACCGCGGTGGCGGCGTTCCTCAAGCCGCACGCGCGGATCATCCACGATTATACGCGGCGCCACATTTACGTTTCGCTGCGCTACTCGTCGAACCTGCCGGATATCCCACCCGGCGACATGATGACGGTGGTGACCAACAAGACGTCATGGCACGCGGTGGGCGAACAGATCGGCTCCTTCATCGTGACCGTTTACAAGACCTACTCCGACACCGGTGAGGTGAAGCTGCGGTCGGCCGAGTGGCGCGACGAGCCGTCGGTGGATTTCAACCTGCTGTCGGACCAGCGCGATCTGGAGCGAATGATGGACGGTGTGCGGCGGTTCAGCGCCATGCATCTGACGCCCGCGTTGGAAGGCGTCACGACCGACCCGTTTCCCGCCAGCTATAGCGACAAAGTCCGCCAGGTCGGGTTGCTCAGCCGTAAAAATAAGCTGGTCACGGACGGCTTCGCGAAGCTGCTCGATGGTCCCGCGGCGCTGCGCAAGTATCTGCTGAAAAATTATGTGATGGAGGGCGTGACCATCCAGGACATGTTGACCGACGATGAGAAGTTGGAGGCATTTGTCCGTAAGGCGGCGGTCGGGGTGTGGCATGCCTCCTGCACCTGCCGCATGGGCGCCGCCGATGATCCGATGGCAGTGACCGACAACGCGGGACGCGTGCGCGGGGTGGCGGGACTGCGGGTGACCGATGCGTCGATTTTCCCGGTCGTGCCGTGCGCCAATACGAATTTCCCGGTGTTGATGACGGCGGAGAAAGTGGCGGACGCGATCCTGGCTGGAGGGTAGTATTGGGCCTTCGGCCTTGTCAGCGGGGGCGGGGCTTGCTAATGGCGCCGCTTCCGCTGCTGGCGGCGATGGGTGCATAGCTCAGTTGGTAGAGCAGCTGACTCTTAATCAGCGGGCCGTAGGTTCGAGTCCTACTGCACCCACCAGCAATTTCAAGATGTTATCGGCGAATTGAAGGGACCTTGGGTTGCGCGGCGTGCTGTGACAGCGCAGCGCTCTAGCCAATCGCCGCCAACGTTTCGAACACGTCGCCCACCGGAGGTAAGCCCAGAATGTGGCGACGGTGCCAAAGGGCGTAGAATAACAGCTTCCAACAGGCGAACCCGTGCCGCCAGCGGCGGATGTCTCGGAACAGAGCCTCCACGCGATCCGGATAAGCGATTTCCATCACCCCGGGCTGGCGGGCCACCAACGGCCCAAGTCGCGAACCCTGTCCTTTTATCCACGCGCCGACAGGGACGGTGA
>Ga0182012_10006429_pt1 | contig 11991 bp, 3 predicted proteins | sample 612S2SmetaG_FD_120486 | JGI IMG/M metagenome (GOLD analysis project Ga0182012, IMG submission 120486) | Permafrost microbial communities from Stordalen Mire, Sweden - 612S2S metaG | ecosystem: Environmental > Terrestrial > Soil > Wetlands > Permafrost | place: Sweden: Stordalen | collected...
CGGGCGCCACCGGGCCCATCGGCAGTCCCTTGCCAAACCCGATCTCGGCCGAGGGCGCTGTCACGGTGGAGGCGATTGACCTCGCCGTCCAGAAGACCGAGAGCACCTCCACCTTCGTGTCGGGGCAGATCGTCGACTACACGCTGCATTACCAGACGAGCGAGTACCGCTACACGACCACCCCGGTCCCGCCGATCCCTCCCGCTCCGCCCGGCACCCCGGCGAACGCCGGAGCGGTCCTGACCGACCACGTCGACGGAGGCCTCTGTCCGACCGATGCAGGGGCCTTGGTCTCGAATCCCGACAGCGACTTCCCGACGGACTGCGCCCTTGCGACGCAGCCGCCGAGCGTCCCGTACACGGGCGTGTCCGAGAACTCCGACGGCAGCTTCGACATCGTCTGGAACCTCGGCACCCTTGCCCCCAACACGAAATCATCGCTCACCTATCACGTGCTCGACCGTGCCTACTACCAGGCTCCGGTCGGGGTGGGCATCGGTCCCTCGACGCCGACGCTGATCGGCGACTCGCTTGGAAACTCGACCAACATCCAAGGGACTGTCAACGGCACGTGCTACGAGGGAACGCCCGGAGCCTCGACGCCGGACCCCACGTGCTCGGGTGCAACCCCTCACGTGATCTCCTCGGGAGAGTCGACGCCGATGCAATCGTCGAACGGCTCGCACGCGACCCAGACGGCCCCCGTCCCGCAGATCGTGAAGACGATCTCCGAGGCGGTTGCACCTGGAGGAACGCTCAATTGCTCGACCGCGACCTATGTCACGCCGAATCCGCCAGCCATCCCGTACCCCGCGTACGAGGCAGGCGACACGATCTGCTTCCACCTCGAGGTCGACTTCCCCGCAGGCGTTTACACGCACGATCCAGTCGTGACGGATTTCCTGCCCCCCAACACCACATATACGCCCGCCTCGGCAGCGGCCGCCGCCGGCAACACGGCGACCATCGTGGGTGGCGCCCCCGTCGTTGGCGGGACCAGCCCGGACAGCCTCACGTTCACGCTGGGAGACGTGCTCGGCACGAACCCTGGCCGCTACGTCAGCCCCGGCCAGACGTTCGCAGCAACGTTCGCCCTCACTGCCTCGGCGCCGCCGACGGAGGGCAACAACTACACGTTCACGCAGAACTTGATGAAGCTTGCGGCACTCAACACGGCCGGCCAGAGCGTCTCGCTCCGTAGCCAGGTCGGCTACGAGCTCACGCAGCCAGTCGTCGAGGGACTGACCAAGACCGTCGCCCTGATCAATGGAGTGGCGCCGGCCCCGGGGCAGACGGTCGAGCAAGGGGACCTCGTCACCTACGACGTGAACCTGCACAACTCAGGACTCGTCGAGGCGACCAACACGACTGTCTGGGACAATCTCCCGAGCCAGCTCGCCAACACGGACTGTCCGCTGGTCACATCGATCTCGGATGGAGGGACCTGCGTACCGGGCACGCCCCTCCAGATCCATTGGTCTGGCATCACGCTGCCGGCCGGAACGGTCGCAGGAGGCCCGGGACTCAAGACCCTGACCTACGTCGTCACGATCCCGAGCACCGTCGCTGCCGGCGAGACGCTGACGAACCATGCAGGGGTACGCAACTACACCGCGCAGATGCCGAACAACGGCGGCACGACAACCCCGACCACGTACTACCCGATCAACAACATCGACCCGTCTGTGCCGACCGCCTCGTGGAACGCCCCGCCGGCCGATGACACCGCTGCGGTCTCGACCGCGAGGCCGACCGTGTCGAAGGCAGTCGCCCCGACGATCAACGGGCCCGGCTCGGCGACCATCGGCGAGCCGATCAAGTACACCCTCACCACCACGATTCCCAGCGGGACCACCCTCTACGGCGCGACCATCGACGATCCGCTGGGCGCCGACCTCGCGTACAGCAGCACTCCTGCACCCGCCACCGCCACCTACCAAGGTGGCGGGGCGCTCGTCGGCTTCACGCTCAGCACCACATCCAGCGACGTCAACCTGGCATTCCCGGCAACCTTCCAGACCACTGCGACACCTGCGCCACCGGTCGTCATCGTCATCACCTTCTACGCGACCGTGGTCGGTGGGCATGCGGGGGACACGATCACCAACCAAGGGACGCTGGACTGGAACACCTCGAGCGGCGCGCCACTCACCGCGCCCTCCAACCAGACGTCGACCACCATCGTCGAGCCGCACCTGTCGCTCGTGAAGACCGATGCGCCGGGCGGGACGTACCACCCCGGGGACACTGTGACCTACACGGTGACGGTGTCGAACACCGCGAGCAACGTCTCGGCGGCGCACGACGTCGTGGTCACCGACACCCTGCCGGTCGGCTTGACGGGACCCGCGTGTGGCACGACGCCGGCTCCGTGGGTGTGTGCGCTGTCCGGGACGGGCACGATCCCCGACCCGTACGTGATCACCTGGACCCTTCCGACCAGTGACGCGCTGGGTACCGGGGCCCCGAATGCCGTGAGCTTCACGTTCACGGCGAACCTTCCGTCACCTGCGATCGGCACGGACAGCTACGTGAACTCCGTCGCGGCAACCGCCACCAGCCTTGACACGACGGCGTATCCCGACGCACGGACGACGTACACGGCATCGGCGACCGACACGGTCAACCTGGCGGGACCCACGATCGCGAAGGCCGCGTCACCCACGTCGGTGACGAACGGCGTGGACACCACGTACACCGTCACGATCCATGTGCCGGCGAACCTGCAGTTCCCGAACTTCACGGCAATCGACACGCTGCCTGACGGCATGACATTCGATAGTTACGGAGCGCCCGCGAGCTACACCTGCACGGACACGGTCGGCAGCTGCGGCGCCGACGTGACGATCCATTCGATCGGGACGCCCGCTGCGGACGGCTCGGGGAAGACCGCACTGGCGTGGTGGATCGGGAACCTGGTGGACGACCCGGGGATCCGCACGATCACGGTCAACTACACGGCGTACCCGTCCAAGACCTACCACGGCGGGTCGACCGTCGCCTCGCCGGTCACGCTGAACAACGCCGTCGGCACGTACTGGGACCGCTTGGACGGGACCCTGCCGGTCGCGATACCGCTTCCCGGGTCCTTCCAGTTCAACTCCGGGACCGTGAATGCTCCGCTGTCGGTCGTTGCGCCGAACCTCACGATCGTCAAGGCGGTGTCGACCGGCTCGCCGACGCCCGGCGTCCCCTTCACGTACACAGTCACCGTGAGGAACACCGGGAGCTCGACCGCGTACGACCCAACCGTCACCGACACGATCCCCTCCTCGCTGAACCGAGCGAGTCCGCACACCAACATCGTGAGCACGACCCAGGGCGTCTCGAGCTACGCGCCGGGCACGGGCCAGGTCACGTGGGACATGACCGGGACAACTCTGGCGCCGGGCGCGACGGCCACGCTCGTCATCCAGACCGAGCTCGGGCCGTCAACGGGACTCACGGCCTCCCAGGTCATCACCAACACGGCGACGATCGACCAGTACTACGGGGTGCCCGCCGCGACCGCGACGGGAGATCCGAGCCGGTACTTCACCTACGGTCCGGTCAGAGGCTCGGCCGACGTGACGCCCGTCTTCCCGGTCCTTGCGATCGCGAAGTCAACCCCCGGCGGGACGACGGCAACGGTCGGCAACCCCTTCTCGTGGCAGCTTGCGATCACGGACACGGCAGCAGCATCCGCGACCAGCGTGGGGGTCACCGACACGCTTCCGCCCTATTGGACCTACACCCCGGGGACCAACGCGGCGTCCATCACGCAGGCGAGCGGCCCACCACTGATCACCGGTGCCGCGGCCGACCCAGTGGTGAGCGGTCCGGATGTGAACCACCAGGAGACGCTGACTTGGTCGGGCGGGCAGCTCGGCGACCTCGGAGCAAGCAGTTCGAACCAGATCACGATCGCGTACACGGCGACGCCGCAGGACGGCGTCAGCCGCTCCAACACGAACACCGCCTTCGCGACGGCGAATGACGCCGCCGGCTACCCCGGCTACGGCTCGCCGCTGGTTCCCTACCAGTCACCCAACGCATCCGCCGTCGCCACGATCCCGACGGCCGACCTCCAGGTCGTCAAGACGATCGGCACCGGGGGACTGGTCGCTGGAGGGGCGTCCAACTCCTACGACCTTCAGGTGACCAACAACGGTCCAGATCCCGCGACCGCCCCCATCGTGGTCGCCGACACCGCCCCGGCAGGGACGACCTTCACCGGTTCGTCGAGCGCCGGGTGGAACTGCACGCTCGGTGGCGGTGGCGCGAGCATCTCGTGCCAGCTGACCGCCGGGGCGGGGACGCTCGCCGGGTCCGGCGCGGGCGCAATCGCACCGCCGCTCGCGATCGGCCTGCATATCCCTTCCTCGTACCTCACGACGTATCCGACAGGTGACATCACCAACACGGGGACGGTGAGCAGCCCGACCCACGACCCGAACACCGCCAACAACTCGTCCACGGTGGACGGGACCGTCACGGCGAAGGCGGACCTCGAGATAGTGAAGTCGCACACCGACCCCTTCACGGCAGGGGAGACGGGCACCTATCAGCTCGTCGTCTCCAACCTCGGACCGTCGGACTCCCCTGGCCCGGTCACCGTCACCGACACCATCCCAGCGGGGGAGACCTACGTCTCGGCGACGAGCACCGATCCCTGGGTGTGCACGTACCCCGCCCCCGCTCCAGCTCCGGCCGACACGCTCTCCTGCACGCTCGCCGGCGGCCTGATCAACGGGGCATCCTCCTCGATCCAGCTCACCGTCGCGATCCCCGCCAACCAGCCGCCGACCGTCGCACCCATCGCACCGATCGTCAACACGGCCAGGGTCGCTGGTCCGCTGCCGGATCCGAACACCGCGAACAACTCGTCGAGCGACCCGACCACGATCGAGGCCTCGGCTGACCTTTCGATTCAGAAGTCCCATGCCGTGGGCGACTCGTTCCTCGCAGGGACCGACGTCCACTACACGCTGGCGGTGCACAACGCGGGCCCGTCCGATGCACAGACGCCGGTGGTCACCGACACCCTCCCCTCGTACCTCTCCTACGTCCCTGCGGGTTCGGGGGGGACCGGATGGACCTGCGGCGCGGTGCTCCAGGTGGTCACCTGCACGGCGGTTTCGAACCTGGCCGCCGGCGCGGATGCACAGCCGATCACGCTGGTCGCGCACATCGCTTCGGGGCACCTGGGCGCCGTCGTCAACACGGCACACGTCGCCAGTTCGACTCCGGATCCAGACACCGCCAACAATGTCTCGACGGACAATTCCACGACGATCCCGACCTCGGCGGACCTCTCCATCGTCAAGTCGCACACCGGTGACTTCACCGCGGGCACAACAGGGACGTACTCCTTCACCGTGCACAACGCGGGTCCGTCCGATGCTCAAACGCCGGTGGTCACCGACACGCTGCCCGCCGGCATGTCCTACGCGGGCTCCGCAGGAACGAACTGGAGCTGCAACGCGGCCGGCCAGGTCGTCACCTGCTCGCTCGCCGGCAACATCGTGGCTGGAACGACCAACTCGGATCTCACGATCACGGCGAACATCGACTCAATGGTCCCGCCGGGCATCCTGACGAACGTTGCGAGCGTCTCGAGCATCACGCCCGATCCGGACCTCTCGAACAACTCATCGACTGACCCGACGACGATCCTCGCGCCGCTCCTCTCGCTGACCAAGGGTGTTGCCTCGATCCAGGATGTCGGCGGCAACGGGATCACCGGCGTTGGCGCAGTGATCACCTACTCGCTGGTCGCCACGAACGTCGGAACGGCACCGGCAACCGACGTCGTGATCAGCGACCCGATGCTTGGCAGCCTCAGCTGCGCGCCGAGCCAGCCGGCGACTCTGGCGCCCAGTGCGACCCTGGCGTGCTCCGGGCGCTACACGGTGACCGCTGCGGACGTGGCCGCCGGGGTCGTCCGCAACACCGGGACTGTGAGCGGCAAGGACGGGACCGGGCTGCCGATCCCCGGTGCCTCAGCTTCTGCTGCGGTTCCAACAGGGTCCGTCCCGACTGCTTCCAAGTCCAACACGCCGACGTCCGCTGCAATCGGTGACAACTCCACCTACACGGTGGATGTCACCATCTCGCCGAACACCCAGCTCTTCAACCTGAGCGCAATCGACCACCTGCCCGATGGTCTTACCTTCGGGTCCCTCGTGGGCTCAACCTGCACGAACCAGGACGCGACGCGGTGCTCGGTCACTGCGTCGCTCATCGCCCCGAGCGTGCAGCCGGACGGGTCTACCTATGTCAACTTCTACCTCGGCGATGTCGTGCCCGGATCCACGCAGGCGAGGAACGTGGCGATCACCTACACGGCCCGCGCGGCAAAGACGCTCGAGGATGGGTCCCCCGTCACCCCGGGGACCATCCTCACCAACAGCGTCGCCGTCTACTGGAACGCCGCCCAGAAGCCGACGCCCACTTCCTCGCAGCCCTCCGGCTTCGATGCGAGCACCTCGCCGGCGACTGCGGCCCTGACGGTCACGGCACCGTCGCTCGCGATCACGAAGACGGTGTCCAACGCCACGCCCAGCCCCGGCGAGACCTTCACCTACACAGTGACCGTGGCAAACGGCTCGGGTCCCCTCGTCTCACCCGCCTACGACCTGACGGTGACCGACCAGATCCCGATCGGCCTGTCCGCACCGACGAACATCTCGGACGCAGGCACCTTCGCCGCCGGTCCGCCCGGTGAGGGGACGATCACCTGGCATGTCCCTGGGCCGCTGGCAGCGGGCGACCACGTCACCTTCACGTACTCGGACACCCTCGGGCCCTCAGGCGGGCTGACCACCGGCCAGGGGCTCGTGAACACGGCCGCCGTGACCCAGTACTTCGGCTCAGCGAACGGGCAGGGCGGGGACCCGTCGCGGTACCCGACCTACACGCCGGTGCCCCCCGACCTGACGGCGACAGCCACGGTCACGCCCCAGTTCCCGATCCTCACCATCGCGAAGACGACAGCGTCTGGCGCGCCTTCAGGTACGGCTGAGCTCGGACGCCCGTTCGGCTGGGTGGTGACCGTGTCGAATCCCGCCGGCCCGACCGCCAACGCCGCCGGCGTTACCGACACTCTGCCGCCGGGGTGGACCTACGACGCCGGTTCGACCGCGATCACTCTGCCCGGCGGCTCGAACTCGCAGGCCGATCCAACAATCGTCACCGCCTCGACGGGCGACATCCTCACCTGGTCGAACCTCGGAAGCGTCTCGGCCGGCCAGTCGATCGCCATCGCCTTCACTGCGACCCCCACGACGTCCGCAGTGCTCGGCAGCACGAACGCCAACACGAACTCGGCTTCGACCACGTGGAGCGACGCCAGTGGGGCCACGGGCACGGCCAGCGGCCCGTACGGGGCTGGCCCTGCAACAGCCGTCGCCTACGTCGATGCGGCTGACATGGCGATCACGAAGACCCACACGGGGAGCTTCCCGGTCGGTTCCCACGGGACGTACACGCTCACGGCAACCAACAATGGGCCGAATCCCGCAGCCGGTGTCGTCGTCGTCGACGTCGTGCCGAGGGGGCTGACACCGACGTCGGTGACGCCCGCGAACGCTGCCAACTGGACGTGCACGATCGCCGGCCAGACCGTCACGTGCACCTATGTGCCAGCGGCGTTTGCCGTGGGGGCGGTCGAGAAAGTCGCTGTGACCGTGCTCGTCGGCCAGGCGGCGTATCCGTCCGTGACCAATGTGGCGACCGTGACATCCTCGACGCCGGACCAGAATCCGCCGAACAACAGTGCCTCGGACCCAACTCGGGTCACCCAGCCGAAGCTCACCTTCACGAAGAAGGTGACGTCGATCGTCGACGTCAACCACGACGGCTACACCGACGCCGGGGACCAGATCAACTACCAGCTCGTCGCCACGAACGTCGGTGACGCGCCGGCGTACAAGGTGGTCATCGAAGATCCGCTGCTCCCGGCCATGCACTGCACGCCCGGGCAGCCCGCCACGCTCCTGCCAGGTCACCGGCTCGTCTGCACGGGCTCGTACACGATCACCACCGCCGACGAGAAGGCTGGCAAGGTCGTGAATACTGCCGTCTCGAGGGGCACCGGCGCAGGCGGGAAGCCTGTCGTCTCGCCTCCCGCATCGACGCAGACGCCGGTCCGAACGGCATCCGGCGGCACTGGGACCGGATCGGGTGGCGGCGGGCAGCCCGGCGGCGGCGGCCTCGCATTCACGGGCGGGCCGACCCTGGCCACGATCGAGGCCATCCTCGGGGTCCTGCTGACCGGCATGGCGCTGCTCGTGGTCTCGCGTCGGCGTCGCCCCGCCCACGCGCGCCGGCGCCGGTAGCGGCTCAACGCGCCCCTAGCCTTCGCGCATGGAGCTCAAATCAGCAGTCGAATTCGCACGGTCCCACCGCAAGGGCGTGCTGGGGACCATCCGCAAGGACGGGAGGCCCCAACTCTCGAACATCATCTTCGTCGCACAAGGCGACGAGTTCGCGATCTCGTTGACCACGGACCGGGCGAAGACGAGGAACCTGCGCCGCGACCCCCGCGCCGTGCTTTACGTCCCGGGCGACGACTTCTGGAACTTCGTCGTGCTCGACGGGACCGTCACGCTGACCGACGTCACGACAGAGCCGGGGGACGACGTCTGCGAGCAGCTCGTCGAGTACTACCGGCAGGGTGCCGGTGAGCATCCGGACTGGGACGACTACAGGGCCACGGTCGTCCGAGAAGGCCGGCTGATCGCGCGTTTCCTGCCCACGTCAGCGGCGGGCATGCTCCAGAAGGGCTGAGTCCTCTGCCCGGTCCCGCGAGGCGCCGGGTACCACACGCAACGGTTCACTTCGGCAGGTACGGCGCCACGTTCTTCGCCCACGTGAACGTCATCGCAGGCGGCGCCCCCTTCGGCAGCTCCACGAGGTCCGTCAGCGAGCTCCTGCCGCTGACGATCGCGAAGCCGGTTCCCATCTCGCAGGTGCGGCACCCGAGGCCGACGCCCGGGTTGTACCCCGGGTCGTAGCCGAGGAGCTCGTCCCGGTGGTCCCAGCAGGCGGTGGACTTCGCCGAGGTGCATCCGTAGTTTGCTGTCGCGCTCGCGCTGCCGCCCCACCCATCCGAGTACATCCAGAAGTAGTCGGCGCCCAGCGTCGTGTACGCGGACGCCCACGTGCTCCCGAAGCCCACGTAGTGCTGGGGGTCATTGCCCACCGCGAACCCAGGGGCGGTCGTCGGGTCGCTGGAGGTGGTCGCAGCCTTCTGGGCCTCAGCGGTGAGGTACCGGTTCAGCCCGAGGTATGGCGGGAGCCCCCTGTCGACGCGTTCGAGATCGGCGATGACGAAGAGCTGCTGGGATGCGGTGAGGTGGATCCAGTTCGTGGGGAGCACCATCGCCCGGACCTTCTCTGCCTTCCTCGCCGCATTGATCGCCAGCAGCACGTACGCCGAGCAGGCAGCCGTGTTGCTGTAGGGGGGGAACACGATCTGCGAGGTGACACAGGGGTTCGGGCAACTCCAGCCGCCGGTGATCGGAGCGCACGCTCCGGACTGCAGGTAGTTCGGAGCCGGGGGAATGTTCGCCTTCGGATTGGTGGGTGGCACGAGCCCCGCAGCTGAAAGCGGCGACGCGGTCCCGCACAACACGAGTGCGAGGAGGCTCGGCACCAGCACCGCTGCGAGGAAGGGACGCCGCCTCATCAAACAGGCGACCACGCACACGCCAATCGATGAGCCCCCACGTCCGAACGGTATTGCCGGGGTTTCGCCTTGTCAACACATGGCACCCGCTTCGCCTCGTGTCGCGGTCCGTGCTCGCGAGGATTGTCGGGAGCGGACCGGTTCGCAACGCATGAAGCAACTTCTGCGCACACCCTGAAGTCGCTTCAACCGGCACCGCGTAATGTTGCGTGCTGGTGCACGCCCCCGGGCGTGCGCGCCAGTCGGGCTCCCGTAGCTCAGGGGATAGAGCGTCGGTTTCCTAATCCGGGTGATGGGGTGTTGCCGCCTCGGAGAGTCGACAAAACCCTTGGAAAACTTGGGTTCTGCGTTGCTCTCGAATTCTGAGATCTCGAAAGATGGGATCAAGATGGGATCAAGAAGGGATCAGATCGAGCCAGTCGGGCCCGAGGCAGGTTGATCCCGATGGCGTCGGACGTCTCATCCGGGCATGACGAGCCGAACTCCAACTGCGTCGGCTTCGACACTCGAACGCAGTGCGTTCGTCACTGTCAGGTCGTGCTCAGCGCTGCGCCGGTCAGTGAAGTCGACACGAGCAGTCCACCGCCAGGCGAACGTGAGCATTGCGTCGAATGCCTGGAAGTAGCCACCATGCGAGACAGCACTCAGCGCGGAGAGATAGTTGCTCCGATAGACAGTTGGAATGATGATCCGGATCTCTCCGGCTGCCTCCAACTCCGCGTTCATCATGACCCGAGCGATCCGGCCGTTCCCGTCGCTGAAGGGATGGACCTCAGCAACGAGGAACATCAGGTATGCGGCCCTCGCGAAGGGGCTCGTCAGTTCGCGCCCGAGGTCGAAGCCTCGACGAAGGGTGCCCGACACGAGATCCGGTTGCACGAACAGTGTCGAACCGGCGCGGTTCGCGACGGTCTTGAACGCACCAGGTCGATTCTCCGGTCGGCTCGTCATCAGAATCGCATGCCTCGAGCGCAGGAGTGCTTCGAGCTCATCTGGATCTTCGGGGGTTCTCATCATCTCAGCAGTGTCTGAGACGATCTCGAAGGTACCGAGAATGTCATGCGCGTCCGCTGGTCGCGACGGAGGCACGTGACGTTCGAAGCAGATGTCAGCTGCCTCGTCGAGCGTGAATTCGGTGCCTTCGATGAAGTTTGAGAAGTACGCCTCATAGAAGGGGAGGAGTGCCCGCCGAGCCTTGTCGGTTTCAAGTGCGGGCATCGTCAAAGGAGCAACGTCGAGAAGGTATGAAGCCAGACCTTCGAAGAGGGAGATTCGTGCCGCGTCGAACGGAGAGCCCTCGAGGCGAGCTGCCAAGGTCAGAGATGAGGCAGTGACGTCATCGCGAGTCATGAGTGCTGCGGAGATAAGGCGATTGAGATTTGTGAACTCGCGCTCTCGACCGAGCTTGGGTGCGATCGATCGTGCGCGATCCCGAAGTGCGTTCAGGCCAGCCTCGCCGCGCTGTTGAAGGAGCAACTCGATCCAGTCCTCGATCTCAGCCTGAGTCAAGGTTCGTCGGTGTCGCATCGTGGAGCGGGCTGGGGCGAGATTGTCCAACAAGCTTCGCTCGGTCGAACTGATCCAGATTCCTTCTGGAAGTTCCATGTCGCCCTCAACGTGGCCGGGACCGACCCGCGGGACAATCTCGACACCGGGCAGCGTCACCGGTCGTTGTCGGTCGTGCACGACGAACAGCAGTCCAACTTTCGGCATGCCGCCGCTGGGAACGGAGCGATCTGAGATCACCGCACCTGGGAACTCGTGGGCGACGATGCTCCAGAGGTTTCGGAGCACAATCGCCCCCGGATCGCTTGTCAGGTCACCCGTGTAGATCCCTCGAGCGAGGCGGCGGAGTCGACCTCGACGGACCGCACGAGTCAGCGCCGAGGAGAAATGGTCGGTTGCGAATACAACGTCTTCCCAGTTTCGGCCTTGCTCTGTCATGGCGATCTCTTCACTGCAAAACACTAACCTCCTTGGGGCAATTTGGCTAGTGTTTTGATGACAACAAGCGCCATGGCTCTGCTTCCGAGGACACGCGGACACGAATCTGAGTCCAGCGGCATCACTTCTTGCTGGTTTCCGGCGTTCTGCTAAACAGATTCAGCATGTGGTGTCCCTTGGAATATCCAGTGTGTGCAAGGGTTTACGTGAGCACGACTCGGGCGAATTGGTGCCATCTTTGGGAATTTGGTCCATGAATGGTCCACGACGTGCTTGACTGCCAAGATCACGTCCCGCTGAGTGGTGTCACTTGGACAGGAGCATCCTCAACGCTCCCGTGATCATGCCATGAGGCTCGGCGGCCCCGCTTCGAGTCC
>Ga0182012_10006431_pt1 | contig 11990 bp, 8 predicted proteins | sample 612S2SmetaG_FD_120486 | JGI IMG/M metagenome (GOLD analysis project Ga0182012, IMG submission 120486) | Permafrost microbial communities from Stordalen Mire, Sweden - 612S2S metaG | ecosystem: Environmental > Terrestrial > Soil > Wetlands > Permafrost | place: Sweden: Stordalen | collected...
GGCGACCGCGTGGGAACTGGCGACTTCGCCACTGGCCATGCCGCCCATGCCGTCGCATACGACGAAAATTCCGAGCGACTCGTCGTAGCCGAAGGCGTCTTCGTTGTTGGTTCGAACGCAGCCTATATCGCTGAGGGCGGAGACGGCGATGCGGAGCGGCGCGGGCGCGATTGCCGCAGGCATGGCCTGTTCGAAGGGGTCTTCGGGCGTTGGTGGCGCCGATGAAAAATCGTTCAGGAAATCTTCGGTCATGGTCTCCGCTCGGAATCGGAAAAGACGCTAGCGAGCTACATTCGAAACACAGTGGAACCCGCGCATGAACTCCGGATTGAGCAAGGGTGCGCCGGGGCCTGAGGCGTCAAACAGGACGATTTCAGGAGCTTGATTGTTAAAGGTGAAAGAAAACTTCAGGCGGTTGGGAGCGATCTGCGGCGCGGAATAGCTGAAGTGGAAGACGGACCACGGGCCGGCCATCTGCGGAGCAGTGTTCTTTTGCGTGGCGAGAGTGATTTTGCTGGAGGGCTGCGAGACCCAGTGGAATGTGGCCGACTGACCGCCCGCGCCGATCTGCTTGCCATCGATATTCAACACCGCGTCGGAAACTCCAGGCGACTTCAGCTCATTGAGGGTGAAGTCGAGCGAGGGCTGATTGCCGCTCGAGTAGAGCGTGGACGAAATCTTCTGCGCGCTGTTGAGGAAGGAAATGAACCCTGGATTGATGTGCACGGCTGAGCCGGGTGCTACGGCATACTGCGAGCCCTGCTGGACAACGAGAGCCCGCAATGATGTCGAGTAGAACTGCGCGAATGATCCGGTTGACGGCGCGAAGATCTGGGCGACTTCTTCAGTGGTCGCTTCAGTGCTGGATTGCGGATTGAAGGGGAACTTGGTGAGGAGCGGTTCGAGCTGACTGCAGAAAGCTTTGGCGGCGCCGCCCGCGGCGGCGGCGGGCGCCTGCGCTGCGAGATTCCTGGTTGAGGTAATGGGCGCTTCGAGCAGCGCGAAGCTGGTCTTGTCCATGTTGCCGGCCGAGTCGGGAAGGAAGGTGTTGCGCAGCGTTTCCGCGGCCTGCTCGGCGGTGATGGCTGCCTGCGTCACGGGCGCGGCGGCGGTTGGATCGTTGGCGCTGGTGGCATTGAGGGTGAGGTTCTTCACCGCGCCTTCAAGGCCCTGCAACGACTGAATGTAACCCTGGTTGGATTGGCCGATCAAACGGCTGTCGCCATTTGAAGGCGGAACGACTGTCTGCGGCGCCTGGAAGGCCGACGAGATTTCAGGCGCGGCCACGCCGGTGTTTGTGGAGATCAACGAGAAGAGCTCAAGCATCGAGGAGGTGTTGGAATCGAGCGCGCTGAGTTTGTTGCCGGCATCGGCGAAGTTGCGGTACTGCACGAACTGCGCCTTGTTGAGATAGGCACGCCAGGTCTGGATGTAATCGACGATGTAGGTTTTCTTGAGTTGATCGGAGAGAGCGGCGCGGTCAATCGGCGGACCGGACGAGGGGCCAAGCACCCATTCTTCGCCGCGGAAATAGGGGTCGGGATGCAGGATCGCGTCCTGCATGAACGCGAATCCATCCTTGCTGAATGCGCCTTGCACCGGATAGTTGTCAAAGATGTATTGCGCGGAGCCGGGGAACTTGCTGTTGAAGTCGAACGACGGAACCTTGTGGTTGGCGGCTGCGAGCATGCTTTGGTAGACATGCTGGAAACCCTGAAAGCCGTTGAGATAGGCGCGGGCATGCGCGACCACCACGTCGTTGCGCGTGCCTCCTGCGCCGCCCAAGCATGAGGACGGGCCGGGAAGCAGGTTGGCGTAGAAGGTGAACTGGGCTTGAGCCAGGGTAGCGACGGCGGGATCGGGCGTCGCGCTGCCGGTCCATTCGGTGAGCAGGGCGGAAGGCAGAAACTCAACCGTATCCTGCGCGGAGTCGGGATCGGGATTGGAGGCCGTGATCAGGTAGGACTTCAAAGGCCGGTACGCCGCGGAGTAATCGGAGTCGGGCGCGGGAACATCGGGGACGGCGCGCAGTTTGTTGATGATTGCTGTTTGCGTTGGAGCCAGCAGCAGAGTGCGGAATTTGTTGGCGTAGGCCTGGCAGGCGACGGGGTAGAGAGCATCGCCATGATAGAGGCCCATGCGATCCATCAGCGGCGGCCCGTCTTTGCGATAGCGAGCCAGTTCATCGAGGATCGCGCGGAGCTTGTCGAGGGATTCGAGATCGCCTTGCGCGGCGAAACTGCCTGCTGCGACAGGGGAAACCGGCACGGCGGCGGCTTTGGCAACTCGCTCTTCGAGGGCGCGATTCTTGAAGAACGAGATGGTGGCCAGAGCAAGGATCACCAGGATGATCGCACTTGCGGTTGCGAGCAGGGTTCGTTTCAGGAAGCTGGTGCGGGTACTGGCGCGACTGGTTTCGAGTGCCGATTTGTCGGCGAGCAGAATCTTCGAAAACAGGTGCGGCAGAAAGACCCACTGCGGAACTTTGCGTGTGCCGCCACGCCGGGGTTGGGGAGCGGCCGGCTGCTGGAATTGCGCGGCGAGCGAAAAGATGCGCGTGGCTCCGGCGTCGACCGGAGCTGCGGCCTGCTGCTGGGCGGGGCCGACTTCGAGCACGTCTTCAACAATGTGGGCGCGCATGCCGGCGAAGAAGAAGCCGCGCAGGAATGGGTTGACGCCGATCTGGCTGGGGCGCGCGACTTCGGCGAGAAAAGCTACGATGCCGTTGCGCAGCTTGCGCAGATCGCGCGGGAATTCATAGGCGCGGGCCAGGTCCTGGAGCTCGCCGCCGCGGGAGAGGATGTCGAGACGGAATTCGGCGAGGGCGTAGAGAAGCTGATCGAAGCGCGCGCCGATCAACGCCGAAGCCTGTTCCGTGTAGAGGCCGGTGCCTGTCGAGAGGGAAGACAGCAGCGAGCCGATGGGCAGCTTCACTTCCTCTTCGGAGAGACGGTTCGCATAGTCGGCAAACGGTGTGACGCGATCGAGTTTGGTGAACAGCACGTAAATAGGGAGCGAGATTCCGAGGGTCTGCGAAAGCTGGCGCAGGCGCTCGTTGAGCATTTGCGCGAGGGCGCGAATCTGCTCCGAGGTGCTGGGAGCGAGAATGCGCTCGATGCTGACGCACACTACGACGGAGCGTGCGGGAAGGCGGCTGTCTCCGAAGATGGAGCCCAAACGCGCGGGGATGGTGGCGCGTACCAGGCGCACCCAGAGCGGGGGTTGGCGCAGCAGCGCGCCGCCGGCTTCAACAAGGACATAATTGCCGGCCAGCCAGAGATTGGCGAGTTGCGTGGGAACGATCTGGCCGTCCTGATAGACATTGCCGGCGAGTAACTCGGGATCGAGACCTGATTGAAGCACGGTCTGCGTCTTGGCGGAGTTTTCATCGCCAATAACGTAGATGAGCGGGAGGGCCGCGAGCGATTTAGCGCCGGCGCGATTGGCCTGTTTGACTTTGGCGTCGGCGTCGCGCAACACAGAATTCAGATTGATAGCGTCGGGCGTGTCGGCGCCGCTGGTTCCGGAGTTGCTGCCAGACTTACCCAGAATCCAGACCACGAATCCGATGGCCAGCGCACCAAAAAGCCCAAGGATCACGCAGAAGAGAATCAGCTTGGTGCCTTCAAACTTCAGAGCAAACCCGCCCCAGATGACGAGAGCCAGATAAACCAGGAAGATGAGTATCCCAATCAGTACGCGTTTCACAGGGACACCTCCGAGCGGCTGGTTGACGTCTGAAAAGGCCGAGTCTCATTTGCGTGGTTGACGGAGGATTGCCCGCTGCCTTGAACTGCGGGAACCGACTGGCCGAGCACGAAAATGTAACCGACATAGGCCACCACGGTGACGACGACCAGCAGAACGGTGGTGATCAGCAAGTTGCGCACCCACGGATCGCCTTTGGGCGCAGGCGGAGCAGCGGGTGTCTCGGGGGGACGGAAGAGCGCATAAGAGCCGCGGATGCGCGTAATCTTTTCGCGAATCCGATGCAGGATGGAATGAATCTCCGACGCGTCACCGAAGGCGAAACGTCCGCGGTAGCCGAGCAGCAGGCAGAGCGCATGCAACTCGAGCACATCGGCAACCTCGGCGGATTCGGGGCGATTGAGCAGCTCGGTGACGTTGCGGAAGAAGTTTTCTCCCGCGAAGTGTCCGCCGAACATCTCTTCCTGCAACGGACGGCGCGCCCAGTCGGCGAAGGTCGGGTCTTTGGAATTCAGCACGCTTTCATCGAGGAATCCGATCATTGCGTAAATGGCCATCTTGGAGGCTTCATCGCTGTAACCCATGGCGGATGCATCTTTGACGGCTGCTGAAATCATTTTGCGCAACGTGGCGCGGAAGGTCTCGGCATTCTCAACGCGCTGGACAAAAAAGCGCGTGCGCAGAATGACGGTGAACACTTCCTGAAAAGCCAGCGCCAGATTATTTGTCTTCATCTCTGGAGGAACGGAAGCTTGAGGAGAATTCATTCTGATGTCTCCATGATGATGGTGAGGTCAAAGGTTGCGTCCCCGAGGTCGCCGGGCAGATAGACGCCGACCTGCTTGGTCTGGAGAATATGCTGCCAGCACGCGCCGCTGAGGGAGACGGAGAAATAGTGCATGTCGGCCTGCGAGTGAAGCGCGGCGGGCGGGACCGGGACGTGCATGAGCTCAAGGCCGGGAAGCGCGCGCTGAACAAGCTTGGCAACGCCTTCGGCTGAGCAGACCTTGACGAGTTTGGGCGTCTGCCGAAGCAGGACGGATTCGGTGACAGAGGAGCGGATGCCGAAGATCCAGCGTGCGCGGCGCAGGCAACGCTCATCCTTCACGTCAGCGGCATAGATGTAGTTTTCCGCCTTCCGGAACTGGAGCGTGACGGTGTTGGAGGGCGCGACGATTTCGAGGTAACGCCGGATCAGAACATCGAGTTCCTTGAAAGTTGTCGTCAGGTCAAGGTGGCGATACGCGGGAATCTCGTCTCGTGTGGATTCGAGGGCAAAGGTGCTGAGGGAGCCGGCGAGCCGGGCAAGATCGCGGTAGACCTCTTCGGGGTGACTGCGACGGTCCTGAAGATGGTGGCGCAAGGCAGGAAGCGTAGAGCAAAGCGCATGAAGAAACCAGTAGTTGGCGACATCGAGCGCCGAGGTTCCGAGTTCGAATCGACCGGAACTCTGCCTGACACTGCGCGTCGAAGTGATTTTCTCGTCGATGGCTTGCGTCAGGTGGTGGAGGAGCAGAACCAGGCCCTGGCTGGCGCTGATGCGCAGGGATGGCGGAATGAACTCAGGGTCGGAGGTAAATCCGCCGGCCCCGTCGCGGACGATGCGGGCGATGGGGAATGAGATGGTGTCCGGAGAAAGCTGGGCCTGGCTGAGGAGGACGAGATTCTTGCGGGCGAACGAGACACTATATTCGCCCTGGCCGACGGACTCGTCTCTAAGTGTGCGCTGAACCGCGCCGTAGCGCACGCCCGCTCCGCCAGTGAGATCGCAGTCAAGGCCCTGGTCGTAGCGCGGCGGAATGGCGAGGTGGAGGATGATTTCACTGTCGGTGGATGAAAAGAGGCTGCTGAGATTCGCGGGTTCGGGAGCGGAGTCGCAGTCGGGAAGATCGAAGATCAGGCCGTCGGGAAGGATGCCCGAGGCGAAGCTCAGGATGGCGAGGCCGTTTCGGAGCGCCTCGGTGTCGATGGAGAAATGGAGAAATCCCCACGGCTCCTGGCGCAGATTGGAACTGAGGAACCACAGCGTGTCTTCGAAATAACGGCTCTGCGTCTGGAAGTGATGGGGACCGAGATGCATGCCTTCCGACCAGACGACGCGCGACAGAAACTTCATAGGAGGGAGACCACCGTGGGCGAGAGTTGGAGATCGTTGTGCTTCCAAATCGATGCAAGGCGAAGATGAAGTTACCGCAGTTCGAACTTCATTGATGATGCATTCTGCCGGTCCGGGCGGTGTGAGAAAGCTCTTTGTGGAGCGTATTCTTCCGGTGTAGCGAGTTGCAAGCGCATTATACGCAAAATCTTTTTTGGCTGAACAGGTAAATCGGGAGCAGCGAATGGTTTATGCTACCCGCATCGTACCGGAGGCCGGATTCCATGGACAAACCGACGACACCTGCTGGGCCCAATGCTTCCAATTCTCCCTGGCCGGAGGATTCCGGATCAGGGCAGGACTTTGGCGCAACGGGCATTTTCGGGACGGTGAATGCGCCGGAACCGGTGAAGGATTTCGCGGAGTCCAGCCCAGAGCCCGATCCCCTGGCCAAGTGGCTGACCGAACCGGCGACGGCGCAGCCTCAAGCGGCGCCGCAGACCTTGCCGGAGACCTGGCCGCAGCCCTTGCCGCCCGCACCGCAGCCGGCGCCCGCACCGAAGGAATTTACGGAGCCAGTGGTGCATAAAGTGGTGTTTGGCGGAGGCGCGGCGGAGAACTCGCCGGAGCTGCTCGATCGCCTGCGGGCAGCATCGGCAGAGCGTGCGGCCGCGGAGAAAGTCCCTGCCGCCGAGACGGGCAGCAAGGGCAGTGGAGGATTTACCGAGTTACTGCGCACTCTGGGCACGGAGCCCCCAGCGCCGCCTGTTGTGCAAAGAGAAACGCCGCGGCCCGCGCAGGATTCGGGGTTCACCTCATTGCTTAAAACGCTTGAGACACCGGTGGTTTCGTTTCCGGTGGAAGCGCCCTTCAAGCCGGTGCCTCCTGCTGCGCCGGCGCCGGGCGGATTCACGGAGCTGCTTCGAGCGACCACGCCCGATGCCTCCGAGTTTGATCGTCCGCAAACGCCGAGTTCCGGATTTGGGGATGCGCCGGGGAGTGGTGGCGCTCCGGCGGGGAGCAAGCCGGGAGCATTCACGCAGTTATTCGGAACATTGGGTGGCGCGGGGACGACCGAGACGGCGCCGCCGGTCCCGCCAACATCAAGTTCCTTCAGCGCAGGTTCCTCTGGCGCAGGCCCAGGGTCGTTCACGCGGATGCTTTCGCTGGAGCAGCAATCGGAGCAGCAATCAGCCCCAGCGCCTCCGTTCCACGAGGTGCCGAAGCCGATCGCGGGAAGTTCGGATTATGGCGCGGCGCCCCGAACCGAGAGTCCGGCAGTGGTCCTCGATCCGTTTGCTTCTTCGCCTTTGCCGGAAGCGCCGCCAATTCAAAATACGCCGGCGGGTTCCGGAGTTGGGATTACGCGACTGATTCAGATGCTGGACGAGCCTTCCAGGGCGCCGGCGCCGCACTTCGAACCGGCGCCCGTGAGCCAGCCGCCGGGGCCGGAGCCGGGCGTCTGGACGCAGACATTCGCGTCTCTCGCTGAATCCAACAAGCCTGCCGCGGCGCCGGCCAAGACACCGGAATGGTCTTCTCCGCCACCGGCTTATCCAGCCGCGCCAGTTTCCCCGCCGGCGTTCGAACCGGTCTTGAACAAGCCGGCATCTCCCGGTCCATCGGGGCCGAGTGAGTTTACGCGAATTCTCGATGCGTCGAAGATGCGCGAATTATCGATGAGGGGTGGAGCGGCAGCGACGAGCCCCGCATCAGTTCCGGCCCCACCACCGAGTTTTGCGCCGCCTGCTCCGCAAGTACCCATGCCGAATTATCCGATGCCCGTTGCACCAACTCCGATGGCGAGGCCAGGGATGGGTGGGATGCCGCAGCCGGGCGGATTCGCACCGCCTCAGCCGCCGCAGGTTCCCAACTATCCTATGAACTTCGGGCCGCAGGCTGGAGGGATGCCGGCAGTGGGCGGCAGCATGCCGCAGGCGCCGGGCATGTACGCGCCGGCTGTACCAGTTCCTCCCGTTCCGCAGGCTCCGCCGGTCAAAGCGCCCGATCCAGGGGCGGGGAAGACGCAGCAACTCCTGCTCATCATGGGAGCGGTGATTATCGTTCTGCTGGTCGCGATTCTGGTGACGGTGATTTTTCTGATGAGGCATTAGCGAGTGATATGATCGCGGCAGAAACGTTCGATGATCGATGGTTGGTGAAGGCTGGAAAGAGTAATGCAGGCAAATCGATCTTGATCAAGTCTTGTACCCGGAGCACAGTATCCCTGCCCGATTCAATTCTGCTCGGACAGATACGAAGCAATCTTTGCTAGTGGAGGCGGCATGCGAACCCACAGGTTAGTCGGCGTCTGCGCTGTCGGCCTCTTCTTTTTATCGGTCCAGAATCTGACGCGCGCTGCGTCCGACGAGTTGCAAGTTGAGTACAACGCGCGATTGGGAGTGACGTCCAGAGCGGATTTGGATCAGCGCCTCCGCGCCCACTTTGCCGTGGGCACAGCGCACCCGGCGGGAATCTTGAACTGTGAGGAACTGCTTTCTAAACAGGGACGGCAAGCAGCGAGCCGCGGATCCCAAACAATGCACTCCACGCTTGTGGATTGCTTGGTGTTTTCTGAATTGCGAGGCGCTTTACCCGCTCATTCTTCATTCTTGCGTGAACTTAAGTGGGACGAGCAAGTGCTTCGCCTGTTGCCTCCCCAGCTCGCCATTTCCGTTTCCGCCGAGTCAAAGCGCGCTGCTGAAACGGCCGCAAATCAAGGCCGCAACTGGCAGGATGTCGACCCGTCTGTCGCAGCCAGCGCTGGTTCAAAAGGGCCAGAAGAAATAGTAGTGACCGGAAATGGCTTTAGTGAGCGGCTCATCCTTTGGGGCCGCGGCGACTTCGATGGCGACGGGATCGAGGATTTATTGGTTCAATCGTTCGATACCCTCACAGAAGGCACTTACCGCAACACCCGTCTCTTTGTGCTGACCCGTCGATCGGCAGGTGGCCATTTTTCGCTTGTCCGTTCCCTGTTTTGATTACTTGTTGGGGGCTTTGGCTTTTGCGTCCGCAGCCGCTTTTTCCAGTTGAGCCTTGGTCCAGGTATTGCGAGATTCCTGGATGCCCAGGCGATGGCATTGTGCGGCTGCGGTTGCCCAATCCTCGGCTTTGACCGCTGTGCAGAAGGACGGAAACTGTGAAGTGAGTTTTCCAACGCCAAGATTGAACGCCATATCGAAGATGGCGGCGCAGGCCTCATTCGGATAGGTGTTGAAGTCGGGAAACGTAGCTGAGAGGGTCGTGGTAAATGCTCGAACATTGGCTTGGATCAACTGGTCGATGACCGTCTCTGGAAGATCAAGCTTGGTGAATTGTTTGTAATAGGTCACGAGTTTCCCGGCTGGCTGTTTATTTACATTATCAAAATCCGTCTTTATCTCATCTGGACTTGCCGGGCCTGCGAGGACGGGCGGCTTGGCTGCAATATCGGGCCGTCTGACAAAGGCCAACTTCTGTGCCGCTGCCACGCTAGGCAGCATGTTTCCCACTCCCACCGTGACATTCCCAGCGGTGTCATCGTACATGTACGAAGCCACACCTTCAAACTGCTTCAACTTTGGCAAATACGTGGTTGTGTCCAGCATATGCAAACCTCCACGACAGACTATCACTCATTGAAATACCTTGGAGTCCAACCCCTGGTTCAGACAGTTCGTTCCCATCGATGCCGGTCCTGCCTGGGGTGTTCTTTCCCATGCAGAAGCCTGGCGATCCCGACAAGCAAAACTCTCACACCGGTTGGGCGAGCAGGATGATCAACTCCATCTGCGGATTGAGCAACTCCGCCGGCGCATAGACCGCGAAGTTGCGCGCACGCTGCACCGACTCCCACACGGGACCGCCCGTTTCGATGGAGAAGTATTGATGGCGCAGCTTGACCGGGATCGATCGCGGCGGCGTGGGCACGTGCTGCAGTCGCAATCCGGGAAGCGCATTGCGAATGAGGGTTTCGAGCTGTGTCGCGGAGCAGGCTTTGAGGAGTTTTGGCGCGCGGTCGATCAGATCCGCGTCGCGAATATCCGCTGAAATCGCAAGGTAGAATCGTGAGCCTTCGAAGTAAGCATCCTTCTCGATTGAAGTGGCATAGATGGTGTCGCGGACCATCTTGAGCGGGAGGGCTACGAAGTTGCTGGGAACCACGGTCTCGAGCATGACGCGGATCAGGCGGTCGAGTTCTCCGAAGCAGGAGCCGAGCTGCTCGTGGTTATACGCCGGCAGGTCTTTAGGCGCGATCTTGCTCGAGAAGGCGGTCAGCGCACCGGCCAGATCGGAGAGTTCGCTGAAAAGGAGTTCGGGCTGGATGTTGGTTGACTCGTGGAAGTGGCGAAGCACCGGGAGATGGCTGTTGATGGTGTAGAGCAGCCAGAAATTGGCGATGTCGGACGCTGAAAAATCCGCCAGCGACTGGTTCTTCTGGCGGCGTGCGCCGGAAAGCTGACTGCTGCGCGCGACCAGCAACTCAACCATGTTGCTGAGAATGCGCTTGAGGGTGGGGTGGGCGTGAATGTCGATGAGCGGAGGAATGTAGGTTGGATCGACCTGATAGATGCCTGTCTCGGAGCGCAGAATACGCATGAAGCCGAGGATGACCGACCCCTCGCGGTTTTCGCCTTCGGCAAGGATTTGCAGGTTCTTGCGCGCCACCTGAACGGGCTTTTCTCCGCTGCCGGTGTTCTCGTCGCGCACCATGAGCAACTGAGCCAGAAACCGGGTGCTCACGCTGCCGCGGTTGACTGAAACGTTCATGCCGCCCTGGAGGTATTCCGGGACGGCGAGATAAAAGGTGCAGCTTTGCCGTCCATCCTTGAAACACTCGTCCAGTACACGCGCGGGTGGAGGGTATTCCGAGGCGGGGATGTCGAGCGGCAGCGCGTCGGGGAAGATGCCGGAGGCGAGGGTGATGGCCAGCCGCCCTTCCGAAAGCGCCTTGGTGTCGATCTGGATTTCGCGAAAGCCCCAGGAACGGGCGTTCAGCGAGTCCAGGTAGAAACGCGCGCTGTCTTCAACAAAGCGTTCCTGTGCCTGCAGATGTTGGGGCGAGAGGAAGGTACCCTTGGACCAGATGACGGGTTGGAGCTGTCGCATTTTCTTCTTCAGCCTCGGCTGAGTATGTCATATTACCTTACTTGTTGAGCCAAAAAAGTGTCCAAAAAGGAAAGTGCCCGCGGTTCGCGATATTGAGGGTGGCGGACGATCCCCGGCCGGTGAACTTACCGGATAGCGTCCGCAAGATACTTGCAACTTCTGATTTTTGTCCCGACGCTCCAGGTTGAATTTACCTCTGGATCAAGTGAGTCGAACATGACCCACATACTCACATGGGAAGGAACAGATTGGATCCGAACCCCAGAGGCGCTGTTGATGAGGAGGCCGTGAAAAAACGGCGAAGAAAGGCGAAAAGCGCGCCTGGCAAGGCGATGGTCGCATAAGTTCGCAAGTTCAAGGGGCCGGAAAATCGTTTTGAGAAAAAGTGAGAACGATTGTTTTCCGCTATGTTACGTTCGAGTTTACCTTGGGTCGACAGTAAGTTAGTCAAAGAATTCTATGGACAGCAAACGTTGATTTGTGCTTTCTTTGGGTTTGTTGAATTCAATCGCATTTCCGGAGCGTTATGGCAAGAGAGAGTACGCAGCAGAAACTCAGTCGCGTCCGGGCTCCCCGGGTGCAAATCACTTACGACGTTGAAGTTGGCAGTGCGATCGAGATGAAGGAACTGCCCTTCGTGATGGGTGTCCTGGGCGACCTGACAGGACAGCCGGAGAAACCTCTTGCGGCCCTGAAGGATCGCAAGTTCGTCGAGATCAATCCAGACAACTTCGACAGCGTGCTGAAGGGTATGTCGCCACATCTGAAGTTCTCGGTTGAGAACAAGCTGAGCTCCGACCCGAAGGCCGGCCAGGTTGGCGTCGATCTGCATTTTGAGAGTTTCGAGGACTTCGAGCCTGCCAAAGTGGCGGAGCAGGTGGGACCGATCAAGGAGTTGCTCGACCTGCGCACCAGGCTCTCTAACCTGCGCGGCAGCCTGCAAGGCAACGACCAGCTCGATCAGGCGTTGTTTGATGCGGTTTCAAAGACTGAGGAACTGAACAAGCTGCGCGCGGAAATCGGCGGCAAGGCGGAGGGGGACAAGCATGAGTAACCCTGCGAAGGAAGCGGCGGCGCAAGCTGTCGAAGTACAGAC
>Ga0182012_10006433_pt1 | contig 11987 bp, 12 predicted proteins | sample 612S2SmetaG_FD_120486 | JGI IMG/M metagenome (GOLD analysis project Ga0182012, IMG submission 120486) | Permafrost microbial communities from Stordalen Mire, Sweden - 612S2S metaG | ecosystem: Environmental > Terrestrial > Soil > Wetlands > Permafrost | place: Sweden: Stordalen | collected...
CGGAACGCGTATCGGAGCGCAGATCAGCTTCCAAATCCAACTCGCCGCGAGCCAGCAGAATCGTGATGCCGTGATCGCCGATAGGGCCGGAAAGCAGAACCTTGTCGCCGGCGCGGACAACTATAGGATCGAGAGTGACGCCACACAACGGGCGGCCAATTCCAGTAGTGGTGATGTACATCTGATCGGCCTTTCCGTGTTCGACAACCTTTGTATCGCCGCCTACGATCCTGACGCCCGCGTCTTGCGCGGCTTTCGCCATTGCGCGAACTTCCGCTTCGAGAACCGACGTCGGTAAACCAGCTTCGAGAATATAGGTAACGACGAGAGCCTCGGCTTTCGCTCCCGACACGGCTAAGTCGTTTACCGTTCCGTTGACCGCGAGTTCGCCGATTGAGCCACCGGGAAAGCGCAACGGCTTGACCACGAAGCTGTCGGTCGTGACAGCGACGCTCGTGCCGTTCACAGAAACATGCGAAGCGTCGGCTAAAGGGCCAGGGCTGAGTCCAAACAACAAAGGAGCAAACAATCCCTCGACCAGGCGACGGCTGGCCTTGCCTCCCGCGCCGTGCGCCATTTCAATCTGCGCGTCGCGAAAGCGAATCGGCGCGGGCTTGGATTCCGCGACGGTGGGTAGGCTCACGCGATCATCGTCAGGGCGGATGGTGCCGTCGCTTTCCGGTGTTCGTAGTTGTAATACGCTGCGCATGATCCTTCCGATGACACCATGAGCGCGCCGACTGGGCGCTCGGGCGTACACTCACGGCCAAAAAGTTTGCACTGACGCGGCTTGAGCACGCCTCTCAAAACTTCTCCGCACTGCGCTGCTTTGGGATCGGTGACCCGGATGCCGGGAACGGTGAAGCGCCGCTCCGTATCCCACTCGGCATACTCCTCGCGCAGAGACAGCGCAGATTGCGGAATGGTTCCCAGGCCGCGCCATTCAAAATATGGGCGTAGCTCGAACACTTCCGCCATCGCCTTCAATGCCGCAGGATTCCCCTCCCATGGGACGACGCGCTTATACTGATTCTCGACCTTGGCTTCGCTCGCATTGAGTTGGCGCAGGAGCATGACCACCGACTGTAGTATGTCCAGCGGCTCGAAGCCGGAAACCACAATTGGCTTGTGTTCAGCCTTGGCGATCCATTCGTAAGGGCGACATCCTATCACGGTGGACACGTGGCCGGGGCCGATGAATGCCTCCAGTCGCATGTCGGGAGAAGCCAGAATGGCTCGCATTGCCGGAATAATGGTGACGTGATTGCAGAATACCGAAAAGTTGCGAATGCCCTCGGCCCTAGCCCGCATGAGCGTGAGCGCGGTAGACGGCGCAGTCGTCTCGAATCCTATCGCGAAAAACATCACATGCTTATCGGGATTGAGCCGCGCCAGCTTTAATGCATCGGAGGGCGAGTACACGATGCGAACATCCATTCCGCGCGCTTTATGTTCCAGTGGACTTCCCTGCGTTCCAGGTACGCGCATCATGTCGCCGAAGGCAGCGAAGATGACGTTAGTATCCTGCGCAATGGACAGCCCGTCATCGATTCTGCCCATGGGCAGCACGCAAACCGGACAGCCCGGGCCGTGAATCAGCTCGATGTTTTCGGGAAGGATATCTTTCAATCCGAAACGATAAATCGCATGAGTATGACCGCCACAGACTTCCATCATCCGGTAGTGCCGTTCGCTCCCTGCCAGACGGCGAATTTCTTCTGCCGTTTTCGAGATCAACTCGGGACTGCGGAATTCATCAACGAATCGCATAGGTTTCACACCGCCCTGAAGTAGTCAGGCCTAAATCAATTCACATCCTCCAGCCCGTACCCTTCTACTTCCTGCATCGCGCCGTCAATCTCTCCCAACATACGTAGCGTATTCATCTGGTCGGCAGCGTCTTGTTCGCTGATCTTGCTCATGGCAAAGCCCACGTGAATCAGCACCCAGTCGCCGGGCACAGGCTTGTCGTCTTCCAGCAATCCGAGATCGATTCTCCGCCGGACTCCGGCTACCTCCACCAGCGCGGAGCTCGGAGACCACGATGACTCTTGGCCCGGCGGGGCGGAAATCAACGAAGAGACTTCGATAATCTTTCCAGGTATTGCTAAACACATGACACCGTCTCCCTCGAGATCGCGACTCGCCTCATTCTACGCCCAAAATGCCCCTTATAAGTCCGCACAAGCTTGCTTACGCGCCCGAGACGCTGTCGTCCTACTCGATGACGCACGTCTCAACCTCTTACGATCCGCCGATCGTCTTCAGCAGCTTGTCGATAAGGGATTCGACCAGACCTACAGCCTCGTCCGCCGCTGCTTCTACGGGAGCGCTCAATCCCATCTCGCCTTCTTCTCCGCCGAGCGTAAGCGGCTCGCAGCCCACAAGCATCAGATTCTTGATCTCGATGTTCATGGCCCGCGCCATTTGCAGAACACTGGCGGGATTCATGGCATGAGCTTCGACGACGGCGGAGGGTACTGCGGAGTCTTCGCCAGCCTCCAGCTCTGGATCAATCACATAGAGCGTGCCCGGCGCGTCACCGTGCGGGCAGGCGTCCACAAGAATCGTCGTCTCGTACTCATCCTGCAACGCATAAACCAAGTCGAAGCCACGAATGCCGAAGTCGACCACGCGAACGGATTCGGGCAATTTTCGCGTCGCCAGACGGCGCACGACTTCCACGCCAAAGCCGTCATCGCCGAGGAAAATGTTGCCGATACCTGCGATCAAGATCGTCGGCTTCTGCGCCATGCATGCTGGCGGGAACTCGTCCGGAGAAAGCGGCTCCAGTTCTTCGACATCGAAAAAGAAACGATGACCGGGCTGACGAAGCAGACCCAGGTCTCTGCCCGGATCTTCGTCCAACACTACGCAGGCATGATGCTTCCCTTCGTAATCCTGCTCGATGCATTCGATCACCGCAATTTGACCCGCCAAAGCCACGTCCATTACGTCGCCGCCAGGACGGGGATGCAATCGCACTCTGCTCCCCGTCGTCACCAGAACGCCGGAGATCTCCACGCAATCTACTTTTGTCTTTTCTTCCAGGAGACTGAATTCCCACTCGTTCATCGGAAATCCCCCTCCAGAGGCCGCAAGTTTCGCAGCACGCCATGAAGCTTCATAAACTGTTCTTCGGGCAAAGCTTCGGTGCGCTCCAGCATTCTGCGAGCATGCTCGTCGGACTGCCGCATCTCGCGTTTCTCGTCGTCGGTGAGAGTCATGATTCGGAGCATTAGTATTTCGTCAATCTCGGTTCCATCGAAAAGATCACCGGCGCTTTCTGGCGCGATCTGCGGATGGTCAGGAAGAATGATCGGCGAAGACAGCATGGTGTCGAGGTCTCCATCATTCCCGACGAGCACAGGCCAAGTCCCCACGTTCTGACAACGGGCCGCGTCTGCACAAAGATGGTCCGGAGACGAACTTAGCGAACAAAAACGTCCATCCTCGACGCCGAGTACGGTATGGGTGGACACTAATGAACTCAGTAATGCGTCTTCGCGATTCACGTTCTCCGCGATTGTGAACGGCGTTACATTGCGAATGGACACGGTGATCTTGAAGAAGCCGTTGTGAAGATTTTCACTTGCCACTTCGACGACTCCATTTAATTCGCTTTTCTGTCGGATGATGACACCGACAGCACGGCCGGCCTTATCTCGCAAATACTCAGATTGTTCTTCGGCGGAATAACAAAACGGCTGGAGTAGCGGCGCCCGAACCAGAGCTTCAACATGGCACAAAGGTAAAATCACTTCGCGTTCAACCGCTTCCTGCCACGGCTGATAAATTCGTCCCGCAACCTCGATAGTTGGGACGGAATGAAAATCCGGAATTGCGCCGTTTGTCGGCTCGAAAGAAGTATTCAACTGTCCAATCGACCTCTCCACCAGCTGCAGGAATCGCACGCGAACCTCAACCGTAGTGAGCGCGGTACCTTCGAGCAGACATTCCGTCCGTATCATCCAAGCTTCGGTTCCGCCTTGATCCTCGCTATACGACCTTGGACAGAGTACGCCGAAATTCCAGCGCCTACGATTCTTCACCGAGGATGGCCGATACGGATAGAGCATGTATCCTTCATACAGAACAGCTTTCGCGATCTGGCTCACGGCGGCAAGGTTCATTGGATCGCTGGCTCCTCGATCGGAATGATGCTCTCCAAAGCTTCTTCCCAGGTCGGAATGCCGCGCTTTACTTTGTATTGATACAGCCGGTCGAACGCATCCCGGTGCAGGCACAGCCACGCGCTGTTCGGATAATAAGACTGCATCATGTCGCGCCAGGTTTTCACCGGCAGTTTGAAGCGTGCTTCTTTATCCCAGGAAATCGGAGCGACCTGTAAGTCTCCATCTTCGTTGGCATAAAAGACCGTTCCGCTGAACTGAAGGCAAACCGGAACCTCCCCCTTGGCTAGACCGTCGAAGTATTTCGTCGCAGCCACATTGAAATCGAAGGTGCAAGGAACGGGCACGTCCGCGACAGTCGAGCCCGTGAACGAAGGCACCACGATGCTGGCATGTGTCCACAACAAACTCTTCAGGGTCTGGCTCCAGCGTGCGGGATCGTCAAACAAGTCGCGCAATCGGGCTTGATCTTCTCGCGAGTACTTGCGGCGGCCGACTTCAATCTGAATCTGGCAACGCAGTGCAACCGTGTGTATCTTCTCCGCGAGATTGACGGTCGTCAGCCGCAACTTGAAGGCCAGCAACGGAGAGATAGTGTGCGGCACCACCTCTGCGCCTTCGATTTGAAAGTTGAGTTCAGGCATGAGCTTCCTCTGCCGTTCGGGGCAGCGCATTCACTTTCGAAGATCGCGACTTCAGACTCGTGAAGAACTTGCCCAGTTCTTGCCAAACCTCGGTGCCGCCGGAAAGCCCCTTCCAGTGCAGGCGAATCAGTCCGACCAGTTTGTAACACTCGTCGATTGGCAGCAGATAGTACTCCAGCTCAGAGTAGCCGCGCGAATAACCGAGCCGATTTACCAGCAAAGCCTCGACATCGGATTGCATTCCGGCGAGCACAGGATTGCGTCCAACGATGTCATTCCACGACTCCAGCCCGAGCAAAGATTCGGTTGCGCCCGCTGGGCTGGGATACATGGCAATCGGCCGACGTTCCAGGCTGCTATGGAAGAAAAAAGCCATGCTGATCGGAACCATCAGGCCATTCCATTCGCCATCCGTAAGGTTGAGATCGGGCAGCGCGAGGACGCGACGTGGCACCCGCTTATACTTCATGATTTGACCGCTGAACAGCAGCGCGCAACCATCACAGGCGCATACCAGACGCCTTTTTGCGAGTTCAATCAAATGAGGATGATCGGGACGCAAGCCGACGGCGCATAAATCGCATTTCTCCAATGGCGGTTTTTCCCGCCGCGCAAACTGCCGAAGCAATCCAAAACCGGCGGCGGGTTCCAAAAATTGTCCAGCGCTCATCTCTAGGCCGCGCCTCCCGAACCCAGTCGTGCATCAGTTGTCGCCAGCGCACAACTTGCGATCAAACTGTCTAAGGCCACGAACCCGGAAACAACCTGCTCATCTAATCCTTCAATAGTGAGTGAGACAATGTCCGGTGCGGCGTCATAAATCACGCCTTCCAGATTCGCTCGTATGGTTTTAGCGGTCGAGCCGCAGGCGTGCTCACCAGTACGAACTGTTAGGCGAACTACGCCTTCCTCTGATTCCAGCGCTTCGACCTCACAACCTTGTTTACGCAGTTGAGGCTTGACCCGTTCGACGGCCTTTAGAACGCGGGTATCCATGTCGTCAGGGTGCAGGCCGTAAAGAACGAGCACGCCACTCACGATGGGGTCGCCGCCCAGTTTTTCGATCAACTCTATTCCGGGTTCGCCCGTCTCAGAGATCACATCCAAAGTGCGTTCCAGCACGGAGCCGTGCAGATCCATTAAGGATTGCATCAGCTCCTTGGTCGAAGCCCGCACCCCAGGATCGGCGATGGACTCGACCTCCTCAACCAGTTCACCAATCCGCCGTACTCGATCTTGAAAACTCTTATCTTCGGCCACAGTCCTCCTCGCGAATGCGCGATCCTAGAACAATTCCTGTTACGGTTGCAGCCCGAACATGGGCGAATGTCGCGTCTCCAGCACCTTGCCGTTACCCAAGTACATGTGGACGCCGCAAGGCAGGCACGGGTCGAAGCTCCTTACTGCGCGCATAATATCGATCCCCTTGAATTTGTCCGGACCGTTTTCCTCGAAGATCGGCGTATTTTGCACCGCATCTTCGTAAGGCCCGGGTGTACCGTACATGTCGCGAGGATTCGCATTCCACGGTGTTGGCGGATAGGGATGATAATTCGCGATCTTACCCTGCTTGATCACCACGTGATGGGAGAGCACGCCACGCACTGCTTCGTGGAAGCCGCAGCCGATGGCCTCTTCCGGAACTTTGAAGTCGGTCCATGTCTTGGTGCGCCCGGCATGCAATTCTTCCAGCGCTTTCTCCATGAAGTGCAGCGCCGCACAAGCCGCGTAAACCTGAAAGTAGGTGCGCGCCCGGTCGCGCTCGATGGCGTTGCTCCACTTGGGCACTTTCCATTCGAATTCCATCTCCGGCAGCGAAGCGGTCTTAGGTAAATACATTTTCACGCTGCTGCCGGTGGACTTGATGTAGCCGATGTCCACTAAGCCGGCCAGAGCCGTTGACCAAAGCCGAGCGATAGGGCCGCCACCAGTGTCCATCGCGAGATGATCGCCAGTGCGTTTGTCGAGCCAGCGCGGCGACATCACCCACGTATACTTCCCACCAAAATCGCGCTTCTGCGGATGCGGAATCGTGGTTTGATTCCAGGGATGATTCTTATCCACAGGATTGCCCAGCGGATCCGTCTTCACAAACGTCGGGGAATTCTGCCAGTCATCGTAGTAAGAACTGCCGAGCAGGATGCGTATGTTCAGGTTGATGTCCACAAGATCGGTGGTGACAAGTTTGCCGTCGATCACGATGCCCGGCGTCACGAACATCGCACGGCCCCAGCGCGTCATATTTTTGTAGCTGTAGTCGCACACAGCGGGGTCATTGAACGATCCCCAACAAGCCAGCAACACTCGGCGGCGGCCTACTTCCTCATAGCCGGGTAGCGCGTCGTAGAAAAACTGGAAGAGGTCGTCATGCAACGGAACAACCTTCTTCATGAATTCGACATACTTCATCAGGCGAACCAGATAATCGGTGAACAGCTGCACTGTGGGAACGGTTCCCACGCCGCCGGGATACAACGTTGAAGGATGCACGTGACGACCCTCCATCAGGCAGAACATCTCGCGGGTCATGCGGCTCATCACCAGAGCTTCCCGATAAAAGGTTCCAGTAAAAGGATTGAGCGCCGTCATAATATCGGCGATGGTCCGATAACCATGCAGATTGGAGTGCGGCGCCGGCGTCGATTGCGCCTTCGCCCACACCTTGGGATTGGTCTCCTTCACCATCTGCTCGCAGAAGTCCACGCCGACCAGATTGTCCTGGTAGATATTGTGGTCAAACATGTATTCAGCGGCTTCGCCGAGATTCACGATCCACTCGGCAATCGCTGGTGGACGAATCCCGAACGCCATGTTCTGCGCATAGGTCGCACAGGTCGCATGATTGTCGCCGCAGATGCCGCAGATGCGGCTGGTAATGAAGTGCGCGTCGCGGGGATCTTTCCCTTTCATGAAAATACTGTATCCACGAAAGATAGACGACGTGCTATGGCATTCAACCACTTGCTTGTTTTCAAAATCGATCTTGGTGAAGATCCCGAGGCTACCTACGATCCGCGTGATCGGATCCCAATTCATTTCCACGAGGTTCCGCGACTTACTGGAAACGTCCTTGGTCGGTGCGGCAATGGTCCCCATGTTGATGGCTCCTTAAACTCTATCTTCGAGAATTAGTCTCAATAGTTGCGCGGATGGTATCCCGTGGTCAGTTCGGCCCGAGGATGACGCCACTTGGGTTCTTTGTTGACGGTGTTTTGTGTGATCGACCGCAGCGCGCGGATTGCCCTGCCGTAAACGCCGATGGCCGTGCTCGAAACGCGCGCGCCCGGAGGTTCATCCATAAACGGCATAAATTTGTCGGGGAAGCCCGGCATGGTGCATCCGATGCAAATGCCACCGACGTTAGGGCAGCCACCGATTCCAGCCATCCAGCCGCGCTTAGGGACATTGCAATTCACCACCGGCCCCCAGCAACCCAGCCTCACAATGCATTTCGGGGAGCCGTAGACTTCGGCGAAATCGCCCTGCTCGTAGTAACCGGCGCGGTCACATCCTTCGTGGACGGTCTTGCCGAAAAGCCAGGTCGGCCGTAACTGATCATCCAGCGGAATCATGGGCGCCAACCCCGCAACCTGATAAAGCAGATAAAGCAGGGTCTCCATGAAGTTGTCGGGCTGCACCGGACATCCCGGAACGTTGATGATGGGAAGGCCAGCTTTCGATTTCCACCCCCAGCCGAGATAATCGGCCAAACCCATGGCCCCGGTGGGATTGCCTTCCATCGCATGAATGCCGCCGTACGTAGCGCAGGTTCCACAGCCGATCACAGCCAGCGCGTGAGGCGTGAGGCGATCAATCCACTCGTTAGTGGTTATGGGTTGACCTGTTTTGGGGTCGGTGCCAAGTCCCGCCCAATAACCTTCTTTCTTAATCTTTTCGTTCGGTATGGAGCCTTCGACAACCAGAACGAAGGGATCCAGTTTGCCTTTCTCCGCTGCATACCAAAACTTCATGAATTCGTCGCCCACTTCGAAGGCCAGAACAGGATTGTGCAGGTGCACTTTTGGCAAACCCGGAATCGCCCCGAAGAGGACGTCTTCAATACTGGGCTGGGTCGCTGCGGTGATCGAAACGGAGTCGCCATCACACCCTAGGCCGGCGGTGATCCATAAAATATGCACTTCGGCGACTGGCGAGGGTCGTTGCGTCTTGCGGCCATAGGGGATTGCTTCGGCTGCCATAAATTCGTTCTCCTACGCAGGAGCGTTGTGAAAGAGCGAGGCACTGTCGCTTCGTTCTCTACGCCTGCAACGTCATAGAATCGCGCATGAAGAAAAACCTAACAAGCGGGAGCGCCACGTTTCGTCGAGGGGCAGATCACTATGGAGCCATCGGGAATTCCCCGATGCGAGAAATGCGGCTACTTTTTGACGTGTTCGAATCGGATGGCGTTGATTCTTACCCGGCGGCTTTTTCGTTCATGTTCCAACGGATGGCGTGTTGCATCAGCTCGTGGGCGCTCCGCAGAGCCAACTTTTCCTTGATATGCGCCTGGTAAGACTCAACCGTCTTTACGCTGATATGCAACTCGTCGGCAATCTGCCGCGTCCCATGGCCTTCGCCAATCAGCCGGAACACTTCCAATTCGCGATCGCTAAGGTCGGCGATTGTCGAATTTCTCAACGTTCCCGATCCGGTGATGTAGCGCTTGAGCATTCGGCTGGCGAGGCGGTCGCTCAAATAGATATCTCCCGATAAAACCCGGCGCAGTGCGACCAAAATCTTCTCGGTGGCTTCCTGCTTCATGATGTAGCCGTTCGCTCCGGCGCGCAACGCGCGCTCGGAATAAATGGACTCATCATGCATTGACAGAATCAGTACAGGCAGACCCGGATAGGCGATCCGAATGCTCTTTAGCAGATCGATGCCATCCGGCCCATTCAGAGAGAGGTCGACAATGACGACGTCGGGACGGGCGGACTTCAACACTTGCATCGCCGCAGATGCCTCTTCTGCCTCACCGCACACGACCAGATCGGACTCCTGGTTGATCATTAGCATCAACCCCTGGCGCACGATGGGGTGATCGTCCACGATCATGACTCTTTTCTTGTGTGCGGAGCTCAGCGACTTATGCACGATTCTCATGATTCACTCCAAACGTTCACTTGCCTGAAACAGAAGAAATCGTCGCCAGTGGCCGCTGGTAAAAAAGAATCATGCAGCCCCACTTTTGGAATCCAGGGACATGTCGCGACACCCGATACTTGATGACAGGATAAGGTGCCCTGGTGATGGCGACGGTATCGCCATCGCCGCCTAACGAGGTTTTAATCCTCAACACGTCGATCCCAGCGCTCGCATGATCGTGGATCGCCGCGTTAGCCATGGGTTGTCCGTGGTCAAAATAATAAGCCTTTCTAGAGGAGAATTAAAGGTCGCTCTGCCTCAGGAACATTGCGCCAATTCAGGTTAACCTAGAGTTTAGCTATTACGCGACCCCGCCTAACTCAAAGGAAAACCTATGCCCAAACAGACTCTAAACATCGCCATGATCGGAAGCGGTTTTATCGCCAGAGTACACTCCAATGCATTCCGCCAGGTGGGTCACTTCTTCGATATTCCCTATGACGTAAATTGCAAAGTCATCTGCGGGCGTAATCGCGAGAAGGCAGAAACGGCCGCAACTCAGTGGGGATGGGCAGAAGTCGAAACTGAGTGGGAAAAAGTTGTCGCGAGAAAGGATATCGACGCCATCGACATCGCGACCCCCAATGCACTTCATGCTCCCATCGCAATTGCCGCCGCGAAAGCTGGCAAAATGGTCCTCTGCGAGAAGCCTCTGGCCTCTTCGCTGGAGCAAGCTGAACGCATGACCAAAGCGGTTAGCGGCGTCCCAAATCTTGTGTGGTTCAACTATCGCCGCATACCGGCAGTTGTGTTCGCGAAACAACTCATCGCCGAGGGCCGTATTGGCGACACCTATCATTATCGTGCGATTTACTTAAATCAATCCGGAAACGATCCGAAAAAAGGTAACACCTGGCGCTATAAGAAGAGTGAGGCGGGGATGGGTGCGGCGGGCGACTTGATATCGCACGTGATCGACATGGCCCTCTATCTGAACGGCCCGATCAAGGAACTATCCGCGGTGATGAATACCTTCGCCCCCGGACGCGACGTGGACGACGCTACGATGCTGCTGGTCCGCTTTGAAAATGGAAGCGTTGGAACCTTCGAGGCCAGCCGCTACGGTGTGGGCAATCAGAATCGCAACGATTTCGAGATCAATGGGTCAAAAGGTATGTTGCGCTACACCATGGATGAAATGAATCAACTCTATGTCTACGATGCCACCGAGCCAGTAGAGCTAAGAGCGAAGCGAAACATCCAGGTGACAGCGCTAACCCATCCCTACGGCGAGAACTTCTGGAAGCCCGGCCACATCATCGGCTACGAACATCCCTTCATAGCCACGCTGGGCGACTTCTTTCGCTCCATTCCCGCGCAGCAACCATTTCATGCCAACTTCGAAGACGCTCTCGCCGTGCAACACGTCCTGGACGCGATTCAACGCTCTTCCGATTCGCGAAACTGGATAAGCTTATAGCTTTCGTGCGCTAGTGAAGTGTTACCTTGCCAGTCAGTTCCACATCCGCGCTCGATCGCCCGACTAATACATCGAAATCTCCGGGCGCGACCGTCCATGCGCGAGTCTTCACATCGTAGTAAGAAAACGACCGCTTATCCAGCTTGACCGTTATGTTCTTCGTCTCTCCAGGATTAAGATTCACTTTGGCAAATCCCTTGAGCTCTTTCACCGGACGCGGAACCGGCGCATGGCTGTCGCCCACATAAACCTCCGCAACGTCAGCACTGGCACGGTTTCCGGTATTGGTGATGTCGAATGCAACGGTCACTTCGTCGTCACCGGAAGGCGCTGACACGGTCAGATTCTTGTAGGCGAAGGTCGTATAAGACAGGCCGAATCCGAAGGGAAACAGCGGCTTCACTGTCGCCTTGTCGTAGTAGCGATATCCGACGAAAACTCCCTCTTTGTATTCCACTTTCTTCGTACCGGGCTTGGGGTAGTAATTGTCATGCACGGGATTATCTTCCCATCGCTTCTCAATCGAAATAGGCATCCGGCCGGAAGGACTGTAATCGCCGAAGAGAATCTGCGCCACGGCCGTTCCGCCGGCTTGTCCGGGATACCAAGCTTCCAGCAGCGCCGGCACGTGATCGATCCAAC
>Ga0182012_10006434_pt1 | contig 11986 bp, 9 predicted proteins | sample 612S2SmetaG_FD_120486 | JGI IMG/M metagenome (GOLD analysis project Ga0182012, IMG submission 120486) | Permafrost microbial communities from Stordalen Mire, Sweden - 612S2S metaG | ecosystem: Environmental > Terrestrial > Soil > Wetlands > Permafrost | place: Sweden: Stordalen | collected...
CTCCGGCTGGGCAATCTGATCGGGTGGCTCGTGTTGGGTTCCCACCTCCCGCAGCAATAGCGCTCCCTCAGGGGGCCCGCGCGGTCCGGTCGCTGTGATGTACCTCGTCATCGCAACGGCCGGCGCAGCCATATGGGTACTGGCGGTCGTCTTTGTCGTGGCCGCCTGTCGTGTCGCGGCGGGCTCGGGGCCTGCCCCCCGAGCCCGCCGCGGCCCTTATTTCCTCCTTGAGCGAAGTGCCGGCTCCTCGCGGGCCGTGGGGTCTGCCACGGCCCGCGAGTCCGGCGATCTCGTCACGGCGGACATGATCCCGGGCGCCTAGGCACCCGGGCGCCGGGGATGCCCGTCCGGGTCTAGCCCCAGCTGCCCTGCCCGCCGGGCGGCGGGCCGCCGGCTCCGGCGGGGCCGTGGCCCGTCGGGGTGAACGAGGAGTCGGTCGCGAACACGGTCGTCCCGTCCGAGGAGGAGGTGACCGAGACGTGATCGCCGCTGGCGAGCTTTTCCAGCGAGCTCGTCTTGCCGTCCAGCAGGACGGTGGCGCCGGAGGCGATCGAGATCGTCGGGGTGGCGTAGGTCACCGTGCCGGTCCCCTCCTTGATCGTCACCGTCCCGCCCGTCGGATCGACGGCGGTGATCGTGCCATCGTCACGGGTCTGGGTGATGAAGGCGGTGCCGGCCTTGTCGAGGACGACCTCGACCGAGTGGACGGCCATCCCTCCGCCGCCCGGTCCTCCCGGGCCTCCGGGTCCGCCGAGGCCGCCGGTGGGGGCGCCCACCTGGGTCGAGTGGCGCTTGACGCCGGCCTTGGTGGCCGCGGCGCTCGAGCTGATTCCTGCCTCCGCCCCTGCGAGGGCGCAGACGGCGGCGACGGCGATCGCCGCGGGCCTTCTGATGCGGTGCATTGGTTCTCCTTGGGGTCGAAGCCCGGGGCGACTTTCTGTCTCCCCGCGGCACGTTCAGCTTCGGCGCTCGCGCTAAGAGCAGGGTGAGATGGGTCTGGGAATCGGATGAGACTGATTCCCCCGACTCGCGCGGGCCGCTGCGGCCGCGCTCAGAGTTCGCCGAGGAACTCGAGCAGGGCGCCGTTGACGTCCTCGGGGGCCTGTTGCTGGAGCCAGTGCCCGGCGCCGGGGACGACGATCTCGTGGCGCAGGTCGGTGACCCAGCCCGCCATCGCCTGGGCCGGCATGAAGTTGCGCACGGGGTCGCGCTCGCCGGTCATGAACAGCGCCGGGGCCTCGACGCGGCTGTCCTTCCAGGGCTCGGTGATCTCCCAGTTGCGGTCCATGTTCCGGTACCAGTTGAGCCCGCCCGTGAAGCCGGTGCGCTCGAAGGCGCGGATGTAGATGTCGAGGTCCTCCTCGGCGAGCCACTCGGGACGGCGGGCGTTGGCGCCCTCCTCCTCGGCCCATTCGGCGGTCCACTGCCTGGAGGTCGTCAGCGTCCGGCGGACGTCGCGGGCGAGCGCCTCATCGGCGAGGCCCTGCTGCTGGAACCAGACGATGTAGAAGTCCTCGCCGAGGTGGCGGCGCATGATCGGGATCGGCGGCGCCGGCGCGCGCGGGACGAACGGGACGCTCAGGCCCGCGACCGCCCTGACCCGCTCGGGGCTGACGAGCGCCAGCTGCCAGATGGCGTGGGCGCCCCAGTCATGACCGACGAAGACGGCCTGCTGCTCGCCCTCGGCGTCGAGCAGGCCGGTCAGGTCCGCGCAGAGAGTGAGGATGTCGTAGGCCTCGGTCGCGGCCGGCTGGGAGCTCGCGCCGAAGCCGCGCATGTCGGGGGCGATCACGCGGTAGCCGGCGCCAGCGAGGGCCGGGATCTGGTGGCGCCAGGACCAGGCCAGCTCGGGGAAGCCGTGGCAGAGGACGACGAGCGGCCCGCTGCCCGCTTCGAGCAGGTGCAGCTCGATCCCGTTCGTCTGCAGGGAGCGCTCGCGCATCGGCCGCTCAGGAACAGGCTGTGAAGGTGATCCGCAGCGTCCGTGATGCGTGGCGGCCGTGCTTCTCGGAGATGAAGGCCTGGGCGGAGATCGTGTGCTTGGAGCCGGCCGTGAAGGTGCGCAGGACGCTCGCCGTGAACGGGTGGGGGTTGACCTTCCCGGTCTTGCGGACGGACTCGCGCAGGATCGTCTTGAAGGGCGCCCCGTCGATCGCGAAGATCGCCTGGTAGATCTTCAGGACGACCTTCTGCTTGCGCTTGGCCGAGGCGACCGAGAGCGTGACGCTCACCGACTGCCCTGGCCGGACGCAGCCTTTGGGGCCTTTCAGCGTGACGACGTCGGTGCCGATGTGGTTGTTGCTCGTGGCTTCGCTGGGGGGCGTGGCGCCTTCGCCGAGGTTGGCCAGCTGCAGGCCGCCTCCGCCGAGGAAGGTGACCCAGCCCTGGTTGTTGTCGCCGACGCTCAGCTGGGCGTTGTTCATGTCGCCGTATGAGCTCCCGAGGGCCGCCACGTTGGGCTCTTTGGTGAACGAGGCGCCGCCGTTGTCGGAGATCAGCAGCTGCATTTCGGCTGTCGGTACCCCGAACAGGGGCCAGACGACCGCGAGATGCCCGGCGGGGGACTCCGCGATCGCCCCGCCGTCAAAGAGGTTCGTTTCCTTTTCGTCTTTCAGCCGCAGCGGCGGGCCGAAGGAGGAGCCGTTGTACCTGCGCACGTCGACCGCCGAGGCGTAGGCCTCGCTGGGGCTGTCGAAGTCCTCGCTCAGCAGGAACAGGCCGGCGGCGCCGCCCGCGAGGCTGGGGGCCGTCCCCTTGGTGACTTCCTGCAGGCCCGTCCAGTCGGCTTCACTGGTCTTCGAGCCGCTGCCGTTGTAGTGGGCGAAGTCGAGGTCGTACTGGCCTGAGTTGAGGTTGTACCAGGCCTGGACGGGGTTTCCGGCGGCGTCCAGGGCCATCGTTGACTGCACGACGCCGCCCGGCCCCGGTTCGGCCAGCTGGAACTGGCCGAGAGAGGTCCCCGAGGTGCTGAGGCCGCTGAAGCCGAGGCCCGGGTTGTGGGCGCCGATCAGGATTTCGCTGCCGTCCAGGACGACGGAGTCGGGGCCCGAGCGGCCGGAGTTGGCGCCCATCACCTCCGCGGGGGCGCCGAAGGTGGCGCCGCCGTCGGTCGAGGTATAGAGCAGGACGTCGTTGGCGACGTAGCGGGGCACGACGACATAGACCGTGCTCCCGCCGCCCAGCAGCGGGAAGGCACCCGAGGCGCTGTCGACCGATTCGGCCGGCGCGGGGATCGGCAGGGTGAGCGGGGCAGTGCAGGCGCGGCCGCCTTTGGGCACCTTGCAGAACTCGGGCGTTTCGGCGCCGGACGTCGTCTTGCGGACCCAGGCGATGTAGGCGGTCCCGGCGGCGTCCTGGGTGATGAACCCGGGGCTTGCGGGGTTGGCGTCGAGCGTGCCGACGTTCTGCGCGCTTGCGCTCGCCGGGACGATTGCGATCGCTGCCGCGGTGGTCAGGGCTGCGAGGAGCTGGCGAGCGGGGAGGTTGGGCATGCCTGCATCATCGAGCAAAGTCGCCCGCGGTGTGTTGACCTCGCGGGCGTTGAGCAGGCCACCAGCTTGATGGTGGCCTGCTCGTTTGCCTGCGCCCCTTGGGCACGGTCCCTCAACCGTGCCGCCCTGTCCCCATCACCAAGTCGCTGATTCCTTGCCGGCGCATCCGTGCTTGCCGGCGGGGCTCGTGCATTCGCGGCTGATGATGCCGGTTGCACTCTTCGCAATCGTGAACTCGTTGCCGTCGCTCGAGGTGACGGTGACCGAGTATTCGCTCGGCCCGTGGGTCGTCGAGCTGAGGTAGGCCGCGGTCGTCGAGGCCGTGGTCGGGATCGTCGGTTCGGCCGCCTTCAGTTCGGCTACGGTGACGTTTTCATAGCTGCCGTCGTGATCGGTCGAGACGGTCTCGGCCGTCGTCTCGGCGGTCCGCGCGAGCTCCTTGGCCTGCGCGTCGGTGGCCTTCGACTTCTCCCCGATGAAGCTCGGGATCGCGATCGCGGCGAGGATGCCGATGATCAGGATCACGACCAGCAGCTCGATCAGCGTGAAGCCCTCGTCCCGCCCCGCCGTCCTGCGTACAGCACTCGCCGCTACCAGCATTTGCCCGACCTCCCAAGTGGTTAGCCTGGCGGTCGAGCTATCTCCGGGGAGACCTCTGACTTTGCGCCCCGCGTCTCGCGACGGGTTTGCCTTTTTCAGTTGTTCTGAAGCGAGGCAGGAGAGTAGGCGAGCGTCGAGCGCCCGTGTGAGATTTGGACGTATGTACTAGCGGGGCGCCCCGGCTCAGATCGCGCGCTCGCGCCCGGCCCAGTAGGGGTCGCGCAGGCGGCGCTTGAAGATCTTGCCCGAGTCCTCGCGTGGCAGCGAGTCGCTGAACTCGACGACGCGCGGTGTCTTGTAGCCGGCGAGGTTCGTTTTGACGTGGTCGCGGATCTGATCGGCGCTGAGGCTCGCGCCCTCGTCGAGTTCGACGTGGGCCGCGAGGACCTCGCCGAATTCCTCGTCGGGGATCCCGAAGACGGCGCAGTCGCGGATCCCCTCGAGGCCCTGCAGGCAGGCCTCGATCTCGGCCGGGTAGATGTTGACGCCGCCGCTGATGACCATGTCCGAGCGGCGGTCGTTGAGGTAGAGGTAGCCGTCCCCGTCGAGGTAGCCGATGTCGCCGCAGGTGACGAGGCCGTCGCGCTCGATCGAGCGGCGCTTCTCGTCATCGCCTTCGTAGGTGAAGTCCGGCCAGACGTCGAGCCACACGAAGATCTCCCCCGACTCGCCGGCCGGGAGCTCCCTGCCCTCGGCGTCGAGGACCTTGAGCTTGGCCTGGGCGATCGGCCGCCCGACGGTGCCGGGGTGCGCCAGCCACTCCTCGGCCGTGCAGTAGACGACCGGCCCCGTCTCGGTCGAGCCGTAGTACTCGGCGACGATCGGCCCGAGCCACTCGATCATCGCCCGCTTGACGTCGGGCGGGCAGGGGGCGGCGGCGTGGACGACCCAGCGCAGACTCGAGACGTCATAGCGTTCGCGCACCGCCGGCGGCAGGCCGAGCAGACGGACGAACATCGTCGGCACCATCTGCACGACCGTCGCCCGATGCTCCTGGACGATCCGTAGGAACTCCTCGGCGTCGAAGCTCTTCATGATCGTCATGTCCATCCCGCGGATCGCCGAGGCGAGTGCGTAGACGTTGGGAGCCGTGTGATACATCGGCGCGGGGATCACCGTCCGCTCTCCCTCGCCGAGCCCGAAGATCTCGCCGAGCATCGCCTGTGTCGCCGCGCGCTGCTCCTCCCCCGCAGGGACCCGCACGACGCCCTTCGGCTTGCCGGTCGTCCCCGAGGTGTAGATGATGCTCACCGGTGCCGCTTCGGGCGCCTCGGCCCAGGGGACCAACTCGGCCATCCAGTCCGCCCAGTGAATCGCTCCCGCCGGCAACTCCGCCGCCGGCGCGGCCGGGCCCTCATCGGACTGGACGAGGACGAGCCGGACGCCGTCGGGGACGCTGTCGGCGATCGTCGGCCACAGCTCGGCGTGCAGGATCAGCACCTTGGCGGCGCTGTCGGTCAGGACATGGGCGATCTCCTCGCCGCGCCAGTGCCAGTTGATCGGCACCGCGCTCGCGCCGAGGGGCACGGTCGCGATCGAGGCCTCGAGGAACTCGATCGAGTTGCGCAGCAAGAGCGCCACCCGGTCGCCCGCGCCGACGCTCAGCTCGGAGAGGCCACGGGTGGCGCGCAGCGCGTCCCCGAACAGCTCGGGGTAGCTCGCGAAGCGCTCCCCGCAGCGGACCCCGATCTCTCCGTTCGCCCCCATCGCGGCGGATGCTACCGGCCCGGCTGATACGGTCAGCCCGATGGGTCGGCCAAGGGTCACAGGGGCGATCGCGGCCTGCGGCGCGCTCGCTCTCCTCGCACCGCCCGGGGCGGCTGCCCAACCCTCGACCCACCAGTGCCAGAAGCCTGTGGTTACCGGCGTCGAAGTCTATGACCTGCATGACATCACGGCACGCTCGGCCTGCCCGGTCGCGCTGCGGCTGTTCGCCTGGGAGACCTCGAACCCGGCCCATACGCGGGCGCTGTACGGCTGTCACCGCCCGAAGCCCGAAGCGGCCGGCTACCCCTTCCTGCGCCTGCACCGCTTCGACGGCTACCGGCTCTCGCTGAGCGGCCCGGAAAAAGCGTTCACGATGACCAGCGGCCTCCACTCCTTCGAGGTGGCCGGCACGGACTTCCCGCTCAACTGCACCTGAGCTCGGCCGGGACCGCTCGCGCGCAAGCCGCCGGGCGGGCGGGTCGGCGTAGGGTGTCGGGCATGAACACCTCGCCGCGGGCGCTTCACCACCTCAACTGCGGCACGATGTGCCCACGCGGGGCGCGGCTGCTGGCCGGCGAGGGTGGCCTGCTCGCCCCGGCCCGCCTCGTCTGCCACTGCCTGCTGATCGAGGGCGCCGAGGGCCTCGTGCTCGTCGACACCGGCTTCGGCACCGGCGACGTCCGTCGCCCCCGCCAGCTGGGGCCGCCGTTCAACGCGCTCGTCCGCCCGCAGCTGGTCGCCGCCGAGACCGCCCACGCCCAGATCCTCGCCCGTGGCTTTGACCCGGCGGAGGTCCGCCACATCATCACGACCCACCTCGACCTCGACCACTCCGGTGGCCTACCCGACTTCCCCGCGGCGGAGGTCCACCTGCTCGGCCGCGAGCTGAGCGCCGCGATGAAGCCCACGCTGCGCGAGCGCACCCGCTACATCGGCGCCCACTGGGCCCACAACCCGCGCTGGGTCGAGCACGAGCCGGGGGGCGAGCGATGGTTCGGCTTTGAGTCCGTCCAGGTCCTGCCTGGCTCGGACGAGGAGATCCTGCTGATCCCGCTGCCCGGCCACACCCGCGGGCACACCGGGGTCGCGGTCCGCGACGGCGAGGGCTGGCTGCTGCACTGCGGCGACGCCTACTTCCACCGCCACGAGGTCCAGACGCCCCCCGGCTGCCCGCCGGGCCTGCGCGTGTTCGAGGCGCTGACGATGATCGACGGCGGCCTGCGCAGGCAGAACCTCGAACGCCTCCGCGAGCTCGCCCGCGCCCACGCCGGCGAGGTCAGCCTCGTCTGCTCACACGACCCGGCGACGCTCCCCGGCGCCTGAGACCCGGCCCGCGGGCTGGGGCGGAGCGCCGTGCCCGGGTGCGGCGCCGATCGTGCAGGACTAGCCGCGGCGGCCCGCCCCGGCTAGGCTGTGAAGACGATGTCTACGAGGGAGAGCGTCGTGGCGCCGCCGGTGGCGCCGCTGTGGGGCGAGTTGCGCTACGGCGGCGAGCTTGCCCGGCTGATCGCCGGCCAGGCCCTGACGGGGGCCGCCCTGCGACGCCCCCGGCGCGATGCGCCGCCGGTCCTGTTGATTCCGGGCTTCATGGCCGGCGACAGCTCCCTGACGGTCATGCGCTCCTGGCTTCGCAGCCGCGGGCACCCGGTCGTGATGAGCGGCATGCGCCTGAATGCCGGCTGCGCCGAGGAGATCGTCAGCCGCCTGCAGGTGAAGCTCCGCGAGGTCGCCGAGCGCCACGAGGAACCGCTCGTGCTGATCGGCCAGAGCCGCGGCGGCGCCCTGGCCCGCTCGCTGGCCGTCCGCGAGCCCGCGAGCGTCGCCGCGCTCGTGATGCTCGGCTCGCCGGTCTCAGACCCGCTGGCCATCTCGCCGGGGGTGCTGCGGACTGTCAGGCTGATGGCGCTGCTCGGCGATCTCGGCGTCGGCCGGGTCTTCTCGACCAGCTGTGCCGAGGGCGGCTGCTGCGAGGAGCACTGGGATGACCTCGAGGCTCCGCTGGCCGCGCACATCGAGGCGATCTCGGTCTTCTCGCGCAGCGACGGGATCGTCGACTGGAACGCCTGCCTCGACCCCCACGCCCGCAACATCGAGGTCTCCTCGAGCCACTGCGGCATGTCGGTCCACCCCGCCGTCTACCGCGTCCTCGAGGAGCTGCTCGAGCGCTCACGGGAGGCCGCATGGAGTGGATGAGTCCGATCGACTCCTCCTTCCTGCATGTCGAGAATGACGTAACCCCGATGCACATCGGGGCCGTGAGCCTCTTCGAGGGGCCGCCGCCGAAGTTCGAAGACCTGAAGACGATGGTCGCCGGCAAGCTGGACCTCGTCCCGCGCTACCGCCAGAAGGTCCGCTTCGTGCCGCTCGCCGCCGGGCCGCCCGTCTGGGTCGAGGACCCACATTTCAGCCTCGACTACCACGTCCGCCACACCGCCATCCCGGCCCCCGGCGGGGTTGAACAGCTGCGCCAGATGGCCGGGCGCATCTTCTCCCAGCATCTCGACCGCAACAAGCCGCTGTGGGAGCTCTGGTCGATCGAGGGGCTGGCCGACGGGCGCTGGGCGCTGCTCTCGAAGGTCCACCACTGCATGGTCGACGGCGTCGCCGCGACCGACCTGATGTCGGTCATGTTCTCCGACACGACGGCGGCGATCTCGCGCGAGCAGTGGTCCGCGCCGCCGGAGCCCTCCGCCGTGGAGATCCTGGCGCGGACGATCGCCCACCGCCTCACCCCGGGCGGTCAGCTGCAGGCGCTCCAGCGCGCCCTGGGCGCGCCCCGCGAAAGCCTGCGCTCACTGGCCGAGTTCGGTCGCGCCGCCGTCGCCGCCAGCCCGCGGCTGCGCCCCGTCTCCTCCTCCTCGCTGACCGGCCCGATCGGCCCGCACCGGCGCTGGAGCTGGGCCGCGATCCGCCTCAGCGACGTGAAGGCCGTCCGTACGGCGCTCGGGGGAACGGTCAACGACGTCGTCCTGACGGTCATCACGAGCGGCTTTCGCGAGCTGATCCAGTCGCGCGGCGAGCAGGTGGCGCCGGACGCGGTCGTGCGCACGATGGTCCCCGTCTCGGTCCGCCACAAGGGCGAGCGGGGCGTCTACAACAACCGCGTCTCGGCCGTCTTCGCCGGTTTGCCCGTCGGGCTGGTCGACCCGGCCGCGAGGCTCGGCTCGATCCGCACGGAAATGGACGGCATCAAGCAGACCAAGCAGGCCGTCGCCGGCGACGTCCTCTCCTCGATGTCGGGCTTCGCCCCGCCGCTGCTGCTGGCGCTCGGCAGCCGCCTCGTGACGGCCTCGCCGCGGCTGAACATGCACACGGCCACGACCAACGTCCCCGGTCCCCAGCAGCCCGTCCAGACGCTCGGGCGCAGGATGCTCGAGTCCTACCCCTTCGTCCCCGTCGTCGGCTCGATCAGGATCGTCGTCGCGATCTTCTCCTACGACGGCGGCCTCTACTTCGGCGTCACCGGCGACTACGACGGAGCCCCCGACATCGCGGTCCTGACGGCCGGCATCGAACATGGGATGAGCGAGCTCTTGGCGATCGCCGAACCGCCCCCCGCGCCCAAGCGCGAGAAGAAGCCCCGGACCAAGGCGAAAGCAAAGGCCAAGACCAAGCCCAAGGCCCGCGCGAAACGCGGCCGGGCGGCCGCCTAGAGGCCGTTCGGGCGCCGTCCGCCGGGGCCCGGAGCGGGAGGCTGCGGGCGTGCGGGGGAAAATGCGGGAGAATCCCCGCGTGAGCGAGGGTCACTTCAAGCTCCGCCGCTCGGCGCTGCCCTGGCTCGTCCCGGTCGTGCTCGCGATCGCGCCGGCCCCCGCCGCCGCCAGCCCGGCCGGCGGCGGGGACGTACGGCCGCTGGCCGAAGGCGAAGGCAAACCCGCGATCACGACGCCGCCCAACCAGCGCAGCATCATCGGCGCAGCCGTCTCCTTCAAAGGCACCGGCGCCGAAATGGTCTCGATCAAAGCCGAAGGCCTCCCCGAAGGCCTGAAAGTGAAAGTCGCCTCGCTGACCGAATGGACCGTGACGGGCACGCCGACGAAAATCTCGCCTGCCGCGCCCGTCAAGGTCACGGTCGAAAACGCGGCCGGCAAAGAAAAGGCCGAAGCGAAATTCGAATGGACGGTCGACGGCCTCAACAACCCCGGCTCGAAGACGGGTATCGCCGGGACCGCCGTGGAAATACCGGTGACGGGTGTGGGGCTCGGCGAAGTGACGGCCGTCAAAGCCCTCCCCGAAGGCCTCAGCCTGGCGAAAGTCTCCGAAACCGAATGGAAGATCATCGGCACACCGGCCAAAGCCCAGCTCAGCGAAGTCGAACTGAAGGGCGAAAACTCGGCCAAAGAAGTGCTGCCGGCGGTCAAATTCACCTACGCGATCGACGGGATCACGAACCCCGGTTCAAGGACCGGCCTCCTCGGGAGCGCCGTCGAAATCCCGGTTACCGGGGAGGGGCTGAGCGAACTGACGGCCGCGAAAGCGCTGCCCGAAGGGCTGACGTTGACGAAAGTCACCGAAACGGAATGGATGATCTCCGGCAAACCGGCCAAGCCGGGGCTCGGCGAAGTCGAACTGACCGGCGCGAACGCCGCCAAAGAAGCCCTGCCGGCGGTCAAGTTCACGCTCACCATAGACGGGATCGAAAGCCCCGGCCCGCAGTTCGGCACCGTCGGGGTGCAGGAGACCTTCTTCGTCCTGGGCAGCGAACTCGTCAACGTGACCGCCACGGGACTGCCCGCGGGCCTGGAACTGCTCGAGCACGAAGGAGCGGTGCTCGAGATCACCGGCACGCCGACCGCCGCAGGTGAAAGCGAAGTCGAAGTGCAGGCCGAAGACACGGCGAAACAGCCGCTGCCGCCCGTCCGCTTCAAGGTGACGATCGCCGCCGCACCGCCGGTCGCTCCCACCCCCGCCGGCACGCTTTCGATCACGCCGAAGGCCGCCTTCGCCGCCGCGCGGGCGAGCTGCGGCGGCGTGAGCTGGCCGGTCACGACGGTGACGACGCAGTGGCTGCTCGACGGCGTCCCGATCCCGGGGGCGACGGCGGCCACGTTCGTCGCGCCGCGCGTCGATGACGGACACATCCTCTCCTGCCGGGAGACCGCTACCGGGGCAGACGGCGCCTCGGCCTCGGTCGCGAGCGCCGGTGTGACGGTCCACGAACAGCCGCCCCAGCCGTCCTGGCCGACCGGCCCGGCCGAACAGCACTGCTCGACGGCCATCTGCATGGAGGACGGCCCGAGCACCCAGACACCGGCCGCCTCGAGCTACTCCCAGCGCCACGTCTGGCTCGCCGCCAACCAGGTCCGCTGCGTCTCGGCTCCCTGGACGAGCATCGCCGGCAGCTCGGCGACGGCCGCCATCGAGAGCCTCGCGGAAGCCCATGCGATCACGGTTACCCTGCAGCGGGTCACCCCGCAGGGGGTCGTGACGATCGCCAGCGCCGGCCTCGCGCCGCTGACGAGCGCGCGCGATGAACTCGACGGCTCACCCGCCACCGGCTCGCCGTTCGCGGGCAACATCACGGCCGGCTACGGCTCGGCCGACTTCGAAGCCGAAGAAGTCTGGGCCCACGTCTTCTCCGGCGCCGTCGGGCGCGCCGACCGCTTCGTCGCGGGCCAGGGCTACATCGCCTACGCGCTCGCCGCCGCGGGCGCCGTCCATCGCTCCTTCCAGCTCGTCTACAACCTCACCTCGGCGGACCTCGGGGCCAGGCTGCGCTGCATCGTCTCCGCCCAGGACGGCCCCGCCGCCGCCCCGACGACGGCCGCGCAGGTGAGCCCCGAATACACGGTCTCGACGAGCAAGAGCTGCGAGCCGCGGCGGCTCGCCTCGCTCGCGGCGCCGCAGCCCGTGATCGCCTCGCTCGGCTCGCGCCGCTGCCTGCAGGGGGCCCCGGCGGGGCTCGACGAGATCGGCGGTGCGACCGACGACGCCTCGGTCCGCGGCGGGCGCGTAGCGGTCGTGCTCGAATGTCTCACCGAAGCCTGCGCCGGGCGGCTGGCGCTCGCCGCCGGCACCCGTCAGCTGGGCGCCGCCAGGGTCTCGCTGGGCCGTGGCGAGTTGCATCTCTTCTCGTTCGCCCTCGGCGCGGAGGGGCGCAAGCTCCTGCGCCATGCCGGCGGCGCCGGCCTGCCCGCGAGCCTGACCCTCGACTCCGGCCGCCGCCGCCGCGGGCTGCTCTCCATGAA
>Ga0182012_10006435_pt1 | contig 11986 bp, 13 predicted proteins | sample 612S2SmetaG_FD_120486 | JGI IMG/M metagenome (GOLD analysis project Ga0182012, IMG submission 120486) | Permafrost microbial communities from Stordalen Mire, Sweden - 612S2S metaG | ecosystem: Environmental > Terrestrial > Soil > Wetlands > Permafrost | place: Sweden: Stordalen | collected...
AGCCGCAGCTGCTGCGCGATCTGGTCGTGCGGGCTCGAGTACAGGTCCGAGACACGGGTGTGGATGTCGAGCAGTGTGGCGATAGTGCGCAGCGTGTATTCGCGCGGACTGGTCTCGTAATCGACGTAGGTCTCCGGTAGCGGCTCGTCCGTGCCGGCACCCGCTTCGGCCTTCACCGCAACCTGCTCCGGGTTGACCACGCGGTTCACCCGGTAAATGCCCGCTTCCACCGGCACCCAGCTGAGCAGATGCAGCAGCCACCGCGGGGTGATGGTGGAGAGCTGCGGGACGGTCTTCGTCGCGTTCGCAAGCTGCCTGGCAGCAAGATCGCCGAGTGCCTGAGACTCGTTTTGAGCCGACGTCATGGTGGTCCTTCCGTACGAGATCGAATATCGGGGCGGGTGCGGGCCGAATGACGACGGCCGACCTTGAGCGCCTCACCGAGCCTCCGCAAGTGTAAAACTCATCCTGAATTTAACGACGGGCGGGGTGGGGCGGGGTGGGTCGGGATGGGTCAGAGGCCGAACAAGCGCCGTCCGAAGCATGCCTTATAGTGAGGATCATGCACCACGCTGCACAGCTGCGCCTTATCCCTTCGCGCTGCCTCGCCGTGGACTGTTGTCGCTGTTGTTGCTGTTCCTGACCCAGGCCTTCTGAGCCCTTCTGACGTTCTAATCGTCGCGCTTTTTACCCGCTAGCGGGCCGCACCAGAGCCCGCGCGTAGCAAGGCGCGCCCCAGTCGAACTCTTCAGGAAGAACAGCCACCCATGACTGTCTTGTCCATATCCAGCCCCGCCCAGACACAAGTCAGGACGCGTCGGCGAATTGCCGTGCGGCCCACCAGCGAGCTCAGGTCTATGACGCGCTACCGGGGCGGCACCTACTCCCACACCGTCGACACGCTCGTGTTCACCGACGGCACCAGTGCGCGCACCGACCTGATCCGGGTCAACCCCAATCTGCACGCGTATTCGCTGGATTTCAGCGGCATCGCACCGCACCACCCGTCGCGTTACCGCCTGGCGACCTGGTCGGCACTGCCCCACCTGCAAGCCCGCGGCTGTGAGGCCGAAGTGGACTGGATCCTGCGTCACTCCTTCCCGATGCGCTCGACTGCTGAACTGAGCCGGCACCTGCGCAAGGCCGGCTACCCACTAGGACCAGGCAATATCGGCGAGCACGAAGCGATCGCGGCAACCCAGGCCGCGATCTGGTATTTCACCAACGGTTTGGCCCTGGACACCCGGCCGCTGAACGTCCCCGTCGCAACGCGCCGGGAGCCCGGACCAGTCATGACCTTTGAATTCGACGGCGAACCGCAACTGGGCGGCTACTCGGTGCGCGTGGGCTCCGCGACCGGCGTCGGACTGAAGCTGCAGAAGTCGGCCGACGGCGTTGTTTGGCAAGACATCTCCGGCTCAGAACTGACCGCGGACGCCGGTCCCGGCCGCTATCAGCGGACGCTCGGCGTCGGCAGCACACTCTCGGCCAGCAGCCACGGCCGCCTAGGGCGCGGCTACCGCTACTACCGCCTCGTCGCAACAGGGGCTGCAACTGGGCTGGCAAAAAAGGACGCCGTCACTCCGATAATCGACCATGTCCGCTTCTGGCTAACCGGTACTGGCCACTACCGCAATGCCGACCGAGTCGTACACCTCTACAATTATCTACTCGTGGGGGCACGCAAAGCCGCGCGCGATGCCCTGAGCAATGCCGATGTACCCCGCCTGGTCGATACTCACGCAACCGCCGACTCCGAACTCGTAGGACCGTTCCAAGTGCCGATCCCACTGACGCTGCACGTCACTGACGGACACACACTGGTCGACGCCGACGGCATGAACATCGCCGAAATCCTGCAGCCCGGCACCGACTTCTACCTATGTCCGGCACCAGGCACATCGGCAACGACGATTACCGCAACAACACCACACAATCTCACCGGGGCGGTACTGACCGGAGTGGCGTCAGAAGGGGCGGCACACCGATTCACGCCGATCGCCCTTACCGTGCCTACAGACGTGGCCATCGAGTTCGACATCACCTGGCAGGCCGACGGGTCCTGTCCTGACAACGTTTGAACAACAGATGAGGTTTGAGGAAGACAGATGCGCATTGCCGAGGACGTCACACAACTAGTCGGAAACACCCCGCTAGTCCGGTTGCACCGGGTAACGGAGGGCGCCGGAGCCGACGTCGTGGCGAAGCTGGAATTCTTCAACCCGGCGAATAGCGTGAAAGACCGTATCGGGGTAGCCATGATCGACGCGGCCGAGCAGGCGGGTCTGATCAAACCGGACACCATCATCCTCGAGCCGACGAGCGGGAACACCGGTATCGCGCTGGCGATGGTGGCCGCGGCACGTGGCTATCGGATCGTGCTGACCATGCCTGAGACCATGAGCCTCGAACGGCGAATGCTGCTGCGCGCCTACGGAGCCGAACTCGTCCTGACACCGGGTGCCCAGGGCATGCCGGGCGCCATCGCCAAGGCCGAGGAGCTGGCCAAGACCGACCAACGGTATTTCGTGCCCCAGCAGTTCGAGAACCCGGCCAACCCGGCGATCCACCACGCGACTACCGCGGAGGAGGTCTGGCGCGACACCGATGGGAAGGTCGACATCTTCGTCGCCGGAGTCGGCACCGGCGGCACCATTACCGGTGTCGCGCAGGTCCTCAAGGAACGTAAGCCGTCGGTAAAGATCGTGGCCGTGGAGCCGGCCGCGTCGCCGGTGCTGTCCGGCGGTCAGAAGGGGCCCCACCCCATCCAGGGCATCGGCGCCGGATTCGTCCCGCCGGTGTACGACGAGGACCTGGTCGACGAGATCATCACCGTCGCTAACGAAGACGCATTCGACCTGGCCCGACGGCTGGCCCGGGAAGAGGGACTGCTGGTCGGCATCTCCTCGGGCGCGGCCGTGTGGGCCGCGCTGCAGCTGGCGCACCGACCGGAGAACTCCGGCAAGCAGATCGTCGTCGTGCTCCCCAGCTTCGGTGAGCGATATCTGAGCACGGCGCTGTTCGCCGACCTGGCCGACTAGCCATGTTGGAGGCAATACGGCGCGACATAAGAGCGGCCCAGCGTGATCCGGCCGCTCCAAGCACGCTGCAGGTCATCTTCGCCTACCCGGGCGTGCATGCGATTTGGGGCCACCGGGTCAGCCACTGGTTGTGGAGCCGCGGCGCAAAGCTGGCCGCGCGGGCCTTTGCGGAGTTCACCCGCATGCTGACCGGGGTCGATATCCATCCCGGTGCGATTCTTGGGTCCGGTCTGTTCATCGACCACGCAACCGGCGTCGTGATCGGGGAAACCGCGGAAGTGGGCGACGACGTCATCATCTTCCACGGCGTCACGCTCGGTGGCACCAGCTTGGAACCCGGGAAACGCCACCCCACCGTAGGTGACCGCGTCATCATCGGCGCCGGGGCCAAAATCCTCGGTCCGATCAAAATCGGCGACGACAGCCGCATCGGCGCGAACGCCGTCGTGGTCAAGGAGGTCCCCGCGGGCGCTTCGGTCGTCGGGGTTCCCGGGCAGGTGATCAGCCGTACCGGATCCGATGACTCGGTGATGCCCGATCTGGTGGGTGTTAGCCTGCAGTCCTTGCTGAGCAGGGTGGCCAGGCTGGAGGCCTTAGAGCCGGGCGCGGAGAAGGGCCAGCAGACCGGCCGGGTGATCCGGCCGCCGGAAGCCGGGGTCTGGCACGGCGAGGACTTCTCCATCTGAGGAGTGACTGATTGACGCGATGCTCACTTGCGTCGGGCGCGTCTGGCAAGTCGCCGCAACGCATCACGTAAACGCGCGGATTCTTCGGGGCTGATCTGTTCGAGGAAGTGGCTCAGCACCAGGTCGGAGCGCCCCCCGCCGTCCAGCGCGGCACGCATGAGCTGGGCGCTGTGCTGCTCGCGGGTCAATGTCGGCCAGTACCGGTAGGCCTTGCCCTCTCGTTCACGCGCCAACCAACCCTTTGTGTGCAGATTGTCCATGGTCGACATCACCGTGGTGTAGGCGATTTCGCGTTCGGCGGCGAGCTCGTCGAAGATCTCGCGGACCGTCGTAGTCCCGTCCCGGTTCCAGATGCGGTCCATCACCACCGCTTCCAACTCACCGAATCCCCGAACCCGCACTGGCCGACTTCCGATCTCGGCGTTAACGCCGCTGTATGCGAAGAGCATTCCGATGGCATCGATCGGAAATGTACTGCCTACGTGGACATATAGTAAACGGTGGGGCCGAGTAGGTCACGGCCGTGCCGTTACCTGGAGGGTGCGGGCATGTTCGGCATCGGAGACATACTGGGCATTGGGGACATCGACGGCATGTTCGGCATCGGGCTCATGCTCGCCGGGGCGGACATTGACGCCATGCAAGGCATGTTCTTCTTGTCATCTGCCATGCCCTTCATTCCGTTTTCCATGTCAGGCTTCATCTTTTTCATGTCTGCTTCCATTGTCGTGCAACAACTTTCGTGCGCAGAGTGCCCGCTCGGGGCCAAGATCAGATAAAGGCCGGCTGTGATGACGAAGATCCCGACCGCGATACCCGTGATGGCGAGAGCCGGGTAGAGCCAGCGCGTGCTAACTGAGCGCGTCTTCGTCGAGCTGTCCGGGGCTGTGTCTGCCCCAGGTTGATCTTCCGCTGGCTGATCCTGGTCTGTCATCTTGAATCCTTCTGGGCTAGTTAGGTTACGGAAATTACTATACTACTTAGTAGGTAAGTAAGTAGTTCGACGTCGCTTGATGCTGTTCATCTCGTCTTCAAAGCCACGCGCCAGTCGGGCTTAGACGACCGCAATGCCCGTGACGGCGAGGGCTTGGTACAGTCGGCGCGGCCAATTCGGGGCGGTTGAGACAGTATCGGTCGCTGGTTCTGTTCCTCTTGTCGGGTGGAGATTCCACGGACATTACTGTGCTACTTAGTAGCTTAGTAGCCGTTGCCTAACAAACCCGCTACACACACGTAGCGCAATCCTTATGGTGTTGCGGGTTTCAGGGCGACGAGGCGCTCGATTAACCCAAGCTTGAACCGCTCTGCTTGTTTGAGGTCGAGACCGATCGACCGGACCTGGTTCAGTGGCCGACGCCGGAAGTGCTCTCCGGCCAGCGGGACGGTAACGAACTCCAGGGCACCCTGCACCACACGCAATACCGCTGAGGAGCTTTCGATGTGGTCCACCAGGATCAGTCCCCCACCCGGTCGCAGGACCCTCGCCATTTCCGCGATAGCCCTGGCGTGGTCGGGAATCGCACAGAGCCCAAAAGTACACACGACAGTATCGAAGGAGGCATCCTCGAACGGCAGCGCATGGGCATCGGCCTGGTGCAGGGTGACCGAGCGTCCAAGCTTGGCCGAGCGAGCACGGGCAATGTCGAGCATCGCAGCACTGAGGTCGATGCCTGTCAGAGTGACACCATCTGGATAAGCGTCGAGGTTGAGGCCGGTCCCCACGGCCACTTCCAACACCTTGCCGGTAGCCTGCGAGCAGGCCCAGGTACGTGAGTCGCCGAACAGGTGTCGCTCCATGAACTGCATCTCTTTGTCATAAGTGCGAGAATGCTTGTCCCAGTGGCGATGCCAGCGAGCACTGCGGTCCTTCGTCGAGGTCATGGGTGGGGTCTCCTAAGGGCTGACGCTTACCGGTGCTGGTGCAAGAGCGCTAATTTCCGCTGGTATTCCTCGTCGTCGATCTCACCGCGCGCGTAACGTTCCGCAAGCAGACTTTCTGCTTTGCTCGGCCCGGCGGCTGGGGCTGAGCCGTTGCCCTGCAATGAAACCAGATACCGCACGGCAAGTACGACGGCGGTCATCAGCAATGCCCAGAACACCACCATCGCCACTGTCAGCAGAACCGAGCCGCCCCATACCCATTCGCCGCCATGCCTCATCATCATCGAGATACCACCTTGCCGGATTGACCTAGGTCGCCAGCCGCCCGGTCGAAATCGACGGCGGCAAATGCCACCAGGCGAGACGGCGATAAACGTCGCCGACCCCCACTAACGACCATCGCTACATCCCGCACAACAGGACGCCCGAAGCAGCCAGTGCCCCGATCATGAACGGCCCAGCAACCATGACCGCGACCACGCTGGTCAGTGCCGCCCGAGCCCGGGCTATCGCAGGGTCACCCGTTGGCACCGAAAGGCGTTCGGCCCGTGCCAGCACGGCCACCTCCGAAGCCGCGAGGACCCCGGCTGGGGCCGCACGGCACATGGTGATCAGCCCAGACAGCAACGCACCGCTGCCGTGCCGGCGGGCCGAGGCGTCATCGGCGCACATCTCCAGCAACCGCGCCACCTGAGTGGCGCCGTCGCGCATCAGGGTGAACTTGGGAAAGACCGCGGCGACGCCGCGGAGCATGGTGAGCACCAGGGAGTGGTGTCCGGTCAGGTGGGCCCGTTCGTGGGCAAGCACCGCAGCCAACTCGTCATCGTCGAGTGCGGCGAGCGCCGCGCTGGTCACGACGATCGCCGGCGGCCGGCCCGGGACACAGTAGGCGGCGGGCTCCTCGGCCTCCACCACCACATAGGCATCGGCAGTACGGTGACCGACAAGACGTACGGCCTCGGCATGCTCGTGCGTGCGGGTACGCATCCGCCATAGGGTTCTGGCCAGTCGAACGCCGGCACTCGCGACCAGCAGCACCAGTGCCGCGACAATCGCTGCAAGCACCATCTTTGCGGCACCGGCGTTGTCGGTGACTACGCCACGCAACCGGGCCAGACAGGACGCCGCGACAACTCGCGGGTAGTTCCAGCGACTGGCCACCCCGACGACGATCATCCCCACTGCGACAAGCCAGGTGAGCAACACACTGCCGATCGCGGTGAGCCACGCCGCAACCCCAAACCGGGGGGCATGTCCGTACCGCGTCAGCTCGCGCAACAACGGTGGTCCCGCGAACAGCGTCGTCAAGCTGTACAGCAGCAGACAGACGGCGACGCTCACCGCCGGCCCACTCGTCTCGGCAGCCGCCGCGGCGCGGCACCCGGCCGCCTGGATTCCTCGGGGCCGATCTTTTTCGGGGCGCCGGGATCGCGGTTCCAGATGCGATCCACGATCACCGGCCCAAGTTCCCCGAATCCTCGAATGCGCACCATGGACCTCCCTCGGTGCCGGTTTCGGGCCTGCGTCGCCCGCTCTTGGGGCGGCAACCGACGATCGAACAAATATACTTCCCTCGTACGTAGTAAGATAGTAGTACAGACATGGCAGTGGAGCGCGGCTTTAATGGTAGTGCAGGCTGACGACCCTTCGGCATACCGGTCGGGTGGCGCCCTAGCGGGGTGGGTGACCACCGAATCAGCTGCGCCGCAGTACTTTTCGGTCAGAGACTGCCGAAGATGCTAACGGGTATGGCCGTAAAGTCCTTCGCGAGCTGGTCGGGCCCTCAGAACCCGGCCGTATGGGTGAGTCGAGCGAAGCGACTGGCCGGATCGCAAGCATCGCGCACCGCAGCAATATCGTCGATGACGTCGAAGTCGGTGAGAGTTTCTAGTGACGTCACTTCGGTACCGTTGTCGCGCAATGCCTTCAACGTGAGCTCTCCGGTGTCGGACTGGGACATAGGGACGCCGCGCAGGCATTCGGCCGTCGCCGGCGTCTGTAGTCCGAGTACCCACCATCCGCCATCGCACGCCAGCCCCAGCACGGCCTGCCCCTGCAGCAGCCGGCGTGCGCAACCGGCCAGCAGCTCACCGGTGACCTGGGGGGTGTCCATCCCGATCTGCAACACGGGACGCTCCCCGGCCGCGGAACGCGCGTCGGCGTGCGCGTTGGCCAGCCGGTCGGCGAAGCCGTCGCCGCGCTGCGGAATCACCCTGAAGTACTCGAGTCGACGACGGATCTCGGCGCCGCATGCCGCGGCGTCCAGGTCGCCGGTGAGCGCCACCACCCGCGCGGCCACCGGCGCAGCGGCCACCGCGTCCAGCGTATCCAGCAGCGCTGCGGCTGCGATCTCGGCGGCGACCCGGTCGCCGACCGACGCGGCCAGCCGTGTCTTGGCGCGGCCGGGCTCCGGGGCCTTGGCGACCACCAGCAGGGTCACTGGCAAGGCATTCATGAAATCACCTTCCAGAAATCCAGGATCGCGGTGACGCTGCCCCGAAGCGAACCGCTGACCTTGGACTTACCGCCAGTCCGAGGGCCGTAGCTGACGTCGAGCTCGACCACGCGCCAACCGGCGGCCCCGGCGCGAACCAGCAGTTCCAGCGGATAGCCCGACCGTCGATCGACGACACCCAGATTCAGCAGCGACTCGCGCCGGGCTACCCGCATCGGCGCGATGTCGTGCACCGGCAAGCCGTGCCGAGTGCGCAGCCGCCAGCTCATCACCACGGTGCCCACCCGGGCGACCCACGGCCAGTGCAGCCCGGGTACCGGCCGCCGCCGGCCGATCACAAGGTCGGCACCCTCGTCGAGTGCGGCAACCAACCGCGGCAGGTCACCGGCATCCATCGAGCCGTCGGCGTCGATGACCGCCACGATCTGGGTCGTCGCGGCGACAACGCCGGCGTGCACCGCTGAGCCGTACCCGGGCCGCGGTTCGGCGACCACCGCAGCGCCGTGACGGGACGCCACCGCAGCGGTGTCATCGGTGCTGTTGTTATCAACCACCAGTGCCTGATAGCCAGGGGGAATGGCCGCCAGCACCGCCGGCAGCGACTCCTCCTCGTTGAGGCACGGCAGCACCACAGTCACGTCAGCCGGCATGACATCCGACCCTAACGCAGCGGCGCGAAGGCGAAGTCACGCAAACCGTCGCGCGGATCGATAGCCGCGCGAAAACCCAGCAGCTCGGCAGCGCGGGCGGGATCGGCGACTATGTGGCGCACGTCGCCGCTGCGGTACTGCCCGGTGATGACCGGGGACAATGCGCCATTGCGGGCATCGCACAGGGCGGAGGCCACCTCCGCGATCGAGATGGGCCGCCCCGAGCAGACGTTGACCGCGGTGAAGCCTTCGCGGTCAGCCGACGCAGCCGCGAGGTTCGCGGCGGCTACGTCGTCGACATGGACGAAGTCGCGCATCTGACCCCCGTCTTCGAAAACCTTTGGTGGTTGGCCATTTTCGAGTGACGAGCGAAAGATCGCCGCAACCCCTGAATACGGGGTGTCTCGCGGCATTCCGGGACCGTAGACGTTGTGGTAGCGCAATGCAACCACCGAGCCACCCGTCGACTCCGACCACGCCAGCGCGTAGTGCTCCTGTGCGGTCTTGCTGGCCGCGTACAGGCTGCGCGGGCGCAGGGCGGCGTCCTCGTCGACCAGCCGCCACTGCAGCTCCTCACCGCCGAGCGGGCAGCGGTGGTCGAAGACCCCGGCGTCCAGGTCCGCGCGGCGCCGCGGTAGCGGTTCGACCGGTCCGTGCTCGGGGCACGCGTAGCGGCCCTGCCCGTACACCACCATCGACGACGCCAGCACCAGACGCCCGATACCGGCAGCGAACATCTGCGCCAGCAGAACCGTGGTGGCTAAGTCGTTGTGGCCGGCGTAGGCGGGCGCGTCGGCGGCGTCCACCCCGGCCCCCACCATCGCGGCCTGATGACACACCAGGTCGACATCGGCCAGTAGCGGGGCCAGCGCCCGGCCGTCTCGGACGTCGACCTGGTGGCATCCCGGCGGCAACTGCGGGTGGGGTCCGTGCGCGGCGGGCAGCAACAGGTCGACGCCGACCACATCATGACCGGCCGCGCGCAGCGCCGCGCCCACCCGCGAACCGATGAAACCGGCCGCCCCGGTCAGCAACACCCTCACGGCAGCTCCAGCAGGTCCCTGGTGACGATCTGCAAGCCGCTGCCGCCGTCGGGGTCACTGCCCGTCACCAATACGCTGCCCGAACGTGGTTCGACGGCAACCGAATTAGGCTGTTGCACGGTTGGCACATCGCCCAGTATCCGTGGATTCGTCGCATCCGAGATGTCGATCAGCCGCAGTAGGTTGGACGCGGTCAGCGTGATGTAGAGGCGACGACGCGCTGCGTCGTACGCCAGCCCGTAGGGTTTGCCAGGAGCCTCGATCTTGGCGACTTGGGAGAGCTGCGGATCGATACGCTCGACGAAGACCGCGCCGCCGTCGGTGTCCGCGAAAGCGGCCAGATCGCCCGACATTGCAACCGCGTGGGTCAGTTTCACCCCGACCGGGCCCTGCGCCACCTGCTGGCGGGTCGACCCGTCGTACACCCACACCCCATTTCCCTGCACGTCTGCCACCGCAGCGTAATCGCCCACCGCCGCAACACCGCCCGGCTGCACCGGGCCGGCGGGAAGTGACCCGACCACCGCTTCGCCCCGCACGAACACCACTCCGCCGCCGAGCTCATTGGTGACGACGATCGTGCCGTCGGCAGTCTGGGCCGCGTCGTGGGGTTGCCGACCCACACTCGACACGGTCGAGGTCACGCGGCCGTCGGCGAGGGTCAGCTCGCACAGTTCGTCGGAACCCTCCAGCGGCACCAACACCGGCCCATCGGGTCCGGCAAGGCTCAGGTGCCGGGCGGCTCCCACCGTCGGAACCGTCTGACGCACGGCACCGGTTGCGGCGTCGATCAGCTCGACGCCGTCGGGGTTTCGCACAGCCACCGCCCCGATTCCCGACGCTCCGATCACGATGCCTTCAGGTGCGTTGCCGATCTGGACCACCTTGCCGGCCGGCGGCACGGCCGGCGATCCGGCAATCGCTGGCTCAGCCGCGGGTGTGGCCGGGCGTGCAGGGGCCGGGGTCGGTGTCGGTGCGCGCGAGGCCGTACGGCTGCTGCAGCCGATGATCAGCAGGCCGATCGCCAGCAACGACACCAGCGCGGAGCGCTCAGTCATCGCTCCACTGTGCCCGAGTCGCGGGATAGTACAAGCTGAGCGATCATGATGCCAATGCCCAGCAGCATCAGGCGCACACAATCGCGGTGCTCATGAAACCATACTGGCAGCCCAAACGGCATCCGACCGGAAGACCGGGTTTTGAAATCACTCCTGGGGGAATCCCTACCGCAACCAGCATCGAATACAGGTAAATGCGCCGACGATGCGGACAGGTGGTTAGAGATGGACGCCGTCAAACCGTTGCGAGCCAAGCCACTTGTTAGGCCGAAGCCGGCCGGGATTCGCGATGACGGCTGATGCTCGGGAGTCTGCGACAGCGAGGTCGGCGGATCTGATCTACCGGTCGGCCGCGGCGGGCGGCTCATGCTGGGCCCGCAATCATCACGGACACCGCCGTGAATTGCCGATGGCCCGCTGGATGGGGGGCCCGGAGACCACACCACAGGATCGGGTCGCCGATGAGCATGTACTCGGGCACTGCTCTTCGCGCCCGACCCTGGACGTGGGCTGCGGTCCAGGACGATTCATTGCTTCACTGCAGCAGCGCGGATTGCCCGCACTTGGGGTCGACAGCTCGGCCGCCGCGGTGGAGATGACACGTGGACGCGGCGGAACCGCGATCCGCCGCGACCTGTTCGCGCCGTTGCCCGCTGAAGGCAGCTGGGAACAGATCCTGCTGACCGACGGCAATATCGGTATCGGCGGCAACCCGGTCCGGACATTGCGACGGGCCGCAAACCTCCTCGCGCATGGTGGCATCGTTATCGTCGAGATCGACTCCCCGGCAAGCGTGTTCTGTTTCGAAATGCTGCGCTGGGAAACCGAACAACATCTAGGGCATTGGTTTCCGTGGTCGCGCGTGGGGGCCGGCGCGCTCGCCGACATAGCCCTGACGGCCGGATTCCTCGTGACCCAAGTCGTCGACATTCATGACCGGGTGATTGCGGTGCTGACAGCTGCAGCCAGAGGCGGCGCGACTCGCTAGCCTACAAAGGTGGTGTCGCAGTCGGCTCAACGTCCTGACCCCGATGATCGGGACCTCGCGGTGTACGGGTTTCCCGCACCGTTGTGGCGCGCGCTGGAACGCCACCGGCCGCCCGGGGTGGGCCTGCTGCAGCGGTGGCGAAGCCCGTTGCGAGGGCCCTGGCTGACGTCGGTGTTCGGCTTGG
>Ga0182012_10006436_pt1 | contig 11983 bp, 9 predicted proteins | sample 612S2SmetaG_FD_120486 | JGI IMG/M metagenome (GOLD analysis project Ga0182012, IMG submission 120486) | Permafrost microbial communities from Stordalen Mire, Sweden - 612S2S metaG | ecosystem: Environmental > Terrestrial > Soil > Wetlands > Permafrost | place: Sweden: Stordalen | collected...
AGAACCTCGGGCACGGCCCCCGCCGCCCGGTAGATCTCGCTCGTGCCCATCCGCACGCCCTGGCGGTTGATCGTCGAGTCCGACCGGCCGTAGATGACGGCCCCGCCCCGCGGCGTGATCCTGATCCAGTCGCCGTGGCGCCAGACGCCGGGATACATCGAGAAGTAGCTCTCGGTCAGGCGCTCGCCGCTCTCATCGCCCCACAGGAACAACGGCATCGAGGGCATCGGCTCGGTCACCACCAGCTCGCCGACCGCGTCGATCAGCGGCCGGCCCCGCTCGTCCCAGGACTCGACCTTGCAGCCGAGGGCCCGGCACTGCAGCTCGCCCTCATAGACCGCCAGCAGCGGGCAGCCCGCGACGAACGCGGTGCAGACATCGGTGCCGCCGCTCGTCGAGAAAAGCCAGATGTCCGCCCCGACCGCGTCGTAGACCCAGCGGAAGCTCTCGGGCGAGAGCGGCGAGCCGGTCGAGCCGACCGCCCGCAGCGAGCCCAGATCGTATTCCTCGCCGGGCCTGATGCCGCCCTTCTCGCAGCTGGCGAGCAGGCCGGCGCTGATACCCATGCACGTGATCCCGGCCCGCTCGGCCAGGCTCCAGAGGCCGCCGAGGTCCGGATGGGCGGGGCTGCCGTCGTAGAGGACGATCGCCGCGTCCGAGAGCAGGCAGCCGACGAGGAAGTTCCACATCATCCAGCCCGTCGTCGTGAACCAGAACATGCGGTCCCCGCGGCGCAGGTCGAGATGCATCCGCTTCTTGAGCTGCTCGATCAGGATCCCGCCGTGACCCTGGACGATCGCCTTCGGCAGGCCCGTCGTGCCCGAGGAGTAGAGGACCCAGAGGGGATGGTCGAACGGAACCTGCTCGAACTGCGCCTCCGCGCCCGCGCCCGCGGCCAGCAGCTGCTCCCAGGAGATCGCGCCGGGAGCAAGCGCCGCCGGCTCGGCGTCCTCGTGCAGGTAGGGCAGCACGACGGTGGCGGTGACGCTCCCCAGCTCATCGAGGATCGCCGCGGCGACGGCGGTGCGGTCGAAGTCCTTGCCGCCGTGGCGGTAGCCGTCGACGGTCAGGAAGACCTTCGGCTCGATCTGGGCGAACCGGTCGATGACGCTGCGGGCACCGAACTCGGGGGCGGCGCTCGACCAGATCGCGCCGATGCTCGCGCTCGCCAGGAAAGCGATCAGCGTCTCGGGGATGTTCGGCATGTAGGCGACCACGCGGTCCCCGCGCACGACGCCCAGGGAGCGCAGCCCCGCCGCCGCGGCGGCCACGAGTGCACCCAGCTCGGCCCAGCTCAGCTCGCCCAGCTCGCGCAGCTCCGAGCTGTGCAGAACGGCCAGCTCGCTCGGGTCGTGGCGGGCGATCAGGTTCTCGGCGTAGTTCAGCTCGGCGCCCTCGAACCAGACGGTCCCCGGCATCTCGTGCGAGGCCAGGACGCGCTCGTAGGGACGCGAGGCCCTGACCTCGCAGAACTCCCAGATGTCAGCCCAGAACTGCTCGAGCTCCGCGACCGACCAGTCCCACAGCTCCCCGTAGCCGGCGAACTCGCGGCCATGGCGTGCGGCGGCCCAGCGCATGAAGCCCGTCATCTCGGCCGCCTCGAGCTGCGCGGGCGACGGCGTCCAGATCGGCTGCTCGGGGAGACCGCTGCTCATGAGGATATTCTCGCCGATCGTGGAACCATCCGGATTACGTGCCGAGTTCCCCGTCCTGCGCGAGACGGCCTACCTGAACGCCGGCACCGATGGACCGCTGGCCGAGCGCGCCGTCGCGGCTGCCCGGGCGGAGCTCGAGCGCGAGCTCAGCGAGGGCCGGGCGATGGCGCACTTCGAACGCCGCAGCGAGCTCGCCGGGCTGCTCCGCGAGGCCTACGCCAAGGCGCTCGGGGCCGACGCCGCCGACATCTCACTGACCAGTTGCACGACCGAAGGCATGGCCCATGTCATCGCCGGCATGTCCCTGTCCCCCGGCGAGGAGATCCTCACGAGCGACGAGGAGCACCCCGGCCTGCTCGGCGCGCTCGGCGCGGCGCGGGAGCTTCACGGTGTCACCGTCCGCGAAGTCCCGCTGGCCGAGGTCGCCGAGGCGGTCGGACCCAGGACCGTCCTCGTCGCCGTCTCACACGTCGGCTGGGTCAGCGGCTCGATCGCACCGGCCGAGCTCGCCGGGCTCGACGTTCCCGTCCTGCTCGACGGCGCCCAGGGCGTCGGCGCCGTCCCCGTCGACGTCGCCGCGCTCGGCTGCGCCGCCTACTCCGGCGCCGGACAGAAGTGGCTCTGCGGCCCCGACGGGACGGGCATGCTCTACACCGCACCGGCCTTCAGGGAACGCCTCGCCGTCCCACGCCGCGGCTACGGCAACCTCGCCGAGGCGAACCTCGGCCTCGACGCGACGCTGCAACCCGACGGACGGCGCTTCGACGCTCCCTCCCAGAGCGCCGAGAGCACCGCCTTCGCCCTGGCCGCGATCGAGCTGCTCGCCGGCGCCGGCTGGGCAGGCGTGCACCAGCGGGCCGCGATGCTCAGCGAGCGCCTGGCCGGGAAGCTCGCCGAGCTCGGCCGCCCGCCGGCGCCGCGCGGCGCGAGCACGCTCGTCTCCTTCCCCAGCGAGGACCCCGCGGCCGAGCGCCAGCTGCTGGCCGAGAACGGCGTCATCGTGCGCAACATCCCGAACCGGCCCTGGCTGCGCGCCTCGGTCGGCGCCTGGAACGACGAGCGCGACCTCGACCGGCTGCTGGAGACACTCGCCCGGTGAGCGCCGCACGGCGCCGGCCGCGCCTGATCGATCTAGCCGGCCTCGGCCTGCTGCTGGCGGGCGCGGCCGTGATGAACACCGTCCGGCTCTCCCAGAACGGCTACGCCAACATCTTCTATTCGGGCGCGGTGCGCTCGATGGTCGACTCCTGGCACAACTTCCTGTTCGTCTCATTCGACCCGGGCGGGCTGATCACGGTCGACAAGCCTCCCCTGGCCCTCTGGGTCCAGGCGCTCAGCGCGAGGGTGTTCGGCTTCTCGCCCCTCAGCATCCTGCTCCCGGAGGCGCTGATGGGCATCGCGGCGGTCGCCGCCCTCTATCTGATCCTGCTGCGGCGCTTCGGCCGGCTGGCCGCGTTCTGCGCCGGCGTCGCCCTGCTCGTGTTCCCCTCCTTCGTCGCCGTCTCACGCGCCAACGGCGTCGACCCGCTGCTGATCCTGCTGATGCTGCTGGCCTGCGGCGCGGCGATCCGCGCCTGCGAGTCCGGGCGCCTGGCCGAGCTGCTGCTCGCCGGGGTCCTGATCGGCCTGGCCTTCAACACGAAGACGCTCGCGGCCTACCTGGCCGTGCCGGCGATCGCGGCGAGCTACCTGCTGTGCGCTCCCGGCTCGATCCGCCGGCGGCTCGCCCAGCTGCTCCTCGCGGGCCTCGCGATGCTCGTCGTCTCCTTCGCCTGGATCGCCCTCGTCGAAGCGACGCCGGCCGCCAAGCGGCCGTTCGTCGGCGGCTCGACGAACAACACCGAGCTCGGGCTGACGCTCGAATACAACGGCTTCGGCCGCGTCGAAGGCCAGACCGGCGGACCCGGTCAGGTGATCGGCAAGCCCGGTGCCGCCGTCCCGATCGCCACCCAGCGGGCGGTTGAGCGCGTCTACGAGCGCGCCCACCCCCACTACGTTTCACCGCCGCCGCCCAAATTCCCCAAGGCCCCCTACGGCAACCGCCAGAAATACCCTGTCCCCTTCGGCGGCTCGCCGGGGCCGCTGCGCCTCTTCGGCAAGGGCCTCGGCGACCAGGGCGGCTGGTATCTCCCGTTCGCCTACGTCGGCCTGCTGGCGCTGCTCGTCCTGCTGGGGCTCGAATGGCGCTCGGGGCGAAGCACGGCCTCAAGCTCGCCGGCGGACCCGGAGCCCGACGCCGACGGGCAGGCCGAGCCCGTCACCGCGCCCTCCGAGCCCGCGCCGGCCGGCGCGGCCGAGCCGGTGACAGCCGTCCTCGCGCCGGCCGAGGCCGCACCGAAGACCGAGGAGCACGCGCCGCTCGACGCGACCGGTGCCGGCCTCGCCGAGGCGCCTCGCGGCAGACGCGACCCACGGCTCGCCTGCGGGCTGATCCTCGGCGGCTGGATGCTGACCGAGGCCGTCGTCCTGAGCGCCTCGAAGGGCATCGTCCACCCGTACTACATCTCGGCGATCGCACCGGGCGCCGCTGCGATGGCGGGCGTCGCGGTGCTCGCGCTCGCCCGTCTCTGCCGCGGGAAGCTCGCGCTCGCCGGGCTCCCGCTGGCGGCGCTGGCGGTCCTCGGGACGATCGCCGCGGAGATCGTCCAGATGCACCGCGAGCACTACATGGTGTCCTTCGAGCCGGCCCTGGTGGGCTGCGGAGCGGCGCTGCTCGGGGTCCTCGCGCTGCTCGCGATGCTGCGGGGCACCCTCCCCGCCCGCGGCGTGCCGCTCGCCGTGACCGCGCTGCTGGCGCTGACGCTCGTCATCCCGGCCCGCTACGCCAGCTCGACCTGGCTCGCGCCGGTCCAGGCGACGTTCCCGGCGGCCGGCCCCACACAGGCGCCGGGACACGGTGGGGTCGGGCTCAACGCCCAGGATCTCGCGGTGACCAAGGCGATCCTCGCCTACGTCGAGAGCCACGGCGCAACGCCACGCTTCGAACTGCTGACCGTCGCCTCGGATACGGCGGCGCCGTTCATCCTGCTCGGCATGAAAGCCGCCGCGGCCGGCGGCTACAGCGGCGTCGACCCCGCGCTGGACGGGCCCCGGCTGGCGCGCCTCGTGGCCCGTCACGAAGCCCGCTACGTGATGCTCGGCGGCGAGTACGCCTCCCGGGGCGGCAACAAGGCGACCCACGCGGTGCTGGCGAGCTGCCGCGAGCTCGACCCCGCGGAATGGTCGAGCCCAGTCCACTACCCCTACGGCCTCGTCCTGTTCGACTGCCTCGGCCACGAACGGGAACTGGCGGCGGACTAGCCGGCCACCGGCGCCGCGACGCGGCGGCTCAGGCGGCGACCGAGAGCCCGCGATGAAAGGCCCGGGCGAACAGCTCGCGCTCGCGCCCCGCGGCCCAGCGGGGCACCGCCGGGTCGCCCTCGGCGATCAGGCGCAGCCGGACGTCCTCCCCATCGAGCGCGAGATCGGTCGAGCGGACCAGCTGGTCGCGTGAGCGCTCGAGGTCCTCCGCCAGGCGCAGCAGCGCCGCGCAGCGGTCGAGGCGCTCGACGTCGCCCTCGCCGAACAGCGCCGCCATCGGGCCGGGCGTCGGCATCCCCTTGCGGTGATAGCGGGCGGCCTGGGCGATGATCGCGGTCTCGACCGGCTCGAACCCGGGCAGGCTGCCGTTGAGGATCAGATAGCGGGAGTGCTTGTGGTGATCGTCGTAGTCGATCGACATGCCGATGTCGTGCAGCATGCACGCCGCCCACAGCAGCTCTCGCTCACGGGGATCCCCCTCGTGCAGGCCGAGCGCCGCCAGCTCGTCGAACATGCCCAGCGCAAGGGCGGCGACATGCTCGGTGTGCTGCATGTCGACGCGGTACTGGGCTGCCATGTTCAGCACGCTCGTGCGGCGCACGTCGTCGAACAGCGCCCGCGGGCGGCCCGCCAGCAGGCGCTCGAAGAAGACGCCCTCGCGCAGGCCCGCCTCGGTCGCCTCCAGGCGCTTGAAGCCCCCCGCCTTCATCGCCCCCCGCACGACAACGGCCCCGGCCAGGATCAGGTCGGCCCGTGCGGGCTTGATGCCGGGAACGCTCGCCCGCTCCGCCGCCGGCAGCGCCGCGAGACGCTCGACGAGCTCGTCGAGCGCGTCGCGCGTGATCTGCATCCCCTGGACGCCGTTGGAGGGCAGACCCGCGGCCCGCTGGGCCGCCGCGGCGAGGTTGCGGACAGTCCCGCCGATCCCCACCAGACGACGCGCGCCGTCGCCGCCGCCGGCCAGCCAGTCGGCCTCCGCGAGCTCGCCTGCGATGTGCTCGCAGAGCTCCTGCAGCTGCCGGCGCTTGGCGGGACCGTTCGGCGGCAGGAAGCGCTCGCTCATCCGGACCGTCCCCAGACGCCAGGAGCCCGACTGGACCTCCTCGCGGCCCGCGACCCGGACCAGCTGCATCGAGCCGCCGCCGAGATCGAGCACGCAGCCGTCGGTCAACGTCGTCGAGTTGGCGGCCGCCAGATACCCGTAGCGCGCCTCCTGCTCGCGGCTGAGCACCCGGATCGGCGCCCCGAGGCGGGCCTCGGCGCGCTCGAGGAAGCTCGCCGCGTTCTCCGCATCGCGCACCGCGCTGGTCGCGACCGCATCGATCGAGTCACCGGCCAGCCCCGCGGCGCGGCAGAAGTGCGCGAACACGTCGAGCGTCGCGAGCGCCCGTTCGATCGGCTCGTCGCCGAGGCGCCCGCTGGCCATCAGGCCCTGGCCGATGCGAACGGGCTCGTAGATCTCATCGGTGCGCCGCCAGCAGCCCTCCCCCGCCTGGAAGACGACGAGCCGGAACGAGTTCGAGCCGAGGTCGATCACGGCGAGACGCTCGTCGGGCTTCATCGAGTTCAGCGTATTGGCCGAATCGGCGGGCTTTCCGGCCACGGCCGGGGGCCGCGGGCAGCTACGCCCGCGGACGGCCGAGCTTGGCCGACTGCAGCGACTGCTCGGCCTCGACGAGGACCTGCTGGACGCTGAGGCTGCGCTCGTGCATCAACGCGAAGCCGATGCTGACCGTCGGGTGCACGACCTGCTCACCGACATCGATGCTGCAGGACGGGATCACCCTCGTCAGGCCTTCGGCCACGACGGCCAGACCCTCCTCGTCGGCGTGGGGCAGCAGCACCGCGAACTCGTCTCCGCCGAGGCGGGCGACGAGATCCGTTTCGCGCAGCCGGCGCGTCAGCGCCCGGGCGACGGCCCGTAGCGTCTCGTCGCCGGCGTCGCGGCCATGGAGGCGGTTCAGCTCGCGGAAGCCGGCGAGGTCGATCACCATCACCCCGGCGGCCTCGCCGTAGCGGTGGCAGCGGCCGAGCTGCAGGCGCAGGTCGTTCTCGAACAGGCGGCGGTTGCGAAGGCCCGTCAGCGGATCGTGGTCGCCGAGCCGCTGGAGCTGCTCCTCGAGCTCCTTGCGCTCGGAGATGTCCTGGAGCTGGGCGATGTAGTGCAGGGGCTCACCCTGGCGCCCGCGCACGAGCGACATCGAGAGGATCGCCGAGATCGTCTCGCCGGCCGCGTCGAAGAAACGCTGCTCGACCTGGAGGGCCGGTATCTCTCCTGCCAGCAGCCGCCTGCGCTGGGTCAGGTCGGCGTTCGCATCCTCGGGGTGCACGATCCCGTCGAAGCGCTTGCCGATCAGCTCCTCGGAGGTGTAGCCGGTGATCTCACAGAGCGCCCGGTTGACGAGCAGCCAGCGGCCGTCGATGTCCAGCAGGCCGGTGCCGATCGGCGCCGACTCGAATACCTCCTCGAAGCCTTCGGTGCGCCGCGGCGCGATCAGGTCGGCGTGGCGGCGGGCCGTGATGTCGAGCACGACGGCGACGCCCCCGCGGACATTCGAACCGTCGGCGGCGACCGGCGCTCCCTCGGCGCAGAGCGGCCCGGCATCGACCATCAGGCAGTGGTGTTCGTCGGCCGTCCAGACCTCGCGCGTGCGGGTCTCGCCTTCCAGCGCGGAGCTGAACAGCGGCTCGACGGTTTCCCAGAAGCGCGCCGGGAAGGCATCGGCGAGATAACGCCCCTCCTTGCAGAAGTCCGGGTCGCCCATCCGCTCGATCGCCTGCCCGGCGGTGAGCACGAAACGCAGCTGTCCGTCGAAGACGATCACGAGCGCCTCGGGCAGCTCGTGCAGGGCCGCGGCCGCGGCGTGGTCGGCGCTCGCCAGGAGCTCCTCGGCCTGCGGCTCGGGTCCCATTGCAGGGTTCACGTCCCCAATATCGGCCGCCGAGGCCGATTGCTTGACGGCCGCCGGCGCCTTTACCGCGATCCGGGTAGACGGCGGCGCCGCCTACGGACGGATGAAGCTGTCCGGGTCCGGGCCGATGCGCCGGCCCGCGTCCAGCGCCTCGACCCGTTCCATCTCGCCGTCGTCGAGCTCGAAGCCGAAGACGTCGAAGTTCTCGGCGATCCGCTCGGGCGTGACCGACTTGGGGATCACGACGTTGCCGAGCTGCAGCTGCCAGCGGATCACGATCTGCGCGGGCGTGCGCCCATGCGTCTCGGCGAGCTCGACGATCAGGGGGTCCTCGAGGACGGCGCCCTGCGCGAGCGGGCTCCAGGCCTCGGTGACGATCCCCAACTCATCGTGCTCGCGCCGCTGGCCCGCCTGCTGGAAGTAGGGGTGGAGCTCGACCTGATTGATCGCCGGGGTCTCGCCGGTCTGCTCGATCACCCGGCGCAGATGCTCGGGCTTGAAGTTCGAGACGCCGATCGCTCGGATCAGGCCCTCGTCACGGAGCTCGATGAAGGCCTGCCAGGTCTCGACGTAGTTCTCGTGCGCGGGAACGGGCCAGTGGATCAGGTAGAGGTCCAGGTAGTCCAGCTCGAGGCGCTCGAGCGACGCGTGAAAGGCCCGCCGAGCCTGATCGTGGCCGTGATCGTCGTTGGCGCACTTGCTCACGATGTGGACCTCGCCCCGGTGGAGCCCGCTGGCGCGCAGCGCCTGTCCGACCGCGGCCTCGTTGCGGTAGGCGGCGGCCGTGTCGATGTGCCGGTAGCCGGCTTCCAGCGCCCGGGCGACGGCCAGCTCGGTCTCCTCCGGGGGCACCTGGAAGACGCCGAAGCCCAGCTGCGGAATGCCCGAGCCGCCGCGCAGGGGGATCTCGGGGACGGTTCCCGCGTCGGTGTCGGGTTGCCCCGGGAGCGTGCTCATGGGTCTTCCGTTGCCCTCCCCGGCGGGTCGCTAAACAGTGGACGGCGGCTGCTCGCCGTCGTAATAGTCGACCTCGTCGGCCAGGCGGAACAGAGCCCCCAGGCCGCCGCCGGCCGCGAGCCGCTCGAAGACGCCGAGCTTGCCCGAGTCGGGATAGACCACCACGTCGGGCTCCCCGCTCGTGCTGAAGCTGAGGAAGCGGACCGTCGCCCCGGTCTTGTTGAGCAGCTGGTGCGCGCCCGTCTCGCCACGCGGGAAGGAGACGATCTCCCCCTCGGCCAGCATCCGCCAGCCGGCGGGGGTCCGCAGGCTGGGCCTCCCCTCGAGGACGAGCAGCAGCTCCTCCTCGGTGTAGTGGTAGTGGTAGGGGTAGGCCGCCTGACCCGCCGGCAGCTCCCACAGGCTCAGGCCGAGACGCTCACCGCCGGCCTGGCGGCTGATGCGCGCGCGCCGTGCGAGAAAGCCATCCTGCTCGCGCAGTTCGTCGTAGTCCGGATCGTTGATGTTCGGCATCCGCTGGTCAGCTCCGTCGCATACTCGCCCGGGTGGCGAGCGCCGATCATATGACGCCCCCCTCCCCGGCGCGCGGCGGTTCGCGTGCCGGGATTGACTGGCGGGGCGCGATGCCCTAGCTTCAGTTGTGCGAGGCCGCCGTCGAGGGAGCGGGATCGCACCAACGTTCAAGGAGGAACGGGCAATGGGGGAATCGAGGGGAAGCTCAAGGCGCCTGCTGCAGCGTGTGATCGCGGGCATCGCGATCGGCGATGTCGCCTACCGCCTGCTGATGCGCGAGCCGCTGCGGCGCGCGCTCGGGATCGAAACGACGCACCTCTGAGCCGCGGGCGGGCAGACACCCGCCCGCTGCTCTACGCCAGCAGACGCCCGCCGTCGACGACGATCTGGGTACCGGTCATGTAGCTGGCGAGGTCGCTCGCCAGGAACAGGACCGTGCGGCCGATGTCGTCCGGCTCGCCCATCCGCCCCATCGGGATCATCGCGGCGAAGGCGTCGAGCGTCTCCCGGTCGGAGACCCCGGTCCCGGGGGTGATGATGCCGCCGGGCGCGACCGCGTTGACGACGATCCCCTCCTTTGCCAGCTCGAGCGCGACGTTCTTCGTGAAGCCCCAGGCGCCGTGCTTGGAGGCGTCGTAGTGGGACAGCCCGACCGAGGAGGGGTGAAGGGCGTCGATCGAGGTGACATTGACGATCCGTCCGCCGCGGCCCTGCAGGACCATCTGCGCCGCACCCGCCCGGGTGCACAGGAACAGGCCGAGGAGGTTGACCTCGAGCACGTGGCGAAACGTGTCAGCGTCGAGGTCGGCGAGCGTCAGCATCGGGTAGATGCCGGCGTTGTTGACCAGGATGTCGACCGCGCCGAACGCGCCGACGGCGGTCGCGATCATGCGCTCGACGCTCGCGCCGTCCGCGACGTCGACCTGCGCCGCGATCGCCGTGCCGGGACGCAGCGCCTCTAGCTCGGCCGCGGCCTGCTCGGCGGCCTGCTCGTTGATGTCGGCGATCAGGACGTTGGCCCCGGCCTCACTGAGGCGGCGCGCGATCCCGAGCCCGATGCCCATCGCGCCCCCGGTCACGATCGCGCTGCGCGAGCCGAGGTCGATCAGCCGCGCGAGCGGGACTCCGTGCGATGAGGCGTCGACCGCATCCATGCGAGCACGATCCCAAGCAGGGGGTGCGGTGGCTTCGGTAGTGGCCACCCGGGCCGACCGGGGGCTTCTACCGATCTTTCATGCCCGGGCGGGGAGGCGGGCGTCGAGGCCGAGTGCCACGGCCTCGGCCCGGAGCCCCTCGCGGGCGTTCGGATGGGCCGCCTGCTCGATGATCAGCCGGGCCTGTGCCCGCTCGCTGCGGCCGAAGATGTGGGCGGTCCCCTGCTCGGTGACGACGGCGGAGTGCTGGAAGGAGGTGACCGGGCCGTTCAGGCGCCCGACGATCGTCGAGCTCTCGCTCCGCTCGTGCCAGGAGCGCAGCGCGATCACGGCGTGCCCCCCGGAGGATCGGACCGCACCGGCCACGAAGTCGGGCTGGCCGCCGAAGCCCGAGTAGACACGCCCCCGGACGTGGCTCGCCCCGGCCTGGTCGCGGAGATCGATCTGGAGCGCGGTGTTGATCGAGACCATCCCCGCGACGGCGGCGATCCGCGAGGCGTCGTTGGTCGTCTCGGTCCGCCGCATCGCCAGGCGCGGGTTGTTCTCGGCCCACTCGTAGAGGGCGGGCGAGCCGAACAGGAACGAGGCGACGATCGGCCGCCCCCGATCGAGCGCCCCCTGCTGCTCGAGCTCCATCACGCCGTCGCTGATCATCTCCGAGAAGATCCCCAGGCGGCGCCGGGCGCCGAGCGTCCGCAGCGTCGCGTCGGGCACCTGGCCGATACCGAGCTGGAGCGTGGCGCCGTCCTCGACGAGCACGGCGATGTGCTCGGCGATCTGTTCGGCCTGCTCGTCCGAGGAGCCCCGCGCCGGGGAGGGCAGCAGGGCGGGCCCCTCGAGCGCCAGGTCGATCAGCTCGCAGTCGATCTCACCGTCGCCGAGCGTGTAGGGCATCGCAGCGTTCAGCTGCGCCACGACGAGCCCACCGCGGGCGCGTACCCGTTCGAGCGCTGCCGGCAGGATGTTGACCTCGACGCCCATCGAGACGCGCCCATGACGCGGGAGCGTCGTGTTCAGCAGCAGCACCTCAGGTGGGCGGAGGGTGTCGAACAGGCGCGGCACCAGCGACAGGCGCATCGGCAGGTAGTCGAGCCGGGACCCGGCGTCGCGCATCCCCGGCCCGACGAAGGGCGTCTCGAAGATCACGCCGTCGCGCTGCGGAAGCGGCCCCTGGGCGGCGAGCATGAACAGGCGGTAGCGCTCACGGGCCCGGTCGAGAACCTCCAGCGCGAGGTGTGGCACCGCGTGGTTGCCGCTCGCCACGACGCGCGGCTCAGCGCCGGGCACCGCCGCGAACGCCTCCTGCAGCTGGAGCTCGGTTAGGACCCGCATCGCGCTCACCCTAAGCGCCGCCCGGGGTCCGGTCATTGGTGAGAACTACGGAGCATGTTCGGTGTCCTGCGCGGTGGCCGCGGCCCCGCGGGCGGGGTTGAATGGCAACGGTGTTCGAGGTCCGTTTCCACGGCCGCGGCGGCCAGGGCGTCGTGACGGC
>Ga0182012_10006438_pt1 | contig 11981 bp, 10 predicted proteins | sample 612S2SmetaG_FD_120486 | JGI IMG/M metagenome (GOLD analysis project Ga0182012, IMG submission 120486) | Permafrost microbial communities from Stordalen Mire, Sweden - 612S2S metaG | ecosystem: Environmental > Terrestrial > Soil > Wetlands > Permafrost | place: Sweden: Stordalen | collected...
CATCGCCGCGGTCAGCCTGGCGCTGCCGGCGATGATCATCAGCGAGACGACTCTGTCGTTCCTCGGCCTGGGGCTGCGGCCGCCGGCGATTTCCTGGGGCGTTCTGCTGCAGGACGCGCAGAATTTACAGACGCTGGCGCTGGCGCCGTGGCTGCTGGTCGTTGCGGTGCCGGTGATCGTGGTGATCCTGGCGTTCAACTTCCTGGGCGACGGGCTGCGCGATGCGGCCGATCCGTATGGCTGAGCCGATCCTGCAGGTGCGAGACCTGCACACGCATTTCTTCGCCGATGAGGGCGTGGTGCGGGCGGTTGACGGGACGTCGTTCGAACTGTACGCGGGACGCACGCTGGGCATCGTCGGTGAATCCGGCTGCGGCAAAAGTGTCACCGCTCGGTCTTTGCTGCGGATCATCGAGCGGCCGGGGCGGATCGTCAGCGGTGAGATTTTGTTGCGGCGTGCCAATGGCGCGGTCACCGATCTGGTGGGATTGCCGGCGGACGGGCCAGACATGCGGGCGATCCGCGGCGGTGAAATCGGGCTGGTGTTTCAGGAGCCGATGAGTTCCCTGTCGGCGTTCCATTCCGTGGGCGCACAATTGATCGAAGCGATCCGCCTCCACAGCGGACTCTCGAAACGCGCCGCTCGGACGCGGGCGATCGAACTGCTGGCGATGGTCGGGATTCCGCGGCCGTCGCAACGGGTCGACGCGTATTCGTTCGAATTATCCGGCGGGCTGCGGCAGCGGGTGATGATCGCGCTGGCGCTGGCGGCGGAACCGCGGGTGCTGATCGCGGATGAGCCGACGACGGCGCTGGACGTAACGACCCAGGCGCAGGTGCTGGACCTGATCCGGCGGCTGCAGCAGGAACGCGATCTGGCGGTCATTCTGATCACCCACGATATGGGCGTGATCGCCGAGATGGCTGACGACGTGGTGGTGATGTATCTGGGGCATGAAGTCGAGAAAGGGCCGGTGGACGCAATCTTTCACGCTCCGCGGCATCCCTATACGCGATCGTTGCTGCGGTCGATCCCCAGTGTGCTGGCGGAACCTAGGGCGCGTTTGGCAACGATCAGTGGATCGATTCCGCATCCGTTTGCCCGGCCGCCGGGCTGTCCGTTCCATCCGCGCTGTCCGGACCGGATGCGGGGGGTGTGCGAGAAGAGCTTCCCGAATGAAGTGCTGATCGGGGAACAGCACGCGACGGCCTGTCATCTATACACGAGCGTAGCAGCGCCGGCATGACACAGGTTTTGGATGTCCGGTCATTACGGAAACATTATTCGATTCGCCGCGGGCTGCTGGGACGCGTGGCGGCGCAAATCAGGGCAGTTGATGATGTCAGCTTCAGCATTGCGCGCGGCGAAACGCTGTCGCTGGTGGGCGAGAGCGGCTGCGGCAAGACCACGACGTCACGTTGTATTCTGCGCGCCATCGCGCCGACGAGCGGTGAAATCCGCTTCCGCGGCGAGTCCGGCGAAGAGATCGATGTTGCCCGACTGGGGCGCAAGCAGTTGCGGCCGTTGCGGCGGCAGATGCAGATGATCTTCCAGGACCCGTTCTCGTCACTGAATCCACGCATGACGATCGCGGAGATCATCGGCGAGCCGCTGCTGGTCAATGGCATGGCGGATCGTAATGAACGCAACCATCGTGTGGGGGAACTGCTGGAACTCGTGCAATTACCCAGTGCCTACCTCAATCGTTTCCCGCACGCCTTCTCCGGCGGTCAGCGCCAGCGAATCGGCATCGCTCGGGCACTCGCCCTGAATCCATCGCTGATCGTTGCGGATGAACCGGTGTCCGCGCTGGATGTTTCGGTGCAGGCGCAGATCGTCAACCTGATGCTGGACCTGCAGGACCGGCTGGGAATGGCGTATCTGTTCGTCGCGCATGATCTTTCGGTGGTGAAACATGTCAGTCACCGCGTGGCGGTGATGTATGCCGGGCGGATCGTCGAAATCGCACCAACCGCTGCGTTGTTCGCGGCGCCGCTGCATCCGTATACCGAGGCGCTGCTGTCGGCGGTGCCGGTGCCGGACCCTCGGCGGCGGGCGCAGCGGATCGTGCTGGAAGGCGACGTTGCCGACCCGTCACATCTGCCGGCCGGGTGCCATTTCCATCCGCGCTGCCGGTACGCGACGGATCGCTGCCGGATCGAAACGCCCGAATTGCGCGAAGTCGCGCCGGGCCATGCGGTGCGCTGCCTGCGCGCGACGGAGCTATCGTTGCTCGGGGTCGCGGCGCAAGCCTGAAATGCGGGCGCCCGGAGGCGGCGGGTTCTCCGGCGGGCCGGCAAAGCATTGCGCCAGGCCCATCCAGGTGCGGGCCGGTTCGCCCGTCACGGCCAGTTCGGTGTCGGCGACGTTGCGGGTCTGGGTCACAACCTGACAGAACTCAACAGCATTGCCTTCGACGCGGTTGTCCGCGGATGGGTCGTTCCACTGCCAGATCGTGCCGGCAGGGCCGGCCAGACAGATGTGGGGTGCGGGGCCAGGCAGCGGCAGGCCGCGATTCACAAAAGTCCAGCCGTAGGTGCGGACGCCGATCTCGGCAATGTTGCGCAGGCGGTTCGTGGGTTGCCGTGTCGCGCCCATCAGGTCGTAGATCGCCTGGCCGTGTGCCCAGGTCTCCATTTGGCGGGCGGTGGTGAACATGCGCACACCCATGTCGGGACCGTACCATGTCAGCCGAGCGCTTGGCGGCAGCGTCGCCAGCCTGTCGCAGAGGTCGCGCAGCTGTTCGGACCAGCGATCGAGCAGGCGCTTGCCGGTCAGGTGACCGAAGCGGGCCCGGGTTTCGTGCAGGCGCGTCAGGCCGGTGGACCGCGCGGCATCGATTTCGGCACGACGTTGGGCAAACGCATCGGGGCCGGCCACGGACGCCGCCGCCATCAGGTCGCTGTCGTGCAGGTGCTGGACGATGTCGTTGACGGTCCAGGATTTGAACAAAGTGGGCCGGTACCAGTCCGCGTCCTGCAACGTGACTAGCAGGGCATGCAGTTCATTCGCCTCGGCCTGAAAGTCGGCTGCCTGGTCCAGCATGGGTTCGCCCTCCTGTTGCATCGTCAGGGGCCTATCATGGCCCAGGCGGCGGATTTGAGAACAGCCCTGCGCCGCAGCCGGCGCCCGCGCCCCAGTAGCCGCCGCTGCGACGAATGGAATTGGCTAATCGGCGACGCCGCGCTACAGGTGCCGCGGGTTACGCCGTGGTGACCCGGGATACGCTGGAAGCGCGAGGGCGCCCTTAGCTCAGTTGGATAGAGCAACAGCCTTCTAAGCTGTGGGTCGGTGGTTCGAATCCACCAGGGCGCGCCATCCGCCGATGACGGTGCCCGCCGCAAGGATCACTCCGGGCCGTCGAACCCGTCGGGCGTTTCCGTCAGGCGGTCATCCTCGGTGTAGTCCGACAATGTCACCGTTTCGATCACCGTCGCTCTGATGCCGGCAACGCGCAGCATGTCCCACTGGGTGATCCAGCCGCGAATGTGGTGACGCATGGTGCGGTTCGCCTGGCGGTCGCCGATCTCGGCCGGCGGTGCGGGCCAGCCATAGGCGGTGCTGTAGCAGTCGCGGATCGCAGCCTCATGGCGGCGCAGGTCGGCGTCGTCGGGCGCCCGCAGATGCGTCGCGGCCTGGATAGCGCGCATCGCCAACAGGGCGTGGTCCGCCAGCTGCGGCGTGCCGCGCAGGCGCAGCCGGTCGGTCAGTTTCGTCTCATCCTGTTTGGCGGCGATCACCGCGTCGGCGTAGTCGTCGGTCACCGCGCAGGCGGCGAACAGGCACGGTATGCGCGCGGATTCGTGCAGGCCCAGCCACTGGGCGATCTCGGCATAGGCCAGCGCGCGCTGCAAGGGTCCGTAGCGGCCGATCAGTTCGACCTCGTCCAGCAGCACCACCCATCCGGCGAAGCCGGCGGCGCAGAACAGCTGCGGCATGAAGCGCATGCGCTGGCGCAGCAGGTCGGCGGCGGCGACCGGAGCGAGGTCGAACAGCGTGCGGACGCGCTTTTCCTTCAGCGCCCGGCGCAGCGGCGGCAACGGCGGCTTGGCATCGGCGAGGAACGCCTCGATGGCGTGGCGCAACTCGGGGTCGGTGCTGCGCGTCAGCAAATACAGGATAGCCTGGAACACCGGCGCGATTCCAGCTTCGGGCGTGCTGGCCCACAGTTCCAGGCTTTCCACCGCGCCTTCGGTGCGCTCGATGCGGGTCAGTGCCAGGGTGATCGCATCGTCGTTGGCGCCGCGCACCGTGGCGTTGCGCATCGCCGTCGCGTAGGTCACGCCCGGAATGGACAGCGGCGTTTCCTTGCTGACGGTGACGGTGCTGACGACGCAATCGCGGTGCAGCGCGGCTTCGCGCAGGTAGCCCAGCAGGTGGGATTTGCCGGTGCCGAAGCCGCCGGCGACGGCGAAACCGGGGGTGGTGGCGTCGGCGACGGAATCCAGCGCGGCTTCAAAGCGGATTTCCAGTCCCTCGTCGGGGCAGCCGAGGCGGCGGATGGCGTCGCTGTTCGGCACACCGGCGCGCAACGCCTCGATCGCGCGGCGGGCCGAGACTCTGTCCGACGGCATCATCGCAATTGCACCAGCGGGGCGAGCGGATTGTCGCCGTGTTCCGGGCGGACATCGTCCCAGACACGCATCTTCAGCGCGGTGTACTGGTTCAACGAACGCCGGAGATCGTCGGCGAGCATCGCAGAGTCGGCGAGCACGCCCAGGAAGAGCCCCTCCATCTGATCGGCGTCATCGATCATCTGGCGCAGCACCTCGTAGCAGTCCATCACCGCCGCGGGCGAATAGATCAGACCGTCGATCACCTCGCGGCGTTCGCGCAGCAGGCGGGTGGCGTCGATCAGCAGCAGGATGCCGGGCTGCCCGCACAGCCGCAGCCAATGGCACAACGAACGCAGCATCGCTCTGGCGTTGTGGCGGCCGATCTTGGCGCCGATCTGCGCCTCACGCGCGAGGCCCAGGCGTCCCGGAGCGCCGGTCAGCCAGTCACGGACGGCGTCGCGCAGGGCATCCCGGTCGTCGGCCAGCCTGGTGTCGATCAGCGCGATCATGGCATTGCGAAAATCCTGGGCGAGGCGGGCGTCCTGCCAGACGACGCGGCTGATCTCCTGGTTGATCTGGGTCCGCAGCAGTCCGGGCGCGACCTCGTTCGCTTCCGCGAGCAAGGCAAGCGTCGTGCGGCGGCCGGGATACGGCCAGTGATAGCCGTTGTCGATCACAACGCGCTCGAGCTGCGCCTGGGTCAGGGCGTCCCAGTCGATTGACCGGGCAATGGCGAAGAACAGGTTCTGCAGCAGGTGCAGCCGTGTGTCGGCAGTGTCGATGGCGATGACGGTCAGGCCACAGTCGCGCCCGAGGTCGCGCAGGCGGCCGGAAATGGCGCCGGCCTGGTCCGGCGTGGCGGCGACGACGAAGCGGATGGCGCTGCCGCCCTCGGGGATGAAGGACGCCAGATACTCGTCGTGCATGACATGCAGCCAGGTTTCCAGCGAGATCGCCATGCGGCCTGCCTCAGGTTCGGGCCGAAGCGAGGAAGCGGATGCCGACGAAGACATGTTCGGCGCCGCGTTCGTCGTATACGGTCAGGCGGTCCTGGCCCTTGCTGCCGGTGGAGGCGGGCAGCGCGAAGCCCCAGCCGGTGCGGGTTTTCGTGTCGGGCGCGCGGTTGAGGCGCAGCAGGTCGCTGGCGAAGGCCTCGCGCGGGTAGTCGGCGGCGGCGGCGGGCAGCAGCGTCAGCAGGGCATGGATCTGCGACAGGGAGACGACCGGGCCGTCGGTGCTGGCCTGCGGTTTCCAGCTCGGCGGGGTCAGATGCTGGTAGGCCCGGAAGATCTGTTCCAGCACGCCGGCGGCGTTGAAGCGGCCGGCAAGTTGCGCCGCCTTCAACGACTTCACCAGTTCGGAGGGGCGGATCGCGCGCACCATCTTGCGGCCGACGCGCACGCCCGGCGTTCTGGCGTCGAGTTTCAGCACCAGGGGAAACGCGCTGAGGCGGCCGTCGCGCTCGACCAGGGTGACGCCCTGACGGCCGGCCTCGGTCTTCAGTTCACTCAGGTAAGTGCCGTCGGCGAAAGCGTCCTCGGCGCTGTACGTGAAGGCGCCGTCGAGTCCGCGAGCGAGCGTGGCGAGGCGGTCGGCGGCATCGGGAGTCTGTTCAAGCTGCGTCACGATCCCCGCGATGTCGCCGATCGCGGCCATGCGGCGGGCTTTTTTCAGGCGGGCGAGCACAGCGTTGGCCTGGCGTTCGATGTCGGTGATCCGAACCTCGATGTCGGCGAGCGCGGGTTCCAGTTCTGCGGCCATGGTGGGTTGCCTCGGAAGCAACGTTTCGCCGCGACCAGGTGGCGGGCGATAACGCGGTTTGTGCAGGATCGCGCGTCATGGGCTGATTCGCAAAATATATCCAGGGACGGTGCGATGACGACTGCTTGCCGGTGCGGTCACGGCAGGCGGGCGATCCGTTCGCCCAGCAGTTCGAACAGCGCGTCGGCATCGACCGTTTCCAGCACCGCGGCGTTCAGGGCGTCGCCGGTGCGATTCCAGCGATCGATCAGCGTTCGGCCACGCGATGGCCCCGGCCCCAGGTCCATGCGGGCGGAGCATCGGCGAATGGTGAACAGGTCGGGGCGGATCAGCCAGGCGACGGCGCAGGGATCATGCAGCGGCGCGCCGATGCCGCCCAGTCGCGTTGACGCCGGCACGGTGGCCTGGATGTCAGCCGCGGCGCGCAGGCAGCGTCCCGTCCCGAGACCGCGCCAGGCGGCGACCCGAACGGGCGTGGTCAAGGCCTGCGCGGTGAGTTCGAGGGTGGCGAAGATGACGGGGCGTCCGCATGCCAGCAGGATGGCCAGCGCCTCGGGGTCGCTCCAGGCGTTGAATTCGGCGGCCGGCGTGACGTTGCCCTCGGCCCAGGCGCCGCTCATCACCACGATCTGCTCGACATGGGCGGTCAACGCCGGTTCGGTGGTGAGGGCGAGTGCAAGATTGGTCGCGGGACCGATGCCGATCAGGGTGACCGGTTCAGCGGCGGTGCGCAGGGTCTCGCGAATCACGTCGGCGGCGAGGCCGGGTGTCGGCGGGCCGCCCGGCGGCAGCATGACGCCGCCGAGACCGTTCTGGCCGTGGATTCGGGTCTCGCTGGTGAACGCGCCCAGCAGCGGACGATGCGCGCCGGCGTGGACCGGGACGGCCGATCCGGCCAGCTTGGTCAGGGCCAGCGCGTTGGCCAGGGTGTGCTCCAGCCCGACATTGCCGCCGGCGACGGTGATCGCCAGGACCGATAGTTCGGGCGAGGCAAGCGCCAGCAGGATGGCGATGGCGTCGTCGGTGCCGGGGTCGCAATCCAGAATGACGGGTGTGGGCACCGCTTGTCTGTCCCTTTGTGGCTGCGCCTTTAGATTGCGTCCTAACCTCACATCCCGCAATCACCTGGACAGCGCGATGGAGAGACAGCATGAACGATGACCCCCTGCGGCGCTGCGACGTGTTCCGCCTGCCGACCGCCCATCCGGCCGATGTCAGCGGCTTGCTACGCCTGATCGCGTCGGGTGCGGTGCGCGCGCAGGACATTCGCGCGATTTTCGGCAAAACCGAGGGCAACGGGTGCGTCAACGATTTCACTCGGGCCTATGCCGTCTCCGCGCTGCAGCAGGCGCTGGCACAACCGCTTGGTTGCGCTGTCAGCGAGGTCGGCGAACGCGTGGCGATCATCATGTCCGGCGGGACCGAGGGTGGTTTGTCGCCGCATCTGCTGGTGTTTGCGGTCAGTCCGGCCGCCGCTGGCGCGACTGCAACGCGCAGTCTGGCGATCGGCACCGCATACACACGGGCGTTCCGGCCGGAGGAGATCGGCCGCATGGCGCAGATCGAGGCGACCGCCGCGGCAGTGACGGAGGCCATGGCGCAGGCGGGCATCGGAGGGCCGGAGGATGTGCATTACGTGCAGGTCAAATGCCCGCTGCTGACCGGGGACCGGGTGATCGACGCGGCTGCGCGCGGGGCCTCGGTGGTGACCGGCGATACCTACAAGTCGATGGCGTATTCACGCGGCGCCTCGGCGCTGGGCGTCGCCGTGGCCTTGGGTGAAGTCGGGCGCGACGGGCTGGACGACAGCGCGGTGTGCCGGCGGCTGGATCTGTGGTCGGGACGCGCCAGCACCTCGGCCGGGATCGAGCTGATGCATAACGAGGTCATCGTGCTGGGCAACGGCGCCGGCTGGGCCAGCGACGCGTTGATCGCCCACCGGGTGATGCAGGATGCAATCGATCTGCCGGCGCTGCTGGCTGCGCTGGACGAGGCCGAACTGAAGGTCGCGGGACAACTGGACGATGCCGGGCGACAGCGGCTGCTGGCGGTGCTGGCCAAGGCCGATCCGTCCAGCAACGGGCGGATCCGCGGCGCCCGTCACATCATGTTCGACGACAGCGACATCAATGCCACCCGCCACGCTCGGGCGCTGGTCGGTGGCGTATTGGCGGGCGTGACGGGGCGGACCGATCTGTTCGTCTCGGGCGGGGCGGAGCATCAGGGTCCGGACGGCGGCGGCGTGGTGGCGGTGATCGTGCGGCGGCCGGAGGGCGATCGGTGACGGTCGCAGCCTCGGTAATCAAGGCGACTGGCCCGATAAACCCTTTCGCCGAAGCCGTTACGCCTTGATCAGCGGGCAGCCGCCATCGGCCATCGGGCGCCAGGCGTCGGCCGGATCGATGGTCGCCAGCTTATTGCAGAAATCGTATTTCGACCGTGCCTCGGCCACCGGCTTGACCTGCCAGAGATACATCACGTGCATGACCCGCCCGTCCTGCCGGATCTTCACGTTGTCGTTGTAGAAATCGTTGACCGGCAACTCTTTCATCTTGCCGACAACTGCATCGGCGTCGGTGGTGCCGGCGGCCTGCACCGACTTCAGCCAATGGTTGGCGGCGCAGTAGCTGCCGGCGTGCAGCAGCCCGGGCACCATGCCACCCATCTGGTCGCTCCAGCGCTTCGACCAGGCGCGCGTCTTGTCGGTCATGTCCCAGTAGAACGAATCGGTGAAGGTCAGGCCCTCGCAGACCTTCTGGCCCAGCGCATTGACGTCGCTGATCTGGATCAGCAGCGTCGCCAGCCGGATACCGCTTTTGGTCAGCCCGAACTCCGCCGCCTGCTTGACGCAGTTCTGCGTGTCTGTGCCCGCGTTGGCCAAGCCGATCACCTTGGCGCCGGACGCCTGGGCCTGCACCAGGTACGATGAAAAATCCGCCGTCGCCAACGGCGCCCGCACTGCCCCCAGCACCTTGCCACCCGCCGCCTTCACCGCGTCCATCGTGTCGCGTTCCAGCGCATAGCCGAAGGCGTAGTCGGCGGTGATGAAAAACCACGAATCGCCGCCCGCCTTGGTCAGCGCGTTGCCGGTGCCGTGCGCCAGCGCATAGGTGTCGTAGGAGAAATGCACCCCATAGGGCGAACACTGCTTGCCGGTCATGTCGGAGGTCGCCGGCCCGGTTATCAGGTAAATCCGCTTCTTCTCGCGGCACACCTGCTGCACCGCCAGCCCCGATGAACTGGCGGCGCCGTCGGCAAGGACATCGACCCCGGTGTCATCGATCCACTGCCGCGCGATCGAGGTGGAAACGTCGGGCTTGTCCTGGTCGTCGGCCTGCAGCACCTCGATCGGCCGGCCCAGCACAGACCCGCCGAAATCGGCGATCGCCAGTTCGGTGGCGACCTTGTTGCCGACCCCGCCAACGTCACGATACGGCCCGCTCATGTCGGACAGCAGCCCGATCCGCACCGGCCGGGACGAACTCTGTGCCCGGATCAGGGCGGGACGGGCCAGCGGTGCGGCCGCAAGGCCACCGATCAGAACGCGACGCGACAGTCTGGACATGAAGCTCTCCCACCCGTGGTGTTTGCGCATTGGCTTGCGCCGCGGCGCCGTGCCTTGTAGCGAAACGGCTCCGTTTGCCGTGCGCACCGGCTTGCCGCCACGTGGAGGAAACTATCCATGCCAATGATGCCAGGAAAGACCGCATTGCTGGAATTATTGAAGCAGGAGGGGGTGCGCGTGATGTTCGGCAACCCTGGCACGACGGAACTGCCGCTGATGGATGCACTCGCGGCGGAGCGCGACCTGCGCTACATCCTGGCGTTGCAGGAGGCGCCGGCGATGGGCATGGCCGACGGCTATGCCCAGGCGTCCGGCCAGTGTGCCGTCGTCAACCTGCATGCGGCGCCCGGCCTGGGGAATGCGCTGGGCATGCTGTATGACGCACAGAAGGCCGGGGCGCCGATCCTGGTGACCGCCGGCCAGCACGAACAGCGCTTCAACTTCACCGAACCGCTGTTATGGGCCGACCTGCCCAGCATCGCGCGTCCCTTCGTCAAATGGTCGGAGGAGGTGCGGCGTCTCCAGGACCTGCCCAGGGCGATCCACCGGGCGGTGAAGACGGCGCTGGCGCCCCCGACGGGGCCGGTGTTTCTCTCGCTGCCGGGCGATATCCTGAGCGACAGCGCCGATCTGGACCTGGGAGCACCGAGCCGGGTGGCGCGCGGGATCAGGGGGGATGCCGGCGCGATCGGGCGGGCGGCGGCGATCATCGCCAAGGCGCGCAGCCCGGTGATCGTGGCCGGCGATGCGGTGCCGCAGGGCGATGCGCTGGCCGAACTGGTGGCGCTGGCCGAGGCGATCGGCGCACCGGTGTATGACGAGGGCATGGCGAGCCGGGCGATGTTCCCGTCCTCGCATCCGCTCTACCGCGGTGCATTGGTGCGGCTGCCGGAAGCGATCAGCGGCATGCTGTTGCAGCACGACCTGCTGGTGTCGATCGGCGCCGACCTGTTCACCTTGTCCCTGCCGGGTGAGGTCGAATCGATCCCGGACGGCTACGCGGTCGTGCACCTCGACACCGATCCGTGGGAACTGGCGAAGAACTATCCGGAGCAGGTGTCAATCCTGGGCGAACCCAAAGCGACGCTGCCGGAACTGACGGCGGCGGTGCAGGCGGCGTTGACCGGCGCCGCGGCGGAGGCGACGGTGAAGCGGCTGGCGCATGCCAAGGCCGAGGGCATCGCCAGCCTGCACAAGCTGCACACCATGGCCGACGCGCTGGCCGAACGCCATCCGATCCATCCGCTGGCTCTGATGCAGACGATTGGCCGGCTGTTGCCAGACGATGCGGTGGTGATCGATGAGACGGTGTCCTCCGGCATGGGCTTGCGCCGCTTCCTGAGAAGCGACGATGCGCAGAGCTTCTTCGGGCTGCGCGGCGGCGGCATCGGCTGGGGTCTGCCGGCCGCGATCGGTGTCAAGCTGGCACTGCCGGACCGGCCGGTGGTGGCACTGATCGGCGACGGGTCGGCGATGTACACGATCCAGGGCCTGTGGACCGCGGCGCGCGAGAACCTGCGGATGGTGTTCGTCATCATCAACAACTACTCGTACCGCATTCTCAAGCAGCGCACCAACGCGATGAAGGGCCTGGCGGCGCAGACCGACACCTATGTCGCGATGGATCTGGACAAGCCGCGGGTCGATTTCGTCGCGGTGGCGCGCGGCCTTGGCCTGACTGCGCACAAGGTCACGACGCTGGCCGATGTCGGCGATCTGCTGGAGCAGGCGCTGGCAGCGGACGGGCCGACGCTGATCGATGTCGAGGTCGATCGGTCGTGGAAGCCGGTCTGATGCGCTGGCGGGTGGCGGCGGCGCTTGGGCTGGTGCTGGCGAGCCGTCCGGCGCTGGCGGTGTGCGACCTGAGCCAGGTGGTCGGCTACCAGTTGGTGTTCGGCAAGACGATCGAGGCCTATATCGAGGACGGCAAGCGGGTGAACGGGTTCGAGGGCTGCACCCGCGACCGGGTGCTGGTGTTCACCGACAACACCGGCGTGCGCTGCAAGGAAACCTTCCTGCATTCGGCCCACCTGCCGAAGGCCTATCTGTTCGCGAAAAGCGCCAACGACCTGAAGCTGTGCGTCGATGACGACATGTA
>Ga0182012_10006441_pt1 | contig 11977 bp, 8 predicted proteins | sample 612S2SmetaG_FD_120486 | JGI IMG/M metagenome (GOLD analysis project Ga0182012, IMG submission 120486) | Permafrost microbial communities from Stordalen Mire, Sweden - 612S2S metaG | ecosystem: Environmental > Terrestrial > Soil > Wetlands > Permafrost | place: Sweden: Stordalen | collected...
AGGTCTTTGCGATCGACGGTGAGGTTGTAAATGGCCGACGGGGCCTCTGAGGTTTCAACGGTGATGACAAATTTTCGCGGACCTGCTGCCAAGTCGACCGCGTAAAGCTGGCCCGACTTTACCGCAACGCCGTCGATCTTGATGGTCGCGTCCGTGTTGGCCGGAACGGTTGCCGTAACGAAGAACTTGGCCGTGTACTGGTCGCTCACCGTTGCCGTGTAATCGAACCGCGAGGCAGAGAGCGGCTGGTCGAGCGGAAACCGCAGATACTCGATGGGCGTTTTATACGAGCCGATCTCCAGATTCGTCAGGACTCCGGCCTGCTGAGCGCGAACTCCAACGCTAGCTGAGTTCAAAGCGGCAATCAAAGCAAAAAGAAGGATAAGTGCGGACAGATTCGAGCGCAATTTCGAGTTTAGGCGCATGGATTTTCCTCTAGTCTGAATTCGACCGATTCTAGAATTGCGCAGCACAGGGAGTCAACTGAGGCATGTTTGACCTGTGCAACAGGTGGGGTGTAATCTTCTTTCCGAGCTCCCGATTGCGATTCAGGCGGAAGCGAACCTGGGCGATCAATGCAAAGTTTTTTCTCCACAATCTCTTACCAAGGGGAACAACGATGAAGCGTTCATTCTTTGCCCTGTTGCTGGGCGCGGCCGCATGCTCAGCTCTGGCACAGGCTCCTGCATCACCTCAGCCCGCGGCGCTGGCGCCCGCAACCCAGCCAGCGGCTCAGGCCCGGCAGCAGCAGCAGTTTGTCGGGCTCAATGAGAAGGAGGGCGTTGATGTAGATCGTTTTATCGGCCGCCCTACCAACAGCCCTGTCCACTTTACCCACGGCACCATTCTGACCCAGCAGATTCTCGGCCCCGGCGATCCGTATCATCCCGGACCCAATAGCGATGTCCTCGAGTATCGCAAACTGCTTTCAACGGCAGAGCTTCAGGCGGGTGCCGAGACGCCGTTGCAAGCCTATCCCGATTCCTACTTCTTTTACGTGGAGAGCGGAGAAGCACGCCTGGATGATGGCAAGCAATACTGGGATCTGAAGCCCGGTTTTGCCATCCTCGCGCCGCCCAACGTGGCGCATCGTTTGGTCAACTCCACCGACAAACCGCTGGAGATGATTATGCTCCAGTGGACTGCCGGGCCGGCCGCGAAAAACTCCTTGATCGTGCGCAACACGCTCCAATTGCCGTGGTGTGAAGAGAATGCACACTGGAATAACTACTCGCATTGCATTCTCTCGGCATCCGACGGGCTGCTGCAAGGCGAGCGAATCTACACGGTAATGCTGCCGCCCTGGGTGAGTTCGCAGCCGCACAGCCATACACCAGGAACCGAAGAGGTGTGGACGAAAATTTCGATCGGCGTAAGCCCGATTCTGATCGGCAGCGACCTGCGCGAGGCCGAGCAAAACACGGCTTATCTCGTTCCGCCCACGGGCAAGACCGACCACTCGAATCTGAACCTGAGCAAGACCGAGCCGCAGTGGTGGCTTTACATCGCGCGCGGCCCGGATCGGCCCGCCAACGCAAATGCTCCCGCACGGCCGCAGGGAACGAATCCCGCATTTGCAGCAAACCCAAATCTTTCGCGGGATACAACGGCGGCAACGGTGGCTGGAAAGCCGCTGCCTAAGTAGTGCTGCAACTTAGTATGTTTTGTGCCATCCCCGGTCCCAGAATCGGGACCGGCGGCACACAGTCTGTGAATCGAGTCTGACTGATGAAAAATGCATTGCTACTTACGGGAATTGCAGGAGTCTGCCTCGCCATGGGATTGATGGCCTTCTCGCAGTCCAAAGACGACCCGCTCGATTCCCTGAAGATCTGCGCCGACACGCAGAAGCTGGTCTTTGAGAATCAGTTCGTGCGTGTGATCGACAATCAGGTTCCGGTTGGCGGGACAGAGCCGATGCATGACCATCCGCATGGTGTTGTCGTCTACCTGTCGGATGGAAAGAACCAGACCACGATACAGGATGGGAAAACGAGCGTGTCGGAGCATAAGGCAAACACCGTCGTTTGGAGCGAAGCGACAGTGCACTCGGTGAAGAATGTGGGCAGCGCACCAACGCACACCATCCGCATCGACGTGAAGTTTTAGGGAACCTCTGATTATGTCGATGTTTTGAAAGGGCACGACTTTAGTCCTGCCGTAAATGCAACAAATGAGCGCGGGCTTTAGCCCCTGAGGGAATGCCTCCATCGTATGAGGGACCCGATCAGGCATTCCTTAGCCAGACTTACAGGTCAATATTCGGCAGCATTCCAATCTTCTAGAAGGTCGCAATGGGATTAATCAACGCTCCGGTCCCGCCTTTGATGCGCACCGGCGCAAGCGTCAGCAGAAACGTCTGCCGCTTCAGCTTTAGCGATTCGCGCGCCACATCTTCCAGGTTGCACTGGTCGGCAAGCGGCATGCCCATTGCCACAATCGTCAGCACATGAATCGGAAAGACTACGTCCTTCACGGCGGAGGGAATGGCGTCGTGGGCCGCGTCGCTTACGAGGAATGCGACGTCACGCTTGTGCAGCCACAGCGCAACGGATGGGTCGAGGCCGGCCGAGGCGGCTGAGATATCCCATGGCCCCTTTGCATTGCGCAGCGCCCAACGCCCGGTGCGAATCGCTACCGCGTCGCCGGCCTTGATGTGCACTCCAGTCTTTGCCTCCCAGAGGTCGAGATCGTGCGCTGTGATGTAGGCGTCTTTTTCAAGATAAGGCAGACCGCGCAGCCAGGGAATGTCGACCAATACGCCGCGTGTAAAGATGCCGTCTTTATATTGCGCGGCGTCGAGCACCGTGCCGCCATTTTTTGAGATGTCGCCGGCCGGATAGCCGTTGTAGAGCTTGCCCTCGTAGTAGGTATGGGCCAGCGAGTCAAAATGGCTGAAAGCAAAACCGTGAAAGTTCACGGTATAGGTGTCCATGTTGAATTCGTCGCCTACGCCAACGCTCATCTTGTCTTGAAAAGGATCGGGATTGTCGATTGCCTTTTCCGTGTTGAGATCGCGAGCCAGCGAGACCGACACACCCTCGCGCACCAGCGCCGCTGCTGCCTTCTTCAAAGCCGGAGTAATCAGATTCAGCGTTCCAAGTTGATCGTTGCTGCCCCAGCGCCCCCAATTCGAAACCTGCTTGAACAGCGCGTCAAACTGAGCTTGGGTAAGGATCTCGCGCGGCGCTGCGGGTGATTGCTGCGTCTGCGCCTGTATCGCAGTTGCAGGCATAGCGATCATTGCGCCCACCAGAATCAACGCTGCCAAATGTTTCATGGGAATCCTCATAGACCGGTAGCAGCTACTTCTTCATCTTCATCGCGCTTGGGTCCCAGGTGGTCACCTGAGCGGCGAGCAGGCCTTTGCGCGTCTCAAACGCCTCCGACCCGCGATAGGGTTCGGCCAGGAACGGTGCTTCAACTCGCCAGACCACATTCACCGTATCGCCGACCACGAAGGTCTTCTCGGCGATCAGCGTCATGCCGCACTGGCCGCCCTCGGCGGGCTTCTTGAGCGCCTGCTGAAACATCTTTCCAATCGCCTCGCGCCCCTGCACGACCCCGCCGTCTTTGGAAAGAAACACGATATCGTCGTCATACTGCGCCATCATGCGGTTCCAGTCGCACGCGTTCAGCGCCGCAACGTGTTCCGCAATCACCTTCTCCGGCGTAGCCTGCCGCTTCTTTGCCGGAAGGCTCTGAGCCGAACTTACGCCAGCAGTTCCAATCAACGCTGCCAAGACAACCACCCCCAGAAAACCAAATTTCTTCATCGAACTCATCCTCCAGAGTTAAATCACCAGTTCAATATACTAAGCTGTGTTGATACTTGTCAGAATCCAGATAATCATTGTTTCCCTGCCGCATACGGCTTGCTGTTGACCTGCTGAAAGAGCCAATCGCGCACGCCGGCATTGGAGTAGGTTGCATCCCAGCTCCAGTGCTGATTGATAAGCAGTGTGCCGGGGATGTAGAGCGTCACCAGGTGATTAGCTTTCTCGGCCTTTGCGCGCTCTACCTGATCCGTCGCAAGTTTAGTGGCTTTCTCACCGCGCACGAGTCCGTTCCACAGCAGCTCGCCTTCTTTGCCGAATGCTGCGTCCACGCTCATGCCTTGTTGATTCATCAGCGCTGCGATATCCCTGAGCCGCTCGCCCTTGAAGCGAGTGTCTGAGATTCCGGCAATTCCGGGTGCAGTTGGATCGTTGAGCCCGTCAAAGAACCATCCGGGCAGGGCCTTCGACAAGGCGGCAAATTTTTCCTCGCCTGGCTTCTGGCCTTTGTATGCGCCGTAGGTGTCATAGGACGTGCTAATCTGCGCAGCGAACAGGCCGGGGTTGGCTAGGATGGTGTTCCACATGGGCAGTGACCCGGCGGCCAGCGAAACCGCATAGATGCGCGAGGCATCGACGTTATAGCCGGACAAAATCTCTTGAATGATCTTTACGTAATCCTGCTGCATCTCGCTGTTCGCGTAGGCTGCACCGGTCCAGTTGGGATCCGCGGGGCCGCCAACGGTGACTACAAATGCAGGGTGCGCTGCCTGCGCGTCGTCATCGCTGAAGTAGAGCGCGTCATGATGGCTGAAGAGCGCGCCGCGATACTTCCCTGTCCAGTCGGAGTAGTTGAAGTCGCCTGAAGGATAATGCACGACCAGGGGCAGATTTTTCAGGCTCGCGACCATCGCTTCGTAACCCTTGGGAATAAACAGGTGGTAGTTAAGTGAGTGGCCGGTGGCCTCATTCTTGTAGGTGAAGGTTGTGTAGTCGTCGATGCCGACGCAAATCTCTCTCGACGTGGTCGTGGTGACGGGCGGAATGACATAGCCTGACCGCGTGGTGATGGGATTGGTCTGGCTCACCACGAGCCCACCCAGCTTGGGCCGGTTCTTTGTGCCCACGCTGAAGGTCACCTGGCTACGGTAGGTGTTGGGGTCCATATTCTGGATGCCGAAGTTGAGAAATACGTACTTGCCGTAGACGCCGACATCGTCCTTCTTGCCGCTGTTGTTCACATAAGCGCTGGTGATGGAGCGGTCGGCAAAGACGCGGTATTTGATCAGGCTCGAATCTGAGGTTTGCGACGGCATGAGCGCGGTCAGCTCGCCCGAGTAAATCTCCTCGGAGTACTCAAGGCGCACCGCCGTCACCGTCTCGCCCCAGGGCAGGACCTCGGTTACGAGACTCGCTTCCTTCAGGCTTGCTTCCTTTAATGCTGCCGGGACCGCATCTGCGCAAAAGCCCGAAGCGGAAAACACTAGAACCAATGCCGTCGTGCATGCCAACCCTATTGAACCTTTCAACGCAACCTCCTCGATTCACAATCGACCCCTGCTGCCCAAAGAGATTCAGGATACACGCACACTCCATCCGTGGCACTCTCTCGTGGCCCGAGCCCAGTTCACAATCGTACCGACGGTACGCTACAATCTTTTCGGCTAACTATATACAAGAGGAGATCACTGAATTTATGAAGCTAAAGAATTTGACTATGATACTTGCGGCGCTTGCCGCGTTGAACCTGCTCACCACCCTGCCATCCGCCGCGCAGCGCGGTACCGGCGGCAATAACCCAGATGGAGCAGTAAACCCGATGACCGCTACGCAAGGCGGTCAGCAGCGCGGCGGCGGCGAGGGCGGCCCACCTCCCGATGCGCCGCTGCCCCCGGGCGTGAAATCCACCTTTGTACACCTGGGCAACGGCGAGCCAGCGGTGCTGTACGAGCCGGTGAACCCTGGGCCCAAGGCGCAGATTGCCGTCTTTACCATGCATTCGGCAGGCGACGAACTCACCACTTCGACCTGCACGGAGTTGTCGAAGCGGGGCTACCGCGTGTTCTGCGTGAACAACAGCAATGACAAGTCGCGCAACTTTAACGACGGCGTGTTGGACCAGGTGAATCTGGAGACCAAGAAGGCGGTTGCCTTCCTGCGCAAGTATCCCGGCGTGACGAAGATTGTTCTGTGGGGACACTCGGGCGGCTCGACCGTGGCAACCTCGTATCAGGACATTGCCGAAACCGGCGTCAAGGCCTGCCAGGACGACGTGCATGTTTGGAAGTGCCCGAACTCGCTGGCCAACCTGCCTCCGGCGGACGGCATCATCCTGGGCGACGCGAACTGGGGCATTGCCAACGACGTGCTGACGGCAACCGATCCCGCCGTTGAAATTGAGAACGGCCTGAAAATCACCCATCCCGAGTTGGACATGTTTAACCCGGCCAATGGCTTCAACTCTGCCGGATCGCACTATAGCCCTGAGTTCATTCACAAGTTTCTCGTTGCGCAGGCCAGGAAGAACAACGAGTTCATCGATCTGGCGCTCAAGAGGTATGCCGACATCAAAGCCGGCAAGGGCAACTTTGACGACGACGATGTCTTTATCGTCGCCGGTTCGTTGTTTACAGGGAACAAGCTCTACACCTCGGACATGAGCCTGCTGAACCACACCCATGCAGCCTGGCCGTTGATCCACCCGGATGGATCGATCACCACGGAGATTGTTCACTCCGTGCGTGTGCCCACCGGAAGGGCAAATCCTTCGCATTCGTTCTACGGTGCGGCGCTCAAAACTACTCTGACCGGCTTCCTGCAGACATACGCTCTTCGCGTGGATCCGGAAAAATTCGGCTACGGGCCAGAGACTGCCGAAACAGGAGTGATATGGCGTTCGACCCGCGCCAGCATCCCCGGCAATGTGGAAGGCATTACGGTTCCACTGCTAACCATGGGCATGACCGGCAGCTTTGAGATGGGTGCGGCGGAGACGATTCACAACTACGCCAAGAGCAAAGACAAGACGCTGGTTTATGTCGAGGGCGCGTCGCACGGTTACCCAACCTGCAAGCAGTGCGAGAAGACGCCCGGCCAGTACGGCGACACGGTGAAGACGATCTACGACTACGCCGACAAGTGGCTGAGCCAGCCGGGTCGGTTTATTCAATAAGCCAGCCATCGCAGCGTTCCCTACTTCGTCTTAAAACAGCGGCCTGTTTCCGAGCATTGGAGGCAGGCCGCTTCAAATCCAGCAAACAAATTGAATCGAGAATTCAACGAGGTTTATAAATATGAAAAATCATCTGCGGCTTTTCACGCTTATTGTCGCCATCGCCTCCATGCGTGCGGTCGCGCAGAACTCCCCGGTGCCTGCGGGCGGGCCACCGATGAAGACAACCTTTGTGCGGCTGGGCGGCAGAGGGAACGGAATCATCGTCGAGCGGGAGACCCCAGATCCGGTTAAAAGGCGCATCGCGGTCCTGGTGACGCATCCTGAACACGCCAACAACTTCAATTACTTTCACGGCCTGGAGCTGGCCAAGTACGGCTACACGGTGCTGTTGGTGAATGACTACGGACCGGAGGATACGTACGAAGAGTTCCTGGCGCCGATTGCGGCAGGCATCAAGCAGTTGCATTCGATGGGCGTGGAGAAGGTAGTGCTGGCGGGTCACAGCTCGGGGGGAACGGAGCTGACTTTCTACCAGGATGTCGCCGAGAACGGAGCGGGGGCCTGCCAGATTCCGGAACGTATCTACAAGTGCCAGGCGAAAGACGCGCAGAATCTGCCCAAGGCGGACGGAGTGATCATTCTGGATGCCAACTCGGGCGCAGTGTCGCGGATGCTGGCGCTGAACCCAGCCATGAACCCGCACAATCCCAAACAGATCGATCCCTCGCTTGATATGTTCGACGTGAAGAACGGCTACGATCCAGCGACGGGCAAGGCCAATTACACGCCGGAATTTTTGAAGAAGTATTTTGGAGCGCAGGCAAACCGCGCCGATCAACTGGATGACGAAGCGGCGGCGCGGCTCGACAAAATCCTCAAGGGCGAAGGCGAGTTCAAAGACGATGAGCCGTTCGTCGTGGCCGGATCGAGCGGCGCTGGGCGTGCGGCGAATGGTGCCAACCCATCGGGTACGGATCTGGAACTGCTGGCGCATACGCATGCGCCGCATCTGCTCTTGAAGTCCGATGGCACGCAGTCCATGCAGGTGATTGCAGGCGTGGGCGGCCCAACACAGAGGCCGGACCAGCAGGACTTGCTGGCACAGACCACCGTCAACGTAACTGTCAAGCATTACCTGTCCTTCGACGCCATCCGCGTGAAACCGGACTTTCATCTTACCGCCGACAACATTACCGGCATCGACTGGACAAGTTCCGGGGACAGCATGGAAGGCAATGTCGAGGGCATCCACATTCCGACGCTTGTTGTGGCCGCCGGGTGCGGGGGCGACATTGTCCTGCTGGAGATCACATACGACCTCTCCGCCGCAACGGACAAGCAGTACGTAGGCGTCGAAGGCGCGAACCACAACATGGGCCCATGCCGCCCCGAATTCGGCGACACCTACAAGCGCGCCTTCGATTACATGGACGGATGGCTCAGCAAGCCGGGACGCTTTTAGCAGCCCATTGCCAAGCTGGCAATTGCGGAATTATCAATGCGGAGAGGGAAAGCTCATTCCTCCTCCGTATTTCTTTTGCCGGCGATCTTCTCCGCACGTGATACGTTCAATCAGCTCATGGGCTGGACTGCTTTTGTTGACCTGTTTTACAAGTGCTTGCTACGATAATCTCGGTTGGCCGAGGTAAATTATGAAGCGTTTTCGCGGGTTCCTGTGTGCGATATTAATTGCTGCATTCCTGTGGCTCGCCATTCCTGCCGTGGAAGCAGCGATGGGACAGGCAGCGCAAGCCCCCGCCGCAACTATCGTCCTGCCGCCGCCGGATCAGTCGCAACAGGACGCGATCGTCAAGCTGCTCCCCCCGGGGCCCGGCAAGGACACGCTGGTAAGCACATGCAGCGGTTGCCACCTGCTTTCCGTCGTCACCGTGCAGCGCAAGACGGAAGATCAGTGGACTGATTCAGTGATTGAGATGCGAGCCCGCGGCGCGCAGGCCAGCGATGAGGACCTTGTCACCCTGGTCGCCTATCTGACAAAGAACTTCGGACCAGAAAGCGCTCCGGCGCGGGTGAACATCAATACCGCCTCGGCGATTGAGATCGCCGGCGCGCTGGGCATATCGCAGGATCAGGCCAATGCCATCGTCGACTTCCGCCAAAAGAACGGCAAGTTCAAGGATGCGGAGGCCGTGAAGAGGACGCCCGGAGTGGATGCGGCAAAGATTGACGCCGCAAAGTCCCAACTGGACTTTTGAACCATCGGGGACGGTTACGCCGGGTATCCCGTGCGTGAGGTTTCAAGGCGCAAATGCCTTGCCATACCTGTATCCTGTGCAATTGCCAGCGGATGAAGTCGAACCAAAGCCCTTTAAAAATAAGTAGAAAGTCTCTTGACCTGTTCAATAGGTGCTTGATACCCTTCTTTCGGCTGAAAACGGCTGAAATTGCCGCGCCGAAAATGCAGGAGGCTGAGAATGAAAATGAAATTCATGGTTAGATTGCTAGTGGCGATGTTCGCCGTAATGGCAGCAGGCAATATGGGATGGTCACAGGCCGTCGGTTCGCTGGTTGGAACCGTGGCGGACAAGAGCGGCGCGATCGTTCCGGGCGCAGATGTGACGTTGACGAATATTTCGACCAATGTGACCCAAACGGTTCAATCGAACAGCAACGGAAACTTTCAATTTCTGCAACTATTGCCTAGCTATTACCGGGTGACAGTGGAGAAGGCCGGGTTTGAGAAGTTTCAAGTTGCTTCGATCCAGGTTGCCGTGGGTAATGCCACCCGCGTGGAAGCCACACTGACGGTGGGAGCAACAACTTCGACAATTGAAGTGACCTCGGAGGCTCCACTGCTGAGCACGCAGAGCTCGTCGCTCAGCTACGGCGTTGAGTCGAAAGAGGTGCAGCAGCTACCGCTCAACGGCCGCGACCCACTGGCGCTGGCCGGGCTTGTCCCAGGTGTGGTGCCGCAGGGCAACACCAGTGGCGCGCCCACCGGGAATGTGAACGGCTGGGGCAATTATCAGATCGGCGGCGGCACCGCCAATCAAAGCGCCATGTTCATCGATGGCGCACCCATCAGCGTCAGCTACGCTGACAGCACCATCCTCGTGCCCACCCAGGACTCGGTCCAGGAGTTCCAGATTCAAACCAACAATGTCTCCCCCGAGTACGGCCGCTTTGCCGGTGGAGTCGTGAACATGGCCACCAAATCCGGGACAAATGACTTCCACGGCACTGCGTACGATTACGTGCGCAATGCGGTGTTGAACGCCAACAGCTGGACTAACAAGTTTACGGGCGCGGTACGCCCCCAACTCGTTCAGAACCAGTATGGCGCGAATCTGGGAGGCCCTGCCCTCAAGGACAAAGCCTTCTTCTTTCTCAGCTGGGAGCAGTTGGATGTGCACACGCTTGCAACCACCAACACCGTTACAGCGCAAGATGGTTCGCTTGGCACGCCGAATATGTACAACGGCGATTTTTCGGCGCTCAACAGCCTGTCGACGCCCATCCAGCTCTACGACCCGAACAATCAAACCTGCGGTACGGGTGGCAATGTGCGTGGTACCGGCACGAATTACTGCGCTTTTACGACCGCCAATGGATATGCGGGCAACAACATCATCCCATCAAGCGAGATCAACCAGACCGCTGTGGCCCTCGCCAAACAGCTGCTTCCGGCCCCGACGAACAGTAATAATCCAGCCGTGGGTGGGACAACTTATAACTACCAGGTGATTTTGCCGTCGGTTGCCGATGAGAACCAGTGGACGGCCCGCGGCGACGAGAATATCGGCCAGAAGAACAGAATCTTCGAGCGGTTTACCGACTGGCATAAGAACTTCTTTGGCGTATCGACTTATCACAACCTTGTGGGTAACCACAGTTACTTTGGGTCTGATCAGGGCGTTCTCGGCGACACCCTTACCATCACTCCCACGCTCCTTGCCGATGTCCGCCTTTCCTTCCTGCGCTTTGTCGATAAGTCGCTCCCGCTTTCGTGCTGCAATTACAACTTCACCACTTCGATCGGAGCCGGCTGGGCGCCTGTTCAGGCAGGTGCAACACTTAATGAGTTGCCGGAGCCGAATATTAGCGGCTTGATCAACTTCAGCGGCGCCGCAATCATTCTCGAGACCGACAACGCTTACATAGCATCCGGGGCATTCACCAAGATGCTTGGAAAGCATACGATCACCTTCGGCGGCGAGATGCGTAAGATCGAATGGGATTACGCGCAGTCCAACAGCGCCGGCAGCACATTCAGCTTCGGCAGCGGCTCAAGCTACTCGAGCAGTTGCGTCGCCTGCGCTAAGGGCTCCGGCGGCTGGGGTTTAGCCACCATGCTGCTGGGTTATCCCACGCAGGCCCAGACGGCGGAGCCTGCGCTTTCCAAAGGCGTCATGTGGTACTCCGGCCTTTACGTGAACGACTCGTTCCGCATGTCGCCCAAGCTCACGATCAACGCCGGACTGCGCTGGGAGCAGCCGGGGTCCTTTACTGAGACGCATGGCAGGCTGGAAGCCCTGCTGATGAATCTGCCGCAGCCCGCGGTCACCACCGCTATGAATGCCGCTGGTTTCAGCGGCACCTTTACCGGCGGCCTGGGACTCATCAACTCAACGGCTTATCCGCATAAGGATTGGCAGGAACTCAACTGGAAAGACTACTCGCCGCGCGTTGGATTTGCCTACAGCCCGACGCCCACATGGGTCTTCCGCAGCGGTTTCGGCATTAGCTACCTGCCCACAGTGGTTGCATTCAGCCTTGGACCGTATGACTCCCCGCTGAATCTCGCCACCACGACGGAAGTGAGCAACACAGCGGTCCCGACCATCAATATGACCAATCCCTTCCCGACCACCATTGCAACTCCACCCGTGGGCAACAGCGCCTTGCAGGCCAATATCAACAGCTTGCTTGGTTCGGGTATTCAGTCTCCGGTCCCGGTACATCCCGATGCATACACAATGCAATGGAATGCCGGGTTCCAGAAGCAGCTCGGTAGCTCGGCGATGGTCAATGTGAGCTATGTGGGGTCGAAGGGCGTCCATAGTCC
>Ga0182012_10006442_pt1 | contig 11976 bp, 7 predicted proteins | sample 612S2SmetaG_FD_120486 | JGI IMG/M metagenome (GOLD analysis project Ga0182012, IMG submission 120486) | Permafrost microbial communities from Stordalen Mire, Sweden - 612S2S metaG | ecosystem: Environmental > Terrestrial > Soil > Wetlands > Permafrost | place: Sweden: Stordalen | collected...
GCGGTGATGCCGGTAAAGTTGCGAATATCGCTGAAGAGCACCGTGGCGACGCGCTCGTTACCTTCGAGGCTGACCTCATCGCGGCGGTCCCAGATGGCGTTGGCTACCGCTGGGTCGACGTAGCGGGAGAATAGCTCCATCAATTGCGTCCGCTGCAGCTCGGTCTCAGAGCGCAGCAGGTTGGCCTTCACGTACTGCCAGGCGACGCCCAGGGGCAGCGCCGAAGACACTCCCAGCATCGTCTCAAGGTAAGGAAACCAGAGATGGAAGTTTGAAAACGTAGTCTGCGCAGCCATGTAAATGGCGATGATCAGGATCGCGTCAAGGGCAAAGGCCATGCGCAGGTGCAGTCGAGTGAATGCCCATGCGGCGACCAGGAACACCAGGAAGTCGATTGTCCAGCGCTGCCAGGCTAAGACTTCGCCGATGGCATGGCCATCGAGCAGAGTTTCAATGGCGGCCGCGTGCAACTCGGTTCCGCCGAGACGCTCGCGCGCGCCGTTGTCTCCACGCACGCGGAAGAGCGGCGTAAAATCCTGGTCGCGCGCGGCATCGCTGCTTTGCCCGATCAGCACCAGCTTGTTCTGGAGCGCGGCCGGAGCGACTGCGCCGGTGAGCACGCTCCATGCAGAAATATGCGTGGCCGGATGCGGCGACCAGTCGCCGATGCGGAAAGTTCCGGCATCGGCATCGCTGAACGGCACGCGATGGCCGCGGAACAGGGCATTGCGCTTGTCGAGCGGCGTGAGTGTGCAGTTTTTGCAATTGGGATCGACCTGGGCCAGGTACTCCTCGGCCATGAAGACCGGAAAGCTTTCGGCCTTATGCTTGTTGTTCCATGCAAACAGTTCGGCGTTGCGCACATATCCGTCGCTGTCAAACGGCATGTTGATGGCGGCGTAGGCGAAGGCTCCGGGCGCGCCATCTTTGCAAAAACCGGTGGGCAGCGCGGAGTTCTCAGGCTGGCAGAACATGGGCAACGGAAGCACGGCCGGAAGCTGGCCGGTTCCCGCCTGGATGGCGACGACAACGTTGCCGGCCGAGGTGAGCGCGCGCTGCATTGTCGAGTCTTCATCCTGATTGCGCGACTCGGAGAGGAAGATATCGAGACCGATGATGGCGGGCTTTGCCCGCCCGACTTTGGTAATGACGTCAGCAACTGTGGAGCGGGGGATGGGGTACTTTTGAATTTGCGCGAACGTTGCATCGTCAAAATCGACGAACACAACCTCTTTCGAAGTGGGCGCGTAGCCCGCGTGATTCACGAGGAAGTCGTAGGTCCAGTTGGTGAGATCGCTGAACGCGGTCCATCGCTCCAGCATCGACACCGCGAAGGTGAGCCCGAGAGCAACGATGCAGGCGACGATGAAACGGTCTGGAAGGCGGCGCATCATGGGGAGGGGTTTCAGGGCTGGCGTGCCAGCACTGCGTCAATATTCTGCACGTATTTTCGCGAGCGGTCGGCCTCGTTCGCGTCGGGATTGGCCTCGATCACGTTCTCAAAATGCTTGCGCGCGGCGGCCAGTTCGGCCACATTGCCGCTCTGGTTGTACACCTCGGAGTACAGGATGCCCAGCCGGTAATTGGTGAACAGATCGGTGGGCGTGAAGGTGAGCGCGGTCTGGCAATAGTGGATGGCCGAGTCGAATCGCTTCTGTACCCACTCGCAATCGCAAAGCCCGGTGTTTGCCTGGCCGCGCAGCTCCTTCCAAATGTCGGTCTGCGCGGCGCGCTTCTTTGTGCCCATGCCGAACAGAGATCCCAAGACGTAGTAGTTAACTCTTCCGGCCATGCCGCTGTCGAAATTTGAGAGCGTCAGGTAATCGGCGTATTGCGGCTCGGCCTCGCCGCAGCCCTTTTTTTGCCGCAGCGACTCGGCCAGCCAGAAGTGGGCTTCAGCGTTGGCCGGCGTAAGCGCGATGGCCTGCCGCGCCGCCTGCACCGCATCGTCGTAGTCGCCCTTGCGCGCAAAAGCCTGCGAGAGCAGATAGTAGGCCATCCCATTTTTCGGGTCGCGCTGCGTGACGATGTTCAACTGGCGGATCGCCTCGTCCATGTCGCCGGAGTCGAGCAGCGCGCCGGCGTAGCTGGAACGGGCCTCGAGGTAGTCTGGATCGATGGAGATGGCTTCTTTGAAATACTCCAGCGACATTTTGTCTTCGTAGAGCGCGTTGTAGCTTCGCCCCGCGTAGAGCGCGGCCTGGCTGTACTTGGGGTCGATTTGCAGCGCGGCTTCGAATTCAATGGCCGCCTTGTGGTAGTTCTCTTCAAATCCCTTGTTATAAAACTGAATGCCCTGGTTGAAGTGATCGACGGCGGCGTGGTTGCGATTGCGGGCAATCAGGATGCGGACGGTGACTGTAGTTTCCTGGCCGGGATAAACCTCTTCCTGGCGCGGACCGTCGGGCTCATAGCCCATATGAACAGCCTGAACCGTGTGTGCTCCGGGCGCGATGCCGGGCAGGCGCAGCGCAGCGGCCTTGTTCACGACGCCGACGCTTGCGCCATCCACAAAGACTTCAACTCCGTCCATGTTGGTTTCAATCACCAGCGTTCCGTACTTGGGCGGCGGAAGATTTGCGGCCGTGATGTGGGTGGGGTTGTAGGCCAGCACCATGTTGGGATCGAAGCTGCCGCGCTCGGAGGTGGGATTCTGGGCAGCGTTGGTGGCGTCGCGCACGTTGGTGTGGACATACTCGGCCAGTTCGTCGGCAGATACAATGCCGTCGCCGTTGGTGTCGGCCTCGCCTTCAAGGCCCTTGACCACGTAGTAGGTGAAGATGCCGTGGCCGCCGCCCCACTTGTCGCTCTCAAAGCTCTGCTCGCGGTCGCGGCTGGCGGTGATTGAAAACAGCGATTTATCGAGGTCGAGCAGGGTGCGGTTGACGGTGGAGCGGTCGGCTTCAGGGGTGATGGCGCCGGAGTGGCACGAATCGGTGATGAGCACCTTCCACTTGCCGTTGATGCGCGAGCCGATGTCCTTGCCCAGCGAGTCCATCGGATAAGCCGTGGAGGCCAGATTTTTCAGGTCGATGTCGTAGGGCGCGATATACGCGGTGCCATTCGATACAAACCCGTGGCCGGCGAAGTAGATCAGCACTCGGTCGTCAGGATGCGTGACCGAAGGCAGCCAGACTTCAAGCTCGTGGCGGATGTTCTCGAGCGTGGCCTGGCTGTTGATGAGCTTATGCACATTCTCGGCAGGGAACTGGCCGCCCTCGGGGCTGATGAGCACGGTGTAGACCGACTCGGCATCCTGGTCAGGAAACTGCAACTGCGCATTCTGGGGCAGAAGCTGGTACTTCGAAATGCCGACGACCAGCGCGTAGCTGCGCGGAATCTGCACCGTGGTCTGGGTTTGCTGCGCGGGACCAGTTTTCTTGAACGTGAGGTCGCGGTTCTGGTCCTGCGTGGCAGGCTGTTGCGCGGGCGCGGGCGTGGGCGCGGCCGCGTCCGGCGCAGGCGCATTTTGGCCCGCGAGCGCGGCGCTCGACAGGATTGCGAGGATTGCAAGGCCCAATGTATGCGTTCGAATCATAGTTCCAGTCCCATCGAAGTTGACTTAGTTATGAGAGAGCAGAAACTCGTAAACTACCGGTCCGGCCAGCGGCGAATCGGTAGTGACCGTGGCGCTCGCCCCGTCAGAGGTGAACTTGAGGTCGCGGGATGCGCCGTTGGCCGCAGTGGCCTGCGTGATCTCGCGCGGCAACGCCTCATTCGGACCCACTGTCTTGGGCCCCGCGCCCACATCCACGCACTCGCCGCGAGCCTTGAAGACGGCGTCGTCGCAGCGTGGCTGCATCGACGCGGGCGCGGTTCCCTGCGGAGGCAGATTCTGCGTGGCGCGATTCTGCATCTGGCCGATGGTGAGCTCGATCGGGCTCAGCACAAAGTAGATCGTCTCGCGGCCGGCCGGCCCCGTGATTTCGAACCAGCCATTCGAGGTGGCAGGCATCACGTAGTCCTTACCCTTGGCGATGCGGTTGTCGTTGCCGGTCTCAGGGCGCGGGAACAGCACCTCGTATTTTCCCGAGGTGTTGAGGTCCATCACGTAAAGAAACCCTTCGACGGCGGGACGCAGCCGGAACCGAACCGTGTCGCCTTCACTGAACACGTGGGCGGGGTCGACAGTCTGGACCTGGTCGCCAATCTTCTTTTCGAGCACGATCGAGATCAGACTTACGTTGCCGGTGGGTGGGGGAGCCGGGAACGCCTGCGGCGCGAGGGTGAGGAGCAGAGCATAGCACAAAAGTTGCCTGCGCATAGAGCCTTTCTGCTGCGCCGGTAAGGAGTCGAAAGGAGAGCCCGTGCTTCTATTTCGGAGATGGTTAAGCCAGTAAGTTAGTCAAGCGGTTGCCGGCGTCATCTGGTGGCCGCGCCGGTCTTTTCGTGTACTTCGGGTGACAAGTGCTCCGAGAGTCTCTTAACGCATCCCGCGGCGAGTCATAAACTGTAAATCTCCTGGGTTGGGGGAAAATACCGCTCCATGATACCGCTCCAGACGGGCTAGCGAATACAGATTTTGTGGGACAAGAGGAAACTGAGGGGTTATTGTGGTCTTTAACATTAAATGTTTGCAGATTACAGGGCGGTGTACTATGCTCACCACCGCGGCCCCCCGCAGTTACAGTTAACTGAAAGAGACGTCCACCATGGAAGTAAGATTCTGGGGAGTGCGCGGCTCGATTCCCACACCCGAACCCGACCATCTGCGCTTCGGAGGCAATACCACGTGCCTTGAAATAGGCACTCCAGAGCAGCGCGAACCGGTCATTATTGACGGTGGAAGCGGCATACGCGCCCTGGGCGATGATCTCCTGAAGCGGTCTGCCCGGCGCATCCACATCCTGCTCTCCCATTTCCACTGGGATCACATTCAGGGCCTGCCATCGTTCGCTCCGCTCTTCCAATCGGGCGCTGAGATCGTGATTTATTCCAACCGTTCCACCCTGGAAGCGTGCCTGCTGCTCGCCGCCCAAATGGCCGATCCGTATTTCCCCGTGACATTTGCCGAGCTTGGATCGCAGGTGGTATTCAAGCAGATCGAATGCGGAAAGGAATTCTCGATCGGCTCGCTGCAGATTGAGCCGTTCCCGTTGAACCATCCCCAGGGCGCGGTTGGTTTCAGGCTGGAGTCGGAAGGGCGCGTGGCGGTTCACGCCTCTGACCACGAAGCCGGCGTTGCCGAGATCGACGCAGGCCTGGTCCGCGTGGCACGCGGCGCAAATCTGCTGGTGATGGACGCGCAGTACACTCCCAGGGAGTTTGAGTTGAAGATTGGCTGGGGGCACTCGAGCTACGTGCATGCAACCGAGGCGGCGCAGGCTGCCGGGGTGAAGCAGTTGATGCTTTTCCACCACGACCCCGCCCACAACGATGATTTTCTTGACCGGATGCTGATCGATGCGCAGAAGCTTTTTGGAGCCACCGATTTGGCGTGCGAGGGGAAAATCTTCGAGGTTTAGATCGCATTTCTCGCCGAAGGCTTTGAGGCGTTCCAGTTGGCCTGGGGGGATGTTTTCAAGGCGTATCATGGACTTCTCCGGAACGGCCAGGAGCCGACACCGGACGCTGAGACCTGAAGCCGAGAATGGACGAGCCCCTGGATAACCCGACCCCCGAAACTCCGCCCGCAGCTTTTCAGAGTTATCAAAGGTTGTTGCAACAGAATCGAGATCGGCTGGCTGTCCAGTTGAGATGGCACCGATATCTCGGATTGGCCAAGGTCGCCCTCGGGCTTTTCACTGCATTTTTCATGGTCTGGTATCTCCACGAACTTCACGGGATTTGGCCGTTGCCCGTTGCCGTGGGCGTTTTTGTCGTGCTCGCCATCATGCATGAGAAGGTGCTCAAGCGGATACGGGATATCAAGGTCGTCATCACCCACTATGAAGGCGGAATTGCAAGACTGGAAGGCCGCTGGGCCGGAATGGGGGAAGGCGGCGATCGCTTTTTGGACGCCGCGCATCCTTATGCGCGTGACCTGGACCTGTTTGGAAAGGGTTCGGTCTTCGAGTTGCTCTGCACCTTCCGCACGCGCGCAGGAGAAGAGACGCTGGCCCACTGGTTGCTGGAACCGGCGCCCCCGGATGAGATTCACGACCGTCAAAGCGCAGCGCGGGAACTGAAAACGCGCATCGGTTTCCGCGAAAGGCTATTCACTGCCGGACACAGAGCGCGCCTGGGCCTGCATCCCGAGGCGCTGGCGGCCTGGGGAGAACGCGAGTCCTGGCCCGGCCCTCGATGGCTGCCGTTGGCGACGGCTGCGCTTGCAATTCTGTGGGTCGCGTTGCTCATCTTCGGAATTCTGCGAGATTTCTACCTGCCGGTGGTGCTGCTTTCGATAGGCAATGTGCTCCTGGATTCCCGCATCATGGAGCGGCTGGGCAAGTCCATTGTGGCCGTTGAAACCGCTGCAACCGATCTTGAACTGCTTGTTGAGCTTCTGAAGATTATTGAACAAGAACATTTCGAGTCGGCAAGACTCGTGCATCTTCAGTCGGCGCTTCGAGCGGGCGGCCTCAATCCTTCAGACGCTATAAGTAAGCTTGACCGAATTGTGCGTTACCTGGAGCAGAGGAAGAACCCATTCCTCAGATGGTTCGGCTTGAATCGTTTTCTTATATACGTCCCACAGTTCATGTTCAGAGCCGAATCGTGGAGGAAGGAATTCGGTCCGGCAATTCGAGGCTGGCTTGCCGTTGTAGGGGAGATGGAAGTGCTTGCCGCGCTCTCCGGCTATGCCTACGAACATCCCGGCGATGTTTGGCCTGAGTTCGACGATGAGCGCCCATGTTTTGAGGCAGAGGAGTTCGCGCATCCGCTGCTGCCTGAAGGCCAGGCTGTGCGAAACGATTTGAACCTTTGCGATGGCCTGCAATTGATTGTTCTGAGCGGGCCCAACATGTCAGGGAAGAGCACATTTATTCGAGGAATCGGGCTGAATGCGGTGCTGGCGCAGTGCGGCGCGCCGGTGCGAGCCAAGCGGCTGCGCATGTCGCGGCTCGCGGTTGGCGCTTCAATCTGCGTGCTTGATTCGCTGCAGGGCGGCGTTTCGCGGTTCTATGCAGAGATCAAGCGTCTCAAGTTGATTTCGGACGCGGCGCAGGGTCCGATTCCAGTGCTGTTCCTTCTCGACGAATTGCTTTCGGGAACCAACTCGCACGATCGCTTCGAGGGAACACGGTTGGTGGTCGAGGCGCTGGTGCAGCGTGGAGCTATTGGCCTGGTGACCACCCACGACCTGGCGCTTGCCCAAATTCCGGAGAGCATGAATGGAAGGGCTGGGAATTTTCATTTCGAGGATCACCTGGAGAATGGGGAACTTGCGTTTGACTTCAAACTCAAGCCGGGCGTTGTCCACACCAGCAACGCTCTCAAGCTCATGCAATCCATAGGCCTCGTGGCTGCGCGGTCAGTCAGAGAAATGCCGAGCGAGCCATCGTAGTTAACGATGAAGTCCCATTGCGTCTGTGAGTGGAATGGCAGAGCAGATTTCCAGCCTTGATGAACCGTCAATATCCGCATTTGTTCGCCGAGCCTTTGAAGCGCATCTCGACGGGCGTTTCAAATGGGCGCCTGGCCGATTCCGAAGATGAATCCGACCCCCGCAAGTTGTTCCACTGCCGGCGAGCCCGAGCTCTGAAAGATGGGATTGTCGCGGCCGGCGGGCTTGGCACGGCAGGTAGGTTTGGCGCGCTATTTTGGTACGACGATCAATCCGATAAGGCCATACGGGTCGGTCAAAAGGTACGGCGAACCCGCCCCTTCGCTGATGCTGGTCGTCGTCACCGTGTACACATACAGCTTGCCTGAAGAATAACTCAGCGCGTACAGGTGATTGCTCTTATCCCATCCCAGCCGATCGATCTCTATATTCGGCAGCAGCGCTCGATTGTAAGCCGTCGGCACAGCCGCCCCGTTGAAGTGAAAAATCTGGAGCCCGCCCACGGCTCCCACGGCTAATAAATTCCCCGACGGGGACATATTGATCGTGATCGGATTTCCCTCCACGACCGGCATATTCTCATAAGTGTTGGTTGATTGAACCGCGCCCGTGCTGTCATTGATCGTGTAACTGGCCAGCTGCATCGTGGTGCTGTCGCCAAAGGGCGTGTACACCACCGCCGCCAGATGACTCGCGGGATCTGCGGCCACCGCCCACGGCTCATAAGGGCCCAGCGAAGGGTTAGGCGCCGGGCCCGATTGGCTGAAGGCGGCATTCTCGATCAGGTCGCCGGCCGAGGCGCGCTTGAATGCGTCAAAGACATTCGCGCCCTGAGTGCTCATAGAGCCGTAGGCAAACAAGTCATTGCTGCTGTAGGTAGAAACTGCCTGTTGGTAGACGCTGCCATGCACCCCGTCGGTGCTCACCGTGTCGCCCAGGTAAGTGAATTCACCGTTCGACGCTACCTTGTAGGTCTGCAAAGAGCTGCACGAGTTGTCTGACGACGTGGTGTCGGCCAGCTGCACCGAGAAGTACTGCCCGGTGTGATCCAGGATCGATGCATCAATTGTGGTGCCGCAGTCTGAACCGCCGTAGCTCTGTGTGTCGATCTCCGACGCCTGGATGCCCACCGCGCCAGCGGTCCCGAATTTATAACTGTGCAGGTAATCCGTCCCCACGCTGATCAGGTAACTGCCGTTGATGCCCTCCATCTGCCCGGTCTCTGCGAAGGGAGAACCCTTCACCAGCGTCAGTTGCCCGGATGAGTTGGCGTCGTATACGTTCACGCCCGCGTTTGTTTGAACGTACACATAGGCTACCGGTGTCTCGGTGGTCGCCGCCGCGGTTGCCTGACCGGATACCGTCTGGGTAAAAGCCGGCCCCGCCGAAAGCAGGGCAAGACACAAGCTAAGATTTATGGGTTTCAATGCGTTTTGCATAGTGGCGCCTCGGGTGACTGGTGTTTCTGTAAGACTCGGTATCGTGCTGAGACTCTATCTATTGCTCAGGTCTGGTTCCCTGGCCTGAGATTGGCTCTATTGCCAGGACAGTTTCCAAGTGGGACACATGCCTGATCCGTTCTGCTCGCTCTTGGAAGTCGTTCCGTTTACTTTCTCCACCATAACGATGGAGGGAACCCTGATGCTGATCAATTCCGCTCTGCGGTAACGAATACTATCTTTCTGCTCCAGACCGGCCGTATGGTGGGTCTCCTGACCCGCCGGCGAGGCCGCCAGTCGTCCATGAACTATCATTGTGAGTGCAATGGCCAACCAGATTTCCACCCTTGATGAAGCTTCAATCTCCGCAATTGTTCGCCGCGCCCTCAAAACGCACCTTGAAGCGCGACATTCAGATTCTGAAGATGAAACCGACCCCTACAAGTTGTTCCACTGCCGGCGAGCCAAGGCTCTGAAGGAAGAGATTGTAGACGTAGGCAAGAAGTTGTGGCAGCGGCAGTATGTGGATGGGAACGGCGGCAATATCTCCGCGCGAATCTCTCCGAAATATGTAATCTGCACGCCCACATTGCTGAGCAAAGGCGATCTGCGGACCGAGGATCTGGCGCTGGTTGACCTTGAGAACAACAGAATAGTCGGCGACCGCCCTCAGACCAGCGAAGTTTCGTTGCATCTGGAGATTTACAAAGCCGTGCCCCAGGCTCAAGCCGTGGTTCACTGCCATCCGCCGTATGCGACGGCTCATGCGATGGCGGGGGTTATTCCCCAGGGAAACCTCATTCCCGAGCAGGAAGTTTTTATTGGTCCGGTGGCGCTGGCGCCGTATGAAACGCCGGGAACCCTTGAATTTGCCCGCTCGGTGCTGCCCATGGCCAGGAATCACAACACAATTCTGCTTAGAAATCACGGCATCGTTTGCTGGTCTGACACCGTAACTCACGCCGAGTGGAACGCCGAGATCATCGATACCTACTGCAAGACATCGATGATTGCGTCGCAGCTGAGATCGCCACTTCAAGAGATTCCGCCGGACAAGATTGACGAGATTCTGGCCATCAAACGGCACCTCGGATTTCCGGATGCGCGGCTCGCCGAGGAAAGGGAATTGCCGCAGGCGAAAGGCAACCTGGTTCGCGATTCGTCCGGCGCTTCGTATGCGGCAACCGCGGCTCCCGCGGCTCTCAAACGGCCGGTGGCCGGGGATGAACTTGAGGAATTGGTGCGTCTGGTCACAGCGGAGTTACTCAACCAGCTGGATTCAGGAGACTGAGCCCTGGCGCGGCGCTTATGCCGGTTAGCGTTGATGCGCCGCGCAGTCGTATGATATTGCGCGAATAGCGCTTCACATCATTCTTGCAGTGAAAGCGATCCACGTTCGATATAGAAAGAGAGCATTCGATGACAACGTATACAGTTCCTGAAGTCAAGATAGCGACGCCGGTTGCGGCGAATGAAGTTCTGCTGGTAGCCAACGGCGACCTTCGCCTGTCTGCCAACAAGGTGTGCTGGGCCGCGCAGGCCGCCATGGAGGCCAATCTGACGGCAGCTTTCGCCGCCGAAGGAATATCGCTGCGCCGCGCGCATGCTTACAATCCCGCTGTCGAACATGGTTTTATTTCGAACCAGCGTATGGGCATGGATGTGTTTGCGGGCATTGATCCCGATGCGCCGCTGGTGGTGGCCGAATCAGTGTGGCAGTACAGCAATCATCTTCTTCCCGGGCTCGAGCACCACCGTGGGCCGATTTTGACCGTCGCAAACTGGTCGGGCCAGTGGCCGGGCCTGGTTGGAATGCTGAATCTCAACGGCTGTCTCTATAAGGCCGGGGTAAAGTTTTCGACGTTGTGGAGCGTCGACTTTACCGACGAGTTCTTTCTTTCAGGGTTGCGCCAGTGGCTGCGCGATCATCGTGTCACGCACGATGCCAGCCACGTGCATAAGCTCGATGTGGCCGCTTTGCCCAAGCCTGAGACTGAACTCGGCACAACGCTGGCGCGCGCTCTTCGCGCACGCAAAGCCATCCTGGGCGTGTTCGACGAGGGATGCATGGGCATGTACAACGCCATCATCGAGGACTATCTGCTGAATCCCATGGGCGTATACAAAGAGCGGCTCAGCCAGTCGGCGCTGGTAGCGGCAATGAATCAAGTGACCGATGCTGAGGCAGGCCAGGTTCGGAACTGGCTCGATGCGAGCGGCATTGATTTCCAGACTGGTCCCAATGAAGAGAGCGACCTTACCGAAGCGCAGATACTGGGCCAGTGCAGGATGTACATCGCTGCCCTGCGCATCGCCGATGAGTTTGGCTGCGACGCCATCGGCATCCAGTATCAACAGGGGTTGAAGGACATGGCGCCGGCGTCAGACCTGGTGGAAGGACTGCTGAATAACGTGGAGCGGCCTGCGGCGTTCAGCGCCAGCGGCAAGGAGCTTTACGCTGGCCGTCCGCTGCCGCATTTCAACGAGGTAGACGAATGCGCCGGCCTCGACGCGCTGGTGACCAACCGCGTTTGGAGCGCGATGCACCTCGATCCCGCGACTACACTGCACGATGTGCGTTGGGGCGAACATTACACGGGCGACGGCGTTGACGATTTCATCTGGCTCTTCCAGATTTCAGGCGCGTCGCCCGCTTCGCATTTCACCGGCGGTTATCACGGAGCCATCAGCGAGCGCCAGCCGGCCATGTACTTCAGGCTCGGCGGGGGCACGCTGAAGGGGATCTGCAAACCGGGCCCGATCGTCTGGAGCCGTGTGTTTGTGGAGGATGGCAAGGTTCACGCCGATATGGGACTTGCCGATGCCATTACCCTGCCGGCGGCAGAAACCGAGCGGCGCTGGAATTCGGTCACTCCGCAATGGCCCATCATGCACGTTAAGCTGCGCGGCGTTACGCAGAACCAGTTTATGGCGCGCCACCACGCCAATCACGTGAACGTTGCTTACGCGCCCGACACCGAGACCGCCGAAAAGGCGCTTGCGGCCAAGGCCGCCATGATGGCCGAGATGGGGATCGATGTGTCGCTGTGCGGAGAGACGCCCTGGTCGTAGCGGACGATGGCCGCTGAA
>Ga0182012_10006443_pt1 | contig 11975 bp, 7 predicted proteins | sample 612S2SmetaG_FD_120486 | JGI IMG/M metagenome (GOLD analysis project Ga0182012, IMG submission 120486) | Permafrost microbial communities from Stordalen Mire, Sweden - 612S2S metaG | ecosystem: Environmental > Terrestrial > Soil > Wetlands > Permafrost | place: Sweden: Stordalen | collected...
AGAGCGGAGGAGGATCTTCGGGCGGTTCCGACGGCATCTTCAAGACGGAGAATGGGGCGCAGGTGATTGCCAACGGTAACCAGACCGAGAACAATGGCATCACTATTGATGGCATTAGCACTGCTAGCGCTGTGTGGGGCGGTTCGACCGTCATCACGCCGTCGGAGGACTCCGTCGAGAGTGTCAAGATTGTCTCTAACAGTTACGACGCCGAGGACGGTCGCTTCAACGGAGCGCAGATCAAGATCACTTCCAAGGGCGGAAGCAACGAGTTCCATGGCAGTGCTTTCTTCACGGCGCACCGTCCCAATTGGAATGCTTATCAGCGTTTCAATGGTCAAGGTAACAGCGACCTGCGCGACAACAATTTTTTCGATCAGTTCGGCGGCAGCATCGGTGGCCCGATCTGGAAGAATAAAGTCTTCGCATTCTTCAACTACGAGACCCAGCGCGAACCCAACTCCAACGACATTAGCAATGGTTGGTATGACACGGCAGCTTTCGATGCGTTAACGCCGGCCGGACCCATCGCATCTAAATATCTGACGTTTCCTGGCAACGGCGTCGTCAACCAAGGCATTAACAATTCGACGTGCGCTAATGCCGGACTCATTGAAGGCGTAAATTGCCGGACAATTCCGGGTCAAGGACTCAACATTGGCTCTCCGCTGACCACCGGCGTGGGCACGCAGGATCTCGGTTGGACCAGCCCTACCAACCCAGGAGTGGGTGGCGGCCTGTCGAATGTGGCCGACATTGCGAATTACATCATTTCCAGCCCAACTACTTCTTCGAGTGCCCAGTACAACGGCCGACTTGATGCGGATGTCACCGCCAAAGATCGCATTGGCTTTACCATCTACTGGGTTCCTCTGTCCACCACCAGCTATAACGGCAACCGCGGCTACGATTTCTTTCACCATTCACAAATCAACGATGCGTTCTCTGCAATTTGGAACCATACGTTCTCGCCGACTTTTCTGAACGAAGCCCGGGTGAACGCCGCCGGATGGCGCTGGAATGAAATCGATTCCAACCCTCAGTCGCCCGTAGGACTTCCCTCGGACTCCATAGGGATGATCGGCAATATCACGGTGAATTCCTTCGGACCCAACGTAGGCAGCATCTTGAATCAGTGGACTTACACCTATAAGGATGTGGCCACTAAGATCATCGGACGCCACACCATTAAGTTTGGGGGCGAAGTAACGCGACTGTTCTACCTGCAAGACTGCGCAGGTTGCGGCGTGCCCAGTTACAGCTTCTTTAACATCTGGGACTTCCTGAATGACGCGCCGCAGAGCGAACAGTATACGAGCTTTAATCCGACCACTGGATTTCCGACGACGCTTCGCCAGGATCAACGGACTTCGATCTGGGGTTTCTTTGTTCAGGATGACTTCAAATTGAAGTCAAATTTGACCGTCAACCTCGGCTTGCGTTGGTCGTACTTCAGTCCGCTTCGTTCCAAAGAAGACAACATGTATGTGGCTATTCCTGGACAGGGAGCGAACTTTCTCAGGGATTTGACGGTGCGAAAGGGAGATTCGTGGAACTCACAGAAGGACAACTTCGGACCAGAAATCGGTTTCGCCTGGAGCCCGACGGCGCTGCACGACAAGTTCGTGGTGCGCGGCGGTTATGGTTTGAATTACAACCAGGAACAATTGGCGATTTCGGCCAACATCAGCAATAACCCCGGGTTGGCTGTGAGTCCGTCGTTTCTACTTTCCACCCCAACCTCGCCCAATCCTGGAATTGTCTACGCAGTTTCTTCGGGAATTCATGATCTGACGGGTTACCCATCCAATCCGAACGCGATTCTAAGTTTCGGCGCTAACGGGCTTCCCGTAGGCGGTGTGGGCCTCGGCATTGAAATCTTCCCCCGCACACTTCCGACAATGTATGTCCACCACTATTCACTCGATACCCAATACAATCTGGGTCGTGCTTGGGTAGCCACCGTGGGATATCAGGGCAGCCTGTCGCGCAACACATTCTTCCACTCGAATCCGAACGCCATTCCTGCGGCCAACGGCTACGCTCTCAACCCGCAGATCGGCGGCGGCGACAATTGGGGCGTAAACGGCAGCGGTAACTACAACGCGCTCCTCACCGAAATAAAGCACGAGTTCACGCATCAGTTTCTCGTGGACACGCAGTTCACTTACGCTCGCAGCATGGACACAAGCTCCGCCCCTTATGAAGAACAGTATTATCCGTATTCTCCCGACGAGAACTATGGACGCTCTGACTTCAACGTTGCCAAGGCTTTAAAGATTTATGGCACGTGGCAGCCAGTCTTTTTCCACGGCAGCAGAGCGTGGATTGAAAAGATCGCCGGCGGCTGGACGCTCAGCCCGATACTCAACATTCACTCTGGTTTTCCCTGGAATCCGGTGGTGAGCGTGAACAATGGAAGCCTTTACTGCGGAACCTGCGGTTACACGACTCTGCTTCCCGGAGCGTACCTGGGCGGCGCGGGCACCAGCACCAGCAACGATGCGTTCAAGACGGGTTCGAACTTCCCTCTAGGCGGCGCTGCGTATTTCACGACGCCGAACTACACTGCCTACGGCGGAACAACCTACGGATCATCGCTTCCTCAGGCACCCGGAGTAACGCGCAATTCCTTGACTGGACCGGGGTATCGGGATGTTGACGTCACGCTGGCCAAGGGCTTTGGTCTGCCGAATAACAGAATTCTTGGGGAGAACGCAAAGTTTGAACTCCGGTGGGATGTGTACAACGTGTTTAACAATCTAAATTTCAACCCGACCAGCATCTCCAACAATATTGCCAATGCCAATTTCGGCCAGGCTACCAGCGCTCTGGCGGCTCGTACGATGACGCTGGGGGCGCGGTTTAGCTTCTAGCGCTTCCTCTTTCACTCATGCGAGGGTATCCGGTCCCTTGGATACCCTTTTTTCTGTCAGCGATTTATTCTGTCTCAGCAAGCCGCGCATTGAGGGCCAGCATCACGATGCAGCCTAGCAGTGGAACAGCTAATCCGAATCTCAACCCTCCAACTCGGGTCGAAACAAAGCCTGCAAGCCATGGAAGTGTTGCGCCGCCGCAGCCCGCCAGAGCGAACATCACGCCTGCTACTTGAGACTCTTTCGATCCGAACGTTCTGCCCAGGTTGGCAATGATGATGGGAAACACTGAAGAAAAACCCAAGCCTGCGATCGTCACTCCTATTGCGAGGGTTGAGAGATTTCTTGCAGCCAGCAAAATGACGATTCCGGCCACACTCAATCCCACTCCCAGTTGAGCCAGCCGCAATTCTTTTATGTGGCGCAGGAATAATGGCGCGACCGCCCGGCCCAGTAGCAGCATTGCCCAGAAAAGCGAGGGCAATAAGACCCAAATCGTTCGGGTTCCAACCACCATGCGTTTCGCGTAGGTGGCGATCCAACCACTCACGCTTCCTTCGCTACCCACATAAAGAAAGAAAAGAGCTCCGAGAATAGGAATCCACGGGCTCCGCCAAAGATTGGGTGTGCGGAATGTCGCGGGAATGGACGCCGGAGAAGAGATGGGAATCCTGACGCTTGTGAGGCTATACATGGCGATCAGCAGCAACGCGCTGATGCCGTATAAAAAGAGAGTCGTATCATGTGCCCGCAACAACAGAGCCAAGAAAAATGGACAAACGACCGCGCCTACTCCCCAGGAGAAATTAATCAAGTTCAGAGCCGCCGCGCGCCGCTCCGGATTCAGCGTGGAGATAAGAAAGTTGGTGGTTGGTATCGTGAGGCCCAGACCAATTCCCAGCAGGAATGCCGACAAGATACCGAGTCTCCAATCACCAGCCAGAAGTGTGGCCGACCCTAAGGCCATGCTCCCCAGCCCAAGCATCAGGCAGGCTCGTTGGCCCCATCGCGCCACCAGAAGAATCGGCGCCAACACGCCGAAAATCGAGCCACAAAACTGCGCTGTGAAGAGAAGTCCTGCCTGAGCATCGCTGAGCGACCAGCGCAAGGAGAGCCCAGGAAGCAGAGGACCGATCATGGTATTGACCACTCCAGTCAGCACGAATCCAGCGTGCAGCAGGATGGTTAGAGTTCGGTCGCCAGCGTCCGCCTGCGGCCCAAATGGGTATTGAGCGAGGGTCACAGGGCCAACTCTGAGTTTTGCTCTCATGTCGAGTCGACCTTCAGAGTATCGCACTCAATCACGAGAGCGAGCGGCGATGTGGATGACAGCCGATTCGTCCCCACTTCAGTACGCCCGTTTGCAATGTCGCCTATGCTATCTTTCCCCAGCGATTTGGACGAAGGCCGCGTCGGGGTTATTTTCTGAGGTGCCCCAGAGGACACTGCTAGCCCAGTCGCCGGGTGTGCTCCAGACTACGCCGAATCCGGAGTCGTAATAGTTGTTCCATACGACCGAGGTGCCCCACAGCACAGAGGTTCCGTCCAAGCTGCCGCCCCAGACGACGGAGGTTCCCCATAGCACTGAGGTTCCCCAGAGTACCGAGCTGCCCGGTATTTGCCAGTTTCCGTTTGCCATGGTCACCGTATTTTTCCAGCCGTTGAATGAGACTGACGGCGAGAGAGCGGCGCCGACGTTCGATGGCTCTGGATCGTTGTTGGCCAGGGCGGCGGCTACGTCTAGATAGCCCGCACCGACGGTGAAAATGTCGTAGTAGGACGTGTAGGTTTGACCGGTGAGCGGGTCAGTGGCCACGCTGTAGGTAGGAAAGTTCTTAAACGCGGTCTTCATCAGCCGCGCTTTCACCTGATCCGGCGTGAGTGAAGGATGTGCTTCCAGCAGCAGGGCGACGGCGCCCGCGACCGCCGGAGTCGCCATGCTGGTGCCGCTCAAGACGAAGTAGTCGTTGGAGAAGCCAGGAATCATATTGCCGGGATAGTTGTTGGCCAGCGTGCTATCAAGGTCGGCCAGCGAGGCGACAGAATTTCCGGGTGCGACAAGGTCGGGCTTTACGACATGATCGAACGTGGTTGGTCCTTTTGAGCTGTAGCTGGCTATCTGGTCGTCGCTGCGGTTCAGAGTTCCTTCAGTTTTCATGGCTCCGACCGTGAGCACAAGTGGATCATTGCCGGGTGCGGCGATGGTACCGTAGCCGTTGCTGCCGAACACGCTGACGCGCCCGTAATTGCCGGCGGCGACCACTACGACGATGCCAGCTTTCCAAGCTGATTCAGCCGCCTGGCAGAGGGGATCCTGCCCATAAGGAACGAACACGGCGCGTCCTAGCGACATATTGATGACTCGAATGTTGTAGGTGCTTTTGAGCGCAATGGCTCGCTGGATAGCGGCGATGACGTTGCTGTCATAACCATTGCCGTATCTGTCGAGTACGCGCAGGTCGATTAAGTTTACATTGGTCGCGACCCCGCCGAATTGACCGCTCGACATGTATCCGCTTCCGCCCACGATTCCGGCCACATGTGTGCCATGTCCGTAGGTGTCGTAGACAAGCGCTCCGTTGGAGTTGTATTCGCTGCTACCGGTAAAGTCCTGGTGGTAGAGTACGCGATCGAAGGTGCCTCCAACATTCCAAAAGTCGACATGATTGGGATTGATGCCGCTATCGATGACAGCTACACTGATGCCGGTTCCGTTGTAACCGGCGTTCCATGCGGCGCTCACATTCATGGCGGCGTTGGTCCATTCATCCATTGCCTTGATCGGGTGGTCGACGCTGACGAAGGCGACTTCAGGATCTTTTTCCAAAGAGGCCAGAGCCTTCACCGGGAGCTCGAATGCCGCGCCTCGGATGAGGTCTAGCTTACCGGTGAGCCGTCCGCCCTGATTCTGTAGTCGCGCGAGAGATTCTTTTCGCGGCGATTGCTTATATTGAACGATGACTCGGATGTTCTGGCTCGCTCCCAGACCTTGGCGCGCCTGCTCGAGTTCGCGGTTCAGTTCCGCGACAATACGCGGAGACAGGGGAGTCGGTTGTACTTCCGCTTCGCCCCAGGCCTGCACGAAGGCGACCGCTGCCACGAGGATTAAAGCTAGAGCCAACAACGGCTTTCCCCAGGTAGCGCCATGCTTCTCGTCTTTGTTGTGACGCTTGGTGTTTCTCTGCGCACTCGTCATTTCCCGGACTCCTTCATGGTGTCGCGATTCACTGCAAGCTGGGGGGCACTCGCACCCGATCTTGGGTGCACGGCGAACGCCGATTAAGCGGTGGCTAAGTGCCTCATTCAATTGGCATTATTGGCGATGCGGGTGCGTATACTTCGCGCCAAAATGTCCCGTGGCCTGAAGTCGGGACATTTTGGCTCGAAAGCGCCGGGTCGCTTACTAGCGAGACCAAGGATTTGGTTGCAATCCCGTTAGCGGGTTACAGGCCCCAGATGCGATTTGCGCCTACTACCAGGCCGAGCGTGAGGCAAGCGATAAGGATTTCCCCTAGAGCGCCCACCATAAAAGGACGCAACCCTTGCTTCGACATCTCGCGGAAATTGGTGCGGAGGCCGACTCCGGCGAAAGTCAGAAGGAACGCCCACTTCGAGAGATTTCCCAGCGAAGTGATCTGTGCTTTATTGAAGGCGTGAAAGCTGACCAGCAATGAGATCAAGAGAAATCCGAGGATGAACTTGGGGAACTTCTTCCATAAGAACAATGCCTTGTTGCTGACTGTGTCGGCTTGGCCACGACTCGACCAGTAAATTGCGTAGGCCAAAACCACGAAGCCGATCATGGCGTTGCGTGCGGTCTTGGCCAGGACAGCCACTTTGCCGGCAGCGTCGGAATATAAAGCTCCAGCCGCGGTCGCTTCGGCGGTATTGTCGACGCCCAGTCCCGCCCATAGGCCGTAGGAAGTGTCATTCATGTGCAGGCCGTGAGCGATGGCTGGAAATGTGAATAGTGCGAGCGCGCCGAGAGCAAGAATGGCGGCAATTGCGAATGAAGAATCCTCGTCGTCGGCGTCGATTGCGCCTTTGGCGGCGATGATGGCGGAAACTCCGCAGACTGCCGATCCGATGGCCAGCAGCGAGATTAGTTTCGGTTTCAGCTTGAACAGTTTGCCTAGGAGAGTCATCAGGGCCAGGGAAAGTGTTATCTCGATGACGACCAGTGCGAGACTGATTCCGCCAAGTTTTAGCACGTCCGCGAGCACGAAGCGCGCTCCGAGTAGGACGATGCCCAGTTTCAGCCAGAACTCATAAGTGGCAATGCCGAGTTGAAGAACTTTCGGGATGGTCAGGGTGTTGGATATGAGCAGCCCGATGAGGATCGCCCAGAGGACGTATTCGATGTTCGGAAACACCCAATGGTGCAATTTGGCGTATGCGTTGACCGAGTGTTCGAGAAGTTTGGCGGCGTATCCGATCATGGCCAGCAGTATTATTCCTGGCACGACGCTGAGCGCGTTGAGTACACTGTTAGCGGACTTCGTTGGGATAAGGGTCGTGGAAGTTGCCATTGTCGTTCACCATTCGTTTTTTTCTTTTACCAGGGAACGTTCTTAATCACATCGAAGCGCACCGCCATCGCCAGCAAAAGGGCAATAATGACTGCCCAGGTATCCAGCGAAAGGGCAGAGCTCTCTTTGGAAAGTGTGGACTTTTCTGCTGCCATCGATACTTCTCCAGTTGTGGGTTTTATGGGGAGGGAGCGTTCAGTCGAACTGCTACTCGATCCAGTAGATCAAAAAGAACGCAATTAGTCTACTTAAATGATGGATATTATTTGCATTGCCCTTTGCCCTCGGATTCTATCGCGGGTGAGTTTCGATCAGCGCTTTTGGAGTACGATCAGTTCGACGGCGTCCGGAGCCAGTTCCTCGGACAACTTCAAGCTCCCGCCGCGGCTCGTTGTTTCTTCGACCAAGTCCAGGTTTTGGGTCTTACCGATACGGTAGCGCTTGATGCTGAATGCTTTTTTACCCCAAGGCAGATTGTCGATCGTCAGGTTATAGCCGGCATTGTCGCGATAGACGATATCTGTTCTTCGCGGTAGAAACTTGATCTTCGTAATGTCAAAGCCCGGCGGCAGGGTGTTTAAGACATCTTGAGGAATTTTCATTACATGCGGCTGGAAGCCTGCCGGCAAGGCGTAATTGCTGATTAAGATCTGTACCGTGTTGCCGTCTGCGGAGCGTCCGGCGAGGGCGGCGAATCCGAAACGGTCTGTTCCGGTGACGGCGAGGCGTTGCGGTGTATCTTGCATTTGGCCCATGGCCTTAAAGGTATATGCAGTCTTGAAATACTTGCCGTCGAGGCCGAAGAGGCCCATCCATGCGGCGTCGCCGCGATAAAAGTCGGCGTGATCGAGGGGGGCATCCTGAAAATAGCTGAGCACGGCGCCAATGAACGCGGCGTTCTCCTCGCCTTTCAATCGCTCTTTCTCAGCCTCGGTGAAGTCGGGGGTCAGATTCCACTCGGAGAGGATGCTTTCGGCCTTGGGAAAACCGTGCGCGTCGAGAATCCCGCGAATTTCTTTGGAGAGACGAACGGCATCATAGGGATCGGCGGAGCTGTCGGCGTAAGTGTGCCAGGAGTAAAAATCCAGCGGGACATGATGCGAAGCGCAATAATCGATAAAGCCTTCACGATAAGGGCCGTCACTGTAGGGAAATGCGAGGGCGTCGCCGCCGACTTTGAGCGCGGGGTCGACTGACTTCAAGGCTCGCGCCGTTTTTTCGTACAGCGAGTAAAACTGCTCTGGAGTGCCACTCCAGAACAGAGCTTCGGGCTCGTTCCAAAACTCCCAGTAGCGAATGTTGTAATGGAATCCACTTGCCCAGCCTTGGTTGTAGTGCATGGCGATGTGCTTGACCACGCTGGCAAATTTTTCGAAATCCGGGGGAGGGTTGATGTCGCTGCTGCCCCAACTGCGCCCGATGCGGTAATAGACTTCGGCGCCGCTCGCGTGAATGGCGGAAATGACAACGTCGGTCGAACCAAAATTGTAGCTTGCGGCCTTTTCTGGATCGGCATTCCAGTCGGGGAAGATGACGCTGGCATTGCCCGCCTTCACTACTCCGGCGCGTTGAGTGTCATCGGGAATGAGCCATGTAAGAGGGGCGTTCGCCTCATCGAAGTGCGCATCGATGTCGGTCGGGCCCATCGTGTCATGGGTACGAACCTGGCTGATGCGCAGGTCTTTATATTGCTGCACCAAGTTGGGAAGTCCTGCCATGACCGGGCTAGGCGGGCCGTTCAAGCCCTGGAAATTGCGAATCGTGCCGGTCACTTTATTGGCGTCGATGTGCAAAGTGCGGAATTCGGAATTGACCGTGTCTTGTCCGAATCCGAAGCAACAAAGCAACAAAGTGCAGAGAAAATGAGAGGTGAGTTTCATTGAGAGAGCTCCTGACTAGCGGCGACTAATCGCCGGCGCGTTTTCTTCCGTCCAAAACTTAGTGATTTGTTCGAGTGATCGGCCTTTGGTTTCGGGAATCAGCCAGCTAACGAATATGAGTGTTAAAGCTGCGCCGCCGCTGAAGACCCAAAAGGTTCCGTCCGAACCCAGATGTTGCTGCATAACGGGGAACAACTGGTTTCCTGCGTAACCAACCAGCCACAACGCCGTGACCGCGATCGACATGCCGCGGCCGCGAACCTTTGTTGGGTAAATTTCCGAGATGATGACCCAGCAGGCGACGCCGTTGCCGAAGGCGTGACCCGCCACGAAACTCATTACCAGGACTAAGATCGCAAGGCCGCTGCCGTGAATGTGATAGAACCAGCCCGCCAGAACAAGAGACACGAACTGCAAGCTCGTGCCCGCGAGAATTAGTGTTTTGCGTCCAGCCCGATCCACCAACCAAAGTGCGAAGAGCGTGAATAAAAGATTGACGAGACTTACCAGCACGGACTGGAAAAATGCGTCCTTGTTTGCCGTGCCGGCAGCGCGAAAGATTTGCGGCAGGAAGGAGAATATCGGAGTGATTCCGCTCATCTGCTGCAATCCGGCCAACATGATCCCCAGCAAAAGTGGCCGCCGGAATGTGGTGAACAATTCGGAGATGTGGCCTTCTTCGGTCGCCAGCGAGTTTTCTATTTCGGATGTCTCCCGTGCCGCCGCTTCGGGACCGTTGAGCTCGGTCAGCACTTCGATGGCTTGAGCACGGCGGCCTACTTTCATCAGCCAGCGCGGACTCTCGACCGCAGGAATAATCATCGCGCCGAAGAAAATCGCGGGAACGACGCCTGCTAGAAACATCCAGCGCCACCCCGTGGAGATATTCCAGGCTTCGTCGCCCATGCGCTGAATCAGCATGTTGACGAACACGGCGGAGAGTATTCCCACCACAATGCCCAATTGATAGAGCGTGACGCAGCGGCCCCGAACCTTCGTCGGCGCAATTTCGGCGATGTAATTCGGCGCGATCACGGACGCCGCTCCGATGCCCAACCCGCCGATCAGGCGCCAGACCACAAATTGGTGGAGGGTTGCAGCGAAGAGCATTCCGACCGAGGAAAGGGCGAAACACATCGCGCAGAGTGCCAGCCCTTTTTTCTTGCCCAAGAAATCTGCGACAGTTCCGGCCGCGGCACAGCCGACGACGCACCCGATGAGGGCGCATCCCGCTGCCCAGCCGATCCCCGCAGCGTCTAAGTGGAACAACTGGCTGAGGTAGCCAATCGCGCCGCTGATGACGATGTTGTCGTAGCCGAAGAGCAGTCCGCCGAGCGTTGAAACGCTGGCTGCGATGATGAGTGGAGTGCGCGAGTGGTCCTTTGAGGTCAACTACTTGCCTCCATCGGCGGAATCAACAAAACGGTTCGATTGCAGCGCGGCTTTCGCTGCGAGCATGTATCCAATGGTGTGTGCCATGCCCGCGTGCCAAGGCGCGGCGGAGGTCATCTGCGGCGTGTGATCGGGAATAAGCACGCCGTCAAAATGATTGCGGTGAAGGATGGCGAGAATGCGCAGCATGTCCACGTCGCCTTCATCGATGAAGGTTTCGCGATACTTGGGGACTTTGCCAACCACGTTGCGGAGGTGAATGTAAGCGATCCTGCCCTGCCTGCTGTATTGATCGATCGCATCGTAAATATTGTCCTCAGTCATCTCTGCGAGGGTACCGACGCAAAGCTCTAAGGCGTTGTTGGGACTGGGAGCGAGGTCGATCAACCGCTGATACATGCGTGGTTGATATACAAGACGCGGTTGCTGGCGCATCGTCGGCATGGGTGGATCGTCGGGATGGGCCGCCAGTCGCACTCCAGACTGTTCCGCCACTGGGATAACATCTTCGAGGAAGCGTTGCAGCCGCCGCCATAGTTCGTCGTGCGAGATCGATGGCTGCGGACCAGCGGGCGCATTCCGATCATAGATCATGTTCCATATCGTTCCTTTCGGAATGGGAACGTCTTCGGCGGGGCCGTCCATACCAACCGTGAGCGCTCTACCGCGCCCTGACGGAGACGTCACGCGTCCGCACACTCCTGCGAGACTGAAGTTGTAACCCAGCACCGGAATGCCCGCTTCGCCGATGCGGCGGATGATCGTCTTTACTTTTTCGATCTGCTGCGGACGCTGCGGCCCGTCGAGCAGAATGTCAAACCAGTGGGCCGGGTCGAGATTTTCGATTGCGGCTAACGTTAACCCAGCGTCTTCGATCTCAGTGCGTAGCTGCCTCAGCTCTGCGACCGTCCAGAGCCGTTCAGGATCACCCGCGACTCCCCAGGCTTCGTACTTCGACCCGGTGGGCTGATTGGACCGCGGATTGGTGGAACCTTGATTGAAGTAATCGACCAGGTGTACGACGACGTGCGTACAGCCCGCTTGGCGGGCGAAGTCATAGTAATCGCGCGTCAGCATGTGACGATAGAGTCCCAAGCCAATCTTCATAGCCGGTTGCCAATGCCGCTGCCGTAATCCGGGCTGAGTATTTGGCCGTTGATTTCGCTGGCCAGTGGAGAGCATAGAAACGCAAAGGTATTGGCCACGGATTCGGGACTATTGCGCCTGCCCAGAGTTACTCTCAGTACGAATTCTCGATAGGCTGGATCTTCTTCAAACACCTTCAGAGCGCTGCCTGC
>Ga0182012_10006445_pt1 | contig 11974 bp, 7 predicted proteins | sample 612S2SmetaG_FD_120486 | JGI IMG/M metagenome (GOLD analysis project Ga0182012, IMG submission 120486) | Permafrost microbial communities from Stordalen Mire, Sweden - 612S2S metaG | ecosystem: Environmental > Terrestrial > Soil > Wetlands > Permafrost | place: Sweden: Stordalen | collected...
CTTTTCGCCTGCGGGATGTTCTCACCGTTTGCAGTTCGATTCCCGGGTTGAATTGAAAGCCGCACCACGACGTGCGCACGGGACGGCACCCAAGGGCTGTGCCGTTGTCTCCAATCTTGACTCGACATCAGGGAGGTTAGTTGTATGCAATTTGCCAATGATTTGCTGGAGGGAATCATGATCGCACGAATGAAAAACATAGGCGCTGCGTTTGCAGTGCTCCTGACGCTAGGGACGATTTCAGCCTACGCGCAAACAGACACCGGTGCGATTACGGGCATTGTGCAGGACAAGAGTAGTGCGCGCATTCCCTCCGCAACCGTAGATGTAACCAATACTGCGACCGGGGTGACACTCACGTATGTAACCAACGGTTCGGGCGAGTATTATGCGCAACAGCTCATTCCGGGCATGTACAACGTCACCGTAAAGCATGCTGGATTCCAAACCGAGGTGCGGCAAAGCATCGCAATCAATCCGCAGGACCGCATTCAAGTGGACTTTTCGATTGGTGTATCCTCGGTGGAGCAGCAGGTGGTCGTAAACGAAAGCACTGTCGAACTGCAGACCCAGTCGGCGGAAGTAAGCGGACTGATGCCGTCGCAGGAGCTTAGCGACATGCCGCTCAATGGCCGGGATTACGACCAGCTGGTGTTAACCCAGCCGGGCGTGTTCCGCGACAACACAGTATCCAACGGTGCCGAGGGTCTGTTCAGCGTAAACGGGAATTTGCAGCTCCAGAACTATTTCCAGTTGGATGGCATCGACAACAACTCGAAATCGGAGAACCTGCAAGAGCAGTCAACTCAGTCGGTGATTCCACCGCCGGACGCATTGCAGGGATTTGTTCTGCAGACCAGAACCTACTCAGCGGAGTTTGGCACTTCCGCCGGCGCCGTAGTGAATGTGTCTACCAAGTCCGGCACGAATCAATTCCATGGGGCTGCATGGGACTTCATACAGAACGGGGCGCTGAACGCGAATACTTTTTTCAACGATTACAACGGCGTTGCCAAGGGACAGTACGACCAAAACCAGTTTGGAGGAACCTTTGGCGGGCCGATCAAGCGCGACAAGACATTCTTCTTTGCCGCCTATGAAAATCTTCTGAGCACCACGGCTCTGACGGAATTTGCGATTGTTCCTACGACTGCGATGCAGGGTGGCGACTTTAGCGCCGCCACCAACGGCACTTACATGAGCAAGTACAACATGAGCGCTGTAGTTCCCAGCCAGGCCGGCTGCATCACAGGAAACGTGGTTGCCAACAATACTACCTGCAGGGACCCCGTCGGGGCGAAGTTGATGGCGCTTTATCCTGCGCCCAATATCGCACCTTTCAACACGTTCACCGGTGCAAACAATTACGAGTACGTGGGGTCGGTGCCGAACAATACCAAGACGTTGGATGTGCGCATCGATCACACGCTCAACAAGACGAATCAGATATTCGGCCGCTATGCTTTGGATTGGGCGAATTACCAAAGCCCGGCAACCTGGACGTCCAATGCTGTCGCCGGCAATGGCGCGGGTTTCCCGACTGCCTACATACTTCACGATCAATCGGTCGCGCTCGGTTGGACGAAAACGATCAGCAGCAATTTGTTGAATACCGCGCATTTGGGGTTTCTGCGCACCTATTCCCATAGCAATCCGATCGGTGTAACCGTTGGACAATCCCAGGCTGCTTCTTTGCTTGGGCTCCAGGGCGTACCTCAAAACAAGTGGGCCTTCGGCATTCCGCCATTTCAGGAAAGCGGCCTGACCAGCATCGGCGGCTCCTACTATCGTCCGCAGTATCAGGTTGCGCAGACCTATCAGATATTGGAAGCCTTGTACTGGACAAAAGGCTCCCACAGCATGCAGTTCGGTTATGAGTTCCATCAGGATGCTTTGAATTTCTTCGACATCCAATCCCCGCAGGGAATCATCTACAACTCTGGCATCTACAGCAGTGCTAACGGATTCAGCGGCGCGGACATTCTTCTTGGGGATAGTTCCCAACTCATTTTGTCTGAGCCGATTGAAATCAATAATTACGTTCGCGGCAACTCGTTCTACGCCCAGGATACCTGGCGTGCGGGAAGCAAGCTGACGCTCAACTATGGTCTTCGCTACGAACTGTATCCGCCGTTCTGGATTGATCGGGAAGGCCGTACCGCCAACTTCTCCTGCGGAACGCAGGTCTATCCCGCGTGCCTCGCAGCGGGTCCGCCGGCAAATGGCGGCACCATGGTGCAGGCCACCTCCGGCAACGGCTGGTCAGGCGATACTCAAATGCAAACTGACCACATCGATTTTGCACCCCGTATCGGAATCTCCTACCACCTCACCGGCCCGCTCGTTGTCCGCGCAGGCTATGGCATCTTCCACCAGTTCATCAACAGGATCGGATCCGAATCCATGCTGCAACAGAATCCGCCGTATCTTGGCTCCTGGCAGATATCGCAGTCGAATGGCAGCACGACGCCCGTCTTTCAAATGGACTCCGCAAACGGCGAGAATTCCGGCGCCTATCTGAGTTCTACCAGTATCAATGACCTGTTGGTTCCTGGACCAGCGGTAACTTGCGTTACCGGCACACTCACCAATGGCGTCTGCGTAAATGGCGTAGCAGGAGGACTGCCCACACAGCATGTTCGCGCGCAGGGCATCAACAGCCGGACCAGCTACATTCAGCAGACCAGCTTCGGGTTGCAATATCGACTGAGCGGCAACACGATTCTGAGTGCAAATTATATCGGCAACTGGGGCCGCAAGATGAACCGGGTCCAGAACGCGAACCAGGGATTCGTACAGAGCTGCCCTACCTGCGCCACAGTTACAGGGACCGCGGTCATCTACTTCCCTCTAACCAGCTTCAACTCCGGCAACACAATCGACGCTAACCATACATCGAATGGCGCCGGGCAACATGCATTTGTTGAACTCGCCACCAACGACGGCAATACCGATTACAACGCTCTGGAGCTGAATCTTCAGCGGCAGATGAGCCACCGCCTGATGTACAACGTCAGCTACACATGGTCCCACAACATGGCAGACTTTGTTGACAACCTCACGGGAGGCGATACGCCGCAAAATGCTCATGACTACGGCCATGAGATGAGCAACTCCTATCAGGATGTTCGCCAGCGCTTTGTAGCCAACGGAACCTATGAGTTGCCGATCGGGAAGGGCGGTCTGGTCATGAATAACAACAGCCTGTCATCGCGATTGATCGGCAACTGGCAGGTAAGTACCATCGTTACCTTCCAGGGTGGAGAGCCATTCAATGTGTCGGCAACGGCCGTCAACGATACGGGTGGCAATTCCGCTTCCTATGCAAACTGCAACAGCAATCCATTCGTTGGCGCATCGAAGAACCCCAGAACCTATGTCGGAACGAACGCGACTGGATTCTTTATCAATTCGGCCGCATTCTCCGCTCCTGTATTGGGGAATTTTGGCACTTGCCGGCCGAGAATGTATCACGGGCCGGGATTGAAGAACGCGGATTTAAGCCTCTTTAAGCAGTTCCCCCTTAGGGAAGCAGAAAAGATTGAGCTGCGCTTTGAGGCCTTCGATTTCCTCAACCACCCCAGCTTTGGCAATCCGGCGGCTAACATTTCTACTTCCGGCGCTAACTTCGGCAAAGTAACTTCCACAACCGCCGGGCCAAGAATCATGCAGATTGCGGCCAAGTTCTACTTCTGACCTGCCACGCATTCCGAACCGTCGAGCAGGGGAACGCTTGGCGGTTCGGAAGAAGATCGGATATTACTCAACAATCATGTATTTTTATTTTCCCTTTTAAGGTCGGGATTGCCCGTGCGTGCTCAACAAGCTCACGTTGGTTCATCCCCGTCTCGAAGAAACCGGATACTTATATGGCCCGATCGATGTGCCAGAAATGAGATAAATGCAATGACGACAATGGACAGGATGAATCTGACTCTTGGTTGCGTTGTTACCGCCGTGATGATGCTCCCGTTGGCACAGCGCCTGCAGGCAGAGACGCCTTGCAGGACGCAGGGCAATGAGCGAGTGGACGCGCAGGCGATTCCTGAAAATCGCGGCGCCGCGGCTCTTGGCGTCACCTTGCAGCAACTTCACACCCGCGCTAGCATGCTGATGATCGTGGCGCACCCGGACGATGAGGACGGTGCCACGCTGGCGTACGAGTCGCGTATTGTGGGCGCGCGTGTGGGCCTGCTGACGCTCAATCGCGGCGAGGGCGGCGCAAATGAAATGTCGTCAGACTTCTGGGACGCATTGGGCCTCGTGCGCACGGAAGAGTTGCTGCAGGCAGACCGGTACTACTGCGCGACTCAATACTTTACGACCGCCGCGGATTACGGCTTTTCCAAAACTCTCGATGAAGCCCTGCAGAAATGGGGCGGGGACGATCGCGTCTTCTCTGACGTGGTACGCGTGGTCCGGCTCATGCGGCCATTGGTAATCAGCTCAGTATTTGTCGGCGGGCCAACGGACGGGCACGGTAACCATCAGGGAGCAGGACGCTGGGCGCAAAAAGTATTTCTCGCGGCTGGCGATCCGAACATCTTTCCGGAGCAGATCAAGCAAGGCCTGCTTCCGTGGAACCCCTTGAAGGAATACGCGCGCGCGCCATTCGCAAGGCCGGGATCGGCCGGAATCCAAAACTATATCTCCGGAAAGATCGAACCGACGCCGGTCAGCGTCAACGTGAAGATACCGGTTGGCACGTACAGCCCCTTGGACGGCCTCAGCGAACAGCAGATATCCCGTACCGGCCTTGGCTTTCAGAAATCGCAAAATGGCGGCGGAGAAGTACCCGGAGCCGGGTCCGCGGATTCTCCTTATCACCGCTTCGGATCGAGAATCCAGGCAGCGGACTTGGAAAACACATTTTTTGACGGAATGGACGTAACCCTGCCGGGCATTGCATCGCTGGCCGGCAACGAGGAACACGGCTTTCTCACCGAGGGACTGAACAAGATCAATGCCCTTGTCGAGCGTACGCTCCATGACTACTCGGCCAACTCCCCGAGCGGGATTGCTCCCATGCTGGCGGATGGGCTGTTGGCAACCGATCAACTTATCGGCAAAGTGAAGAGCAGTTCTCTCTCCGAACAGGCAAAGTACGATGTGCTCCACGAGCTGGATGCAAAGCGCACGCAGTTCAACGACGCATTGGCGCTTAGCCTGAGTGTGTCGCTTGACGCGAATATTACATCCGACCAGACCAAGGCAGTTCCGGAGCAGACACGCGGCTTCGGACGCATGGACCAGCCCAACTTCCCCATGGCAATTCCGGGCCAGAAGTTTCGCGTGCTTGTGCATGTGGCCGACAACGGCAACGCTCCTGTCAATCTGGATAGCTCAATTGTCGAACTGAACGGCAGTCCGATCCAAGCCGATAGCACTGCCGGAAAAACTTCGGGCCAGATCGATGGCGGCGGCATGTTGAACACTCTGTTCACCGTTCAAATACCGGAGAATAGCGACTATACAAAGCCGTATTTCGACCGCCCCAGCATCGACCAATCCTACTACGATGTAAGTAAGCCCGAGTACAGAAACTTACCTCTTGCGCCATATCCATTGCAGGCAAAGGTCAACCTCTCCTATCACGGAGTTCACTTTGAACTGAGCGAAGCTGTGCAGACTGTCCAGCGAGAGGTCGGTGCGGGCACTGTGAATGAGCCGCTGCCGATTGGGCCCGCAATCTCAGTGACCATGCTGAATAGCGCTGGAGTCCTGCCACTGGACAAGACCTCAATCCCGTTGAGCGTCAAGGTCCACAACAATGTGAATGGCCCCGCGCAAGGAAGCGTGCACCTTGATCTGCCGGCCGCATGGAAGTCGGCTCCTGCCAGCCAGCCCTTTGCCTTTGCGCAGGATGGACAGGAACAAATTGCTACGTTTACTGTGACACCTGCCGCGGTTCAGGAGAAGACTTACCAAATTGCTGCTGTAGCAAATTACGCCAACCACGAATACAAAGAGGGCTTTGTGCAGGTCGGCTATCCCGGCCTGCGGCCATACTTTGAATACAGCCAGGCAAAATATGATCTAAATGGGGCGAATGTGAAGGTGAGTCCCGCTCATCAGATTGGCTATATCGAAGGCAGCGGCGATGATGTTCCGTCATCGCTGGAAAATCTCGGAGTCCATGTTCAATTTCTGACTCGCGACGATCTGGCTACCGGTGATCTTAAGAAATATGACGAAATCCTTGTCGGTGTGCGCGCCTATGCCGTGCGAGAGGATCTGCGGACGTTCAACGGGCGCCTGATGGATTATGTAAAGAATGGGGGCGCGCTGGTAGTGCAGTATCAGACCCCGGAGTTTGACCATAACTACGGACCGTATCCCTACAGCATGACCAACAATCCGGAAGAGGTCACCGATGAGCACTCGGTTGTCACCTTGCTCGATCCGAACAATCCGGTCTTCAAATGGCCCAATGCGATTACTCAAAAGGATTTTGACGGTTGGATCGAGGAAAGAGGATCCAAGTTTCTGAAGTCGTGGGATCCGCAATATGTAGCGCTGCTTGAAACGCACGATCCTGGCCAGGAACCGCAAAAGGGAGGAATGGTCATCGCACACTACGGCTCAGGTGTTTATGTCTACACGGCCTATGCCTTCTACCGGGAACTGCCCCTCGGGGTGCCGGGAGCCTACCGGATCTTTGCAAACCTTCTAAGTTTGGCCCACAATCCGCAATGGAAGGCCAGTGCTTCAAAGTAGGCGCGCGATGACGGCAGTTACATTCTTCACTCTGAGTTCACGGTTGGTAGGGCATGGGCTATTCGACTCTCCAAACACGTCAGCAACTCGACCGCGGCCTGGGTCCATTTGGTGCGCTATCGGCAAACGTGCTGAACATGGTCGGTGTGGGCCCGTTCCTCACCATACCATTGGCGCTCTCCGCAATGGGCGGCCCGCAAGCGATGGTTGGCTGGGTGCTAGGTGCTCTTCTCTGCCTGTGTGACGGAATGGTCTGGGCGGAACTCGGTTCGGCCATGCCGAGTTCCGGCGGCTCCTACTACTATTTGCTGGAAGCCTTTGGTTCAAAGAGCTTGGGTCTCCCCATGAGCTTCATCTTTCTTTGGCAGACGCTTCTTGTGGGGCCTATATCGATTGCGGCTGGTGCTGTTGGATTTTCCGATTACATGAGTTTCATCTATCCAGGTCTGACTCACTTTGAACTCGTGGCAACAGCTGCTGCAGTTTGCCTGGTAACCACGTTCCTGCTTTATAGAAACATTCGCTCAATCGACCGGCTTTCGGTTGCAATGACCGCTATTGTTATCGCCACCTGTTGCTGGGTGATTCTGAGTGGCCTAACTCACTTTCATGCTTCGATGGCACTTAGCTTTCCGCCGGGCGCATTCCAAATGTCCCGTGCTTTCTGGGCGGGCCTGGGAGCAACAACCCTGATTGCGGTATACGACTACGGCGGTTACAACAACGTCTGCCTGCTCGGCGGAGAGGTTGAAGAGCCGAGGAAGAATATCCCGCGCGCTGTGATTCTTTCCATCGTATTAGTTGCTGTGCTCTACCTGCTGATGAATGTCTCCATCATCGGTTCGCTTGACTGGCGAGTTGCGCAATACTCAAAGGCCATAGCCGCTGATTTTATGCAAGCCGTTTATGGCCGATGGGCTGCGCTGCTGGTTTCCGTGCTGGTGCTTGTCGTAAGCTTCGGGGCGGTCTTCGCCAACATGCTGGGTTATTCGCGCATACCCTACGCTGCCGCGACGGATGGGCATTTTTTCAAAGTGTTTTCCCGGCTGCATCCATCGGGCGGATTCCCGACAATTTCCTTGCTGTTTATGGGCGCAGTGTCCATGGTGGCCTGCCTGTTCTCGCTTACCGAACTTATCAAAGTTCTTATTGTCGTCCAGGCTCTGTTTCAATTTGCTGCCCAGTGCGTCGCTGTCGAACTGATTCGCCGCCGGCATCCGGGAGCCACGGGCAATTACAGAATGCCGCTCTATCCATTGCCTGCCTTGATCGCAATGCTGGGCTGGATCTATATCGCGGCAAGCAGCGGGCTGCGCTATATGGTCATTGGGCTGGGAACTGTTGCTGCTGGATCCGCCATCTACCTGACGAAAGCAAAGTACGGCCAGGAGTGGCCATTCGAGACGATATGAAACAGTACGACATAGCAGTGGTAGGCGAGATCTATGTTGACCATATACTGGCCGGCTTTACGAAGTGGCCCCAGCCTGGGGACGAGGTCTTCACGAAGGACTATGTAAAAGAGCTGGGTGGCGGAGCTGCGATCACGGCGTGTGCTTTAGGCAGGCTCGGACGATCCGTGAGCCTGGTCGGTGTCGTTGGCGAAGATGAGGCATCATGGATTGAAGCCCGGTTAGTGAACAGTGGTGTGTCATTTCCTCAACTTTCGAAAAGCGAAGGAAGAACCGGAGTCTCCATCAGCATCTCCAACAACTTTGACAGATCATTTTTTACCTTCGTAGGCGAGAACGCCAGGCTCGAAGCACAGTTGTCAAGTCAGATTATCGTAGAACACCTGACATGCGCCCGTCATGTTCATTTTGCAATGCCGCTTACATTCCGGCTCGCCGACAGCTTGCTTCCTCTATTGCGTGAAGCCGGATGCACAACATCTCTGGACATTGGCTATCACGTGTCGTGGTTAAGAGACCCGGAAAACCATCGCACCTGTGCCGCCGTGGACTATCTTCTGCCCAATGAACTCGAGGCAACTGTGATGTGCGGTGGGAATGCAGAGGACTATTTGAACTTCACAACAAGGAACGGTTGGGCTAACGGCCTTGTCAAACTCGGAGCCCAGGGGGCTGCGATGCGCTGCCGTGATAGGGTTGTTCGCGCCCTTCCACTAGCGGTGCAGGCTGTCGATACAACCGGCGCGGGAGATGCATTTGATGCTGGGTTTATCGACGGCCTGTTGGACGGCGCCTCTTACGAGGACTGCCTACGCCGAGGTTGTATATGCGGCGGCTTATCGACACGAGTCATCGGCGCTCTTGGCAGTCTTCCTGGCCGTGATGAGCTGCGGAAGTGTTTTGAGGAGAATTATGGGTAAGGTTGCATTTATTGGCGGAGGAGGTGTCCGGACTCCACTCGTCATTTTTGGAATTAACGAGTCCTTTCGGCAAATCGGCATCGATGAGATTGTGTTGTACGATTTGGATCCGCAACGGGTGCGATGGATGGCGGAGCTTGGCCACGCTATCGTGCAACGCGAGGGCGGCAACCTCGTTGTTCGGGCAACTGCATCGCTTGAAGATGCTGTTGAAGGCGCAGACTTTGTGCTGAGCAGCATTCGCGTAGGCGGCATAGAAGCGCGAACGAAAGATGAGCAAATTGCAATCCGACATGGGTACCCCGGCCAGGAAACTACAGGGCCGGCAGGGATGGCGATGGCGCTGCGCACTCTGCCAATCGCTCTGGAACAGGCGCGCTTAGTCCATAAGCTTGCGCCAGAAGCCTGGTTGATTAACTTTACGAATCCGGCAGGCCTTATTACTCAAGCCATCATGCAGCATACTGAGGCGCGTGTCGTAGGGATTTGCGATACGCCTTCTGAGTTGCTTCACCGCATCGCCAGTGCACTCGGGGCAAGCCAGCACGAAGTACGGTGCGAGTATCTGGGCCTGAACCATCTGGGCTGGGTGCGCCGAATCGAATTACATGGCCGCGATGTAACTGACAGGGTACTTGCTGACGACCAGATACTGAACCAGCTTTATTCGTTTCCGATGTTCGATCACGAACTCATCCGCAGCCTTCGTCTCATTCCAACGGAATACTTGCTATTTTATTACTCGCGCGGCCGCGTTCTTAAGAACCAGTTGGCGCAGAACACAACACGCGGAGAGGAGATCGGGCGTCTGAATCATGAACTGTTTGGTCAACTAGGGGCATTACTCACATCCGGTAACAGAAATGGCGCGCTTGCAGCATACATTCAGTACCTGAATGAGCGCTCAGGCTCGTATATGAAATTGGAGTCATCCAGAGAGATTTTGCACAGTCCCAGCACAGTGCCGGAAGAAGATCCATTCCGCGCCGCAACGGGATACCACAGGGTTGCCCTGGATGTGATGAAGGCGTTGCGCGGCAATGAATCGAAGCGGATGATTGTGAATGTCCGAAACCAGGGAGCTATCGAGGGGATGGGTGCCGATGACGTGGTCGAGGTTCCGTGCGGGATTGCAAACAACTCAATGACTCCAGAGCAATGCGGCCCGCTTCCCGCGCCGGTCCGCGGGCTTGTTTTAGCGGTTAAAGAATATGAACGAGCAACGATTGAAGCTGCCATATCGAAGTCAACAACAACAGCGCGAAAAGCAATGTTGCTTCACCCGGCAATCGGCGAATGGGAGCCTTCCGAAAGCCTTCTCTGCGATTTGTGCGCCATCTAACTCGTTCTTGTTAAGACTTCAGGATTTATCGATTCGTTCGGGGTCATCACTTCATACCGAGGTGCCATAGATGAAAGAAAGTGCCAGTTTTAAACGCTTTTCTGCGAATGTCTGGATTCTGTCGCTCTGTATGGTTTTTGCGCTTCGTTTGACATGCGCACAAACCGCAGCCAGCGCCAACATCGCGAGCAAACCTACGCAGTGGATCGACGTGACTGTAAGCGAAGGTGCTTCAATGTCGGTTGCCGTGTTTCCAGACGGCAAGACTCTGGCCATCGATATGCAAGGAAGCATATGAACGCTGCCCTCATCCGGCGGGACCGCGAAACGCATCACAACTATTTTTAATGACGCGCGCCAGCCCGTTTGGTCTCTCGACGGCAAGTGAATAACGTTCTTTGGGTATCTGGATGGCGGCTACGATATTTGGACTATCTTACGCGATGGCTCTGACCAGCACAAACTGACCTGGGGTCCCTACGACGATCGCGACCCGGCGTACTCACACGATGGAAACTATCTTGCATTTTCTTCCGATCGAGACAATCCGCTCGGCAGCAGTTACAACATCTGGATTCTTGATATGCGCACTGGCGCATTGAAGCGCGTGACCAATGATCCATCTGAGAATCACATGCCATCGTGGTCGCCCGATGACAAGGAGATTGCATTTTCGTCGGCACGCGACGGCGGCAAATCGGTATGGACAGTGAATGTGTCGGACGCTAAGGATCGGAGTCTGTCCACGGCCGATGGCGTAGCTACCGCCCCATCGTGGGGAGGCGGCGGTAAGCTTGTCTATCACGTATTGAAGCCCCGAGTGAGCCAGCTCGTGTTGGATGGCAATTCGCTTACAGGCAGCGAAAATGCGTTTCCCTTTCGTGTGTCATGGGCCTCTCCCGCCACTTTCTATTCTGTCTAGGATGGAAAGATTCGCAAGCGCTCAGTCACTGGCGGCGAGGCGCAGACGATCCCCTTTCAAGCCACTATGCAGGTGACTCGCGCTACGGGTTCGTATGTTCGCCGTAAGCGGGATTTCGATTCCACTGTGCCTAGAAAAGCTCTGGGAATCGTGCGTCCGGTTATCTCCATGGATGGCAAGCAGGTGGTCTTCGCCGCCATGCTTCCTTGAGGGCGATAACAGTGCCGGACCGGTCCTGGAATTTTGTGTCTTTTCAAGGTGGCGCTATGCCAGTGTATTGCCGCCGTTTACTGAGATCTTCTGACCAGTGATGAAAGAAGCATCCTCTCCCGCCAAAAATGCAACAGCGTTTGCCACGTCCTTCGGTGTACCCATGTGCTTCATTGGAAGCGTCTCCAAATATAGACGAATGTCGTCCTGCGATGAATCAAGATGACGCTCTGTAGGAATCCAACCCGGAGCGACTAAGTTGACGGTTATACCGGTATCCGCCAGCTCTCTCGCCCAGGAGCGAGTAAGTCCTAACTGAGCGGCTTTCGCAGCAACGTAATGGGCAAATCTTGGATTTCCCAACTCCACGACTTCGCTACCTATCTGTATGATGCGCCCGAACCGCCTCGCCTTCATGCCTGGGATAAGCAGTTTAGTTAGCACCAGCGGC
>Ga0182012_10006447_pt1 | contig 11974 bp, 10 predicted proteins | sample 612S2SmetaG_FD_120486 | JGI IMG/M metagenome (GOLD analysis project Ga0182012, IMG submission 120486) | Permafrost microbial communities from Stordalen Mire, Sweden - 612S2S metaG | ecosystem: Environmental > Terrestrial > Soil > Wetlands > Permafrost | place: Sweden: Stordalen | collected...
CGCAATCACCCAACGATGCAAGTTTCCTCGCAACGTTGGGTGAATTGCGTGAGGCAAGCTACGCCGACAAAGCCAATATTGTAGAGAGGCTCGGCCGCACGGGTCATCCGAGCGTGCGTGCCGCTCTCACCGCGCTCATGGAAGACCGACTCTATTACCGCAATAATGATCAAAAGGTTTTCATTGCCAAGTCGGCTGATACCGACCCTCTCGAACTCGTCGATCCTTTGTCGTTGAAGAGCGCTGGCTCGGCCGCCGCCGACGGCCTAACAAAGATCGGCACGAACAATGGTCTGCGGCGTTTTTTGCGTACAACGGTGGCGCATTTCGCACTCTCAAGTCCTGATCCGTCGGTACGTTTGGATGCTGTGCGCGAGATGCTACAGTCGTTGGACGAACCGACTGTGGCAATCCTCCGAGAGCGCGAGGGTGTCGAAAAGGATTCCAGCGTCAAGAAAGAAATCGAGACGGGTCTGGCGCTCGCGGCGCTGGATGGCACAGACGAGAGCACAAGACTGAAAGCTATTGCAACACTGCGGACCAGCGTGAGCCAGGACGTGCGCAATAGGCTCGCACTCTTGCTGGATAAATCTTCCGACGGCACCTACGCCGAAAGCGACGAAAAGGTGAGGCGCGCAGCCGCTGCCGCTGTGGGCAGCATTGATAGTTGGCGTACTTTCTATTCTGGAATCGAAACATTGTTTTTTGGTTTGAGCCTTGGATCTGTCCTCGTCCTGATCGCCATCGGACTTGCCATTACGTTCGGCGTTATGGGCGTGATCAACATGGCGCACGGCGAGTTGATGATGCTGGGCGCGTACACCACCTATGTTGTGCAAACCGCGATGCCGGGACACATCGGGATTTCCATCCTTGTGGCGATTCCCGCTGCTTTTATCGTCTCTGGAATCATAGGCATATTGTTGGAACGAACGATTATTCGCTTTCTTTACGGTAGACCGCTGGAAACCCTGCTCGCCACCTTTGGCGTGAGTCTCATCCTCCAACAATCGGTCCGATCTATCTTTTCCGCGCTCAACCGATCAGTGGTGACACCCGACTGGATGAGTGGTTCTATGCGGATCAATGACGCCCTGGCAATTACCTACAACCGTCTCTATATTGTCATCTTCACGCTGCTGGTCTTTGCGCTCATCATGTTGATCTTGAGGCGCACTCGGCTGGGCCTTGACATCCGCGCTGTTTCGCAGAATCGGGCGATGGCAAAAGCTATGGGTATCCGTACCGAGTGGGTCGATGCTCTGACGTTCGGGTTGGGATCGGGCATTGCCGGAGTGGCAGGAGTGGCGCTCAGTCAGCTAACTAACGTCGGTCCGAATCTGGGCCAGTCTTACATTATCGATTCTTTCCTAGTAGTGGTATTTGGAGGCGTTGGCAATCTTTGGGGTTCACTCATCGGAGGCATGTCGATGGGAATTTTCAACAAGCTACTCGAGCCGTACGCTGGTGCTGTACTGGCAAAGATTTTCGTTCTGGTGGCGTTGATTCTGTTCATCCAGATCAGGCCGCGGGGACTATTCCCACCCGCTGGGCGCGCGTCGGAGGATAAATAGATGAGTCAGAATAATAGAGAATCCTTTACACTCTGGAAGCCAAGCACACAAGACAATGGGGGCACTTGGTTTCTTGGGATACTCGCCTTAGTGGCGATTGCGGTACCGACTCTCAATCAGCTTGTCCCTGCGTCGTCTGCAGCTCATCTCTCCGTCTTCGGAATCACTCTCATCGGAAAGTATCTTTGCTTCGGGATGCTCGCACTGGCCATCGATTTAATCTGGGGCTATTGCGGCATTTTGAGTCTGGGGCACGCAGCATTCTTTTCTCTCGGAGGGTATGCCATGGGCATGTATCTGATGCGAGAAATCGGTCCGCGCGGGGTATACGGAGATCCAATCCTGCCAGACTTTATGGTGTTTCTCAATTGGAAGTCTCTGCCGTGGTTCTGGTATGGGTTCAACCATTTCCCTTTCGCGCTGGCAATGATGGTGGTTGTGCCTGCTTTACTTGCTTTCGTATTCGGATGGTTTGCGTTTCGATCTCGCGTGACAGGTGTTTACTTTTCGATCATCACCCAGGCGCTTACCTACGCCATGATGCTGGCATTTTTCCGCAACGACATGGGTTTCGGCGGCAATAACGGCTTCACCGATTTCAAAGACATTTTGGGCTTCGATCTACATTCCGATCGGACGCGTGTGGTGTTGTTAGTCATTACCGCTATCGCGCTAGGAGGCGCCTACCTTGCTTGCCGTGCAATTGTCGAATCGCGCGCAGGTCGAGTGATGCACGCGATCCGAGATGCCGAGAGCCGCACTCGATTTCTGGGGTATCCCGTTGAATCTTTCAAGGTTTGGATCTTCGTCTTTTCGGCAGTGGTAGCGGGCATCGCAGGCGCGCTGTATGTGCCGCAAATCGGCATCATCAATCCGGGAGAATTCGCCCCTATCAATTCTATTGAGGCTGTCATCTGGGTGGCTGTGGGAGGTCGGGGCACGCTTTACGGAGCCATTGCTGGTGCAGTACTGGTGAACTATGCGAAGACATATCTTACAGGCGCATTTCCAGAAGTATGGCTTTTCGCCTTGGGTGCACTGTTCGTCTTGGTAACACTCTTCCTACCTCGAGGGATCATTGGTCTTGTGCAAACGCGGAGCAAAGAGAGATGAGTGCGCGCGACAAACGGTTAAGTCTGGAGGACGTAACTGTTAGCTTCGACGGATTCAAGGCTCTCAATGCGCTCACCTTGGCAGTCGATCCCGGAGAAATGTTGTGCATCATAGGTCCTAATGGCGCGGGAAAGACTACAATGATGGACGTCATCACGGGCAAGACTCGTCCCCATTCAGGGACTGCGCAGTTTGGCAGTGACATCGATCTATTGAAGTTATCCGAACCGGAAATTGTGGCCGTTGGAATCGGGCGCAAGTTCCAGAAGCCGACCGTGTTCGAAAGGCTCACTGTGTTTGAGAATCTGGAACTCGCTTTGGCCGGCACGAGATCATTCCTTAAAACGCTGCGAGCCCGTATCAGCGCACCACAACAAGAAAGAATCGAAGAAGTGCTTGAGATTATCGGACTCTCGAATCAGCGTTTTTCACTTGGGAAAATACTCGCGCATGGCCAGAAACAATGGCTCGAGATTGGCATGTTGTTGATGCAGAATCCGGAGCTGCTTCTGGTGGACGAGCCGGTAGCCGGCATGACCCCGCAGGAGATCGAACGGACATCGGAGCTCCTCCGCTCTCTCGCGGGCGACCACTCAGTAGTAGTTGTGGAACATGACATGTCGTTTGTGAGGTCGATTGCCAAACGGGTAGCTGTTTTGCACGAAGGGCACGTTATTGCCGAGGGAGACATGGACAAAGTACAGAATGACCCTCGCGTGATTGAAGTCTATCTTGGAGTGTGATTGAGCATGCTGTCAGTTAAGGGACTGAACCAGTTCTACGGCGGTAGCCACACCTTGTGGGATGTCGATCTTGCTGTGCCTGCGGGTTCGCGCATGTGCCTTATGGGCCGCAACGGTATGGGGAAGACGACGCTGCTCAAATGCATAATGGGTTTGCAGGCAGCCAAATCCGGCGCTGTCGCCTTCGAAGGCACGGAGTTGTTGCCATGCCCTGCTGAGCAGCGAGCCCGGCTCGGTATAGGTTATGTGCCGCAGGGCCGCGAGATTTTCTCGCACCTCACGGTGGAAGAAAACCTGCGCGTTGGCTTGGGGATTCGTAAGAATGGCGTCAAGAGCGTTCCCGATCGTATTTACGAGTTGTTCCCGGTATTAAAACAGATGCTGAAACGCCGCGGCGGCGATCTTTCGGGCGGGCAGCAGCAGCAGCTTGCTATTGGACGCGCACTGGTGCTGGAACCGAAACTGCTCATTCTTGATGAACCAACCGAGGGCATTCAGCCAAACATCGTGCATGAAATTGGAGACATCCTACTCAGACTGAACCAGCAAGAAGGCCTCACCGTGTTGCTTGTGGAACAAAAACTGCCGTTCGCCCGCCGCGTCGCCAGTGAATTCTGCATTTTGGATAAAGGTCGACGTGTAGCCGCGGGTTCCATCGGCGAGCTAACGGATGATGTGGTGAGGGCGCACCTCAGCGTGTGATGCGTTCTAGGAGCAACGTCGAACGATCCTCCACACCATTCTCGCGGTAAGTCTCCTCACGTTGAAGGCGACCGTCCGGCTCAAGGGTAAACTTGAGATCGACTAGATGGGAGTTAGCCGGATGCGCGAGGTTGGTGACATCCGGAAACGTGAAGTGAAGAGTAGCTTCGGTGCTGTCGGGAGCGAGACGGAGACGCGGCTGATTACCCTGCGCGCAGTAGTGAGTCGCCATCAGGAGAGACCCGTCGCGATGGTAGATGGTTTTTGGTCACATCTGCGTTCGGGTTGCCGAAGGTCTCGACTACCGCGCTACCGCGTGAAATCACTCGATATGAAATGCGAAAGGCAGCTTTCACTTCGCTATCGTGAACAACCAGTTGCCAATTTCCGGCAAGTTTCTGAAGCTGCTCGAAAGCAGATGCTGGGTCGGCGGCTTGGGCCAAAGTACAGCACAGACTAAGCCGTAACATAGAATTCAGGAGATTCTTGATCATAGCGGGGAGCCTCACTACAAGTATTCGCGGATTCTTATGAAAAGCCCAAGTGAACAGCAAATACTAATGAGGCTTACGCCAACCACTACCGTTAGGTCGAACTGATCCAGATGTTGAAAACCGAAAGCGACTGCGGAATCAAAGGCATTTTGATTAATATCGATGGTTCGATTGAGAGCATCATCGAAGCTTGAAAACGCCCAATCCGACTCACCTGGATTCTTACCTATGCAGAGCGCAATTGCCGCATCGCGGCGGTTGTCACGTTTCAACTGTCTGAGCTTTGCATCAATCTTAAGATAGTTGCGCCAGGTTGCGACAGTCGCATCGGCAGCCTCTTTTTCGCCAGCAAAGGTTATGTTTCTCTCCTCCTCACCCAAGAATCCGCCTTCAGGAATACCGCTGGAATCCACAGCCGACCCCATGATTCTCTTTGACTTTTCAAAAAAGGAGGTTTCATCATTGCTGTTGTCGTCGCCCAGCAGAAACTTACTTTCGTCTGCATTGGCAGAATAAGCCACCGCCCTTGCCTGCCATAAGGCGTGCAATGAGATAAAAGCATCGTGCCTTGCGACATACAAGTCCTTGTCGGCGCCGGAGAGATGATTGTTGGCAAATACAATCAACGCAAGCGTGAGGATGGAGGCAGCTAGCAGAGCCGGATTTATCAAACGCCTGACACGCTTCGTGAGATCCCACTGCAGGTAGACCAACAACCCCAGCAAAATCAGCCCGGACGCACTTATGAGTTCACGCGTATGAGTTGCGGTGCTTCTGTCAGACTCAAACGCGTCATCCAAAGCTTTCAAATTTACCCTATCAAGCTCGTCCGCGGCTCGGAAGAGAGACACCTCTACTAGGCCAGAAGCATCTCGATAAGCCTTAATGAACTGGGGATCGTCGCCTTCGTGCAAGTCGCGTGCGCGTTGAATCCTAGCTTCATAATCACCCAAAACGGTCTGGAGGCTCTTGATAGGTGGCCACTCGCCATCATAGGTAATATTCTTCGCTGCTTCAATTAGGGCGCCGCCAGCCTCTTCGCGCCGGGCCTGAAACGCTTTGGCCGCAGCCATCCCTTCCCCGGGCTTAGCCAGCATTTCATTGGCAGCCTCAGCATCCATATCAGCAATGGCCACTTTTATATGTTGAGCAGCAATAATGCTAGGTGCGGAGTTGCGTCCAATTGTCTGCAACAAACTGCGGTGAGTGGTCTGACCCATGAGCAAAGCCACTAAAAAGAGCGCATCCGCAATCAGGAGCAACGCCAAGCCGCCCTTCAGCCTCTGAAGCGAGTTCCAGTTCTTGCTACCAACATCAAACGTTGCAAAAGTGGGCGTAGTGGCCATAGTGCCTCTAAGAGTTGGGTTCAACAGTGATGCGAGTCCAATGACCGAGTGTGAGCTGGTCGCCGGCGTGCAACTCGATGTCCATAAGAGGAGTTATGTCTTTTCCGTTTAGCCTGGTTCCGTTGGAGGAACTTAGATCACGATAAGTCAACTGTCCTTCAGGCGTCTTTGAAATGAGTCCGTGACGATGGGAGACGGCGCTATCGGCGTCCAGGGATATCTCTGGAAAAATAGCACGAGCCTCACTTCTTCTTCCGACCAAGCTGACGGCTTTCTCTATAGGATAGATAATTACTTGAGAATCTATGGGCGCTTCAGGGCTCGATGGATTGCGCAACGTTGAGTCCACAGCGATCGCCAGCTTAAACTCAATCGCGGGGATCGGCATTACTGATGAAACAGGTGCAGCCGGTCTTAAGGCACCCGGAAATTGGCCGCTCGTGTGCGTTACGAAATTGAATCCGCAAATTTCGCAAAAATTCACACCGGCCGCCGGAGCAGGCGCGCTGCAATCTGGACAAACTTTACCGCCCGTTGGAACGTCTGGGATGTTCCCCGAGGCGACCGGACGCTGAATTTTTGCTCCACATTCCGAACAAAACTCGTTGTCGACTGACGAATGCCCTTTCGGGCAGATGAAAGTGCTGGCCATAGGTTTCTGTTCTATCGTCTTCAGTTCTTAGGGAGTCGTGTCGTTTTGGTTGAGCGAGTATCGAGAGCCATTTCATCTTCTTTAGCCACTTGTGCTTTGAGCCTGACAGTGCCCGCTTCCGCATCTTGCACCTCCACCACATTGCGTAGGAGCTTTTCCGTTGCGTCATTGCCTGTCTGGTGCGCAACCTGCACAGCCTTGCCCAAAAGCGCCGTGGCTTGTTCCATATCACCTCGCGAGCGCGCCTCCAGTCCCTGGCGAATGGATTCGGCCAACTCCGATTGACCGGTATAGTGTGCCACCACGTTGTCAATCTTCGCTGACTTCGCTTCATCATCTGTCCAAATCGCTAGAATGCGTGCTTCAGCGGCTTTCTCCTCGGTGTCGCCGACCGTGTAAACGAGGCTGGCTCGCCCTGCTAACACCTCATCTCCCACGTCGCCGGGCTTTACCCGAATCGCGAAGTGAAAATCACGCACCTCGTTCTTGGCCCATGCGCCGGTGGGATATTCCCGCACTTGGGGCTTAACTTGACGGAAGCGATTGCTTAGATCAAGAATTTGTGGACTCACTTCTTTGCAAAAGAGAATGTCGGCACCAACCGGAGTCCAGAGGCGCAGCATCACATCACCGGCTGTCTTAGACATTGCCTTTCCGAGAATCGCTTCAAAATCAGACTTTATCTGCTCAGGCTTCATCACAATGTCGGTTGTGCCAAGTAAGGTATTGGCAATACGGCGCAACTCGTCCACTTTCCAATCCGTACCTACGCCGCGACAGTCACATTGAAAAACGCCTTCGCATTTCTTCAAGGCTTCTTGCAGCGGCTTTACGTCGTTCTTATCATTTTGCCCATCGGTGAGCAAAACAGCTTGGCGCAGTGCATTGGGTGCATAACGAAACTGATCAAGCGCGGCCATCAACCATTTGGAGATCACCGTAGCACCCGACGCCTTCACATCTCGGATTCTCGTGATTGCCCGGACTTTGGCCTCCTGAGTCGCGACCTCCGTCGGACAGACTGTGTGAGCCTCGGCCTCGCCAAGCACTACGAAAAAGGCGCAGTCTTCTGGCAGGAGATGAATGAGTTGGATCATCGCACCTTTGGCGGAGACCAGCTTTTCACCCTCCATGGAACCGGATATATCGCAAATAATACCGAAGAGTCGACCGCCGCCCGCCAGCGGTGCGCGCACGTCTTGAGTTGCACCGCTGCTCATAGCGGTAACTGTCATGATTGCGTGCACTTCTTCAGCACCTTTGGGCAAATACTGATTCTGAAATACTTCCGCTTTGAAACTATCCACCATTAGCTGGACCCTCCGAGGCCGAGTGCCGCAGAACTACGGCAGTGATATTGTCATGTCCGCCTTTGGCACGAGCGAACTCTACTAACTCCCGAGAGACAGCCAGGGCAGTGGCACCTGGCTTGCTCGCGCTCGCAATTAAAGCGGCCATGTCTTCGCTGTTTGGTGCATAATTCCAAAGACCATCGGAGCAAAGTAAGAGCAGACCTCCCGGTCTTAATTCTTTCTCCAGGATCTCAGGTTCGAAATCGGGAGCATCGGCGCCCACCCAACGCATTAATGCGTGCGAGTTCGCTGCTCTCTGAGCCTCTGCGCCAGCCTGTTGCGCCGCTGCCGAATTCTCCCATGAGTGATCTCGTGTGAGTTGAACGGCTCCCGAACCATTAAGCCAGTAAGCGCGACTGTCGCCTATCCAACCGACGGTTACGCGGTTCTGCCTGAGAATGGCAGCTACCAACGTGGTAGATGGCGATTCCGATTTTCGCTTCCCTAGTTCAGTCACCGCTTGTGACCCATTCCGAATCGCGGCTCTTAAAAGGTCGGTTGTGCTCTTTTCGAGCTTCGCTAGCCCTTCGTTCAGTGTTTCCACGGTGGCTTGCACCGCAGCTTGAGCGGCCTCATCGGCATCTGGTGACATAGAGACACCGTCGCACACCACGATGGCGAAGGCGTCACTGCTCTGCGTGATCGCAAACCGGTCTTCATTCCTGTTATGGCGCAAGCCCCGATCGGACACGCCCGCAAAATCGGAAAGCAACTCCACTTCAATATGATCTGAGTCAGGCCGCTTCAACCGGCGCCCACAACCGCCGCAGAAGCCTTCACTGTCCATCTCACTCAAAGGTGCCCCACACGTGCAACAAGCCGCTGCAGGTACCGATCCACCCATGCGCGTGCCGCAGCTTTCGCAGAACATATTGTCATCGGGATTTGTGGTTTCGCACAGCCTACATTGCATCGGTTTGTGTTCGTCTTCTAGAAAAGTGTGCGCGGCCTCAACTGATTTGCTTGTTCCACCAAGCGGATGCGCTCCGCACCATTACTCATGCGGGCCAGCGCGCGGAGCGAGGACTCAAGCTGCTGTCTGACCTGCGTTTCTTCGAGGACACTACCAAGAATCTTCTTTGCTCGCGACGAACGCACGGTGCCGGGTTTCTTCGCCTGCAGGCAATCGAGAGCACTGACCAAAACCTCCTGATGCAGAATATGGCGGCTCGCACCTTGTAGGACCAGTGATTCACATACGGTAGAGGCGGCCTCCAGATCAGCCACTTCCGGGGTAGCGATCCTCCGATTCGATGCCCCTATACCAACTAGAATGCGAGCGGCTTCCACTCTCGATCGAACGTAGATGGCAGAGCTCTGGGGTATCCGATCCAATGCAGCGACCGCAGACTTCCTGTCTCCTTTCGTACAGAAACAACGTGATAGTCCGAAGGGTGCCGAAACAAAGTTAGAGTCAGTACGAGACACCAAGTCATACATGTGGGTGGCAAGATCGTGATTCCCGGCAAGCTCCGCCGCTACAGCAAGTGCAAGCTTGGGGGCCACCTCCCCCGGGAGATCAAAGTAAACCTGATCGAAAAGCTTGGTGGCCTCGGTTGCGTTCTGCCGTGACAATAGCATCACCCCGCGGTACCAAAGAACGCGCCAGTCCCAGGCATCTTCGTTTTCCACCGAGGCAAGCAAGCTCTCCGCATCGTCATACTTCCCGGCGCGCCCTAACGCTGCCGCGAGACGCAAACGAACCTCGCGAGATTTTGGATTGCGATTCAATACCTGTTGAAGAGCACCAACCTTCTTCTCCGCGTCGGGCACCATTTCCGCGTTCATGATTTCGGCAAAATTCTTGTCATCGGCATCGATGGCGGGAATGGGCAGCAGAGAAGCATCGGCACGCACTGGCTGCAACTCGCCAGCCATTTCGAAACCTAACAGATCGCCGCCAAAATTAGAGCTCTGCGCGGGCCTTGGCGTGCCCGTTTCCTTCGCAACCACCTCGCGCAGTACACCCAGCATCTGTTCCGCCATGTCATCGGCCGATTCAAAACGGTCGCCGGCTTTTTCTGCGGTCGCCTTCAATAGCAGCCGGTACAGTGATTCCTGTTGCGCAAATAACGGCTCCTCTTGTGGGCTGGGCAGCGTGTAGCGGTGCTCTTTTGAAAAGCCAGAAATGGAAGTAACGAGAACAGCGAGCGTCCTCCCCAAAGTGAACAAGTCAGATTCCACAGTGGGGCCTTCCCCGGCTTCGGGCGCACTGTAACCCGCCGTGCCATAGATATCTCCTCCCATGTCATCAATCCGCCGTACACCCCCCAAATCAATCAGTTTGACGTCATCTTTCTCAAGCATGAGATTGTCCGGCTTGAAATCGCAATACACCATTCCTAGTTGGTGCAAATAACTGAACGCCGGCAGGACTCGATGGACATAGGCTAGCGCTTCGCCGATAGGCAGAGGGCCGCGCTCCTGTCTGATCTGCTTGATGGTCTTTCCTCCGACATACTCCATCACAATGAAGCCTTCGGCGCCATGTTGCACAAAATTGTAGATACCTACAATGTTGGGATGCTTCACAGCCGCCAGAAATTTGCGTTCCGCCACCGCTGCCGCCGCGCTCGATTCATCGTGCACGTTGAGCAGGCCTTTTAAAACCACATAGCGGGAGAGAACATTGTCAAAGGCTAAATAGATCCAACCCAATCCACCGTACGCCAGCGCACCTTTCATTTGGTACTGTCCAGCGATCAGGTCACCTGGCTGAAGCGTCGGAACAAAGGAATAACGCTGTCCACACTTGCCGCAGAAACCTGTTTCGCGCTTCAGCGCATGGTTACAGCTGGCACAAAATCGTTTGCCTTCCGGCACTTGTGGATTGAGTAGGACGGCTTTTTCAGGGTCGGTGGTTGGCAGTTCGGGCAGCGTGACAAGGCCGGCACCTAACTGGCGGCGAGTGGAACTGCGGGTGGAATGCCGGGTGCGTCGCGAGCCGGTAGCTGCGCGACTGCGAGGAGACGAGCCTGTTCCGGTGGTGATGGAAGAACGGGAGCTGACACTTGAAATCGCACTGCCCCGGGAAGCACTGCTGCCCAGAGAACTGGTGCCTCGCTTCACTGCCGCGTGGCCACACGCATCGCAGTAGCCCTCGTCAATCATCCCTGTACATCCAGGCTGGGAGCAACGTTCGCTACTCATTGGCATTCCCGATGTCTACTGATGTCAGTGTTCGCAAAACCTTCTCGTACTCCATCACCAAAGTAGATGCCTTCTCAATTGGCGTGGGTCTGTCAAACAGAAGCTGCGTGGCCTCTTTTGCAATGCGGGTCAGATCCGGATGTTCCGCTGCACCCCGCGCCCGAGATTTCGCCTTTAGTGCCTCCAGCCTTCCGCGGAGTTCCTGGCGTTCCTTCACGGGAGCTTCGTTCGCATTGAGAGAGGCACGCTCTTGAAATACGCATTCCGCAGCCGCCTTGTTCCACTTTTCCAAACCCACAAGTATCGGCTCAACCATGCCTTCCCTAAACTTCTCTTGCAGCCGCGCTAGCCATTCGCGCAATGTGGCCAGCGTTTGATCACTCTGCGGGGCAAGAGGTTCTGTAAGGCAAATCACTTTCAAGCGGCGCTCTTGCCAGATGCCCAAGCTTTGCCGGTGAAGGTCGGCCAATTGACTCATCAATTGGATGGCACTACTCAGGCCACGCGTGATCTGCTCGCGTTGCGACTTGAGCCTAGCTAGCGCGTTGCGTGCCTGCTGCAGAACCGGAGCTACCGAGTTATCAAACTCATCTAGCGATCCCAAAGGATCGTTCTCAATGCGGTCGCGAATGGTTTCTAAAGCGCTCTCTGCCGTCGCCAAGGCTGGGAAATTGTGGTTCCATTGCGGCCCCTCCGCTTTAAAAGTGGCAAGCTCGGTCATAGCTGCATCCAGTTCCATACCAAGCTTTTGCCATGCGCCGTCCACAGCCAAAACCACATCACGCGCATCCGTGAAACTTTTGGCCATCGCGCCCATTAGTTCTCCGGGTGTGACCAATTCTACGTTA
>Ga0182012_10006448_pt1 | contig 11972 bp, 8 predicted proteins | sample 612S2SmetaG_FD_120486 | JGI IMG/M metagenome (GOLD analysis project Ga0182012, IMG submission 120486) | Permafrost microbial communities from Stordalen Mire, Sweden - 612S2S metaG | ecosystem: Environmental > Terrestrial > Soil > Wetlands > Permafrost | place: Sweden: Stordalen | collected...
AACATCCAGCGCAGGCGGATACGTCGCGTAGGGCGACTGCACGTTCTGAAAGTACAAGGGTCGCACTGGCATTTCAACCGGTAAGGCTGCCTGTTTTGACATAGCTTTCACTCATTCCCTCTAGCGGTAGATGTAAAGCAGGGTGGTTCCAATGCTTGCGCCGATCCCCGACAATTGAGCTAGAGCTGTCAGGGTGGCTTTGCGGCCGCTCGCCTCTGGGACGTAGAGTATGTCGTTCGGCAAGAGAGCTACATCCGGCGCCTTTCGATCCATGATTTTCTTCAACTCAACCGGGATTTCGTGACGTCCATTTGTACCGGCTTCCGGACGATAGATATAAGCGATATTCGCGGTAAAGTGATCCTGCCCCTCTGCGAGTGCCAAGGCTTTCAAAACTGTGCTTTCGGATCCATCAGTCATTGGGAACGCTCCAGGCTTGCGTACGTTCCCAAGCACATAAAACTTACCAGCTTCCGGGACGCGCACCACCTCTCCTCCTTGCAAAATCAAGTTCAACGCAGGGTCCGCTGCGTTAATCAAGCCGCTCACGGGGATACGGCGGACTAAGGGCGCATCCTTCGGATCGCTATCGACCAACTTCTGGCTAACCAGGATTTCCGGTCCGGCCTCGGCTGTCAGTCCTCCAGCTTGAGAAATCGCGTCGAGAAGGGTCATTGAGCCAGCGGCCTGAAATGTGATAGGCGAGCGAACTGCGCCAACCACGCTGATCGGCCTGCTGCGATACTCCACGACCGTCACTGACACGACTGGATCAACGAGCACGTGTTCTTCGATGAGAGAAGACGCAATCGATTTCTCCAAGTCCGTCGGAAAGAGCCCCTTGGCATCGATGTGCTTCTGCAACATTGGCAATCGGATCTCCCCGTTCGAATCCACGCGAACCGTGCGGGTCAACTCGGGAGAATCGTAGACCGTTATTCCAATAAGATCGTCGTTTCCAATTCGCTCGATAGGCAGGTCAGCGGAGGTATTCGTGGAGACTTGACTCGCGCCCATTCGGTTCGGTATTGGCTGCTGTTGCTGCGCAGAAATTGAGCCGGCTAGGGCGGTTGTAAGGAGAATCGTTACAAAGTGTCTCATCGGAGAATCCTCTTGGAAATTCTGAAAGCATCTTACATTCACTTCGTTATCGACTTCGACATTAAGCCGGGGATTGCATTGGACGTCAATTCCGCCTCTCGGAGGAGGCAAATTTTTCAGCGAGTTCCTCAATTCTGCGACCGAGGCGGTTCATCTGATCGCAGAATTCGTTCAAACGGATGTGTAGCAATTCTTCGCGAGTGGTCCCGTTTAGAAGTGCGAGCATCGCGCTTCGTGTCAAGTCCGATACACTTCTCGCGCCGGACGAAGTGCACAGCTCCCTGATAGCCTGATACTCGTTTTCGGAGAGCCGCACACTGACCATGCGCGACCGGGTTTCTAGGACTGTCATCGTATGCTGGATTTGTGGTGGCGGGTTAGTTTGTCTACCTGCAAAACGATTGTGAGAGATTCGCAAGCGCAACGAGACTTCTTCTTGGATGGAGTACCTGGTCCTAGGTCACCGGGCGGGCTTCGCCCCTGTGAGTCCCATTTCTTGGACCCCCTGAAGCACGAGACCTGTGTCGCGTCGAAAAGATTTTGGGTAACCTATGCGTCCCGTCCAACAGCGACGCCAGACCCCCATGAGCGGACACTAATTACCGGATTCCCAAACACTACTACCGCGTTGTTAAAGAGTGAAGAATGGAGTAGGACAATTGGATGACAATTGTCGCCGGAAACCGGGATCGGGTTTTGCCCCGACGGACGAAGGAAGGCGCCATCCTCACACGTACACGCGAATTTCTCCGGTGAGGACAAATCTTGAATTGAGGTTCGAGTTGAAAGTTGCTTACTGAAAATTCCGACTTAGTTGCGCGAAGTCGAGATGAGCGAGAAAATCTTCGCATTCAATCGACATTTCCTTGTAAGCAGCTTCGCTCCCGGAGTCGGCGTGCGGTATCTGCATCTTGAAGAAAATTGGGAAAACGCGTTCGCCTGGTGGAGTGCGATCGGGAATTCTCGTAATCGCAAGGTGAATGCCGTCTTTCGGTTTATTTCTGCTGGATTGGCACGAGGACGGACTGCAAAGCGTATCACCGGTTAGAGTATCGGTTACCCCGTCATCGTACAGTGCAGTATTAAATGGAACAGTACGTCCAGCGGCCGTGCTGAACGGCTGTGCTACCACCTTCGCCTTCGGAGTTTCTCCGTGAGTAGTCAGGCTTGCCTGGATGGAGTGATAATAGGGCGCCAGCCATACGCCTAATTGGATCTCGCCTGATGTTCCCTTTTCAAACGCAGCGGTTTCCAATACTAAAGTGCCAGCCTGTTGTTGCTGCCAAGCCCGGACCAGTCTGTACTCGCCGACCTGAGCTGGCATTCGACTATTAAGCTCGGTTGTATTAATTTCACCTCGGCTCATCGCCCATGCCAAGTATTCGGAGCTCATCCGGATAGCTCTTATAGTCAGTACCGCTCCGACGAGCACGACAATGGTCAAGACCGCAGCTCTCCACCGGGTCCGTTCCCTGGCACTGGCAAGTAGTGCCTCGCTGGAACTCGCAGATACTTCGGTTGTGCCGGTTTCGCTTTCCTTCCGGATTACAAGCCAGAAAAGTGACGCCGCAACACAGAAGAGCAGGGCGCCAATTACATAGTCCGCTTGCTTCGCAGAATTCTGAAGAAATGCGTGACCCAGTGCGACCCGATAGTACACGACTAATGCGCAGAGTCGAACCAAGTTGAAAAGATGCCCAAGCAGCAATGCCCCGACAACGTATGCGAACCACCTCAAAAGTGAGAGGCGTTTCAGGTAACCGAGAATCAGCGCCCCATAACCCAGTGTGATAGCTCCACGCATGCCGTCGCAGCCGGGAGCAATAAACATCCCGAAATCCGGAGCAAACATCAGGCGCAGCATTTCGGTATTGGTCGGGGGGAATCCGAGAAGGTTCGCGAACGATCGAGCGATGTGCGCGGAGAGACTTTGCATCGGAAGGTCAAGAAATCGTACAAACACTTCGGGAACCGGTTGAAGAAGGAGCAACAACGCCAAAGGAAACCACGCCCTTCGCAACACCCGGGGTCCGGCAAAGAGCAAGATAATGCCCCCCGTGTAGAGACAGATCGGAAACACACTGGGAATGAAATTGAGCTTGAAATCCCCATGGATCCAGAAGAACTCCAGGCGACGCGCAGAGATTATCGGAGCGTACGCGAGCACCACCGGTAAGAGCCCCCACCAGGAGCCGCGCAGTTCCCAGCCGCTTTGACGCCAAGCGTAAATGAGCAGAGCAATGCTCGTGGGCAGAATGAGAATTCCGATGGAACGGAGTGGATCTGTCATCCAGATTTCCCACAGCTTTGAGAGCTGAGGGTACATTCCTATATAACCGCAGAATGTCAGCAACCCGATCCACGACCACACCAGATTAATGGCGCCGGCCCGCTCTCGTTGTCCGGATTGATTACCAGAGCCGGTTGTTACTGAATGGGAAATTGAAGGAAAGGTCCTCGTGCGGTCTGCTATAGGACGCGTGCTAGTGCTCGCGCTCATCGTGACATCTCCTTATGCGATCGCCAGGGTCGTTTGCATTACAGTCCGTGATAATGCTCCAGAGAATTCCCCTGCGAGCTTATCTTTCCCGCAAACTGTGCCGCCGCTCTTGCTTACCACGACGAATCTTTGTGCGCTGTTCAGACAGATTAAATGACGGCAAGCGTTGTTCAGTTGGGGACGAAAAGCATTTAACCAGAATTTATTGGGCCTGACCTTCGGAAGAAAATGCCGATGGAGCCAAATTCTCGTGGTGGCTGTTTTTGCAAAGATCTGGTCGAGTGTCTCCCCCTGACAGTGGACCCGTTTGGCCGCGTTTGTGAAAGGGGATCTACCCTCTTGATTGTCCGAGGCGGGGATCGCACAAATGTGATGGGACCAGACAGAAAACACAGCTCTCGGCTGAGAAGCGCTTTGCTCCCGTATGGTGTGCGGTTTTGCAGCGCTCCAGTGCGTAGGATGAATGCTTCCGAGGTTTTGAACTGGAAGGGATCCGCATTGCATGGCCCATTGACTTGCCGACGGCCTTGAAAGTCCCCGCCAATTCAGCGCTGCAGCGTTGATCCCTTTAAGTGAGTCGCTTTCCACACGCCCAGCGCCGGGTGCTGGTTCATCAAAACCCACCACCCAGCGACTGGAGCGCGTTCATCCGGCTAGAACGCCGAGCACTGGCCAGCCTTTGGGTCGTGAGAACTGTTCCCTGAGCCTGTGATAGAGGTGTTGCTATAGCACTGAAGTTGGTCCCCAACCTTGTTGTTGAAAACCTGCACTGCGGCAGTGTTGCTCTCCACCTCAAGATCTCCCCCGACCGTGTTTCCAGGGCAAGCTCCGGAGTTCGATCCAATCTGAGCGGGCGATGCATTTCCGTCGTAGTACAAAGAGCCAAACACATTCACGCCGCAAATCGAGTTCTGCGCCGTGCCTGAAGGAAGGTTCTCAACTTCCAGCTTGCTTGCAACCGTGAGAGAAGGACCCAAGTTGTAGGTACCGCCCTCGATCTCCACGTTCCCCAGGACTGTAGCGTTGGTCAGAACGAGGCTGCCGCCATCCTCGTCGACATTGCCGTAAATTATGGCCCCATCCGTGAATTCACACGTCTGACCAGTGTGAACCGTAATGTTCCCAACAAAGTTCCCAGAGTAGACACCGTTGCAGAGATTGCCGCTAGCCGGGAGGGTGGAAAGGTTCCACACCGTACCGAGGTTATTGGCCCCGCCGAATGACGTCGTGCCGTAGAAGTTCCCGTCTTTGCCCTGCGTCAGGGCGCTCTCAGGGCTCGAGCCGTCTGCGCAGTTGGCTTTGGAGCAGAAGCTGTAGAGAGTGGTCAGTTGATGCCAGGGCGTGAACTGGTACACAGAGCCCGCACCGTTGGCGCCGCCCGTTGTTGTTGTGCCGTAGATGTTGAAGTCGCCGCCCAACACCGGCCCGCCCAACGGCTGTGAGCCATCCGCGCAGTTGGTTGCGGAGCAGAAGTGGTAAATCGTGTGGAATCCGCCCCACCAGGTGAATACGAACAGAGTCCCACCGGCATTGGCGCCATTGACCTTCGTTGTGCCGTAGAAGTCGCCCCAGTTGTCTTGCGTAAGGGGGACGTTCGGGGTTGAGCCGTCGTTGCAGTTGGTTTTGGAGCAGAAATCGTAAAGCGTGGTCACATTGCCGGCAGGGGTGATTTTGAACAGGGTTCCCGCGCTGCTGGAATTGCCCCCCGCATAAGTTGTGCCGTAGAAGTTTCCGTCCCCGTTGCTTTGAACTAGGTCGCCTCCCGGGTTCACGCCATCAGCCCCATTGAAGCTGTGAATCGTGGTCAGTGTGCCCCCGCAGGTGATTTTGAATGCTGTGCCATCGTTATTGGCCCCGCCCACATAAGTTGTGCCGTAGAGGTTTCCGTCGTTACCTTGTGTCAAGGCGCCCAGAGGGTTCGCGCCATCTGTCCCATTGAAGCTATGAAGCGTAGTCAGTACGCCAGCTGGGGTGATTTTGAAGATAGTCCCATCGTTATTGGCGCCGCCGAAATATGTTGTGCCATAGAGGTTCCCGTCCTTGCCGAGCGTCAGGGCACCCTCGGGGTTCGAGCCGTCTGAGCAGGAAGTTCCGGTAGAGCAAAAACTGTAGAGCGTGGCCTCTGCTCCGCTGGCGGTGATTTGGAACACAGTTCCATCGTTGTTGGCTCCGCCCACTGGTGTCGTGCCGTAGAAGTTTCCGTTGCTGTGTTGCACAACGTGAGATTTCCTTTGCCTCGTAAGCTGGGAAGAGGGGAACGCGCCATCTGTCCCATTGAAGCTGTGAAGCGTGGTCAGCGTTTGCGCGCGAACCTCAGTCGGCATTCCCACACACAACAACAAGGGAAGCGCCACGAAATATGCAGCAAGACGCCAGGTCTGACTGCGCTGCGATATAGAACTGTTTTTCATGAGACATTCTCCGACAAAGCAAAGTCAATTGGTGGAGGTTACGCATTCGTAAGGCCGAGGATCAGAGAGATGGCGCAGTACAACGCGCAACCTGGGAGAGACTTTCAGCCTGACATTGTGCTTGGCGGCTGTCAAATGAATTCCCGATGAACAAGCTCAAGATTGTTAGAGTTGCATGAATCACGATCTCCTCGGAAAGAAGCTGTAACAATTCTTAACGCGCAGAATGCCATTGCCATAGGCTTTGATTTTGGATTGAAATTCGAGAGCTGCGCTTCGGGTCTGATCGAATCGATTCAGCACGATTTACATGCGTAAAGACAACGCTCCCAGATCATACAAACGTAATACAGTGTTAATTTCTGATGTGATTTGGTGGAGCACTATTGTGGTCACTTCGATTCTGGGGTATATCTCAGATTGTCTTGAATCGCAACCTCGTTGTGGCCCATCCTCATTCTGGGGCACGTGTTTGGAATTCGTCTTGACTGAAAATCTCTGAAGGAGATTAGCGGGAGGAGAGTAATGCTCAGCAGAATTTATCTCTTGGCAGGGGCGTTGTGCGTGAGTTCCTACGCACTAGCTGTTACACCATCACCGTCAATTGGGAGCGCAACCGCACGCGGGGAATTGAGGATCGACAACCAGGAAGTGCAAGGAAGCGGAACACTATTCGACGGTTCCATTGTCGAGACTGGAACAAGCTTTGCCTCCACTGCGGATTTGCGGCTTGCAAACAACGTTGCGGTTACGCTTTTGAGGGATTCCCGCGGAACCCTCTACAGCGATCACTTGATGCTTCAGCGCGGAACGGCTCAACTCGATTCAGCAGATTCGTTTCGCATTCAGGCAAATGACATGGTGGTCGTACCAAAGGAAGGGCACTCCAGCGGAATCGTATCCATCGATCCGGCAAACTCGGTTACGGTTGAAACGAAAAATGGAACGCTCGAGATTAGAAACTCCTCCGGAGCCAGTGTCGCTCTGGTACGCCCGGGGCATCCGCTGACATTCAGCTCTGTGGCTGGCAAGTCACCAGCGGAATTTTCGGCGACGGGCACGGTCAGTTCAGAGAACGGGCACTATTATTTGAACTCCGCGGAAACTTGCATGAAGTATGAAGTGAAGGGCGACAATCTGCAGAGCTACAACGGGACTTCCGTCGTCGCGTCAGGTGTTCTTGAGGCGGCCAAACCAACTGATGGGGTTGCAGGACTCCTTGTGGCCAGCAGCGTCCGGACAAACACCGATGTCACATCCGCCGGGCGGGTGCCCGAGTTTCATGCAATGATCAAGGGGGTCTCAATATCGGCGGCCTCGCCCAATTTGGTCGGGAAATGCCCCCCGGACCCACTCGTACCATGCTGCCCGGGCCTTCCATTCCCGCAGTGCTGCGCCGATGGTCCGTTCCCGGGGCCTGGTCAATGCGGTCACAGCCACTAGGCTCGACTGTCACAATCGATCACACATTCACCGCCAGCCGCTGCTCCCTTTGCCAGAAACTCCCGACAGCGGCTGGCATTTTTTGCGCTCATGAATTGCGGGCCGTCATCGGCATGATCTTGTGAAACCAAGATCGGTATTGTTCTGCCGGACCGGCGATTCCTGCACGCAAGATTGATAGGGGACGCGATCACCGGAAGGTCGAGCGCCGCGGCAAGAATGCGCAGTTTCCATTTCCCGTTGCACTACGCCATTCGATTTACTCCCGGTTAATCGTTATTTAGACTTCTACGACGCAGAGCGCTATTCCTCCTATCCAACTGTTACGTCGCAGACATCCTCTTCGCTTACAATCGATCTCACGAACGTACAATCGCAGAGATTCTGGATGAGAATTTGAGATTCCAGGCAAAGGAGAAGCAAATCGGAATGCTGACGTCACAAAGTTTCGGCGTTACAGAGTGCGGAGACCCAGACTGGTGGGCTCTTTACACACGCCATCAGCACGAAAAGGCCGTGGCGGAGGTCCTCGCGGCCAAGGGCTTTGAGGTGTTTCTTCCGCTCTATAGTTCAATGCGGCGTTGGAAAGACAGGAAGAAGGTGCTTTCACTGCCGCTGTTTCCCTGTTACGTATTTGTAAAGGGAGGAATCAACCGGCGATTGCAGGTGGTGACAACTCCGGGAGTTCACATGATTCTGTACCACGGAGAGCATGTTGCGATTATCCCGGAAGTTGAGATTCAGGCGATTCGAAAGATCATTGAAGGAGATTTCCCTGTAGAACCGCATCCCTTCTTGAAATGCGGCGAGCGGGTTCGAGTCATGCGGGGTAGCCTTGAAGGCGTCGAAGGAGTTCTTGTCCGCAAGAAAAATCAATTTCGACTGGTTCTCTCCGTGGAAATGCTGGCACAATCTGTGTCTGTCGAAATCGATGCCTCGGAAGTGGAGCCCGTGGAAGTGCGAGGCTTGCCCAGTCCAATTCCTCCATCGCGAATTCGTGAAGTTGGAAGAGTTGGAGAGAATCTAGCCCTTTGCGAATGATAAGAACCTGGATCTGAGATTACAATGGGCGCCATCGCCGAGACCGGTGACACTTTGCGCTCGGTGAATCTTCCCGAGATTGCAGGCAGCTAGAAACCATTGTTTCGCCGATGTGAAAAATAGGGCGAGCGTCAGAAAAAGAGAACCGGGGTCTCAAGATTTCAGGTAGACTGACCCGTATGCTCAATCGAGAGCTATTCGTCGCTCTAGTGGTGCGGGCACTGGTAGTGTGCGTCTGCCTGCTGGGGATTTCGGAGTCCTGGAAGATTGAGCGTTCCGACGCTCTGCTTTCGCAGGGCACCGCGGAATCGGTTCGGGCCGCCATCCGTTGGCAGCCTGACTGTTGGTGGTGTTACGTCAAACTTGCACGTTTAGACGATTCCTCCGCCAAGAATCTTCTTCAAACCTCATTGCGACTGAATCGATACAACAGTAATGCCGCGATCGACCTGGGCCTGCGATATGAATCCGACGGCGACTTCCATCGGGCTGAGGAACTCCTCCTCCAGGCATTCGAAGTGGATCGCACTTACGTGCCACGCTGGAGCCTCGCTAACTTTTACTTCCGCAGGGACAACTTTCCTGCCTTCTGGACGTGGATCCGCCGAGCCACGGAAACGCCAGCGCGGGACATTGGAGCTTTATTCGAGCTCTGCTGGCGGGTTTCGCCAGACCCGAAAACGATTGAGGCGAATATCGCGGAGGATGATCCGGCTGTCGTCCGCCAATACATCTATTTTCTGATCGGCAAAAATCAGTCGGTAGCCGCCGTCAATCCGGCCCTCACGCTTATCCCCATCGGGTCGAGTGACGAGGATCAGGCTTTGCTTTTCTCTGTTCTCGATAAGCTCATTGCTGCCAACGAAGCCGGCAATGCGAATACTCTATGGAACAACCTCATCCGCCAGCATTGGATCGTCGCCGATACGTCGTTTCCCAACAATCCGCAATTCTCGCGCGATCCATTGCCCGTCGGCTTTGATTGGACTTTTTCCTCTCAAAGCGGACTCCATTCCTGGCCCGGATCGATTGGCCTGGAAACTGAATTTACCGGAGACGAGCCTGAGAATTGCGCGATTGCCGAACAGGCCATCGTATTGCCTCCGGGTAAGTACAGGCTGGAATCTTCCTACCATACACATAACATCCTTCCGGATACAGGAATCCAGTGGCAGATTGTTGAAGTGAAAACGGACAAAATAATCGCAAGCTCTGTGTCTCTATCGAGCGACACGCCCGCACAATTAATTCTTCACTTTGTCGTTAACCCGGACGAGCAACTTCTGCGGCTACGACTCGCTTACAATCGTAATGTCGGCACGTCCAGGGTCTCTGGGACATTGGTGGTAACATCGGTAAACATCCAATCTGGATCTTCGTCATGACTTGTCCACAATGCAGTAGCTCCAGCATTCGTCCCTCCAGCCATTCAAGTTGGAAGGACATTCTGCCGAGGCTTCGGGGGCGCGAGGCGTTCAGATGCCGGAAGTGCCGCCATCGCTTTTTCGCGCTCCCATCGACACAAATTCCTGTGAACAATCCGGATCAACCAAGTCGCAAGATCAAGCACGATAAGCTCAGCAAGCAAAGGCAGAGGAGACGTCTTTTCCGAAGGATTGTTACGGTCGTAGTCGTTGTCGTGACGTTTTCACTGTTCGGGTTGTTCCTCCACTACATCACGGCGGATCACCCCTCTAAGCCAACCGAAGATGAAATGAGTGTGTCTGGTGGGTGAATCCTACGCATCGCTCGGCATATTCTTGTCGAGATGAGTCGAATTCTTCAAACCGCAAAGATCCGAGGCGATGTGAAAACACTTCGTTTCTCACATGAGCTTTTTTCGCTTCACTGACGACGAAGCAACTTCCGACGAAAAACGCTGAGGGAGCTACCGAATCAAGGTCGCGTGGAACTATGGAAACGCGTAAGCCAAGAAACACGAAAAGGTAATTACCTTTTTACAATTGATAATCCGCAGCCTCTGCCGCGTAAGTACGTTTTGGTTTTTAGAGCCAGATATGCTGATTGATAGCGTCAAAAATCTTCATCGTCTTTTTGCGAAGCATCCCCTCTCTCGGGAAGAGCCTGTGAGAGCTTGGAGACGCTTTCTCGACTGGCAAATCAGGAGCCGCCTCCACAAAGAGACAATCTTCGAATGGATTGCTGGTCAATCGTTATTGGTAACCCGCGGTATGACCGGCGCAACCGGAAATATATATCACGGCCTTCATGAGTTTGCCGACATGATGGTCGTTCTGCACTTTCTTCGGGAAGGTGATTTGTTCCTGGATATTGGAGCAAATGTGGGAAGCTATTCAGTGCTCGCAAGCGGTGTCTGTCGGGCACGCACATGGGCGTTTGAACCGGACCCTGTTACGGCCGGGTACCTTGCCCACAATGTAAAGCTAAATTGCTTGGAGAAGCTGGTAGAGATCTACCAATGTGCCCTCGGTCCAGAGGAGGGCGACATTCCTTTCACAATCGGCTTGGATACCGAGAACAAAGTTGCCAGTGCTGGAAGAGGTAACGCGAACGTCCGAATAGTCCAACAAAAATCCCTCGACAAGCTGATCAAGAACGAAAAGCCCACAATGATGAAAATCGATGTCGAGGGCTACGAAGAAGCAATGCTTGCGGGCGCTTCAGAAGCTCTCAAGATACCTTCTTTGAAAGTCATCGAAATTGAAACCGTAACCTTGGATACGGAGAATCTCTTGACAAAGAGTGGCTTTAAGCGAGCTTTCTACGACCCATTTACACGAGTGCTGGACTCGAAAGCAAGTGCCGAAAGATCAAACAATTCTCTCTTTGTGAGAGACCACTCATTTGTGCAGAAGCGCTTGACTGAAGCGGCCTCGGTAAAGATCCTTAGTCGTTCGATCTAGGCGGCGGCTGTCACTTGCCGATTGGGTCTGTCAACGATACCATGCTCTTTTCGATGGAGCGCGTCCCCGCTGTTTTCCTGTAGGGCTGCCGGTAGAACCACCAGCTCGGCGGCCAGCTAATCCGTCCGCTCATATTTCCGGGTCATATAAAGCGCTGCAAGAATCAAAAACACCCAGCCCGAGACTGCTGGGCGCGGAAATGGGTAATCCACGCAAGCATTCAAAATGATGGCAGCTATACCAATTCCCCACGGATGACGAAATGCCAATGGGATCGCGGCAAGAAAGGGAATCAACACCAACAAGAGGAACGGAAGCCCCCCCTCCGCCGCAAACTCTGCCCAGTCGCAGTGTGCGTGGTTAGCGTAGAAAGGAAAGAAATCCTTGATCGAGTATTTCTGGTAAACCTGCGTATATGTCCCCAGGCCATACCCGGTCAACGGCCGGTGTTTCGCCATTTCGACAGCGCCTAGGAAATACTCGCGGCGAATCGCGAACGGGTCATTATCGTTGAATCGGTTCAGAGTTTCCTTCCAGCCAACTGCCAACGTGAGTGCGCCCGCGATAAGCGGTACTATGAGGACAGTCGCA
>Ga0182012_10006450_pt1 | contig 11972 bp, 6 predicted proteins | sample 612S2SmetaG_FD_120486 | JGI IMG/M metagenome (GOLD analysis project Ga0182012, IMG submission 120486) | Permafrost microbial communities from Stordalen Mire, Sweden - 612S2S metaG | ecosystem: Environmental > Terrestrial > Soil > Wetlands > Permafrost | place: Sweden: Stordalen | collected...
CGCGCAGGCAGAGGGTGCGGCCGCCGGCGTGCGCCACAGCCAGGATGAAATTGAACACGCGCGCAACGAGGTGAGCCGCGCCGAAGCCGCGCACGCCACCCTGCACGGGGCATGGGAGCGTCTCCATCAAGCCTCGCAGGCCCGCCCCGGCCTCATCGCCCAGCAGGAACTCGACGATGCCGAGGCCCGTGACAAGACCAGTGAAGCGCAGGTGGACGCCGCGCGCTCGGCGCTCAGCGCTACCGGTCAGCAGTTGCAGATGAGCGAGGCTACACGCCGCCAGGCCACGGCTCTCGAGAACTACTCGCACATCACCGCGCCCTTTGATGGCCTGGTCACCTGGCGCTACGCCGATACCGGAGCGCTCATACAGGCCGGCACCAGCAACGCGAGTTCGCAGCCGGTGGTCAAACTGGCCGAGGTTCGCACCCTGCGCCTGCGGATTCCAGTACCGGAGTCGGCCGCCGCCGGCGTGCACATTGGAGACAAGGCGCAGGTTCGGGTCCAGGCCACGGGACAAACCTTTACAGCCTCGGTCAGCCGCTTTACCGGCGCGCTCGATCGCTCGACGCGCACCATGCAGGTGGAGTTCGACATTCCGAATGCGGATTACAAACTCGCGCCTGGAATGTTTGCCGATGTCATCTTCAACGTGCAGAGCCACCCGCAGGCGCTCACCGTGCCGGTGACAGCCCTGCGCGGCCGCAGCAGCGATGGCTCGGCCACGGCCCTTGTCGTGGGCACAGGCAACCGCGTCGAGGAGCGCGCCGTACAGACCGGCGTCGAGGATGCCAGCCGCGTGGAAATCGTCAGCGGCCTCCGTGAGGGCGAGCAGGTGATCTCCGCCAACCTCTCGGCCTTCCGCGTAGGAGACACCGTGCATCCGCAGCCCAGCTCCGTCACCCCGGCCCCGGCCACCGGAGGCGACCGCTAATGCCGGGCTTCTCCATTCGCTACCCGTTCTTCATCATCATGCTCTGCATGATCATCGTGGTCGTCGGTACGGTGACCGTCTTTCGCATGCCGGTGGATCTGTTTCCGTCCATCGACATTCCCGTGGTCGTCGTGGCCACCTTCTACAACGGCATGCCGCCGGAGCAGATCGAAGCCAACATCACCAACCCTTTTGAGCGTTTCTTCACCTTGGGCAGCGGCATTGATCACATTGAGTCACGCTCGCTGAATGGCGTCAGCCTGGTGAAGGTCTACTTCCAGCCCGGCACCAATCCTGATGCCGCGGTCAGCACCATCAGCAACCTTGCTATGGCGCAGTTGCGCCGCCTGCCCCCGGGGACACTGCCGCCGGTGGTGCTCAAGTTCGATGCCAGCAGCCTGCCCGTGTGCCTGGTCACGCTGAAGGGTGAGGGGCTGAACGAGACCGAGTTGCATGACCTCGGCCAGTTCAACGTGCGCAACCAGGTGGCCAACGTGCCGGGAGCTTCCATCCCGCAGCCCTTCGGCGGCAAGTATCGTCAGATCCAGGTCTATGTTGACCCCGTGAAGCTGGAGGCTCACCAACTCAGCCTGATGGACGTCGTGCGTACGGTGAATGACGCCAACGCCATCCTGCCTGCGGGCGACGTGCGCATCGGCCCGCGCGACTACAACATCTACACCAACAGCCAGCTGCCCACCACCGAGGAGATCAACCGCCTGCCGCTCAAGAGCGAGGGCAACGCCCAGGTCCTGGTGGCCGACATCGGCCAGGCGCGCGACGCCGCGGCGATTCAAACCAACATCGTTCGCGTGGACGGCCAGCGCTCGGTCTATCTGCCCATCCTCAAGCAGGGCGGCAACAGCAACACCATTGAGGTGGTCAACGGCATTCGGCTGCGCATCGCCAATCTGCTTGACGTACCAAAGTCTCTCGTCGCCCGCGTCGTATTCGACCAGTCGGCCTTCGTCAAAACGGCCATCAGCAATCTTGGACATGAAGGCGGCATCGGACTGGCGCTAACCGCGGCGATGATTCTTCTCTTCCTCGGCAGCGGACGCGCCACCGTGGCCGTCATGCTTTCCATTCCACTCTCCGCACTGGCGGCCTTCATGGCCATCAACCTCGGCGGCGGGACGATCAACACCATGGTTCTTGGCGGACTGGCCATCGTCTTCAGCCGCCTGATTGACAACTCTGTCGTCGTACTTGAGAACATCTTCCGCCACATTGAAATGGGTGAGCCGCCACGCCTGGCTGCCGAGGCCGGCGGCACAGAGGTTGCGTTGCCCGTGCTGGCCGCCACTTTCACCACGGCCATCGTCTTTTTCCCCGTCGTTTTTCTGTATGGCGTCAGCCGCTTCCTGTTCAGCGCGCTGGCCCTCGCCGTGGCCTTTTCTCTGGTGGCAAGCTACCTGGTGGCCATGAGCGTGGTGCCGCTTTATTGCTCACGTTTCATCCGCCCTCACGAAGCCGACGAGGAGATTGGCCAGCGCCGGTCGTTCTTCAAGAGCTTCAGCCTCGGCTTCGACCGCCTCTACAACCGTCTGCTGGAGAAGTACGACACCGCGGTGGGACGCGCGCTGGCGCGTCCCAAGACGACCGTTGCCGTCATACTGGGTTTCTGCGTCCTGAGTCTCGCGCTCTATCCGCTGCTCGGCGTGGCGTTTTTCCCGCGCACGGACCCTGGTCAATTCGTCATCAACATCAAGGCTCCCACCGGCACGCGCCTGGAGTTGACTGATCAATACATCGCGCGCGTCGAATCCGACATCCGCCAGGTTGTCCCGGAGCGCGACCTCGGCATGATCGTCAGCAACATCGGTATCACCCCGGATTTCTCCGCCATGTACACCAGCAACAGCGGCCAGCATACGGCCTTTGTGCAGGTGAGCCTGAAGAAAGAACACGAGGTTGGCAGCTACGAATACATGAAGCGCGTGCGCGCCAAACTGCAAGCAGATCTGCCGGAACTCAACACTTACTTCCAGGCTGGCGGACTTGTGGATTCAGTGGTGAACATGGGCCTGCCCGCGCCCATTGACGTGCAGGTCAGCGACAACGACATGCAGGCCGCACATAACACGGCTGTCGAACTGGCCCGCAAGATTCGCGCACTGCCCGGCGTCAGCGACGTGATGGTGCCGCAGGATCTCGACTATCCCGGCCTGCAACTCGACGTGAACCGCGAGATGGCCGCGCGCCTCGGACTCAACTCGCGCGAGGTGGTGGACAACGTCATCACGGCCGTCAACTCCAACGGCATGATTGCCCCCAGCTATTGGGTGGACCCGAAGAGCGGCAACAACTACATGCTCACCGTGCAGTATCCTGAGACGCAGATTAAGCAGCTCAACGATCTGAAGCAGCTTCCGCTGCGTGCCACCGGTGCAAACAACACCGCCGAGCTTCAATCCGTCAGTTCGGTCAAGGCCATCAATACATCCACCGAGGTGGACCACTACCAGCTCCGCCGCGTCATGGACGTCTACGTCTCTCCCAGTGGTGAGGACCTCGGCAGGCTGGCCACTCGCGTTGAACAGGTCATCCATGACACGCCCACCGGGGCGAACACGCGGGTCGCCATGCGTGGCTCGGTCGAGGGCATGCGGCAGTCCTTCAAAAGCTTCGGCCTCGGACTCTTTCTCTCCGTCGTGCTCGTCTACCTGGTCCTGATGGCGCAACTCGCCTCGTTCAAGGATCCGTTTCTCATCCTGCTGGCCGTGCCGCCGGGCCTGAGCGGCGTGCTTCTCTTTTTGCTGATGACCGGCACCACTCTGAACGTGATGTCGCTGATGGGCGTGGTGATGATGACCGGCATCTCGGTCTCCGACAGTATCCTCATCGTGCAGTTCGTCGGCGTGCTGCGCCGGGAGCAGGGCCTGCCACTGATGGATGCTCTTCGCCAGGCCTGCAAGGTCCGCCTGCGCCCCATTCTGATGACCACGCTCGCCACCATCCTCGGCCTCATCCCCATGGCATTGGCACTGGAGCCCGGCAGCGAGCAATACGCGCCGCTGGCCCGCGCCCTGCTTGGCGGACTGAGCGTCAGCGGCTTCTTCACGGTTTTTCTGGTGCCCGCCGCCTACCTGCTGATGCACCGACGCAGCGAAACCGCTGAGAAGGAGGGTTGATGATGCGATCCAAGATCAGAAGGACCATGCGCTCCACGATCCTCGCCCTCGCCATGACGTTCCCATGCGCAGCACTGGCGCAGTCTGCGCCCGTCGTGCGCCTCAACCTTGCCGAGGCCGAGCAGATTGCCCAGCGCAATAACCCCGATCTGACGGTGGCACGCCTTGCGGCAATGGCCAGCCGTGAGGCTTATCGCGAGAGCCGTTCCTCGCTGCTGCCCTCTGCCACCTCCAACCTCACGGCCGTGGATACCGACAACGGCAATCGCATCTCGGCCGGCGCGCTGAACAATCCTGTCATCTACGAGCGCGCCGCCTACGGAGCCACGGTGGCGCAGCTCATCACAGACTTTGGCCATACAAAGAACACCGTGGCCGGAGCGCGTTACCGTGCCAGCGCCCAGCAGCAGTTGCAGTTGGCCTCGGCCAACCAGTTGCGCCTCGCCGTGGATCGCGCCTTCTATCGCGCATTGGCCGCCGACAGCGTGCTGAAGGTCGCCCGCCAGACGGTGGAAGCACGGCAGACGCTGGCAGAGCAGGTTGAAGCCCTCACGCAGAGCAAGTTGCGCTCGCTGCTCGACCTCTCCTTTGCCCGGACCAACCTTGAACAGGCGCATCTCATGCTCCTGGACGCCGAAAACCAGTACTCCGCTGAGTTGGCCGCGCTCAGCGATCTGCTTGGCTATGCCACACCGCAGGCCTTCCAGTTGGTGGACGCAGCCGCCCCACCCACTGCCCCGCCCGCCGATGTGGCGCAGCTGGTGGACTCCGCACTTGCACAGCGGCCGGAACTCAAGGCGCAGCAGCTTCAGTTGCAGGCCGCACGCAAGTTGCAATCGGCTGCGTGGGAGCAGTCGCTACCCAGCATCCGCGCCCTCGGAGCCGTAGGCCAGGCGCCGGTCCGCGATCCCCACATTACGAGCTGGTATGGCGCGGTGGGCGTCAACGTGGAGATTCCCATCTTCACCGGCTTCCGCATCAATGCGCAGTCGCATGAGGCACGGCTGGCCGCCGAGGCAGAGGACGCACACCTCACCGCCCTGCGCAACTCGATCACGCGCGACGTCAACACCAGTTGGCTGGCGGAGAACACCGCCTACCGCCGTCTGAGTGTGACCTCGGCGCTGCTGGAGCAGGCGCACCTGGCGCTCGATCTCTCCCAGACGCGCTACAAACTCGGCCTGGCCTCCATCGTCGAGGTCAGCCAGGCGCAGTTGCAGGCCACCTCGGCGGAGATTGAAAATGCCCGCGCCCGCTATGACTGCCTGCTGGCTGAAGCCGTTGTGCGGTTCGAGACGAATGCGCCATGAAGGATGCTTTTTGCGTCACTCTGCGCCTGGGCTCTTTGAGCGATTGATAATTGCCTCCGCCATTCATTCAGCAAAAAGTCTGAGGGCTAACCCTCTCCTGCCTGGATGGGCGCAGCGGTCTGCTGTACCTCATTCGCCACAGCCTAGGAAGGAACTAGAGGTGTTTGAGAATTGGGGGTGAGGGCCTTGTTGATCTCCGCCTGCAATTCCGCCGCGGTGAAGGGTTTCTGCAGAAACTGTATCTCTGGGCTCAGAACGCCATGATGCACGATTGAACTGGGCGTGTAGCCTGACATGAATATGGTCTTCATGAGTGTGCAACCACTCTCCCGCAGGTATTCATTCACCTGGTTGCCATTGCCGCCCTTCAGAACAACGTCCGTCAAAAGGACGTTCACTCTCTCCCGTTGCTGGACGCCCATTTTGCGGACCTCCTGAACGCTGGAGGCGATCAGCACCTCGTGGCCGGCTGCCTGCAACTGCTCGGCGATTGTCTCCCGCAGACCATCCTCATCTTCCACCAGAAGAATGGTGCCCCGCGTAGGGCACGACTCCACAATGGCGGCCTCGGATGGCTGCTGTGGTATCTGGTTGGAGCCGTCCTTTGGAAAGTAGATGGAGAAGCACGTGCCGTGACCCTCTTCGCTGTGCACCCCGATGAATCCATCGGCACGCTTCACGATTCCGTAGACCATGGAGAGTCCGAGCCCGGTGCCCTTCCCTGTTTCTTTCGTTGTAAAGAAGGGCTCGAAGATCCGGCGTTGGGTTTCGGCGTTCATGCCGCACCCGTTGTCAGAGACGTGGAGCACGCTATAGTGACCCGGCGGCAAGGGAGGTGCCGGATACTTGCCCGCAGGACGAGAACTTCGCTCCCCATGCGATGCATCGTCCACGACGTCGTTCTGCGTTTCCACGGTCAATGTGCCGCCAAACGGCATTGCGTCCCTGGCATTGACCACCAGGTTCATGACAACCTGCTCGAACTGCGAGCGGTCAATCTTGATGGTATGCGGGTGATCGCCAAGAGATAGCTTCACCTCGATGTTCTCTCCCACCAGAGGAGGCAGCATATCTATAATTCCGTTGAGCATCTGGTTAATGGTCGTGGTGACGGGCTGCACGGTCTGTCGGCGGCTGAAGGCCAGCAGTTGTCCGGTCAGTTCAGCCGCGCGCCTGGCGCTCTTCTGAACCTTCTCCACTCTCTGCAGGGCCGCTCCTTCCACCTGCTTCGTCAGCAGTTCCATGTGCGACATGATCACCATGAGAATATTGTTGAAGTCATGGGCGATGCCGCCGGCCAGTTGGCCCAGTGCCTCCAGCTTTTGCGATTGCTGAAGTTGCTCTTCGAGTTGCACGCGCTGCAATTTATCGGCAATTGCCTGTTGCCGGTTGCTGATGTTCCTAAGCCCGAACGCCAGGTTTCCGGCCAGTTCGTTAATCAGTTCAATCTCCTGGTCGCCAAAGGCGTTGCGCTCTTTTGCGTAAACCATCAATGCGGCTACGGTTTTTCCGTCCACCACCAGTGGCAGGCAGATGATAGACATCAGGCCATACGCTGCGGCGTATTCCCGCCAGGGCGCTGCCGCTGGCTCGGCACTGAAATCCTGAATGACAGTAACCCGGCCCTCACGCAGCGCCGTTCCGGCGGGGCCGAATCCGAGCGGCCCGGGCCTCCATGTGATGCGCAGGCTCTTCGGATAATCCTCGGCAACACCGGCAGCGGCGGCCACGCTCACGCTGCCTTCGGCATCGTCATTCGGTGTCGCAATCCACGCCAGCGGATAGCCTCCGGACTCAACGATGATTTCCACGGACCGATGCAGAAAGCTCGCTTGATCTTCAATCTGGAGGAGGCTTTCGTTGGCCCGGCTCAACGCCTTCAAGGCGCGATTCATCCCAATCAGTTGCTTCTCCATTCGGTGGCGCGCGGTCACATCCACATTGGTCTGCAGGTAGACGCCACTCTCGCGATGCAGGGTGATGCTGGTTTCGGCTACAACCACCTCGCGAGTCATTGAGAATCGTGTGGTCAGCCCTTGCCAGGAGCCTTCCTTTTCCACAACATTCCTGATTTTGTCTACATTCTCAGGGAAGACAGCCTGGAGAAGTTCGATTCCACTTTTCCCGACCGCATCGGTTTTCGACCAGCCATACACGCGCTCCGCGCCCTTGTTCCAATACAGAATTCTGTTTGCGCGATCTGAGATCAACACCGCTTCCGGGGCGTCTTCCATCATGTCGCTCAAAATTTTGAGAGAAGTGTAGTCATGGGCGCGCTTCCAGCCAAAAGCCAGGGTGGCACCGGTCGCAATCCCGACGAAGACAACTATGTGAACCGTCCCCATGACGGTGAACAGCTCAGACAACCGATGCGGATTCCTTAGCACGTACTCTGAGGCTGGAGCGGAGAGTGCGGCGGAAAGAAGAGTTGGGCCACGCCCGCAGTACCAGAATGTCACCTGGAGTACGGAGGCGAAGACCAGATAGGCGATCTCGCCTGTGTAGCGCCGCGTGGCAACAATGATCGCCACGGTTGCCACAAACAGCCCCAGCGCGATCAAATATCTCCGCCGCGCCGGCATTGAAATCCAGTACTGCGTCTCCTGCTGATGGAACATCATACTGCCTCAATTCAACTAAATCTGCGCGTTCTCTAAACACTCACCAGGATCCTCAAGAACAGCATCCTGTTGGAGAAGGCAGTGACACATCTTCTGCATGCCACAAACGGCCACGCGTGCATCGGTCTTGGAGCGAGCAGGCGTTGCATTGTTCCATATCAGACTGCGGACTCATGGTTACTCTTTATTCGGCGGTCTCGTGTTTTCGGATTGATGACATGGAACCCTAGTTAGCTCAAAGGTCGTACGAGAGGAAACAAGTGTGGCCAATAAATCCAATTAACTAATTTCCCATTTCAGCAGAAGTTAATGCTTCAGCAAATCCCCCAAATGGGGCAGGCATACGTGACTTATCCTCAGCAGTGTTCGTGCAGTGGAGCAAATGCTGAAGGCACTATTACCGAGGTCACTATTGCAGGCGGGATGATCATGATTGCTGCCCAATAGCCGGGGCATCTTGTATACCGATGAGTGCACTAGACCTACACGCAGAACTGACGATTGCGTGGTGAGCGAATGGAGTTTCAGGAAGGCAATACAGTAACGGAGTGGAAGCAGGGGGCCAGGCGACGCCTCCCACCCACCGCGGATTGATTGCGCGCTCGTCACAATACCCGGAGGTTTCCAATCAGACACACATCGTCACTGCTGCCGCCCGGGTGGAGAAGTGGCTACTTCTTTCCTTCGGAGTCGTCTTTCTTGCCGCGCGGCCGATCCTGTCCGAGCCCCTCCACCAGCAACACGGCTTCGGCCACCTCGCGGATGGAGCGGCGCAGACGGCGGCTCTCTTCTCGCAGCCGCTGGTAGGCTTCGTCTTCGCTAAGGTCGAAGCGCTGTTGCAGAATTCCCTTGGCGCGCTCCACCAGTTTGCGCTCTTCCAACTGCTGCCGGACGAGCAGCGCCTCTTTCTTCAACTTGATGTTGTGGTCAGATAGCATGGAGTAGGCCAGGGCGCCGCCCATCTGCTCACCCAGGAAGCAGAGCACGCTGATCTCCTCGGGGGTGTGGGTGTGCGGCTCACGATGGTGGACGTTGAGCACGCCGATCACCTCGCCGCCGCGGATCAGTGGAACGGAGAGCAGCGCCTCATAGGTGTCTTCAATGAGTGTGGTGAACAACTTGAAGCGCGAATCGGCAAAGGCGCGGCTGCTGAGCGCCACGGCGGATTTGTGCTGTGCCACCCAGCCGGCAATACCCTCGCCCAGGTTCAGGCGAACGGAGCCTATCTCGGCGTCATGCGGCAGCTGTGAAGCGCGCAGCACAATGTCGCCCGTCTCATGGTCGGGCAAATAGACCAGGCAGGCGTCACAGGCGCTGACCTCCACGGTGATGGCGATCAGTTCCTGCAGCATGTCGCCAATGGCCAGCCCGGAGCTGACGACGCGGCTTGTCCGGTGCAGAATGGCAACCTGCCACGCTGCGGTGCCGATCTCCCTGTGCATAATCGCTCACAACTCTCCCCCGTCCCCACGCGGGATTTACAGCAGTATGGCGAGAGTAATGGTCGGCGGCGCTGCTTTGCCAATCGAAACTTCTTATCATCGCCATAAATATGTAGCTATGGTGACAAGAATTTTGCACTTGGGCGCCTTATGCCGGCCATAACGAAAATCAATTGGACTGCCCGGCCGGTCTGCCCTACTATCGAATCCTACCCAAGAGGAGCATCCCCCTTCTGACCCCGGCGTCAGGCGGGGAGGGCGTTTCCTCCAAGATCTACGCGGCGATGCAGCTCGCGTATTGAGTACCAGCTCCCCGATTGAGCCCATGTCCGAGCCCCGTTTTGCGGGCCGGAGCAATTTCCCAGGTTATTCCAGTCGCCGCGGCCTATGCCGCCCGATTCCACACATCCATCACCTGGATGCCGCGCCGAAGCATACCTGCTTCCCGGCAACAGTCACTTTTCATAAAGGAGCACGGACATGGCGAGACGCAGCATTGCAATCTACGGCAAAGGCGGTATCGGTAAGTCCACCACGACCCAGAACACGGTGGCGGCGCTGGCGGAGGCCGGCAAGAAGATCATGGTCGTCGGTTGCGACCCCAAGGCGGACTCGACCCGACTTCTGCTGGGCGGCCTGGCGCAGAAAACGGTTCTGGATACGCTGCGCGATGAGGGCGGCGACGAGGTGGACCTGAACGAAATTCTCCGCCCCGGATACGGCAACGTGCAGTGCACGGAGTCCGGCGGTCCGGAGCCGGGCGTGGGTTGCGCCGGCCGCGGCATTATCACCTCAATCAACTTGCTCGAGCAGCTCGGCGCCTATGACCAGGAGCTCGACTACGTCTTCTATGACGTCCTCGGCGACGTGGTCTGCGGCGGTTTCGCCATGCCGATCCGTGAAGGCAAAGCCAAGGAGATTTACATCGTCTGCTCCGGCGAGATGATGGCCATGTATGCGGCCAACAACATCAGCAAGGGCGTGGTCAAGTTCGCGCAGGCCGGCGGCGTTCGCCTGGGCGGCATCATCTGCAACAGCCGCAAGGTGGATAACGAGCAGGAGATGATCGAGGAGTTTGCCAAGCGGTTGGGCACGCAGATGATTCACTTCGTCCCCCGCAACAACGACGTGCAGCGCGCCGAAATCAACCGCAAGACCGTCATCGAATGGAACCCGGCCTGCCCGCAGGCCGACGAGTACCGCGCGCTGGCCAAGGCGATTGACGAAAATCAGAAGTTCGTCGTCCCCACGCCGCTGCCCATGGATGACCTGGAAAAGCTGCTGATTGACTTCGGCCTTGTGGATGGAGTCGCCCCGGGTACGGAAGTGGTCGCCTAACCGGCAGAGCACAAAACAATCGCGCCCGATGCGGGCCAGCCAGAGATATTGGAGTGAGATATGTCCATTGATCCCCGAGTTCTAAAAGAAGAGATTCTCCAAATCTATCCGAAGAAGCTTCGTCAGAAGCGCTCCGAATCGATCGTCATCAATGAGCATCGGGAGGACGGCACGGTTCCGGAGATCAAGGCGAACGTGCGCAGCAACCCCGGTATCATCACCCAGCGCGGCTGCACCTATGCCGGCTGCAAGGGCGTGGTCATCGGTCCCAGCCGCGACATTCTCAGCCTGGTGCACGGCCCCATCGGATGCAGCTTCTACGCCTGGCTCACGCGCCGCAATCAAACGCGGCCGGAGTCGCTGGAGGCGCAGAACTTCATCAACTACTGCCTGTCCACCGACATGCAGGAGGAAAACATCGTCTTTGGCGGTGAGAAGAAATTGAAGGAGGCCGTGCGCGAGGCCTTCCACCTCTTCCATCCCAAGGCCATCGCCATCTTCTCCACCTGCCCGGTCGGACTCATCGGAGACGATGTGCACGCCGTGGCGCGGGAGATGAAGGCCGAGCTTGGCATCAACATCTTCGGCTTCAGCTGTGAGGGCTACCGCGGCGTCAGCCAGTCGGCCGGCCACCACATCGCCAACAACGGTTTGTTCAAGCACATCATCGGCAACGATGAAACGGAGCATTCCGAGAAGTTCAAGATCAATCTGCTGGGCGAGTACAACATCGGCGGCGACGGCTTCGTGCTGGAAGACATCCTCACCCGCTGCGGTGTCAAGCAGATCTCGACCTTCAGCGGCAACTCGACCTATGCCACCATGGCGAACTCGCACACCGCCGACCTCAACCTGGTCATGTGCCACCGCTCCATCAACTATGTGGCGGAGATGATGGAAAAGCGCTTCGGCATTCCGTGGATGAAGGTCAACTTCATCGGCGCCACGGCCACCGCCAAGTCGCTGCGCCGCATCGGCGAATACTTCGAGGATGACGGCCTCAAGGCCCGCATCGAAGAGGTGATCGCCGAGGAGATGGCCAAAGTGGAAGCCGTGCAGGCCGTGGTCAAGTCGCGCTGCCAGGGCAAGACCGCCATGCTCTTCGTCGGCGGCTCCCGTGCTCATCACTATCAACAGCTCTTCACCGAGATCGGCATGAAGACCGTCGTCGCCGGCTATGAGTTCGGCCACCG
>Ga0182012_10006451_pt1 | contig 11971 bp, 5 predicted proteins | sample 612S2SmetaG_FD_120486 | JGI IMG/M metagenome (GOLD analysis project Ga0182012, IMG submission 120486) | Permafrost microbial communities from Stordalen Mire, Sweden - 612S2S metaG | ecosystem: Environmental > Terrestrial > Soil > Wetlands > Permafrost | place: Sweden: Stordalen | collected...
AGCACTCGAAGTTATCCCGCGGAATCTTCGGTACTGCAACCACGGCTGCCGCTGCTCCATCATAGAGAAAGCCGCTCATTGCAACGATGGTTGACCAGGACGACATGGCGCGCGCGTAATGATGGCCGCACTCCGGCTCGTCCCACGGATTCCGTTTCTCTCCGTCAAAGCGCGCGCGAATATTCTCCACGCACTCAACGCCCTCTTTCACCATGCCCCAATTCATCATCAACGCAGCGACGAGATACTCCTGCCCGGTCCACGCCTCCGCATAGTACGGGAAGGGAATGTGAGGCCGCTCCGCCTTGCCGTAGTCGCAGACCAGGACTGCGGCTTCTTCATTCAGCGCATAAGTGCGCTCGACATTGTCGTGATCCTTCAGCGTTGGTTTGAAGTTGTACTTGTAAATCGAACGCAGCGTCTTACGAATGTTCTCGGGCGATACCAGAGGCCCCATGCCACCAACTTCAACGAGGTATTGGCCGATGAGCTGGTCTGCTAAACAGCCGCCGCCCACCTGGTACTCAGGCGTCTCCGTATTATCCGCGCCCATGTCTCCGCGAAGGCTGGCCGCGATCTCATCCTTGCGAAAGCCACGAACCTTTTGGACATAGAACTCTCCGTTGAAAAGGTTGGTGTCAATCCAATGTCTTCCCTTCTCGAACAATATGCGATATATCTCCGCGGAGCCAGTATCCCCGGCCGCGCGCGCCATCTCCTCTCCCGCCCGCAATGCGCCAAGATAATAAATTCCGCACAGCGGATTGGGACCGTAAAACTCCACGTCATAAGTGTTATGCTGCACACCTTCCATCACGCCATCGCGATTGCCGTCCCATCCTCCTTCGACCCAGGCAAATTCCAGAGCCTTCTTTGCTTCTGGCCATGTAGTCCTGAGCAACCCATCGTCGCCGGAGATTTTCCAGTCAAGCCACGCATGAATAATCTGTCCCATTTGCCCATCCGCGGCCGCGTAGCCTGAACGCCCCTTGCCCTCCGGCAACAACTGCCTGAAATGAATCGCGCCCGCATCGTCCATCGAATATCCAAAGGCGCTCCGCCGGAGCGAACGGGCAAACGATGGAAACAGAAACGCTGTTACCGTCTCATAATTCCACACGTGCGTACAGTTACCAAAACAACATCCGCCTTGATCGTCACTGCCTTCCCATGCGTGAAATTCCCCATCCGCCGTGCGAAAGCAGGTCGTCGTTGCGAGCGTTGAAAGATTGGCGCTGGCCGCCTCTTTTACCGCTGCGGGCAGCGTGCTAGCGCGCAATGCGTTGGTAAACATCCGCGTGCCGGCTTCTAGCCGCTCTAAATTTTCTGCGGTGTAACTCACGGCGTCCCAAGCATTCTTGAAGCGAGCCGCATACGCATTGCCGATGACCGTCTTGCCCTCACCCTTCGGCGCCGGCCAACCAATCCAGTCCGGTGTGCGATTAGCAAAACGCCATCCAAGATAAAATTCGAAGCTTTCCGTCTTTCCGGGAGGAATGATTCTCTTCAGGCACAGCACACCCACAGTATTGTGCGGGTCGGGTTGCTCACCCAGCTCGCCTGTCTTTGAAAACTGATCCCAGAAGTGGAGCGGTGCATTCCACCAGCGCCCAGCGGGCCATCCCTGCCAGTGCGAAATCTCCACGCCTCCATCCACGCGCGCGGCCAGCACAAATTCACCCGCCATGGGATTGTCAGGCGCAAGTGCGGGATTGCTCATCACCAGCCCTGCAATTCCGTTGCCCGTGCGATATTCGTTCCGTCGACCTTCGTCGGACTTTTGGCGTGCGTCGTCGTCCTTCTCTTCTTTGGTCGTCACGGGGTTTTCGATGGAAAATGCGATGCCTACATTGACTGCCACAGTGCCGGGATTGGTCACGCGATAACGCAGAATTGCGACCGGCAATCCAGAGTCATCCGGATCATGCGGGATGAAGGGCGAAAACGCATCCAGTTCCACCTTCACCGGCAACGAGCGATCTGCAAAATCGATATTCGCCAGCGGATATTCCCCGGTAAATGTCGCTGACTCGAGCCTGCTAAGCCCTGGAACATTGCCCGAACCAAGACCGTCCTGCCCCTCGAAGGGCGGTAGGAGACGCGACTCAAGCACGCGCGCAACAGGCTTCCCGCTCCCGGCCTGAGCCCAGATGGCTGGGAAAGCATAGGGTGGCCGGAATCCCTTGTTGGGCTTATTGAAAATCTCCCAATTCACAAGCTGGCCGCGGCCACCGAGGCCAAGACTCCCTGCCGCGACACCTCCTAACGGAAACGAAATCATGCGCAGTTGCCGTCCTTGAAATTGCCTTGGATAACTCGGATCGACGTGCGCGTGGCTCAGTCCCTGCGCTACGTAAGTTGCCTGCTCATGAGCCAGTGCCTTCCAATTCTCGACTTGCGTGGCCGCGCCCACCGCGCCGGCCGCCTGCTTCAGGAAATGGCGGCGATCGAGCCTGACTTTCTCTGTCATGATACTTCTCTTTCTTGCCGACTTATTCGCTCAGATTGTACCGCTCGACCGCCAGTTTCGGTCTGCCGACATCTGCGTGCGATCAACTTCGCTAACTCCCGGGAACCAAAGCCGTCTATTTTGCGTTACTATTCCAACTACCTAGGGTCCCCTACTTCGAAGCAAAACAATTTCCTTGAAGGAGAAATTCCTTGAGTCTTGAAATTCGTGGATTATCCAAGCGCTATTCCAACGGCGTTCAGGCGCTGGACAACCTGAGCCTCACAATTGGAAACAACATGTTTGGTTTGCTGGGGCCGAATGGGGCCGGGAAATCGACGCTGATGCGAACTATTGCGACGCTCCAGGATCCGGACTCGGGCACTATCCTTCTCAACGGTTTGGATGTGGTGGCGAATAAGGATGCAGTGCGCAGACAGTTGGGATACCTTCCTCAGGAGTTCGGTGTCTACCCACGCATTTCGGCGGTAGACATGCTGCATCATCTGGCGGTGATGAAGGGCATCCATAAATCCGGTGAGCGCAAGGAAATCGTGGATGCACTGCTCAAGCAGACTAACCTCTGGGATGTACGCAAGAAGGCGCTGAGCACTTACTCCGGCGGCATGAAACAGCGGTTTGGAATCGCCCAGGCTTTGCTCGCCAATCCCAAGCTGATTATTGTGGATGAGCCTACGGCTGGACTCGATCCAGCGGAACGGAACCGCTTTCTGAATCTGCTTAGTTCGCTGGCGCAGGACGTGATCGTGATCTTATCGACTCACATAGTGGACGATGTCCGCGAGTTATGCCCGCGCATGGCCATTATCAGCAACGGGCGGTTAGTGCTGGAAGGCGCGCCGGAGGAGACATTGCAGCGCCTGCGCGGCGGTATCTGGAGCACACTGGTTCACACCGAGGAAGAGTTCGCGGCTGTATCCGCTCAATACAAGGTTGTGTCTACCAAGCTACTGGGCGGTGCGCATGAGATTCGGATTCACTCGGACGCGGCGCCGGGCGAGGGTTTTCGTGCAGTAGATCCCGCACTCGAAGACGTCTACTTCCTCACCCTGAATTCGCAGAGCGTGAACTAAGCCTCATCGCCAGGAGAAGCCGCATATGTTTCTGGATTTTCTGTTATTCGAGATCAAGCTTCGGCTGAAGAGCATCTCAACTTATTGCTACTTCGGGCTATGGGTTCTGTTGACGTTCCTGTGCGTGGCGGCGGAAGACTTTGGACCCGTCGGTCCCGGCAAGATCTTGCTGAATGGCCCTTTCGCAACCCAGCTCATGGACTTTCAGTTCAGCTTTTTCGGCGCCATCGTCATCGCCGCGATCTTCGGAACGTCCATTCTGCGAGACTTTCAGCGTGACACCTACCAGATGATCTTCACCAAGCCCATCAGCAAGTTCGCCTATCTCGGCGGGCGTTGGGCAGGATCGCTGATAACTACTCTGCTGGTTTTTCTGGGCCTTCCCCTGGGCGAGTTACTCGGCAGCTTTGCGCCATGGGCCGATCATACGCGCATTGCCCCGGTGGACGTGCCGATGCTTGCCTATCATTACGCGGTGATCGTCGCACCGCAGATCTTCTTTTTGGGCACTATCTTCTTTCTGGTTGCCGCACTTACTCGACGGGTAATTGTTGTTTACCTACAGGGAGCAGCACTTTACGCCGTCTATTTCATGGGCCTGGTTGCGGTGCAACAGACACGCAGCCTCAAGCCCTTCTGGCCGGCGGTCTTTGACCCCATTGGATTGCTGCTTGGCGGCAGCGTTGCGCGCTATTGGACCGTGGCTGAACGCAACACGCTCTGGATTCCGCTCAAGGACATGTTTCTTTGGAATCGCGTGGTGTGGGGATCGGCGGGACTTATTGCGCTGGCAGCGACCTTCATCTTCTTCCCGATGTCGGCGGAGGCGCTAACTGCCCGCCGCAGCCGCAAACTCAAGAAAGCCGAGCAGGAGTCTACTGCTCCGGCAACACCGCGCTTCCATCACCTGTTACCCCAGGTTTCAACCTGGTTCGGCTTCGCAACGAGCGTGCAGCAACTGCTTTCACTTACCCGGATTTATTTTCGCAATATCTTTCGCGAGATACCCTTCTGGGCTATCACGCTGGTGATGGCTGCAATCTGCATGCTGAACGGCCACTTTGCCGGCAGCGTGAACGGATCCAATGTTTGGCCGGTCACCTATTACATGCTGCAAGCCATTGAAGGTGGCGGGATTCTGTTCTTGCTGATTGTGGCGACAATGTATGCCGGTGAGCTCGTCTGGCGCGAGCGGGATACGCACTTTGAGCAGATACACGATGCGTTGCCATATCGCGGCTGGATCGACACTCTTGGAAAGCTTCTTGCGCTCTCCGCTGCGGAGTTATTCCTGCTTACCACAGTGATGGTTTGCGGTGTTGTCTCGCAGGCCATCAGCGGCTACTACAACTTCGAGCTTGTGCAGTATTTCAAAGAGCTTTATATCGTCACCTTCCCGTCCATCATGGTTTTCGCGCTGCTGGCGTTCTTCTTGCAGACCGTGGTCGGTAACAAGTTTGTGGCGCACGGCCTTGCGATTGGCGCGTTCATAATTCCGCCTATTCTGGAAAGGATCGGCGCACCAGACCGGCTTTATCTTTTCGACGATATCGTCCCGTACACCTACTCCGACATGAATGGCTACGGTCACTTCGTCAAGCCGGTTTTCTGGTCAACGGTCTACTGGCTGGCATGGACTGTTTTCCTGGGAGTGCTGGCCAGCCTGCTGGCGCGACGCGGCGCGGAGACAGACTTGCGGGCGCGACTGCGGGCGGCGAAGCGGTCGCTACCGGCTTACGCCCCGCTGCTTGCGCTGCCGCTGTTGGCCGCGATCGGAAGCGGTTCCTGGTATTACTACAACACGCACATCCTGAATCCGTTTCTCACGGATCAGGACACTCGTAGAGTGCAGGCGGACTACGAAAAGCTTTACAAGAAATATGAACGCGCCCCCATTCCGAAGATAGTTGCCGTGGACACGGCGGTTAACATCTATCCGGAAAAGCGTAGCTTCAATGCAACCGGCACTTATACCGCGGTCAATGAGACTGACAAGCCGATCCAGGACATATATGTAACCAACGGCCAGAAATCAATCAAGGCAGTCACCTTTGACCGCCCTTCCACCACGACACTGTCCGACTTTGAGCACGGATTCTGGATCTACCGTCTTGCTACTCCGCTCAATCCAGGTGAAACGCTGCAAATTCACTTTCAATGCGGATATGAGAACCCCGGATTCCGCAACGCGAATGAGCAGGCGGAATTCGCATACAATGGAACCTTCTTCGATCGCAATTACTTTCCGTCGCTTGGCTACGACCAGGGACGCGAGCTGAATAATCCGGTTCGGCGTCGCGAAGAAAAACTCGGAGCGCTTGAAGAACTCCCCGATCGCGGCGATGCGTATGGCATGAATACGGATCTGTTCGGTCCTGATTCAAATTTTGTTACTTATCACTCAGTGGTCGGCACTTCACCCAGCCAGATTGCTATTTCCCCCGGCGATTTGAAGCGTGAATGGCAGCAGGACGGACGCAGGTACTTTGAATACAGCATGGGGTCCACGAAGATCCAGGACTTTTTCAGCTATATCTCAGGCGATTTTGTCATCAAGCACGATAACTGGAATGGAGTGAAGCTGGAGATCTATTACATTCCTTCTCACACGTACGATCTGGACAAAATGCTCGGCTCGGCAAAGGCGGGCCTGGATTACTACACGAAGAATTACGGTCCGTACCAATTCGACCAATTCCGCATCATCGAATTTCCGCGTTACCGAAGTTTCGCCCAATCGTTTCCCAATACCGTTCCTTATTCAGAAGGGATCGGCTTTATTGGGCGGCTGGAGCGGCCGGACGACATCGACTTCACATGGTTTGTCACCGCGCACGAGTTAGCGCATCAATGGTGGGGCCATCAGCTTGTGGGCGGGTTTGAAAAGGGCTCAAACATGATGTCGGAGAGCCTGGCAGAATACTCGGCGCTGCGCGTGATGGAACATAAGTACGGCGACGAGCATATGCGGCGGTTCCTGAAACATGAGTTGGATGGCTACCTGCGCGGACGCGCCGGGGAAGTGCGTCACGAGCCGCCGCTGGTGCTGGTGCAGAACGAGCCGTATGTCTGGTACCAGAAGGGCTCGATGGCTTTCTACGCGCTCTCTGATGCTATTGGTGAAGACAAGCTGAACACTGCGCTCAAGGAGTTTTTGGATAGGTGGAAGATGAATGGGCCACCATATCCTGACACGCGCGGCCTGGTCGAGTCGCTGCGCAAACAGACGCCGCCGGATTTGCAATACATGATCACCGACATGTTTGAGACCATCACGCTCTACGACAACAAGGCGGTCTCAGCCAAGGTGCAGCCTACGGCGGATCATAAGTACAAGGTGACGCTTACCGTGGATGCAAAGAAGATGCGTGCAAACGGAGAGGGCGCGGAGACGGAGATCCCGATTCACGACCTGATTGAAGTGGGGGTATTCAAGGGCAAGAAGGACAGCGAGGAGCCGCTGCACACGGAGAAAGTTTGGATTACGCAGCCGCGCACGACGCTGGAGTTTATTGTGAACGAGCCGCCAACGCGCGCCGCGATTGATCCTTACAGCAAACTTATCGACCGCAACCCGGAGGATAACTGGGCGGATATGGAGTAGCACCTGAGTTGTCAGTGATCAGTTGTCAGTTTTCCGGAATCGATAACTCGCGGCCGTCAGCTTTCTTTCATCAGGGTCGCCATCAGCGCGTCCCTGCGTTCGTTGGCTATGGCATCGGAGTTATCCAGCACGCGTCTCCAGACAAATACAGCGCCTACGGCCAAGAGTAGAAAGATTGGGACCGCCAGCCACATCCTTTCAAGAAACCAGCAGAGCGCAAAGACTGACGCGCCTATGGCAAGCACTCCCAATTGGACAAGCAGGCTGAGAAACGCGTTGGCCTGCGAGCCACGTTGCCGCGCAATCCGGCCGGGATTTACGCGGTAGGGCATCTTGAGCGAAAAGATGTTGCCCGCGGCCAAATTGCACGGTAGAGAGAACACCAGCCACGCTGCTGTTGCCGCTATGACCGCACTGTCCGGGATTCCCAGCCGCAACGCAGCCAGCACACCGGCCACCATGGCGACCACGGCGAACAGCAGGGAGTGTAACAGGTTCTTCGCCAAGAGAACCGTTCGAATGGGCGTGGGCGAAAGGAAATAGACCTGAATCCCCGCGCCCTCGGTGCCCAGGTTGTTGAAGAATACCTGCGTGAATCCAAGCTGCGCGTACACCATGCAAATCGGAAGCGCCAACGGGAAAACCGGTGCCTGTGTCGCGCCGTTTTTGAGGAACACCGTTGAAAAAACCAGCACCAGCAGCAGCGGAGCGCCAATGGCATAGAGCAACGGCAAGGTCCTCATCAACGCTCGCACGTCCTTCTCGATCACTGCAGCGATAGGGCCGGAGCCGCCCAGCATCCGCGCGGCCCCACGGTCTTGAGTTTCCTTGCCCGAGACACCTGCACCCGTAGCCGTCCTGCTTCCCGTCGCGGACTTGGCTCGACCAGGAGCGACGCTCAGGCTCTCGCCACGGTACTCAGACTTAAGGCGGGCCGCGAGAATGCCGCCGACCAGCACGCCATAGAGCCCCAAAACGCCTAGCGAAACGAATCCTGCCGCCGGATTCTGTTCAACGGACTGACGGAGCGCCTGCGCGGCCAGCCCAGGCGGAAGCCACTTTTGCACGGCGTTCGCTTGTTTCAAATACGGCTTATACCGCTCCTTTGCCGCTTCAAATTGCTGCGCCTGCTGCTGCGAGTGGCTGCGGCCCGAATGCCTCTTCTGGTAAATCGCCGGGTTCATTAGTTGCGCGCTCAGCACCAATATCATGAATACAGCACCCAGAATCTCGCGCGTCTTGCGTTGTCGCAGCCAGCGCTCGATCCATGCAAAAATGGCACGCACCAGCAAGATGTTGAACGCGGCAAATACCGCCAGTGCTAACGTGATCCACGGCAACAGCGCAGGGCGCGCCACTGCAACTCCAATCCACATGCCGAGGCAGCAAACCGCTCCCAACACTGTGGAGACATCCAGCAGCCCGAAGACCAGGTAAAGGAAATAATACGACCCGAAATGCACTGGAAAGCGAAGCAGAATCCCTAAGTCGAATTGCTCCTGATAAGAGGCGAGCATCACCGGAATCATTTGCCACAGGAAGCAAAGCACCCAGAACAAAATGGGCAGATAGCGCCACTGGGCATCGGATACAAGGGCATATGTGCCGATGCCCATGCCCGTTCCAAACAGCAATCCGAAGAAGGCATAGATCATCCATGCGATGCCGGTCGCGCCAAGATCGAGAATGCCGTGAATGGAGCGCAGTCCGCTGCGAAACATCTCCCAGCGCAGCCTGAACATGGCTCCATACTGTGCTCGCGCCAAGGGCCCTAACACGCCGGCATCGATGGCGACGGGCTGGCCAGAGCCGCCCGCGCCAACTAGGTTAGCCATGTCAGCTCCTGTGCCTGCTCCTGCTGCCCGCCCGCGCCAACAATGGCCAGGAAAATTTCCTCGAGCGTCAGGCGCTGCTCCTGCTCTACGCCGGGTAATGTGGAGGCGACGCCGGCTCGCAGATCTTCCAAAGAGCCGTTCGCCACCAGCTTACCCTGGCTGATGATGGCCACGTGACTGCATAGCCGCTCCACAATTTCCAGCACATGCGTGGTAAGGAAGATGGTGGCTCCGCGGTTGATCATGCCGGTCAGCATGGTCTTGAGCATGCCGGCGGCAATGGCGTCGACGCCCTCAAAGGGCTCATCGAGAAACAGCACCTTGGGCCCATGAATCACCGCTGCGGCCAGCGCAAGTTTCTTCTGCATTCCATGGGAGAAGTCGGTCACCAGTTTTTTGTTCTCGTCGGCCAGTTGCATGAACTCAAGTAGTTCCTGCGTCCGCTGATTCGTTGTGTGCCGATCCAGGCCATACATGCGGCCTACAAAGTGTAAATACTCGGTTGCTGTCAGGCGCCCCATCAGCGCCATGCCCTCAGGAACCACGCCGATCTGGCGTTTCAAATCGAGTGCGCTGGCGCCGAAGGGACGGCCGAGAATTTCGACAGATCCCGCACTTGGCTCCAGCAGGCCGGTGAGCATTTTGATGGTGGTGGATTTGCCCGCTCCGTTCGGCCCCAGAAAACCGAAGAATTGCCCAGACGCCACGCTCAGCGTGACATCTTCGACAGCGGTCAATGCGCCGAAGCGCCGCGTGAGTCCATGGGTTTGAATCGCCGCATTTTCCATGTGCCGCAAGGATAACAACTTTGGGTTGCGGAACAAAACAACGCGCGGTGGAACCGAGGGCAGTCGTATGAAGGGTTGGACACGATGGCGGTTTCGGCCGGCTGGGCTTCGCCGGTGCTCAAAGACTGCTGCATTCCTGCTATAAAATGGCTGATCTTTGACAGGCTCCGAGACGTAAGTCGTTTGTTTTCGCAGGTCGTTTTGCGTTTTATTGACGTAACCCTCTTTATTTTCATAGGCGTGGGAGGAAATGGGGGGAGGGGTGGGGTATTTTGCGGGTAAATCGTCGCCGTCTGAGACGGGCTGGACAGAGGGAATGGAAGGATTTCAAGCGTTGTAGAGGCCATGAATTGATTGTGCGCGTTTTCACGAATTAGACTGCAAACTCCGGGGAGAAATCGGACACTCATTTTTCAGCAGGTTTCTTCATGCGATTGGCCTGGGGTCGAACCTACCTTGGAAGCGGGACTTGAGGCGAGCGGCCTGGGGCGGTCAACGGGTTGGCACTCCCCGTGTCATTCAAATGCCTTTCGACCTCGCGCACGCCGAGATCTTCCGGAAACAGCGCCCGATACCGCTCTACCAACTTGCGCGCCTTGGCGGCCTCGCCATCCAGTGCATATTGCTGCGCCAGACGGGCGGTCAACTGACCTGAGTAGGGATAAGCGGCCAGTCCCTTCTCCAGCACTCCCGCAGCCTCCTGTCCACGGCCAAGGTTTTCGAGGGCAGATGCCAGGTTCAGAAATATGATCGGATCTTCCGACCCATTCCTGATTGCCAACGCGAAATCCTTCGCCGCGGTGGCGTTGTCCTTGGTCTGGGCTAATGCAACCGCGCCCAGCGAGGCCAATACGGTTGGATTGTCGGGGTCCGCCTCTCTCAGTTCATTGAGCTTGCGAAACCACAGAGGCCACAAGCTCGGATCCTTGCGTGCAGCGGTGAAGTAGGCCTCCAACTGCCCCAGGTCGGGCATGTGCGCATCGGCTTCGCCAGCCGGACGGTTCATCCACAAAAGGCCGGGAAGGTCGGGCCTGGGTTGCTCGAAAGCAACGTCAGGCAGCGGCTGGCCGGGATAGCGGACGATGCGATGCTTAGTGTCGTTCGAGTGGGCAATGCCTGCCACGGGGCGCTTCTCCATGTGGCATTCGACGCAGTAGTCGGCTGCCGCAACGCGCTTGCTGTCGTCTGGTTTGAGCGTGCAGCTTTTTACCGTGTGGCAGGTGAGGCATGCTGCGCGATAGGCTACCTTTTCCTCTCCCGGCTTAGCCTCATGATGGATAGAGTGACAGGTGGAGCAGGTCAGCTTTCCATGGCTTGCCTGGTAACACTTGCTCAGTTCCAGTGTCGAGTTTTTCCACCAGAGAGGTTGCTCAAGGCTGCCGCGAATAGGGGGATTGGTCTCAAGGCGATTGGCCTCTTCGCGCTGCTCCGGCTTGATGGGGCGCTTCACAATTGCGATCGTATCGGCGAGCGGTGTTCCGGGGCGATAATCGAGCACGCTCTTGCCGGGATAGATCACCTGCGCATCGCCGGCCTGGTGGCATTCCTGGCATAGGTCGTCGGCCAAGCGTGGGGAAAGCTTGGCTGGATTTACAATGGTCGTGTCGACTTCGTTGGCCGCGAGCACACGACCCTTTTTCGTTCGCATTTCTTTCACGTGAAGGGCGCCCGGGCCGTGGCAGCTCTCGCAGCTCACTCCGAGTTCGCCGAAGCGGAATGGCGGGTCATTAAACTTCCCGTCGAACATGCCGTGCCTATCCGCAGGGTCGGGCTGGCCGTTGTGGCAGAGCAGGCAACCGGTGGTCATCACCCGCGTGAAACCTACATCGTCGGCCACGTAGCCGGGAGAAAGCTCCCATGTCTTGGAGCGCGCGTAGTAGCTGAGCGGCGCCTGAAAGATCCATGGCCCAACCTGAAACAGGTAGCTGTATCCGACACTTTCTCCGCCTGTCACGTAGTCGATCTTGTGGGCAATCTCGTAGGTCTTGCGGCCATTCTTGTCGACCTCGTAAGCGCTCTGGTACATATCGCGGTTCTGTTGGTAGACGGTGTAGTAGCGGTTGTTCTTCTGGTTGAAGACCGTCACAGGCCTGGGCACGCGGGCCAGGTCGCTGGGAATGTTGGCTGCGGCCATCGATTGGCCGTGGGGCGAGGGCGTGTAATCGCGATTGATCTCGGCGTGGCAGCCGGATTCTCCGCAG
>Ga0182012_10006453_pt1 | contig 11968 bp, 5 predicted proteins | sample 612S2SmetaG_FD_120486 | JGI IMG/M metagenome (GOLD analysis project Ga0182012, IMG submission 120486) | Permafrost microbial communities from Stordalen Mire, Sweden - 612S2S metaG | ecosystem: Environmental > Terrestrial > Soil > Wetlands > Permafrost | place: Sweden: Stordalen | collected...
ACGATCTGCGTCCAGCCCCCACGCATATTCCCCCTGGCTGGGAGCTTTCCGCCTGGATCAACATGTCGGACTTTCTCTTTCAGATCAAGGCACCCAAGTTCTACGGCATCGTCGTGCACGAGACTCTCACGACCGGAATCGAGACAATTCTTAAAAGCCTTCTAACCAATGACGCTGTTTGGTCTGATCATAACTTTATTAAATTCAATAGAATATGGATAATCCGCTCATTCTGCTGGGCTCCTGTCGGCGGCAGTTAGGTTTCCAGCACTGGAATTGGCGAATGCGCCTTTCCCTCCGGTACGATCGCGGCTACAAGCATCGAGGCACGCCAGTTGACGGGCTCGCGCTGTACTGCGGGAGCTGAGATTCCGGTCTTAGGCTTCCGTGAAGAATTCGAGAGTCAGGCTGCGATGGAGCTTGCCCCGCTCAAATTCCGCTTGGCTCTGCGCGTCCAGCAAACACAGCAGACAAGCCTCCCTGCACCGCTGCTCGTGCCCTTCCTCGCCCCGCATCACAGTAAGCGCCCGCGCAAACCAGCCGCCCTGGTCCTCCAGTAAGGCCGCGATGTGACCGGATCCCCCCGCCGCCGTGTCGAACAGATGCACCCCCCACGGGTCCCCGGCCATCCTCGCGGCCACAACCGAGATCTCACGCGTATCCACCTCCAGAATCGCCGCGCCCGCCAGACGCATGGCATGCCCGAACGTGCGCGCGATCCGCTCGGAATCTCCCGGTTGCTGGTAACGAGAGAACAACGTGTTCACTTCAATCTGGAGAACATCCGTATTGGTCTCCGCTCCCAGGGACCGGTTGCGAAGAATGGGAGCCGTATTCTGGGCGTTCCAGCACCGATGGGAAGCCCTGTGAGACCACAGCGGAGAATGCGTTTCAAATCCGGGCGGCAGGTTCTGCCTGCCTTCCCCTAAAGCCCTCTCTCCGTCCGTGTACCCGCAGCTTGTACATATCGCAAAGCCAAAGTTCTGCGGCCCGGGGTTCGACCCGAAAAGCGTTCCGCCTTCGCAGAAGGTCGCCTTCAGACGTGCGTGACCGCCGAAGGCTTCGAAAACCTGCAATCCGCTTCGGTTAACGAAATCCACCGTCGACACCAGTTCTGTGGTTCCAATTCGTTCTGGATCGCCTGACCAGCTGGGTGGATCCCAGGCTGCGCACGAATACCCGAACCGAGGTACGATCACCGGGCGCCCGCGGTTGGAGCGCAATTGCGCTGCGCAGGTCCTGCACTGGGTAGCCTCGGCATGTACGTCATAGAAAACGTGGCCGCGCGTGCACTCGAACCGGTATCGGGTTAAGCCAAAGCCTCCGCCGTCGGGATCAAACGAGCGAATGACTCCGTGCGAGGCGTAGATCCTGCCGCCGGCCAGCAGCCGCGAGCCGGGAACGTATTCGTTCAACGCGAGCATCCCGTCCCGCTCCAGCTTGACCGTACTGTTCCCGTCACGGAAGCTGTTGTGCGGCAGCCGGAGAGCCTGCAGGCCGATCGGGAAACCGTATCGCGGCAGAAAGCGGGCCGAGGCCAGTGCCTCAATAACCGTCGTTGTCGCCAGTTCCTGGGCCTGGTAGGCGATGGCGTTCAATACTGCCCGATTGTTTTCTCGTTGCCGGGCTTCCTGCCAGGCTGTGAGCAGGCGCTGATAACTGTTGATCCACTCCTCGATGCTCTCGCGGAAGTGTGCCTTAGCCCGCGCGATCGCTTCATGTGGAGGTTCGTCAACCAGCGGTGTGCCTGCGAGCAGCAGCCTGTATTGTTCTTCGATATCCGATGTATCCTGCTCAAGCCGCTCCAAAAACTGGACGAATTGCTGGCACAGCCCGATGTCGGGCCCCGTGTTCCACCAGGAAGGGCGCGGAGAGTCAAAACGATAAGGTTCGGCAGGAATCCTTTGAGAAGGATGCGTTCCCGCGCCCACCGTCAGAGTGGCCACATGGCAAAACCATCCCATCCGACCGAATGCGTCCATCGCGCCTGTAACGCGCGTGGGAAAGACCTGACGGAAGAATTCGCCGAGGAGAAAAGCATTCAGGTGAAGCACCCCGAATCTTTTTCGTTCGAGGAAGATGGATGGCTTGCGTAGGTCCTTCGAGAACAGTGCGCCGAAGTTGCGGAAGATCGCCTGCTCGTATCCGAGCGACCGTGCGAAGAGGGCTACCAGCGTTGAACCGTCATTCCTTCTTCCCGCGCGCCCGGCGCGCTGCTGGTAGTTGGCCCGGCCGGGAGGGGCGTTTGCCATCAATGCTCCCGAGAGCCCGCCAATATCGATACCGATCTCCAGAGTGGTGGTTGCGCTCAGGATATTTCGGGCGCCCGCCTTGAACAACTCCTGCAACCGGGCAGTTTCTTGCGAGGACAGCTGCGCCGAATGCTCCTCCGCCCACAATGCCGTGTCGCTGCCCGGGAAGCTGGAGAAATCCGCGCGCTCGCGCCTCAAAGCGGGGTCCACGTCAAGTTCTTCCTTGCTGACCGGAACCATTGGAGGCTGGCCTATGCTCTCGCCCGGCGCGCACCCCAGCACCGACCGTGGCCATACCGCGCCTGTTCTGACGGAACGAAACAACTGCACTGGACGTCGCAACCGCAATTTGCGGAAGTTGATCCGCACGACATCCACCTGACCTGTCGCGATCATCCTCGTCCGGGCCTGCAGAAAATCGATATGCTCGCCCTGGACGGCTTCGAGAAGAGAATCGAACGCAGCTCCCAGAATGCTCGGCACCAGACCTGCCAGGCGTGCTTCCGGCACCCCCATGGACCGCAGCACGGCGGCTGTAAACTTCGCGCGGATGCTGCGAATTCCGCCTGCACCGATCATCGGGTCGATGCGCACGCCGGTTCCCTCGCGGGCAATCCAGCGCCCGATCGGGAACGAGATAATCGATGCATCATCGCGGCCTTCGTTGTCGCTGTCATCGAACGTAATTGCGCTTCGCGAGCGCAGAGTGTCCAGAATCCCGGCAAGATAGTCCGGCCAAACGCGCTGTAAAGCCGAGTGCTCAGCCGCCGATAGATGATCCAATCGCGAAAGACTGCAGGCCTCAAGCGCGGGATAGACCACCTCCGCAAGACCCAAGGTTTCGAGAGAATGGCTCCTCCGCAGCAGGAATTCCATACCCAGCAGCCGGAGTGTATCCTCTTCAATCTCTTTTCGATTCGCGTCCCAGAACAGTTCCCATGCCTCGGGCCACGTCTTGTTTCCTGTGACTCGCGTCGTGTGGCTTACGGAGGATTCACGCGAAAAGAATTGGGAGAGTTCTGGCCGGCTCTTCATGGCGCGAGCCCAATCCGACATAGACCTTCCGTCCTGTCCCGCTCGGAGCTCGGCACGTTTATTCTGAACTGCCGTTTCCAGAGCCGCCCGGATGTCGGGGTTATCGTTGGCGGCGATTCCGCTCTCCAGCGCTTCGATTTCGCGGCTCAACCGCGCCGTATCGACTGATTCGCCTAAAAGCCTGGTTATGACGATGCGGCTCAGAAGGATCTCGTGCTGGTAGGTCAAGTGGGGACCTAGACGAGCCGCCTGGCGCCGACTGTCACTGAACGTAAGCAGTTGCCTTCCGCCTGACGGCAGTATCCGCCTCATACTCCGATCTGCATTCGGAGGCATCGCGGCAAGCACGCTCTCGGCCACCGCGGGGAGCGTCAGGACGTCCGGAAGTGCCATCGGCTCGAACTGTCCCACGCTGGCATCGCAATTCGGGCAGCTCGTGTAGCGGACAAAATGTGCCGCACGGGATTGGATTTCCAGAGTCGAACGGCTCTCGAGGTCAATGAACCAATCGGGCTCCTGATTAGACAACACCGCGGGCTGCAAGAAGTAATGCCGCTGCCCCGGGTCCTCGGCTTCTTCGTCCGGCAAAGGCTGATATTCGCTCCATTCCGACCGGGCCCGCATCTGGTCTTCGGCCGAAGTTCCGGCAAGAAGCCAATGGTTGCAGTTCCGGCAAATCGCAAGCGTCAAGGTAGCCGAACCGCAGGCCGGGCAAAATTCGGCGATCTCCGGGATCAGCAGGCCGGCTCCTTCAACGATGCGCGTCCGATCACCAGTGCATGCGGGATTGAGACAGATCGAAAAATGTCCCGGCGCGCGCACCTGAAGGTGCAGCCGGTGAGGGATGACCGGCAACTGATCTGCTTCCGCGCGGGCCCGCGCCGCGAGGCGCAATAAAGAAGTGGTGCTTTTCTCCGCCACGGCCTGTTCGGCTTCAGGGAAGAGATATTGCGCGACTTCACGCAGCCGAACCATGGCTTGCCCATCGCCCGACCGCTGCCAGAAGAACTCGTCCAAGCGGTGTATGATCGGCGCTCGTGACAGACCGTAATGCAGAACGCGCGCCGGCATTGGTTCATTGGCCACACTCCGCACGACAGCCTCGGAGACAAGAGGAGCGATACATTGACGAGCGATGGCTGCTGTTTCGGGGTTGCTGACCAGTTCCCGCCTTCCCGCATCGACCAGGGGCAGGGTCTCAAGTGGCCTTGCATCGATCACCTCGGGCGCAGGAGGTGTTTCGGGTCCGTTTGCCTCGGGCATATCCCTGCGGTGCGCGCGTCCATAGATCGGACAGATCAACTCCGGCCTCTTCGAGAACAAGGCGGCGCCGAACTGCCGGAGATCGCTCGCACTGCCTCCCAGCGTCGCCGAGGTCGCGATATGCAGGATTCTGTCCGGGCTCACTTCGCACCGCAGGGCAACTCGTCGCATCAGCAGGCAAATCTCGGCCGCCAGCGTGCCGCTGTAGAGGTGAACTTCGTCAAGAACGAAAGCCCGTAGCGCGCGTCCGAAGAAAGAAGCATCCTGAGGCCTGCACAGCATGTATTCGAGCATCGAGTAGTTGGTGATCAGGATGTCGGGCGGAGTTCGGCGTCCCTCATCGCGTGTGAGAATCCGCGAAGAGTTGCGGGCTAGATGCGCCAGGCTGGAACGGTTCAACTCGCGTGCATTCTCGGGCGTTTCCGAGGTGAAGTGCAGGAACGTAACCCGACTGCCGTTTTCGGGCTGGTCTTCGAGCCAGGTATTCAGCCGGTCCACCTGATCGTTCACGAGCGCATTCATCGGGTAGAGAAGGATCGCCCGTACGCCTGTCTCCCCCGGCTTGCGAGGGTTCCGGTAGAGATCGTTGAGTATCGGCAGCAGAAACGATTCCGTCTTGCCTGCACCGGTGCCGGCCGTCACGATCAGACCAGGCCGATCATCGTCGTGCTCTCCCTGAAGCGCGGTGAGGATTGCCTCTTCCTGGTGGCGGTAGAGAGGGCGTGATTCGGGGCACTCTCAGGCTCAGAACCAAGACAATTCTCCACGGAGTTCTGAACGGGAGCTCTATTGAATTTAGCTATAAAATATTTTTGATTCAATAGGATACTTGATTCTCGGTTTAGTATTTCAGATCTGATGCCGGCGGAGTTAAGTGCCCAGTGCTGGAACCGGCAAAAGCACCTTCCCCTCCGGTGCGACCGCATGCGGACGAAAACATCAGGGAGCGGTGATGAGCTAAATAGATGGTTTAGGCGTGCTTGCGAATGGCCACAACTTTCGCTTTCTCGGTATTCAAACCGGCATCCAGATAGTCCGCCCACCATTGCATTAGTTCTGTGCGCTGAGGGATGTATTTCGCGTAGTCGTAGCTGGCTGCCACTTTATTCTTCTTGGCGTGGCTCAGTTGTAGTTCGATATGCGCTTCTTCAAAGCCATTTTCATGCAAGATAGTGCTCGCCAGCCCTCTGAAGCCGTGACCGGTCATCACGCCCTTGTAGCCCATCTCGTCGAGCGCTACCAGCAGCGTGTTTTCGTTAAGAGTGCCATTCTCTGTCTGCTTATTCATGCCCGGAAAGACGAAGGCCTTGTTTTCGGCAATGGCGCGTGAAAACAATTCGCGGAGGATCGCCACGGCTTGACGCGGTAAAGGTACGATATGCGGCCTGTCCATTTTCATTCGCTCTGGGGTGATTACCCAGCGAGCGTTGTCCAGATCGAATTCACTCAACGGCGCTTCCAGCAATTCAGCCGTGCGCACAAAGAGCATGGCTATCAGCTTTAGCGCGTCGCGCCACACTTTGTGGCCGGGGAAGTCATCTATGGCAACGAGCAGCTTAGGGAGTTGGTTGGTTTCAACTCGCGCCCTGTGCTGCGTCTTTCGCGCCTGGAGAACGTCTGACGGCTTGAATGCTGCGGCTGGATTGCTGTCGGCGAGTTCGTGGGCGATGGCGTAACGAAATATCTGGTTGATGGTTCCGTGCTGGCGCTGAGCAACATCCCGCGCACCTTTCCCCTTGAATCGCCGGCCTTCGCCCTTCCCTTGTTCGATCGAGATGATCAGACTGCGGATGTCAGACGCCTTTACCTCGTTAATTGGCTTGTTCCCAAAAGCAGGGAACACATCGGCTTCTAAGCGCCGGAGTATGTAATCTGCGGTGTCAACCTCTACACCCGGAGACCACTTTTTATGCCATTTGAGTGCGACAGCCTTGAATGAGCGCTCGTCACAGACTTCTTTCGTTTTCACCTGTTCATGGACGACTTTCGCTTTGGCAGCGTCCTTTTCGGCTTTGCGCTGCGCCATCGGGTCATTGCCTTCCCTTAGTTGGGCACGGGCTGCTTGATGTGCCGTCCGGGCGTCTGCAAGGGAGATGTCGGGATACTTTCCGAGAGGCATCGTTTTTTGCTTGCCGCCATAGCGATAGTTCCACCGCCAGAGCTTGCTGCCGGCGGGTGGCACGAGCAGATACAACCCTCCCGTGTCAGCAAGTCGGTAAGGTTTCTCCGCAGATTTTGCAGCACGAATCTTTACGTCTGTGAGCGCCATTTCAGTGTTTGAATGATTGCGAATACCATAGCAGTCTGGGCCTACTCGATGTCAAAAAAGTACCATCAAAAATACCATCAAATTTGCTTGGCTGGCCCTGATCTGCGTTGGGCGTGTTTGGACGAATTTGGAAAATAATGTGTTTAATTACAATAGTTTGACGAAAACCATAATGGACCCTCGTAAACTCCTCTAAACTTGCGGCTGGCTTTTACCTGAGGAGCCAACATTAGTCTTAAATTATTTGACCGTTTGCGTTTACATCCCAGAAAATCGTGCTGCTACTGTACCGGCGGGAATTTGTCCCCTTGGGCTTTTTGCCCTATGGCGGCATTTGCAGCAACAGGGATTTGCGGAGTGCGCTTGGCCGTTTCCGCACGACGCTCCGGAAAATGCGTCCGAATTGAAGTGAAGAATGCCGGCTAGTGCGGGCAGTACGAATGCGCCATCTGGCTGTGCCGGGGCAAGAGCAAAAAAAGCGTTCAGACCGGACGCACACCTGGGAAATCACCGCCAAAGCTGCGATCAAGCTCGAAGACGATTGCGAGCGCGAAGCGTGTGGCTCTTTGATTTGCCAGATTGCTTATCCGGACAGTCAAAACATGGGCGAGATGAACGGGGATAAACACCTTTATGCGGCTTGTGGCCACTGACCTACCAATTGCAAGGCTGAGCCTCCAAATCCAGCAAGATCGTTTTTTGAATCCACTCATGGGAAGGGAAGAGGATTTAAACCACGAGCAACTTCCAGCAAGGATGCGTGGTGAAGCGTCCGGCTATCTCACTCTTCCGAGAATCACGATCTCTTTGTGGCATCTGCCGGTGTTCTGACTCACACATTGCGATGAGAGGTAGGATGCCACGGATTAAAAAACGCGCATAGGTCTATGACGGAACTGCGTGGCACGAACGGTTGCCGGTGGGTGTTTCCTCCTCGAAACACAAGGCATGTTTGGGGCCAATGCGAATGAATCTAAGATTGGGCGCCTTTTTGCGTTGATCAGGATAAGTCTATGAAAATAAAATATTTAGAGTCTCTCTCCAGAGGCATTTGCCAATTTGAGAATCGCCTGAGTGTTTGGTTTTGCGTGGAATTTAAGAGTGCGGCGGCTTGTTGCCAATTGATGGCTCGAGAAGCACAGTAATCACCAATAGTTACTTTTCGAGCTGCCGAGGATTACCAATAGTTGATTGACTCCTTCATTAGCCTTACCTAGAATCCGTGCATCTTCCTAATCTTCCTAATCGCCAAAGGGAGATTCTTCGAAGCTGCTCTCCCCCTTTTCGGGCAGCAAGTTGGGGCCAGATTTTTGAATGGCGTTTTATCGTTCATTTGGTCGGTTCAATCGTTGCGTGGTGAATAAACTCACAGTGACAAGTCCTTTTTGAGGTTAGCCCAGCAACGAACTCATCTTGTTTGACTGCCTTGATTCACTCAAGTGTGGTGTTTGACCTGTCTCGCGGCTTTCTGCTTGAGGCACAAAGTCAGCGACTGGGATCCTTTGGCTCCAACACCTGTGTGTGCTTCCCAAACCCAATGGCATGGTTTAAGGGGTTTGGGGCGTCAACTTACCAGCATGATCAGTGACGTGAGAACTAATGTAACGCTGACTTCTATTCAAGCAAACAATCCCGTTCGATGAGGATAGTTGCTAGCTTCTTTGCTCGACAATGGACGATTTGATTCTTTCCTGGAAAGGTTCTTGTGAGACTCCTTCTGCTTGTTTTAACCGTGATCCGAGATGTCGGCGCGCGCGCAGCTGCCAGATCTGTTCTGGAAAGCGCGGGTCATAGAGCTATCGAATTGGAGAGCTTTGAGCAAGCTCAATTGCTTCTGAAGAACGGGTTTGATCCGGACGTTCTCGTTTTGGAATCCAATCAGGAAGACTCAATGGAAACCCTCCTGCGCCTCAAGCTCCTTGGGGGTGATGCGAGACGCAGAGTCTGCCTTGTGATGGAGGCCGGCGAACAGTGGCTTCGCAGAGAAGCACTCCGTCTCGGTATCGAGAATTTTCTGATTAAGCCAGTGACCCGGGGCGCTATCGAGTCAATGATTAGAACGATAGGTAACCCCTTGGGGTGCGTGGCTCCCAGCGACTCCTCCCCCAATTCCCCGGAGATGATGACGTCAGGGAATGCGCCTTCGGGCAGTCTTCCTTCGCCATTTCACCTGGAAGAACTCGGGTCAAATCGCTTCTTTCTAGCCGCTTCGCCTAACATGCTGGAGATTTATCGGCAAGCAAAGTTAATTGCCAATGCCGATGTCCCCGTGTTGATCCTGGGCGAGAGTGGGACTGGCAAGGAAGTAATCGCACGCCTAATCCACAAGTTATCCCAGCGATCGCACGAAAGATTTGTCAATGTGAATTGCGCGGCCCTACCGTCGGAACTGATGGAAAGCGAACTTTTCGGGCATTGCCAAGGCGCATTCACGGGCGCGTTGAGAGACCGTGCCGGAAAGCTCGAACAGGCGAATCGCGGCACAGTACTTCTGGACGAGATCGGCGAGATCAGCGTGCAAATGCAAGCCAAGCTGTTGCACGTGCTTCAAGACGGCCAGTTCACTCGTCTCGGCGCGCAAGAGAGTTCCAAGATCGATGTTCGAATCCTGGCTGCAACAAATGTGGATATGGATAGCGCTCTCGCTGAGAAGACCTTTCGCGAAGATCTATATTACCGTCTGAATACTTTCACCATTAAAGTTCCTCCCCTCCGTGAACGGCGCGAGGAGATTCCGTATCTAATCACCGAGACTATTCGCCGCGCGCATGAAAAGGGTCAGACCAGCGCCGGGTCTACCCTTAGCTCGCGGCTTATGGATGCTGCGCTTATTTATGATTGGCCGGGAAATCTTCGAGAACTCAACAACTTCGTTACTCGAGCTATAGTGATGGGAGACCAGGATGGAGCTACTTCAGAGCTTGAGGCGAAGATTGACGCTACCACCAGGTCTGCAGGCGCCGATCGTGCGAGCAGCAAGCCCCCTCAACGCGTTGCCATGAGATCCATGGTGCGAGATGTCAAGGATCGCGCAGAAGCGCAGATGATACAGGATGCGCTGGAACTTACTGGCTGGAATCGTCGCCGGGCCGCAGAATACCTGAAAATCAGCTATCGCGGGCTACTTTACAAGATTAATCAGCACCACCTTACACCCAAGCCGCCGGTCTATCTTGATGAATCAATCAGAGGTGTCTTTCCAAAGCGAGTGTCGGCGTAAGCGCAGTTGGTCTGTTACAGGGCATGCCTTACCACTCCGGCAGTGAGATAGATGATTCCCCTGGCCCAGTGGATAGAATCATAAACCTCTCCAGTCTACGAGTTTCTGTTCTCGAATTCTCACGGGCTCCAGCTACATGCGGTGAGGGGCGACCACCGCGCATGTGACCCTTGAAGATCCTTCAGAAAGTCCCACTTAGAACCGATACTGCCTGCTGTGCGACAGGCTGCTATCTATCTGCGTATGCCCCCTTTGATTTATATCTTGCAGCCAGGGACGAGAGAGTGACTGAGAATAAAGGGAAAATATGTACAAAAGTTAGCAGACAATTGGTACAGAGTATGCAAAAAACTGCAAACATTGCAACCCTCCCCAAGACAAAAAGCGCGTAGGAAAAGTGGTCAAACCTGAGGAAAACCCGGAAGAAACCGGAAAGCACGAACTTGGTCACCCTCTTGCAATCAAGGGATGCAACAGGAATGCAATTGACTGAGGAACTATGCTCTCAGGCTTGACGCAGAGCTTTCAAATCGACGGAACAGATTTGCCGCCAGATGCCGTCCTTTTTGGTTGCACTGCAGCCATGCGGGAGGTTCGGGGCAAAATCGATTGTGTCCTTGACAATGACCTTCCCGTACTTATCCGTGGGGAGAGCGGGACAGGCAAAGAACTGATTGCGCGATTTCTTCACACCCATTCCAAGCGTCGCACCGCCCCATTCGTAAGGATCAACTGCGCCGCAGTGCCCTCAAGGCTGTTGGAAGGCGAGTTGATGGGGTACGAGGAGGGTGTTGTTTCAGGAACTGGGGTTGCTAAGTGCGGTTTGATTGAACTGGCGGATAGCGGCACTCTCTTTCTAGATGAAATTGGTGACATGGAGTCGGCCTTGCAGCGTAAAGTTCTTCGCCTATTGCAGGACGGCCTTTACTCGCGCTTAGGGGAATGTGAGGAGCGACAGTCCCGTGCACGCGTAATCTCTGCGACGAACAGCGAGATGGAGGAGGCAGTTGGATCACGCGCGTTCAGGAGAGATCTGTTCTATCGAATAGAAGTAATGACACTCTCACTATTGCCGTTGAGGGAACGGAAAAAGGACATTCCGGAGCTTTGCAGTTATTTCATGCACAGGCTTTCAAAGAGATTCGGCAAGTGCGCCGACCCATTGAGTCCAAGCAGCCTGTCCCTACTTATGCAATGGGACTGGCCTGGCAATATCCGTGAACTGGAAAACTGGGTTGCGCGAGTCATCGTACTCGGGAGCGAGAAGTTGCCAAGCCAAGAACTTAGCTCCCAGATGGCCCTGATACAAGCTGCGAGAGGACGGCAGCCGCAGCTTGGGCGCCTAAAAGATGTGTCACGCAGGGCTGCTTCTGCCCCATCTCGCGAGGTCGTCCTGAGAGTTCTTCAGGCAAATCATGGAAATCGGCGCAAGACGGCGGAGCAGCTGAACATGAGTTATCGCTCATTGCTCTACAAACTGCGGGAATTGGATGTTCAGTCGCGACGGCCAGGTCACAAGGAATTGCCGCCGCTGTAAGGACTATTTGGGACGTGTAAGCAGCGAGGCAAGCTATTCATCATTTGCCACGAAACAGGCGTGAAAGATTCCGTGGAGTGTGGCACGGGATGGATGCCTCACAACCGGATGTTACCAACAAAGTAAGAACCGGGGCCCTCAAGCTTTGTTTTGTTGTTTCCACTCGAATGCTTCATGGGAGTAGTGGAAACAGAATCAAGATCTCCGCACTGCCATGAGCCGATCTGGGAAATGGCCGTGGAGGTCGTTGGAGAGTCTGGGTACCAAAGTAAAAAGGACGGGTCTGTGACCCACAGGGCGAAGCTATGTCTTTTGTGATGGAAAACAAGTATTCAATCGGGGAGATAGAGGGGACGGGGAATATGTTGTCTCCGCAGGGGAGCCACGGCGCG
>Ga0182012_10006456_pt1 | contig 11966 bp, 11 predicted proteins | sample 612S2SmetaG_FD_120486 | JGI IMG/M metagenome (GOLD analysis project Ga0182012, IMG submission 120486) | Permafrost microbial communities from Stordalen Mire, Sweden - 612S2S metaG | ecosystem: Environmental > Terrestrial > Soil > Wetlands > Permafrost | place: Sweden: Stordalen | collected...
GCTTGTTCATCAGGGCGAAGATCTTGCGGCCCTTGAAAAACGTATCGCGCGATGCGTTGCAGGCCGCGCGCAGGCGTTCGTAACCGGACGGATCGCGCACGACGACGAAGCGCACGGGCTGCGTGTTGTAGAGCGAGGGCGCGAGGCGTCCCGCTTCGACGATCCGGCGTAAGGCCATCGGCGGAAGCGGCCCCGGCGCAAAGGCGCGCGCGTGCGCGGTCCGCTCGAGCAGACCGATCGCATCGAGCGCCGCGGCATCCGTTCGCGTCTCCATCCCAGGTGGTTGGCGGGTCCGGCGGAGCCTCCCTAGCGGGGCGAGCGCGGCGGGCTCAGGGCGAGGCCGCAGGCCGCGGCGAGGGCGAGAGAAACGGCAGCGGCACGCCCTTGATCGGCTTGGTGCGGGCCTCCTCCGCCTTGCGCAGCGCCTCGGACGAGCGGCGGTTGACCTCGGCCATGCGGTCGACCAGCCCCACCGCGTCGGGATTTACACCGCCGGCGTGGATCAATTCTACCGTACGGCGCACGCTCTTGGTCTTGGGGTTGTAGTCGTAGCGCATGCGGTAGACGCCGGCGACGGCCGTGCCGTCGGGCTTGCGCACGAACGTCTGCACGACGTTGCCCAGGACCATGGAATCGTAGACGTGGTCGCCCGAGTTCGTCCGCGAGCGGACCTTGGTGACTTGGCCCGTCTTGTTGACCTCGATGACGAACGCCGTGTGCGCGGCCTTCTTTGGATAGTGCACCAACGGTGGCGGCGTGGGCGCGGCCGCCGCCGCAACGCCGGCAGCGGCCAGGGCGGCTATGAAGGCGGCGAGCCAAGCCTTTGAGAGATGTCGCACCCGGCGCGCTACGCGGCGCGCGCGGGGGATGCCTGCGCGGGCTGCCGAAACCCGCGGGTCGTGAACCGTCGGATCTTCGCCTTTCTCGGCTGTGCCGCTCTGTTGAGCGGCTGCAAGGACCCGCAGCCGCAGGGTTCGAGCAATGCTAACCAGTTCGTTCGCGGCAGCGTCGACGTCGTCGTGAAATCTGTGCGGGTCTACGCCGCCACCCAAAACTCGGTGCAGGGCGACACGATCTACGTTGTCGCGTTCACGTACACGAACAATCTGGGCTTGGAACTTTCGCCGGCGATCAACCACTTCGTCTTCGAGGACGAGCAGAAGGTCCGCCACGCCGGCCTCGAGGGCGGGTCGTATCTGCTGGCGGGCATCAGCAACGATCTCAGCGTGATGAAGAGGGGCGAGGCGCGCGATTTCACGGTCGGGTTCAGCGTCTACCAGAACACGACGGGAACGCTCTTCTACGATCCGACCTAGTGGCACTATCATCGCGCAGGCGCTGACGATCGTGCGGAAGCGATTCGTCGCGGCGCTGCTACGCGCGGCGCTGTGCCTGATCGTCGCAGCCTCGCCCGCCGGCGCGGCCCGTCCGTTGCTCGACAAGGGCCAATGGGACGCCTACTTCGCGCTCTTCGCGCGCGACGTCAACGTGCCGTGGAAGACGTCGAGCGTCCGGCTCGACACGTATTCGGGCGCGCCGCTCGATTTCGCGGCGTATGCCGTCGACCCCGCCGACGTGATCGTCGCGGGCCAGAACCGGCCGCCGCGCGCGATCGATACTTCGCGGCGCAATGCCGTTGCAAAGTGGCGCTTCTCGCCGCCGCCCGGTCTGCACTTCACCGCTAACGACGTCGACGTGCCGCTCGGCGGTCAGGAAGGCTTCTACGTCATCGAGGCGCGCCGCGGCGAAGCCGTCCAACAGGTTTGGCTCAACCGCACCCACATCGGCTTGCTCACGAAAGAAAGTCCCGACGGCTTGCTGCTCTGGGGCGTCGATCTGCGCAGCGGGCGCGCGTTGGCCGGCATGCTGGTCGATTTTCTGGTCGGGTTGCGCTTCGTCGAGCGCAAGACCGACGCGGGCGGCCTGATCGTCTGGAACGAGCGCACCCGACCCTCGTTCGCCCTGGCCGAGTCGGGACCGGGCCGCGCCTTCGTCTCGCTCTTACCGCAGGCTCCCGCACCGTCGGCACTGGTAGCGTTGCGGCTGGAGTCGGCGGTAACGCGGGCCGGCGGCACGGTGCGCTTCGCCGGTTTTGCACGGCGCCGCGCCGGTTCACAGTTTCGCCGCTCGACGGGCGAGGCGCACGTCGTCTTGCTCGGTCGCGGGCGCACGCTCGCGGGCCTGCAGGCCAAACTCGACGGCAACGGCGCGTTCTCCGGCAGTTTCGAGGTGCCGCCGGGCACGCCGAGCGACGACTATGCGCTCTTGGCCACGGTGGGCGGCGCGGTCGGGGGCACGAGCCTGCACGTTGATGCTGCCTCGGACACCGTGCTCTCGGTCCTCAATCCGTGTCCCTGTGAGGCTTCGGCCGCGATTCCGCTCTCGGTACTCGCGATACGCGCCGGGCAGCCCGCGGCCGGCGTCGAGGTGCACGTCCAGATCGTGCGCGCTCCGCACGTTCTGCCTGCCGGCGCCCCCGAGGACGCGGGCCGCTGGGCGACCACGGTCGTGTATCGCGGGAGCGGGGTGACCGACGCGGCGGGCCGCTTCGAGATCCGGCTCGCCCCGCCGACCGACGGGCTCGACTCGACCTACGGAATCCGGGCGACGACCTCGGGCGCCTCGGCCACGGGCCGCGTGGTGGTCACGAACGCCCGCGTCGCGCTCGAGGTCGAGCCGGAGCGAGCGAGCGTCGATGTCGGTCAGTCGGCAGCGTTCACGCTGCGCGGCTTCGATGCGGGCGACGATGCGCCGGCGTCGGGTCTGGCTGTCCGCGTGCGCCTGTCGCACGGCACGACTTCTTCCGAACAGAGCGTCACGCTCGACGTGGGGGGCCGCGCGCGCGTCGTCTTCACGCAGCCTAACCTCGGCTCGAATCTCGTCCTTGCGAGCGCGACGGTCGACGGCAAACAAGCCCTCGACGCGAACGCCGTGCTCGTCGAGCCGAACGCGCTTTCCGGGCAAGCCGGGGCGGCCGATTCTGCGGTAGACGTCGAGGTGGACAAGGCGCGCTATCGGCCCGGCGAGCGCGTGCAAGTCCGCGCGAACGCGCCCGGTGCGGCCGGCGACGCGCTGATCACGCTCGAGGGCGCCCGGACGTATCAGGCCCGGCTGGCCCGGTCCAACGGCGGACGGGCGAACGCGGGCCTCGATTTGGGCGACGCGCAGGGCGACGTTCGCGTCGGCGCCGCATTCGTACGCGACGGCGCACTCGCGCTGGGTTCCACCGGCTTGCACCTCGATGGGCCGGGTTATCCGCGCGCGACCGAGATCGGCCTGGACAAAGGCAGTTACGCCACGGGCGACCAGCTGCGAGCGACCTTCCACGACGGCAACGAGCGCGGCAACGCCACCTTGGTGATTCGCATCGCCGACGCGCGCGAGAGCGGCGCGGCGCTCTTCGAAGATGCGCCGGCCGTGCTGGCCGCGGGCGGCACCAGTTCGCAATACCCGGCGGCGGAGAGTCCGGAGTGGCATGCCTACGTCGCGCCGGTCCGCTCCAAGGCCAGCGACATCTTCGCCGCCGAACGCCCGCGCAAGGTGCCTACGGAGACGCCCTCCCTCGGCGCGGCGGCGCCGCGCACGATGCTCTGGCGCATCGAACGGGCGGAGGGCGAGTCGTTTGAGGTTCCGGTGCCCAAGGAGCGAGGACGTTATGTCCTATCGGTCATGAAGATCGCCGAGAGCGGCGAAGTGGGCGCGGCCTCGGTCGCGTTCTCCGTGCAGTGATGCAGTCGCAAGCCGCGCCACCGCCCGACAGCGCGGTGCTGATGCTGCTCGATACGTACGGTTTAGTCTATCGGGCTTTCTTCGCCTTACCCGTGTTGACGACGACTCGCGGCGAGCCGATCAACGCGGCTTACGGCTTCACGCAGATGTTGACCAAACTGATCGCCGACGAGAAGCCGACGCACGTCATCGCCTGCTTCGACAAGGGCAAGCCGGCCGCACGCGTCGCGCTCTACGAACAGTACAAAGCCCAGCGCGAAGCGATGCCCGACGACCTGCGTTCGCAATTCGCCCTGGTCCGGCGCATTCTCGCCGTGTATCGCATCCCCACGCTCGAGATCGAAGGCGAGGAAGCCGACGACGTCATCGCCACCTTGGCGCGGCAAGCGGAACTCGCCCAGGAACGCACCGATGTGGTCACGGGCGACCTCGACTTACTGCAGATCGTCGACGAACGCACGACGGTGCTCGTCACGCGCCGCGGCATCACCGAACTCGGCCGGTACGACCCGGCCGCGGTGCGCGCGCGCTTCGAGTTGGAGCCCGCGCAATTGCCGGACTATCGCGGGCTCAAAGGCGATCCGTCGGATAATCTGCCGGGCATCCCGGGAGTCGGCGAAAAGACCGCGATCAAGTTGATCAAGGCCGCAGGCTCGCTCGACGCGTTGCTGGCCGATCCGGCCTTGGCGGGTTCGGCTAAACTCGAGGCGCTGGTCCGCGAACACGGCGCCGTGGCGCGCGTCTGCCGCGACGTCTCGGTCGTCTCGCGCGATCTGCCCCTCGAGGTGCCCTGGGACGACGCGCGCTACACGCCGCCTTCGCCCGAAGAACTCTATCCGCTGTATCGCGACTTGGAGTTCAAGACGTTGCTCGCGCGCTTGCCCGCGCCGAAAGCGGAGGCGACGGCGCTGTTCGCGCTCCACGACGTCGAACCGATTCAGGGGCACTATCGCTCGTTCGCGGCTTCGGTCGACCCGCCCGAATTCGTTTTGCTCGCGCGCCTGCTGCGTGAAGCGGCGAGCGCCCCGCGCGCCGCGCTCGCGCTCGCGGGCGATCAGTTGGGCGTCGCAACGAACGCGGGCGAAGGGTTTTCGTTGCCCTTGAGCGCGCTCGGCGAAGCCGATGTAGCGGAGGCCTTCGGCGAGTTCGCCGCGAGCGGCGCACACCTCGCCGTGCACGATTGGAAGAGCCAGCGCGCCGCCTTACGCGGGCGCGGCCGCGAGCCCGACGTCGAGCCCGGCGACGACGTGATGCTCGCGGCGAACCTGCTCAATCCGTCGCGCGCGTATGCCGCACTCGGCGATGCGGTCAGCGAGTATCTCGAGGCGCGTCTGCCGGAGGAGCCCGCCGCGCACGCCGATGCGGTCTTCCGTCTGCGTCCGATGCTGCGCGAACGGCTCGCCGAGCGTGAGCAGATTTCGCTCTACGAAGACGTCGAGTTGCCGCTGGCGACCGTGCTCGCGCGCATGGAAGCGCGCGGCATCGCGGTCGACCCGGCCGCGCTCGGCGACCTTTCCGCGGAGGTGGACGCCGCGGTGTCCCGGCTTCAGGAAGAGATCTACGCGGCGGCCGGCGGCCCGTTCAACATCGCCTCGCCGCAACAACTCGGCACGGTTCTCTTCGAGCGCCTGAGCCTTCCCAACGGCGGGCGCACCAAAACCGGTTGGGCCACCGGCATCGAAGTGCTGCAGCCGCTCGCCCGCGAGCACGAGATCGTAGCGAAAGTCCTCGAGTACCGCGAAGTGGCTAAACTCAAGAACACCTACATCGACGTCATCCCCAAACTGCTCGGCGCGGACGGTCGCCTGCACACGGTCTTTAACCAGACCTCGACGGCGACGGGGCGCCTCTCGTCGACTAATCCGAACTTGCAGAACGTGCCCGTGCGCACCGAATTGGGCCGGCGCATCCGCCGGGCGTTCGTCGCGGGCGGCGCCGAGCGCGTGTTGCTGGCCGCCGACTACAGCCAGATCGAATTGCGCATCATGGCCCATCTCTCCGGCGACGCTGCGATGCGCGCCGCGTTCCACCGCGGCGACGACATCCACGACGTCACCGCGCGCGGCATCTTCGGCCTGGCCGATGAGATACAGGCGACGCACAATCAGCGGCGCATCGCCAAGTCGGTCAATTTCGGGTTGCTCTACGGCATGTCGGATTTCGGCCTCGCGCAGCGCCTGGAGATCGAGCGCATCGAGGCGCGCGCGATGACCGATGCCTACTTCGCGCGCTTCCCCTCGGTGCGCGCTTGGATCGAACGGAATCTCGAATTCGGTCGCGAGCACGGTTACGTGCAGACGATCCTCGGCCGGCGCCGCTACTTTCCCGACCTGCGCGCGCGCAACTACGGCCTGCGCGCGGCCGCCGAGCGCGAAGCCACCAACGCGCCGATGCAAGGCAGTGCGGCCGATTTGATGAAGCTCGCGATGGTGCGCATCGAGCGTGCCCTACACGAACGCGACCACGAGGCGCGCATGCTGTTGCAGATTCACGACGAATTGATCTTCGAAGTCGAGCGCTCGGCGCTCGACGAGGTGGCGGACTTGGTGAAGCGCGAGATGGAGGGTGCATTGTCGCTCGACGTGCCGGTCGAGGCGACGCTCAAAGTAGGCCGCACGTGGTACGACGTCGAGAGCTTCGAGGTCGGCGATGTTCCCGCGTAGCGCGATTCGGTCGCCCGCGCGCGCGAGCACACGCCTTAGTTTCGGATGGCTTACTTTCGCATATCTTCGGTTTGCATCGCGCAGGGTCGCTCGTCTTCGGTTTGCATCGCGCAAGGTCGCTCGTCTTCGGTTCGTGAGCCTGAGGTTCGCATGCCGAACGCTCGTCGGCCTAACGCTCGCGTTCCTCACGCTTGGTGCGACGACTTCGCCGGCAGCCTCTCACACGCTGATCAGTCCGCCGTTCTTCAAAACGATCGCCGCCTGCGCGAATCCGAAACTCTTGACGACGCCCGGGCTGCGGGTCGACGCGCCGAAGGCGAGCCTGCGTCTCGTTCCCGCCGAGGACGAAACGACGCGCGAACTCGGCCTGATGTGCGTCACTTGGATTCGGCCGCACGCCGGCATGATTTTCGTTTTTGACACGGACCAAAGCCAAGAGTTCTGGATGAAGAACACTTTGATCTCGCTCGACATGATCTGGGTTCGGGCCGACGGTCGCGTCGATACGGTCGCCGCGCACGTGCCCGCCTCGACCCGCGCCACTCCCGACGACAAGGTCGCCCGCCGCACCGGCCGCGGACGCTACGTCATAGAGCTTCCCTCGGGGGAAGCGAGAGCGGACGGCATAACTCCAGGGTCAACCCTAACGCTGCCGAGGAACCTCGTCGCGCGGTAGTGCCCAGCAATCGGGGACTTCGGGAAGCGTTGCGGAACTAGAGCGTCTGGCCCATGTAACGCGCGGCGCCTGATAGAACTACTCCAGGCGTCGGACGGGGAGCGGAAGAACGGGCACGCGCTATTTTTTAGCGGGGAGATTGCTCGCGCTCTGTCGACCGCGAACCAAGCAGGAACGTCCGCCGCGCGCGACCTGAGCGAGGGCGCTCTTGCCGACTAGTTCACGTACTTGGGCGTGGTCGGCAATCCGAAACTCGAGAAGGGGGATGATCCGGAAGACACCGGTCTCTGCTATCGGCGCCCACGAGGCTACTGTCGACGGCGGTCCGGCCGGATTCGCCTACTTTTGGCAGACCAGTGTTATCGAGCCGGCGAAGAGTGCCCCTCCAAACAGCGGCCGTATCTTATCGAGGCACGGCAATATTTTGTTCTACGACGGTCGTGAACGCTATTCGACCCTCGACGCTCCCGCCTGTGACTGAGGTCGGCCGCGAGTCGGTCGCGGCTTCGCTCGCGCGTTGCGTTTCGCGCGGTACGAGGTTCGGAAACCCGCCCGTCGCGAATCGGCAACATGCCGGAGGTAGGCTCTCATGAGTGACATGGCGACCACGCTCGACGCGCAGACCGGAATCTCGCTGCGAACCTTCACGGTCGACGAATACCATCGAATGGCCGAGGCGGGGCTCTTCGACGAGGCCCCAATGGTCGAGTTGCTCGACGGCCTGGTCGTAGCCATGCCGCCGATTGGAGAGCGGCACTGGGTGATGCACGCGCTGATCGTCGAATATTTGATTCAAAGGCTGAACGAGCGAGTGCTGGTCGTCGGGCAGATCAGTGTGCCCCTGGGCGACCGCGACGAGCCGCAGCCCGACATTGCCCTCGTCGCCAGGTCCGCCATCACCGACCTCGCCGATCGTAAGCGTCGCGTCGTGCCGTCGGAGGTCCTCGCGTTGATCGAGATCGCCGAGACCTCGCTGCTCAAGGACCTCGGATTCAAGCGGCGCCTCTACTCAGACTGGGAGATCCCGACGTATCTCGTGGTCGACCTGCCCGCGGGGCGGCTCCGCAAGTTCAGCCGGCCCGTCGAGGGCGACTACGCCTCCGAGGAAATCCTCGGCCGGGGCGACGCCTTCACCCTCGAGGCCTTCCCCGACGTGACGCTCGAAGTCGGGCGCTTTCTCCCGCCCGGCTAGCCCGAGCGGCACGGCAGGCCGCAACTTTTCAGACCGAACGTGCGTTCTAGTGCCTGGACGTGCCGGAGCTTCCCGAAGTCGAGACGATCGCCCGCGGCCTACAGCGAGCGCTCGCGGGCAAACAGATCGCCCAGACCACGGTGAGGCTGCCCAAGGTCGTTTCGCCCGAGCCCGGCCGCTTTGCGCGGCTGCTCGAGGGCGATACGCTCGAAGAGGTGGGCCGGCGCGGCAAGTTCGTGGTCTTCCGGCTGCGGTCCGGACGCACGCTCGTCGTTCATCTCAGGATGACCGGGCGTTTGATCGTCCAGGCCGCGGGGACCACGGACGCCCAGCCTTATACCAACGTCCTGGTGACGTTCGCGGACGGAGTCCGGCTCTCGTTCGCGGACGTCAGGCAATTCGGCAGGATGCGCCTGGTGGAGCCGGAAGAAACGTGGGCTGCCGAGGTCGGTTTGGAGCCCCTCTCGGACGATTTCACGTTCGAGCGGTTCTCCGGCCTGCTGGACGGTCGGACCACCCCCATCAAGGTGTTCTTGCTGGACCAGCGCCGTATCGCGGGGATCGGTAACATTTACGCCTGCGAGGCGCTCTGGGACGCACGGATCGATCCGCGCCGACCAGCGGGCTCGCTGTCGCGGGAGCGGAGACGCCGCCTCCACGATGCCATCCGAACGGTGCTCGAGCGTGCCGTGGAGATGCGGGGCACAAGCGTCGACGACTACGTCGACGCCGAGGGCCTCAAGGGTGGCTTCCAAAACCAACTGAACGTGTACGGCCGCGACGGCAGCGAGTGTGTTCGCTGCGGGCGCGCCATCGTGCGAACGGTGCTCGTCCAACGCGGTACCTGGTGGTGCCGCACCTGCCAAAAACGATAAATCAACCTGCGCTCGGCGCAGGGGTGTGACCGGACGATTCGATCCGGCGCACCAAGTAAAGGGGTTTCGCATTACTACCACCGACATCGCTCCGCCCGAAGCGGAAGAACTCGAAGACCAACTCGCGCTCGAACAGCGCCTCTATGAAGAGAGCCTCAAGGTTCTCGACGAGGGCCAAGTCCTCACCGGCGTCATCGTCGCGAAGTATCAAGACGAGTTGCTCGTCGATATCGGCGGTAAGTCCGAAGGCATTCTGAGCTTCCGCGAACTGTCGCTCGCCATCGATCCCAAAGAGTTGAAGATCGGCGACAAGCTCGAGGTCATGATCCACCGCATCGACGACCAGGACGGAACGCTGTTCCTCTCCGAGCGTCGGGCCCGCGCCCTGAAGACCTGGGAAAAGGTCATCAAGGCGCACGAGAACGACGACGTGATCGAAGCCACGGTCACCCAAGTCGTCAAGGGCGGCGTGCTGGTCGACCTCGGCATGCGCGGCTTCGTGCCGGCTTCGCAGATCCGCCGCCAGCCCGTCGGGAACCTCGACGAACTGGTGGGCAAGCATCTGCGCCTCAAGGTGATCGACCTCGATCACAAGCGCCACCGCGTGGTCCTCTCGCAGCGCCTGGTCCTCGAAGAGGAGCTCAACGCTAAGAAAACCGAGTTGCTGGGAACCCTGGCCGTGGGTCAGATCCGCGAGGGCGTTGTGGTCCGGCTCGCCGAGTTCGGCGCCTTCGTCGACCTGGGCGGCGTCGACGGCCTGATCCACAACAGCGAGTTGTCCTACACGCGGATCAAGCACCCGAGCGAGGTCGTCAAGATCGGCGATGTCGTGCAGGTCGAGGTCATGAAGTTCGACCCCGACGCCAAGAAGGTCTCACTCTCGCTCAAGCACGCGTTGCCCGATCCTTGGGTCGAGCACGCCGAGCAACTGGTCGAGGGCCAGCGGCTGATCGCCCAGGTCGTGAAGGTCACGCCCAACTATCTGCTGATCGAGATCATCCCCGGCGTGCTGGCGATGGTTCCCAAGGGCGAATTCGACCCGGCCAAACAGTACAGCCCGGGCGAAGAGGTCGAGGTCACGATCTTGACCGTCAACCATGCCACGCGGCGCATCACGGGCTCGATCCAGCACGTGATGGACGTCTCGCCGGAAGAGTTCGCGCAATACGGCGTCGAGGGCGAAGTCGGCTCCGTCGGCGACGTCCTCGAGCCGGTCGCGGAGTAGTCCGAACTGCGCGTCGGGTTAACCGGCGGAATCGGGTCGGGCAAGAGCGAGGTCGCGCGGATTCTGCGCGACCTCGGCGCGCTCGTGGTCGATTCCGACCTCTTGGCCCGCGAGGCGGTCGCGCCGGGTAGTCCCGGCCTCGAGAGAATCGCCGCGCACTGGCCGGGCGTCGTCCACGACGGCGCGCTCGACCGCCCGGCGCTAGCCCAGATCGTCTTTCACGACGACGCCGAACGCGCCGCCCTCAACGCGATCGTCCATCCGCTGGTGAGGCAACTCGCTTTCGAGCGCGAGGCCGACGGCCGCCCGGGGCAGATCGTCGTCCACGAGATCCCCTTACTCTATGAGTCGGGGTTCGCGTCGTTTTGCGATTCGAACGTCGTGGTCATCGCCCCGCAGGGCGAACGCATCAGGCGCCTCTTGGCCCGAGGCGGCATGACGCTCGACGACATCGAGCACCGCATGGCCGCGCAGATTCATCCCGAAGAGGCCCGCTCGCGTTCCGATTTCGCAATCGAGAACGACGGCACGCTCGAGCAATTGCGCGAACGCACCGGCGAAGTGTACAGCGTGCTGCTTGCGAGAACTACCGAAGTCCGCTAACCGGTCCGCCGGGCTTTCGGTGTGCGCGGCGACGCGATTCGGCGTTGAACCGCAGGCCTATTCTAATGCTCGTGGTCGTGTCCGTGGTCGTGTCCGTGGTCGTGGTCGTGTTCTTCGAAGGCTTCGGGGTGGTCGATCTCGACCAGCGTGATCATCGCTTGGCCTGAGATCATGCCGGTGTCGTCGGCGCTGCGGACGGCGTTCGAGCGATCGGCTTCCGTAAGCTCGTCGCGCTCATCGTGCTTTTGCTCGTGATTATGTTCCATGGTGCTTTCTTTCCCGGCGCGGCGCGGCCTATACCGGCTTGGCGATGATCTGCTCGCGCCGGCGGGCGAAGGGGAACGCCTGCGGCTGCAAGAGCACGATCGTGCGGTGCGCCACGCGCAGGAGTCCTACGTCGGCGAGGACGCCCAGTTCCTTGGTCAGCGTCTCGCGGCTCGTGCCGATCAGGTCGGCGAGGTCCTTGTGCGTCAGATCGAGACCCAAACGCAGGCTGCCGTCGGGTTCTTCGATGCCGTGGTCGGCGGCGAGGCGCCCGAGGATGTCGACCAGCCGCCCGGGGACGCTCTTGCCGGCGAGTTCGGTCAGCTCGCGTTCGACCGCGGTCAGCCGACGCACCAAGCCGCGGGCGAAGGCGGCGGCGAGCACGCCGTCGGCGCGTAGCGCGCGCCCGAAGTCGGCCGCGTCGACCCGCCTGAGGTCGGAGGCGACCAAGGCCGAAGCGCTGTTGTTGCGTCCCCTTTCACCCATCGCCCAGCCCAGTTCGCCGAAGAGGTTGCCGGGATTGCGGATGCCCACGATCGACTCGGCGCCACTAGGATGCGTGCGAAAGACCTTGATCCGGCCCTCCATCACGAAGTAGACCGAGTCCGCGGGATCGCCTACCGTAAAGAGCAGCTCGCCGCGCATGCACGACACCGGGCGCGCTCCCCGCAGCAGCAGGTCGCGTTGTGCGGCCTCGAGTTCGAACAGGTTCACGCCCGGCCGCCGCGGAGCACGTGAC